>Ga0181577_10000053_pt1 | contig 76254 bp, 90 predicted proteins | sample 101ome_21_FD_132468 | JGI IMG/M metagenome (GOLD analysis project Ga0181577, IMG submission 132468) | Coastal salt marsh microbial communities from the Groves Creek Marsh, Skidaway Island, Georgia - 101413BT metaG (megahit assembly) | ecosystem: Environmental > Aquatic > Marine > Intertidal...
AAGAAATCAAATACTGTTGTGACGGATCGGCATCGACGGTGCGTAAAAGCTCGGGGATGATGGCGCGGTTGATCTTCGCCTGTAATAACTCCAGAACGGGAGTAACTAGGTGAGAAGACGCTACGTCCAACTGCACTTGGGCCGTAGCCCGGGGCATTGCATCTGAAGCGCCCATTTCAACCGGCATTACTCCAAACACTCGCCAACATGTGCGCCTTACCTCTTTGACAATTTCATTGAGTTCAAGGTCTTTGGGCGTGTGGCGCAGTTCAACCCATCGCGCACCTACCGCTTGCGGATCTGGCGTAGTCAAAACTCGAATTTTATGGTCTTGACCCCGCATCTGCATAAGGTCAGCCCGCGCTTCACGCGCGGCTTGGCCTGCAACGCCAGCCAACACGAGAATCCCCGGAGGAATCTCGTCGGCATCCAGAGCCATCATCGTATGCTCTGAACTTCGAAGCAATGTGATGACTTCATTCACCAGGGCTTCAATCAGGGGGTTGCCGAGCGGCGTTGCCGTGGTGGGGAATAACCTCAAAAAGACAATGTCTTCCGAGGGAAATGTGGGGTTTTCGTCGCGCGCCTTCAGAATGGCGCTTGTGCCGGCATCGCCGTACAAGTCCTGTTCGTAAAACAGAAGCTTTCCGTGTTCATCCATAATCGGACGAATCGAAGAACCCTTTAGTGGAACTAATTCTCTTACAACACCGTTTGTATCGCGAACGAGTTCTAATGCTGACGCATCATAAACTAACAGATCGGTCAATACGGCAGTCCAAATTTCCTGCCATGTATCCCCATTGTTGTTGGGAGCCATTAACCAAGTGTTGATTCTGGAAGCTAATTTGTTGGCTTCATCAAATTCTGGACTTCTCGGATCAACGTCAGGCGTAATTGTCCAATCGAACGTAGCCACGCGGCGAACAATAGAATCAACTGCCGCCCTGACATCGGGTGTTCGCCTGTAAATCTGCCAAAGTTCGGTGTTGGTGAGAAACCGGTCTTGGTCACTGTAATTGGACCGACTTCCGGGAATTGATGGACTTGGAAGGTACGGGTTGATTAGAAACCCGACACGGTCTCGAAGTGCCATTTTTCTCGAAGAACGAGTCGTTAACCATCCACCTGCACCAATCTGGTTGTTTTCAACCTTTGGTTGGGGGACCAAATTCAAACCGTTGATCAACTTCGTTGACACAATGAACCTCACAGCACCAACCATATCACTTAAAGCTAATGGTGGTTAACATTGACTTCCAAGAAGTACATTTTCTAATTTACAATGGTTTGAGGAGTAATCATGCCCACTTCTGTTGAAAGTTCACTTCAAAATAGAAACGGCGAGAGCACCCGTGCTCACCGGGCTTTTCTACTTTGGTGCATGCAAGATTCAGAGAAAAGATCGGTCAGACGAACGGCCGAAGCCGTTTCACGTAACGAAAGCACTTTACGTGAATGGAAAAAGAGGTGGGATTGGGTCGCGCGAGCCGAAGAGTTAGGCGAACTTTCAAGTTTGAAAGCCACACAAGCTTATCGCGTTTTGTATTATCCAGAATGGCGGTTGCGAGAAATCGTTCACATTGAAACTTTGTTGGAAACACCGTTTTCACCAACAGCGCCTATTGCTGCAAGTGTAAGTGATGATGTCCGTAAAGCCATCAAAAAAGACAACGTCAGTGACGCTGCGGAAGAGAGAGAGAAAAGAACTCGAAGGGCTCACGTATCGTTGATCGATGGCGCTTTGGGACTTATCGCGAAACGTATTACTGCGGGCGATATTCGCGTTAGCCTCCGCGATATTCCGGCTCTGCTTCAATTGAGGACAGAGTTAACGAACGTCCAACAAACGGGCGAAGCCAGAAACGTACTCGCCCCGATTGAAAGCATGCGGGTTCGCCATGCTAAAGCAACCGGTGGTAACATCGTTGCAGCCATGCATGCCGACGCCGAAGAGATCTGCGCTATCTTGGGGGCTATCGTTTCGAGCGGTGAAGTACCCAAAAATGCTTTCGAAAATTATCAAGAGGTCATCAATGAGCAATGACGAGTGGATCGATCCGAGGATGATCGAAGTCAATCGCACTCCGATACAAAACCCTCTTTCTGACCGGTTAATCCGAAAGGTGTTTTACGGGGATAAAACACAACGAACTGATTGTAGATTGATTTTATCGGTAGCGGAATTGGAGAAGCTGTTAGACATCGCGAAATCAAGCACAACAAACCGAGCGGTGTTGCATCATGTTGGCTTGAATGTCGGACTATATCAATCTGCGAGCGGTCACAATTATGAAGTTTGGACATTGAGCGGGTCTCACGTCCTTCCGGAAAAAGCCCCCTTCGAAGGTTAATTTTCCGTTGTATCGGTTCCGGTGATCGGTTACGGTGTTCTTGGCGCGTTGCGCCGACAACCACTCACAACCCGGTGACCTATGCCAAACTACGAAAACGAGTTGGCTTTCCAACTTCTGAAGCTTGTTCGAAAAATGGCCGACCAACCCGAGCCAAACCATGTCCATGAGGTTTTCCAAACATGGTTGGACCGGGCTCGTTCGCGTGAAGAATCGCGCATCGCAAATTCGCTTCTAAACGAGGCAAATCATTTGGCGAGCGACGTCCTCACCGACGCTATCGTTTGGGATTCCGGACATGAGTAAAATCAACTCAATCCGGGTGCCGGTTCGGCATATTTCCTTCGGCGAAGGTCATGGAATCCAATTTGCCGAAAATGCCGGAGGCAAACCGTTGTTGTTTATCCGGTGGTTAGATTTTTCTGGCGTTGCAGGGGGTTGGTACGACCCCACAGACGAAAAACTAACCATTGAGGATATTCGTTTACTCAACAACTTGTACGCTCGTGACATTGAAACGCCCGCGCACAGCTTAACAAAGGGGGGGGAATGACACGCAAGCAATGGCCACCAGCACAGACGCAGCGCAACAAAGAAGGCCACCAGCGTGCTGCTGAACTAGGTTTCACAACGTTGGGACCTACTCCAACAGGTTGGAGAAACGCAAAAGTCCAATGCATTGTCTGCGGCCACAGGTTGCCTTGGTATCACAGCAAGTATCAACGCTTGCACCGTGACCGTTGCAAAGCCGCGAAAGATAACTAACAACAACGACGGCGGTAAAAATGAAAGTTGATGCGTTGTGGGAAGGGCGACCAGAAAAAGGCCGCCCTGCTCGGCGGTTCCCGGGCATGTTTGAAGTCCATCCAAGCGACATTCACGAACATGAGGGCCAACTCCTTGCATTCGTTTATGTTCCGAGAACCAATGGCCGAAAAATCGGAGCATACGTCGGAGCATACGAATGGCGGGTGCTTCGCTACGATGATGTTGGCCCATATATCTTGTTGCATAACAAGAAAGAATTAAAAGTCGCGACAACCCAATACCAACCACGGAACTACGATGCGTAAAGCTTCATTTCTTTTGTACCCGTACGATTCGAAGGTTCAATCCCACTATTGCTCAAATCTCGAATTGTCGGAAACAGTTTCCGACTATATCGAAGGGCGATACGGGTTCACTCCCCAAAAACAAACCACGTATGATTGGCTCATGTTGAATGCTCCTGGTCCCACATTCGGGACAAACCTTCCATTGCTCCAATTCACAATTGAAGGACTTGAATATCGAATCCACCCTTCGCATGTGAGCTTGGTTTTCGAATTCATCGAGCGCCGTCGGAACCGAATCACTGTGTACGGGGGTGTCATCGAGGCGGTAAAGGTGCCGATGCATTATGGGCTTGCAATCATTGAAAAAGCCCACATTGAGCCTTTGTTGAATCAACTACAACCGTTGGTAGCTGAATCCGATTCTGTTGTTCTTGAACACCTTGAACGGTTGGCTCAATGCAAAAGCGTGCATGTTCCCAATCACAGTCCGGAGTTCCAATGAGCGACAAATATCAAAACATGCTCCAATTGATCGAGTTGGTCCGCCCGCTTGAAGCTCAAAGACAACATGCGTTAAATATCTACTTCAGTTTGTTTGACTCCTTGTTAGACTTCAAATTCGTTTCTGAAGACGTGTTTGACGCATTAGCAAACCAATATTGGTTCACCATAATTGATCCCTTGGAACAGCAGAACGATGTGTATGCCAAGGTGTTCGAGTTGATCGCATCGACAAAAAACCAAATTGATTCTGAACTTCAATCTGCAATGCGAATTGGTTGGCCTTCCAACTTGATTTCAGACCTTGATCGATTGATGAATCGACTCAATGACATTGAGTCAATAACCCCGCGTTGTATATTGTCGGCATATGGACTCAAAGACCCTAGATTCATACGTCAAGGCAAACATCAAAGGGAAGAAATACAACGAACCGTTTACCGGGAAATCCAAGAAAATATTGATTGTTTACCTTTGTACTTGAAAGTCATTGACGACTTGTTGAATGAGTATTCCCGCAACCTCGTTGATTATCTCATTCAGAAAAGCATAGAAGATTGAACATTACGCTAGTGTGGTGGAACTGGTAGACACAGGGGACTTAAAATCCCCCGGCTTTGACCGTGCGGGTTCGATTCCCGCCACTAGCATTTGAACTGCAACACGGAACGTGTTATGCATCTCGAAACCAACCACGGGGTGTGAATGTCGACTTACAAAGGTGATTCTCCTGGCAAAAAATTGAGCCGTTTTAGGGCATGGAGCCTGATTTTACAAGCCGCAAATCGGCTTCAAGTTCCATACCAGGGGGCTTATGTCCTTGCCGGGGAAGGCGGCGACTTGTCCGTCCTGCGGGGTTGGGGACTTCCCATGGATACGGTAACTGCCGTAGATTTCGACCAAGATTGGTTGGACTATTGCAATGAAGCATATCCGGGGGTTCAAACCGCTTGTGGCGAAGCCGGCGAATTGTCCGAACGGTTCAATTACTCCTTCGCCCATCTTGATTTCTGCGGTGGTTTGACCGCAGCCAACATTCGAACGGTTGCTGATGTTGCATGGAACGTTGGCTCATTGCCTTCGATTATTGCCGTAACCATGCTCAAAGGCCGGGAGCACATGGGCGCTCCGCGTCGTGTTTTGACGGGTGGAATCCCAAGGGCTCGAAGGCGTCGCCACGCTATACATAACCGGAAAATGGGCAACCCTGTTGGGGCTTACGTGTTGTCGGCTGAACGTTTGGACCCTCGCCGGTTGTTGGAAATTACAGAACAACAATTCCGGTCAAACCTCCAATTCGAAAAATACATAGGCTTACAAACTGACGGCGATTACAACGGGAGCAAAATTTATCGCAGAAATGGAAGGTTAGCCCCGTTTGGTAAAGCCATGCTTCGGGCAATGGCATTGCAGGGTGCCGCTCAAGCATTGTCGTCCGCTTTGTATGGTCGTCACCCCGGGGATGGACCCTGGTTTACATGCATCGGAGTCGTTGGGTATCACAGCCGATGCTCCGTGAGCGGCGGAACGCCGTTTTTTACTGCAATTTTTGCGATTACCCAGCCGCATGAATCCGAAAAAATCCAAAAAGAATTACTTCAAAACAATACTAATTTCTTGTTTCATTCTTTAGACATTGAACATTCATTAGGCCGTTTGGCTCCCACGGCTGTTGAATTTGCCAAGATGCTTCCCATTGAACAGGTCGCCGACTTGTTCGATGTGCCGGTGAAAACCGTCATTGCTTGGAAAGCCCATGCAACTCGGGGAACATACACATTGCCGCCCCTTATGAGATTGGGCCTTGAACCTGCTAATCTTTGGAAATCAAATTCTTATTCACTTTCACAAAGGGGGAACGAATGAGGCATGCCGGTTGGATGATTCGAAAAAACTACGACCGAGGAAATTGCTCTGACGGTTGGTGTGGTTCCTGCGCAAGATGCGGGGCTTGCCCCACAGCCGAAGACATTTTGACCGAAACGTTAGATGAAATCAGACGTATCGAACAACAACTTGAAACCAATTCGAACACCGAAGATGCAGAATATTTGAGCTTGCTTCTCCGGATTCGGGATGAATTGGCTGAACCGATCTTGTAAGGGGAAAAACCATGATTGGACTAGCAAATCGAGCCGTCGCCTGTCCCGGCTGGCGATGGCTACCGGGAATGCTCACCCAGCATGGGCGCATCTGTGGCGCGGGGTATCTGGTGCCTGATGATGTCGACGAGGACTGGTCAGGGCTATCAGCGGTGGACACGGTCGCCTGGGACGATCTTCTGCCCGACCTACGCGACCCCGCCACGCTGGGCGGATTACTCGCGTTGGTGCGGGAGGCGTGGGGCGACCCCTATCTGTACGTGTTCTACACTTCTTACTTCTTCACGGTGAGCAGGGCTGGCACAGGGGGTGGGAACTGGTTGGACCCAAAAGGTCACGGAATGATTGAAGCGTCCACCGAAGCCGAGGCACTTGTCGCTGCGTTGGAGGCTGCGCCATGAACATTACTATTGCTTTGCTCTTGAAATTGATAAAAACCAAGCAACCAGACGCGCTCGTACACATCGATTTGTGCGAAAACCTCATCCGGATTGACCCGCCCGGCAAACAAGGTAAGTGGTTAACAATCCAAGAAGCGGTTGAAATTTTCAAGGAAAAGTAACCACGAAAAGCCAAGATTTTCGCCCCGTCGAACGGCGTGCCGGGTTATAATTTCCCGGGGCACGTTGCCCCGGAAAACCGCGGAAATACGCTTACATGCTTACAAAACAAACGACGGAACGATTGTTGTTCCTTCTGAATGATTTCCTCCAACATTACGTGAAGGAACAACACGAAAATACGTTCTGGCTTCATGCCGGAATGCATGAAATTCAAAGTTACGATGCGGAATGGCAACAATCCTTGCGTCAACAAGGGTTCATTCGGCATTTTACGCCACCGGGGCAAACTTACGGGTTTTGTCGTCCCCCGTCTACCTACCATTTGACGCCGCATTTCTGGCGGACTGTACGCCCATGGGTTGACATCGTTCATCAACTCATCGTGAACGTATTCATCGACCACTACCCGGATGCCCTTCACGACAAAAAAAATATTTCCCAAAAATGGTTAGTCTACAGATTGACTTCCGTGCTTGGGACATTGAAAATCGTGACCGCTTGGGCCGATGCGCTATCCGAGCCTAATGCGCTCCCCGTGGTCCCGGAACTTCACACCGACGTTGAACCGACATTCAATTGGCTAACCAACAACCCGTAAGGACAACAACCATGCAGACATTTGTACCTTTCGAAAGCAATTTTAACCAATGTGCATTCGTCTTAGACGACAACCGACTCAACAAGCAACGTTCCGAATGCCAAATCATCCTCAAAACCCTTCTCGGTTTGTATGACATCGAAACGGGAAAGGGTTGGCCCCACCATCCAGCTACGCGCATGTGGCTCGGGTATGAACCGGCGTTGTTGGGATACAGCATCGCCATCGCCCTCGAATGGGAGACACGGGGCCATGCGGACACTACGCTTGAATGGTTCGTGAACCTTGCTGACGACAAGGGGTTCGACATCGAAAACTACGAAATGCCCCACTGGTGGGGCGGCGGAATTCATGCTTCTCACCGAAGCAACCTGATGGAGAAAAACCCCGAATATTACTTGCGTTGGTGGACCGACAAGCCGGGTATGAACTACGTGTGGCCATCGGGCAAAGAACGCCTCACTCCGCGTATCCCGCTCAAATCCGAACTTTGGGCTTGGATCAAAACGGGCGAAGGCACAACCATCGGCGATGGTGCTGACTACTTTGGCATTACCCCTCTCGAATTCATCCGAATCCGGGACCAAAAAAACACTGACCGTAAGGGGGCGTAAAAATGAATATGAACCACTGCGCTCAAAGAATCGTCAACTGCCCATTGTTCCGTTGGATCCCTGGGATGACTACAATCGCCGGCAAATCACTAATCGAATATTCAGAAGATTGCCCACAACAGGTTTGGTTGTTGGATGAACACGGCTTGGACGGGCCACAAATGGACCGAGTCAACGCGGACTCCATCTTCCCGGACCTGTACGATGAACACACCGTCGATTGCCTTCTCAAAATTATCAACGACCACATCAAACCTTCAAAGGTGGTAATCGACCACCACGACTCGTTGTGGTACTTCGATGTTCCGTTAGTTTACCGCCGACTCGGCGCGAAAGCGGCACCGCCGTTGCGTTCAACTACGAACCCATTCATCGACTTGTATACGTTGACGCGAGCCGAACTGTTGATGTACGGATTCGAAAATCTCTGGGCTTTCATCCAAAAGGGGCAGGGCAATGAATAAGCTACAAACATCGTACGATATTCTCGATTCAATCCGAGAAACGAGCATGACTCTCGCTGAATTGTCGGAAGATACAGGACGAAGCGAGAAAACGCTCGAAAAATGTATCTATCGTTTGTTAGAAAAACATGCGGTAAGGCGAACTCAAATCCCATCCTTGACCCGTAAAGCCATATACCGGTACACTATCGAACCATACGGGTTGAACTTGTTGTGGGCTTGTGAAAGCGGATTCGTTGTGTCCCGAATTGAGTCAACAGCAAGGTTACTTTTATTCATGCGTCAGAAACAGCGAACAACGTTCAACGAGTTAGCCGATGTGTGGCCATTTTCGGATACTTCGCTTCGAAACCGATTAGCTGGGTTTCAACGTTTGGACTACATTTGTTCCGAAGTCTCGCACATCGGTTCTCAAGAACTTGCATATGTACTCACCGACAAAGGCACAGCCGTCATCGACCGTTGGCCTGGATTTGACCCAAAAACTCCGGAAAATCACCATGTTCTCATTCATTGATGGACGCGAAACCCTTCCACGCCACCCGACGAAAAAGTTTGATACCCGCGCTGTTTCAGAACTCTGCGGGGGCGTGCTGCACCAAACGGCTGGTGGCGACAGCGCGTATAAATGCGCGTTGTACCACAGCGGTCCAAACCACGTTTCGGCTGATGGTTGCCCAGGTTTGTTGTATACGTTCTTCATTGAGATGGATGGAACTGTGTATTGGGCACATGACCTCGATAAACGTACTTGGTCGCAAGGAGGAAATGGTTCCCCTGTTCCCGGGACGTCTGCCAACGGAAATTTCCTCGCCATTTGCCTCGGCGGGGATTTTGACGGACCCACGCATGAAGGGAAAAACGGGCATCCGACTTTCGATCAATTCCATGCTGCGCTTTGTTTGTGGGGGCATTTGACCGGGCGGAGCAAAGACGCCCGCTTACCCGACGAACTTTGGCAAGCTGTGCCATGCCCAACGGAATCCCTTTACGGGCATGACTCTTTCGGAAAAGCAAATTGTCCTGGAACGAGCGGAACAACGCTCGTTAACGCTATCAGGCATCACCTTGTTCTCCCCGAACCCGGAGCAACCGTGTCCGAAGGCGGAACTCGAATCGAAACTGACCGTGATTGGCAACTCGCACTTCAAAAAGCTGGGTTCAACCCGGGCACTATCGACGGTGTTTGGGGTCGCAATTCCCAGGCTGCTTTTTGCGAGTTTCAACGTTCCCGTTCGAACCTTGCGAACGACGGGATCCGAGGGCCGATGTCCAAGAACGAACTCGAAAAGGCGATTCAATGAAAATTCTGGTGACCGGCGCAGCCGGGTTTGTCGGAAGTCACCTCGTTGATCATCTGCTCGAAGACGGTCACGAGGTTGTGGGTGTCGACAATTTGCTTACGGGCAATGTCGAAAACCTCCGCTCGGCTTCCCGAAATTCGAACTTCAAATTCTACAAATGCGACCTGACGAAAGTGTTTCCGGATGCGATTGAACGGTTGCCTTGGGGTTCGCATGATTACCACCGGATTTACCATTTGGCTTCGCCGGCATCGCCGCGCCATTACATGCGAAATAAACTCAATACCATCCGGATTAACTCGGTTGTTACTGATCAATTAGCAACGCATTGGCCTGCCGCCAGGATTCTGTTCGCTTCGACGAGCGAAATCTATGGAGACCCGTTGGTTCACCCGCAGCCCGAAACGTATTGGGGCAATGTGAACCCGATTGGGCCTCGCGCATGCTACGATGAAGCGAAAAGATTGGGGGAAACTATCTTATGCGCGCATCGAGACGATAACAAAGTTGAAATTCGAATTGCTCGCATCTTCAACACTTACGGCCCGAGGATGGACCGTTACGACGGGAGGATGGTTCCGAACTTCATCACGCAAGCGATTTCAGGAAAACCATTGACAATCCACGGGGGAGGCGAACAAACCCGGTCATTGTGCTACGTTACCGATACAGTCGAAGCGTTGATAATGGTCATGGAAAGCGAAAGTTCCGAACCGTTCAACATCGGGACCGAAGACGAACGCACAGTCAATGGCATGGCCGATGCCATTATCCAAAAAGTTGGAAATGAAAATACCTTTGTCCGGCACCCTCGCATGGTTGACGACCCCCGACAGCGGAAACCAAACACAATGCGGATTCGAACTGTATTGGGTTGGAATCCGAAGGTTTCATTCGATGTGGGGATTCAGCGGACTATTGAGTGGTTCAAAACGGTGATGGAGCAAGATAAAGCTCCGATGTTTGTTGTCGACAACCAAGGCAATCGCATCGCCCACGGCACGAAAGACTTCTGCAATGGATTTCTTCACGGTTTAGACCACGCATTCCAATGTAAAATGGAAGCGACCGATACTACTGTGGTCTCTGGCCTTTCATTGGTGAAGTAAATATGCCGCTTTATGAGTACCAATGCCTTGTTTGCGAATCAAACTTTGATCGGTTGGTTCGAAATGCTGACGTTCCGAACCCCATTTGCGACTCGTGCGGGGGAGACACTGAACGGAAAATCAGCGTACCCGCCATCATATTCAAGGGTTCCGGTTGGGCGAGCGACGGGTATTCCGGAGGAAGCAGCATCGACGAAGCTCGTTCCGTCATCAACGACATGTGCCGGATGAAAGGCGTTTCGTCCGATACGTTGGAACGCACCGAAACCAAAGCGCGAGGCGGGTCCGTTGACTGATATTGGGCCTGTAAACCATGCTTTGGGAGGGCGGGATCTGTTAGATCGGTATTACACCCCTGCCCCCGTTGCGCGGGCTTGTGTGGGGTTGTTGCGCATCGCCCCGCGTGCGCGGGTGTTGGAACCATCATCGGGCGGTGGCGCGTTTCTGGACGCGATTCTCGCGGCTCAACCGACGGCTGTGGTGCGTGCGTTTGATGTTGACCCCAACGCACCGTCGGCTGCGCGGTTCAAGGTCGAACGGCAGGACTTCCTCCGGTATCGCCATCGGGGACCGATGTTTGACTGGATTATCGGAAACCCACCGTATTTCGAAGCCGAAGACCATGTGCGTAAAGCTTTACGCACGGGCAAGAACGTAGCTTTTTTATTGCGGTTGGGGTTTGCTGAATCCCAGGCACGGGTTCCTTTTTGGAAGGGGATTGGCAAATGTTTACGTGAAGTCCGGGTTTTGGCTTCGCGGCCTTCGTTTACGAATGGCGGAACCGATGCGACGGCGTATGGCTTTTTCATTTGGGCTCACAATCACCGGGGTCCGTCTCGAATTGTTCCTTGTTGGGATTTCAAATGACTCGCACTGAATTATTAAACTTAATTGCTAACTATATTTATGCCGAAACGTACCTTGAAATCGGAGTCCAACGGGGCGTCAATTTCCAAAAGGTAAACGTCAAACACAAAACGGGTGTAGATCCCGATACGAACTCGGCGGCTACAATCCACAAACCTTCGGATGAATTTTTCGGTTCGTTATCGAAAACTACTACTTTCGATTTAATCTTTGTGGATGGATTGCACCTTTGCGAACAGGTTATTCGCGATGTTCAACATTCCATCGAACACCTTTCCCCTGGTGGGGTGATTGTTTGCCACGACGTCGATCCGCCGACCAAACAAGCGGCTTCGCGAACGCTTTGTTCGGGTGTTTGGTGCGGCGATGTATGGAAAGCATGGTTGTATTTACGCACGCGGCTTGATGCTGAAATGTTTTGCGTTGACACCGATTTGGGTTGCGGAGTCATCATTCCATCGGGCCGGAACAACCGGTCAGATGCTGAACCGGCGAATTGGGAACAATTCCGAGCGAATCGCCGGTCGTTATTGAATTTGGTTCCTACGAACTATGCAATTGAACGGTTTGCAAACCGCGAGTAAAATCAATGCATGCGACGGTTTTTCGTCTATGCATTTTTTTACTTACTGCTTTTGCTTATCATCTGTTCATTGATGGCAATGGTGGCTCGCACTTTCCACAACTTCCACCGTTCTTACCGTGATATGCGCCAACATCAAGCGATGTACGACGCAGCCGATTCGTTGATGTCAAACGCAATCCGATCGTACACATCGGCTAACCGGTAGTGGTCTGCGGCGTTGCCTTCGACCCATCGGATGCGGCTGCGTTCTTCGTCGAGGATTCGGACGGAAGCTCGCATTTGATCGGACCACCCAAACACAGTGAACACATCGGAAGGCCATTTCCGATTCCCGTTTCGTATGTCGTCGAACGTTGTATCCATCACCTGCGTTCGGTCGACCGAAACGACTCGTTCGGTCCAATTTTGCTTCATCCCGTATTTTTGTGAACCAATACGAGGCGTCGGGTGGAACCGGCAGAGCCATACAGCGCATCGGGTCGATGTCGTCAACGCGTAATCCCGAAGCTCTTTTGCTTTTCGCGTTTCGGGCATTGCATCGATTACGCACACGTCAACGTGATAGCGTTCGATCATCGATTGAACTTCATTGAATGACCTGCATGCGCCGACCCACAACGCCCGCCGGGTAAGGTTTCCGTTGTCGTCGTATTCGGCAGTCGAAATGGAAATATTTAAAATTGTTCCAACGTCGACTCCCATCGTTATCGTCTGATCCCGGTAGTGTTTTCCGCCGACATAGTCCAAGTCCGGGCCGGTTGCACATTCGAATAACATTTCATATGAAATCCGAGCACCCGAATGTTCGAACGGTGCGCCCAAAACTGAAGTGTAAAACGTTGAAAGCTTCGCCGCGTCGGATTGGGCTTCGGTCCATTCGGCGAACAGCGTTTGATACGATTCATCCAAACAATCCAACCGAGAAATCCAATACCCTCGGCGGGAACGAGTGGGGTGTTGTGCTACCCATGCTCCGGGTTTTGCTCGCCGGTCGAAGGGTTTATTGCAAAACCGACAAACGGCGCGAGGGTCTTCGTGGTCGTGGCGTTGCGTATCCCGAAGTTGCCATTCCCCTCCGTCCGTTTTTTGGACGACGTTTTCGAACCAGTCAATCGGTTGCCATTTCGAACAACGCGAGCACCGATGAAACCAACGGCGACAATCCGAGGCATCGTATACTTTTGAAATGCCGGTGCGAGGCAAAGTCGGGTTACCCAACCGGAACATTTGCGGTGAGTCCGAAGCGCGAAGCCGGTCCCGTGCTTTTGCGAGGTTTTGTGGGTCGCATTGGTCGTACTCGTCAACGATCAAAGTGTCTGCTGAAAATTCTAGAAAATCTCCAGCGGTGTTCGACCCCAGGAACATGATGGCTCCCGAGCCGAATCGCTTCAGTTTCAAGTTCCCCGGTTTGCGATTCGTTCGCCCAGCCGACGTATCAATCCCAGACAACACCCGATACATCGGGACGGATTGCAAAAGCGGGTTGATGCGCTGTTGAACAAACCGATCTCGGATTGTGTAAGTTGGAAGCACGTATGCGGCGATTCGGGATTGTTGACCAGCCATATGAATAATTAACTGAATAAATAATTCGGATAATCCCGTTTGAACTGCTTTCCGAATGTCCGCTCCTTCGAGTTTGGGGAGGTCGCGGTACAGTTCAATCAAGTACGGCCGGTGTTTGAAGGACATGGGTTTGCCGCGCGTGTTTTGATGCGTCGTAAGCGAAAGCCCAATTAACGGTTCATCGTGAACAATTTGGGAAAGCAAATAGTGGTACGGGCCTGCGGGGTCCATTTTTCTCCTTCCTAGAAAACTAGGGTAACACGAGCGGGGGGATAGCGTGTAGTGCTAGAAAATGCGGAGGTGGGGTGCTCCAAATATGGGCCCTGCGCCCGAAAGCCATGGTAGACCCCCCCTTCTCACGCGGTCCCCGAAAACGACGGTTCAACCCCCACAATATTGAATGCGCACCCCCGTTGGCACCCCTGGCATTGGTTGCCGGCTGCGGGTAGGGGTGTGCGCGATATGCGCAACCAATGCGCGTTTGGTTGCACGGCGACGGGCAACGCAACCACCCCGCGTGCGTGGGATTCAAAAAAACCCCGTTGCGCGGCCGATAATTTTGAACAATGCAACCGCGCAACATGGGCGCAACGTGCGCGGGTTGACCGACCGAACCCCCGCACCGGTACGGATCCCCATGATCGAACCATTAACGGCGTTAAAACGCGATTTTCACGATCACCCCATTGAGCCCCCGTAAACGGCCCCACAACGGCCCGCGCGGTTTCCACACCCGAACGTGTGACCGAACCCCGTTCAACGCCCGTACGGTACCGGGAACGGCCGGGAAACACCCGATCCGGCGGGGTTCACCAACCCCCGATCCGGGGGCCGAACGGCGGCCACGAAAAAACCCCGGGCCGAAACCCGGGGCGATATTGCCGATTGTTGGGGTTGAAACGGGAAAAACCCCGGGGCGGCGTGCCCCGGGGCGGTCCGAACGTGCGGTTACACGACACCGGCCGCAACGTCGGCGTCCGACCGGGGATCGTCGGTACCGGCAACGGCCCGCGCGGCGACCGTGTACCGCCATGTCACGCCGTACGCGCACCCCGGGCACCCGTACCGCCGGGGATCGGCGGGGGCGTTGACATCGTACGCCGCCACCGTTGCCCCGGGTTGATACGTGCGGCCATTGTCGCCGGTGTCGGCGGGGATCGCGGCCGCGTCCAACACGGCGGCAACGGCGGCCGCAACGGTGGCGACCGAATCGGACATCACAACCCACCGGGAACGGGCGGTACGGTACGCGCGGGTTTCGGGCATACGGCGCCCGTTTTCACCGACGATCGCGCGCAATTCGATCATGTTGTCGCGTCGTTTGGTGTACGTTCCGCCCATAACGCCCATCAAACCCCGGATAACGGACGACACGCGGACATCATCAACCCACACGACAACGGGAACGGGCCCCGCCGCCGGGGCCGCCGTGGGGGCCGGTGCCGGGGCCGTGGGGGCGTCCACCGTTGCCGCCGGGGCCGTGGGGGCCGGGGCCGTGTCGGTGGCCGTGTCGGTGGCCGTGGGGGCCGTGGGGGCCGTGTCGGCGACCGGGGCCGGGGCCGGGGCCGGTGCGGTCAACGCCGCACGATCGGCGGCGGCGGCCGCGCGGATCCGGGCCATGGCGGTCAACGGGTGGTCGGCCGTGTCGTCGGCGGCCGTGTCGTCGGCGGCCGTGTCGTCGGCGGCCGTGTCGGCGGTGTCGGCGGTGTCGGCGGTGTCGGCGGTGTCGGCCGTGTCGGCCACGGCGGCAACGGCGGCCGCAACCCGGCGGGCCGTTGCGGCGATCGTGCGGGGGTTGGTGTCGGCAACGGCGGCGGTGATGTCGGCGGCCGTTCCCGTGATCCGGTTGCCATCGATCCCGATCGGGGCACCGGTGTTGATGGTGTGATCGGCGATCGCCCGAACGGCGGCGGCGGTTGCGGTGATGGTGATGGTGATGGTGTTGGCCATGGTGGGGTTCCCCCGGTTGTGGTTGTGGTTGTGGCGCCGACCCACGGCGGGCCGGCACCGATGCAATAACGACCACGGGGTTACCGTGCATTATCCGCCGGGAACGCCGATAATGCCCGAAACGGGGGCCGGCGGGGATCGGTTCACATAACAAACGACACGCGTCACACCGGGCCGCTGTCGCCGAAAACCGGATTTCAAATAACGTTTTACGCGTAGTCCTCACCCGAAAACCCGAACCCGGGGCAACCGGATCCGGGTTAATCGGGTCCGATCGTCCAATTGTGGCGGTCAAACCCCGACAAAGCGGCATTCGGTATCCGATTTCCGCCCTGGACCCGATCACAAATGACACGTGATCGTTTCACATTTGTCACAAAACGGGGCCACTGAATGCCATTCACTGACGATCGTTGACGATCGGGGTGCAACGGATCGTTGCGATTTTCGGGATCGGCACCGGCCGAAAACCCGGGTTCAATCGTTGGACCGATCGGCCGAAAACGGGGGTTCAATCGTTCGGGACGTTCGGGGGCAACCGGCCGAAAAACGGGGTTCAATCGTTCCCGGCCACCGGCCGAAAATGGGGGTTCAATCGTAACGGCCGGATCGGCGGGCCGGCCGAAAACCGGGGTTCTAACGTGGAGGGCAAGCAACCGAGAAAGGGGCTTCAACCGTGAGTCGCTAGCACTGGTATGGCTATTGCAGCGGGTTGCAACAGACATGCCAGCCTAACACTGGTATGGCTATTGCAGCGCTACAAAAGACATGCCAGCCTAGCATTGGTATGACTGTTGCAGCGCTACAACAGACGTGCCAAGTCGAGCCTTCTGCACAGAGCATGCCAGGCATGACTGTTGCAGATGCAGCCATCGGCCGATTCGTGGCGTTCTCCCGTGAGCGGCTGGATCGCACGGTTCAACCCCGCGATCCAGGGATAGGCCGAGATGCCGCGTCGAACCACGGGAAAGGACGAGCCGCCGAGAAGGGTGGTTGAATGCCGCATGCTGGGCAGCCGGCGAGAACAAGGGTTCAACCACGGGAATAAGCCAACCGGCGAGAAGGGGGGTCTCACGCGGCTTGCCAGCCGATCGGCGAGAAAGGGGGTTGCACCGGGTTGCTCGGGCAGCCGGCGAGAAGGCGGGAAGACCCCCGACAACCAGCCGATCGCCGAGAAGGGGGGTCTGACCGTGCATCTCGGGCAGTCGCCGAGAAGGGGGGTTCTACCGGGATCCCACCAGAAGGGGGGTTCTACCGGCACTTCGTCGAGAAGGGGGGTTCTACCGTGCATCTCGGCGACTGCGCGAAAACAAGGGTTCTACCGTAAGCCCTTTTTGCTGCCGGCAGCCGAAAGTGAAGATTCCCGGATGAGGAAAAGTGTGCTTTCCCGGGGTTGGAATTCCGGGGAAAGTTGAGTTCCTAAAACCCAACGGAAAGTAGTTGTCGCAAAACTAAACTTTGAAAGTGAAAGAAAAAGTGAGTTGAAAAGTAACCTTGCAGAATCAGTTCGCAGTTCAAGTTGAAACTTGACTGGAGTTGAGGCACGACTTCGAGTTGAGTTACGAGTTGGAAGTGCACGACTTCCAGCCCGAAGTTCAGTTTGAAAGTCCAACCTGCAAGTTGTGGAAGTTCAACTTGAAAGTCCAATGGAGTTTCGAATCGAGTAACTTTTCGAGTTCCTTTTGAAGTGACTTCGAGTTCCATAAGTGGCACTCGAATCAGGTTGATTTTGTTTTCGCTTGCACATTCCGCGTATGCAATGCGAGTCGCGATTGAACCTTACTGCCCGCACTTGCCTTTTGCATACCAATGGCAGTAAAATCAAAAGGTTGCTTTACCGCACTCGACGAGAACGGGAAGCGAGTTTGAAGGCCCGGGAGTGTGCAGGCGAGTCCGTACTTGACTGACAACTGGAGTGCAAAGCCGAGTTCGATTCCTGCTCGAATTGGTTTTGGGAACGACTTGATGCAGCGACTCGACGGAGGTCTGGACTCGGCCGGAAACCGCAGGTTTTAATCCGATTTGCTTTTCGCTGATCGGTTTTCCGGGAACCCGGCCGAAGTCGAGTTCGAGTTCCGAGTCGCAGTCAGTTTAGAAGCCAAAAGCGATACTGGCTTTTAGGACGGCACCGGAAAGTAGTCATAGTTTCTAGCGGTCATAGTTTCTAGTAACCATAGTTTTTAGGGACTCATTTTTACTTTCATCTGAAATTCCTTTCGACTAAAACCTTTGTTTGAAGCAAAGCAAAACCCGGGCATAACGCCCGGGCCTGCGACGCAGGTTAATCGAAATGACGATCGAGGGCTTCGGCCGTCACGCAGGCAAAGCCGTTTCCGTCCAGCGTTTTCAAATCCAACGCCACCCGACCATCAGGATTAATCCTGATTGACTCGATTCGAACAAGGTCGCCGACCTTGATAACGCCATAAGCAGGATGGCGGAATTCCGACTTTGCCTTGAACGCATCGCCAACGGCGAGCCCTTTCCAATGGGAAGGGAAGGTGCATTCGCTGATTGTAAAACGCCTCATTTTCACCTTCGCTTTCGTAGTTTCTCAAGCTCAGCCCGGCAGGCTTTGCAAAGCCTGCCGGACATTGTTCGTACAGCACAGCATGTACACATGGGCGGAATCCCTTAGTAGTAAATGTGGCTGTACGTATCGCCGCACCGGCTGCACGTGAATGTATCGCTGCCGGATTCGGGACCTGCGACGGTGTCGCATTCCCACGTGCAGCTGGTGCAGGGCGTGACCGGGATTCCCTGGACGTACAAAACGGCATCAGTATCCAGCAAAACAAGCTCGACAATGTTCGAGCCCTGTTGTAATGTTTCCAGCTTTTTGGCCATTTTGATTTTCCTCGCGGTTGTTGCGGGGAGGCTCATCCCCCCCGCGATCACGTAACGCGGGAGTGGTTATCGTGCAACCACTTTGATCGGAAGTGCAATTTCAACATAAGTACTCATTGGCTTTGGCTTCCACTGAAAGACTAATCGGCGAAGACCCCGGACAATTGGGCGCGATCGTCTGGTTTGCACGTAACACGCTACACGGTTACGTGATCCATGTGCGGGGGATCCGCACGCACAACCACGGAGCAAAAAATGAAAAACCCGAATTTGAAAATTGCGCTGGAAATTGCGGCCACATGGGCTGCGATGTGGGTCCTGTTGTACGCGGCACAAATCGCTCGCATCATCGGGGGCTAACATGATTTCGCTTTCCCGAAACCAAATCATCAATGACGCTTCCGCTTCGCGTGGACGTCGCCGATGATTCGCGTCCAGCTAATCGACCTGCACCGTGTGCCATATTACGGCCGGGTGCAGGTGTATGACGATGACGTGGTTTGCTACCACGTCGTCGGCAGGGACGGGGCCGGCTTGACCGGCCCTTTTCGCTACGACACCCGAGACGAAGCCATTCGCGCTGCAATCCGTTGGGCTGTGGTAGCCGTTTACAACAATTGGGAGGGGACCGTCATCGCCACTGCGGTCGGGTTGGACAAAACGACTAACATCGCCGACCAGTACGGTGCGCTGTGCGCTTTGGCGCGCAACCCGAGACTCGCTGATGCGCAGGACGTGTTCAAGCTGGTTGAGGAAAATCCCGACATCACTCTCCGCGGAAATGGCGGAGCCCTTGAAATCACGCTGTGGGTTGATGACCATGAATAAGCCGAAATTCCGAAAAACCTCGATCGGGGTCGACCCCGAGGACTTTGGCAGGAACAGGAAAGTTCTGTTCATTGCCACAGCCAATGAAACTGCCAATGAAACTGCGCAGTTCGTAGACTGTGACGCGTTGTACTACGCGTTCAACGGACAACGCCGTGAGCGGCTTCCCCGCTGCGCCGGATGCCGTTTGCCTTTGGCTACCAGCGTGCGGATCACAATCCCTGCCCTGGGTGGAACAGTCAATTGTGAATGTTGGCTATATGGCTTGCCCGTGGAGGGTTTGCCCGAAGAACTGTAATCAACGGTTCTAACCCGGTTAGCCCGCGGATTAACCGGTTTTTAAGACCAAAAGATAGGGTTTGTCCGATAACGCTGATCGTGTTACGTGGATCGTGGGTCGGCGGTCGGCCCAAAACACAACCACGGGAGCAAAAATGCGCTATGTATTGGTGATGGAATTGGACAATTGGGAGGATCCCGCTGCATTCGGAACCCGGTGTAGCGAAACCGGCGATGAAATTTTGCTGGGTTTTTTGACCCAGCGGGATGACGGGCTGGTTACCATGCGGGACGCGCAGCCCATCCCGGACGGAATCGGCTACCCCACGTTGGGCGCAGCGATTGACGCCGCATCCGGGTTCGCAGCGTTTTGGGGCGAAAACGCTTTCATGGATGAACCGATGCATCCCGGAATGCAGCGCGGCCGCGCACGCGCTGCGGCGCGCATTTGGGATACCCAAAACAACATCGTAGCGGAATACGCTATGACGTTCGCGCCCGCAACCATCCCCACAACGAAATCGTGGGAGGACTAACCACGGCATGAAGCCTGCGGTCAATCCGCAGGTTTCATTTTACCCCCGAAATGCAGGACTTTTGGAACTGTACTGGGCATCAAAGGACTTTGAAAGCCCGAAAAGGGCTTTGACCACAGTGAAAAGGGCTTTGGGTCGCAGCGGAAAGGCAGAAGTGCTTTCAACGAACCTTTCACAGCCGCAGCCGATTTTGCCTGCAAAGCCGCAGGTTCCCAACCAAAGCGCTTTGCACAACCAAGGGCTATTCCCGGAGCGCTACGGTTGACCAACTAAAGGTTCCCGAGTGAGTGCCTTTCCCGAACTGGCAGATTCCCGGGCGAGATTCCCGAGTGCTAATTTCCCACAGTTTGGATTTGTTTCCGCCGAGGACTTTATTTTCCCGGGGCCAGTTGTTTGCCGAATTCATTTTGTGTTGACCGAACACAGAACACGGAACAACAGAAGCGATCAGTGCTATACATTATTTGATTTCTTTCAAATTCCAGTTGTCGTGTTTCGACCGGCACAACTCGGTAACTCCCGATCGGTTAGTTCAGTTGTTATAACCCCACACCGGGTGCAGTTTAGTTTATTTGTTTGCTTTGAAAACAAGTGTTTTTGGCATCGCCGCGTAGAACGGTTTCTGACGCGCCCACCAGACCAGACGTGCCGGCATACCGGGTCGGTCGCTGAAACGTTTTCTCGCACCGTTTACGGAACCTCGTTGGGGTCCTTGTCCGCACCCGTCCGGGGCCCATCAGATTCCACAACTCCCAGCCGTTGGTACGTGGCTACGATGTACCCTCGCCCGTTGCAACGCAGGCAATGTTTGAACGTGTCGTAGTCGGAGTGGATTTCGCAATCGAAATACTCATAACCAGTAGCATCACACGCACGGCACATCAGGTGAAACCTGATTATCGCTGGGCGTGGAGACATGAGTGAATCTATTACCTCTGCTACTTCGCATTTCAAGTATCATATATTCGATTACTCCGTTACGCCCTAAACCCATAGTTTCTAAACCCATAGTTTCTAAACCCATAGTTTCTAAACCCATAGTTTCTAAACCCATAGTTTCTAAACCCATAGTTTCTAAACCCATAGTTTCTATGACCATAGTTTCTAAACCCATAGTTTCTGCGCCCATAGTTTCTGAAACGAGGTACACATGTCTCACTGGAACGATGCAACTCGAAGTGCAATCGAAGGGTATCCACACAACCGATACCTTAAAATTGAGGCAGGTGAAACGACCGCTTTGCTCACAATCAGTTTGTCTGCACAAGCCGCAGTGCATCACGTTTTCTGTGAATCACACACAGGTGACTCGACCCTCACGTTGCCGGCGTCGAGCGGAGGTCAGACGATTCATATCCACAATAATCGCTATGTGGACTTCGACTTCAAGGGTTTGCTTACCGGAGGCGATTTCATCATCGACGGAACCGGTGTGCATTACCTGATCAGCTATGTTCTTCCGTTCTGAAGAAGAAATACAACTGTCGGAGCGATGCCAGTCACCAGTACAATGGTTGACATCAGGATGAAGTAGTTAAGCGTTACGAACCCGCTTCCCAGCGGGGAGGGTGCCTCGACGGGTCCGCTCGCTACTGGCTCACCCCGACAGTTGCATTTGAAACTTATTCTTCTGAAGTCGCTGTTCTTTGGAGCTTTACGACAAGTTCATCGAGCAATGTTAGCGATTCGACCGCTTCGCGATGTTCAAGTTTGATGAACTCGGTCTCGATAAAAGTCGTCTTCAACAAGGTATCAAGAGCTTTCTTGATTTTCGCAGCGTGTTCTGTTTCCATGGTTGCTCCGGGTTGGCTCAACCATGTTAACATGGAACGGGTAACCTTTCAACGACTAATTTATGCTTCTCCTGGCTCAATGTTCATCGACCAAACTTGACTTTCGGCTTCGGCTTTCTTGTCTCGGTCGAACCCTGCTTCGATATATTCGAGAATGTCTTGGACTGTTTCGAAGTTGTTCGCAACCAGAACAAGCAAACTGTCTTGGTTGCATAAGTACACTCGGAGGTCTTCATCTCCGATGCTACTCGCTAGGACTTCAACAGCGCTTTCACAAAGGTCGGGTGCCTTCATCTTTGCTCCTATGACCTATTGAAAGCATACACGAATTGCCTGCCGCCTCGGACTCGAATGCTTCCTCCGAACCTCCGAACCATTCGGCTTGCTCTGGACATGGGACAACTTTGGGCCCCGAATGGACCTTTACCATTCACTTTGAGTTTCATTAGTGCTTTGTAAAATTCAGTAAACGGCTGACCGTGGTGTGCGATCAGGCATTCAGCGAAAGCTTCTTTGTTCCCATCTTTCGGAGTCCAAACGCGCTCTGCATCTAACCTTTCGAACAACTCGCTGTATTGTTCTGCCCAAAGACGAGAATTGAAGGTTGAACGCACGTAATCGCTTACGACTCTTCCCCAGTGTTTTCTTTCTCGCTCAACCGTCAACAATCGCCTCAACATGGCTTTGCACTCTGAAGCATCATCGAACAGGTAAGGGTAATTGGTTGTGGCTCGGCCCGTGATCTCGGGGAAAGTACAATCGTTGGGAGCCACCAACGGCTGACCCAATGCCATTGATTCCACTGCGCTGATGCAGAACGTCTCATACATCGAGTGCGTCACGTTCAAGTCGCATCCACGAAGTGCTTCAAGATATTCGTCGCGTGTTCTGACGAGGCAAATCTCTGCCCAAGGATATTGAGCAAGATATGCAGTGTTTTCTCTGTTGGTGTTCATGTAGCGAAGTTTGAACTTTACTCCTTCCTGGTAAAGTTCATCCAACACCTGCATGGTGTCTCGCCAGCGTTTATACCCCTGCAATCTGTGATTGTAAGCAATTACAGGCACTTCATTGCCGGTCTCGTGGTACTCAAGTGATTGTTCAAGTGTACCTAAATAAATCCGGCTTCCAGATTGCTCAATTTTCTGAACTAGGTCTGGATGAAGTGCCTCCCGGCAGTTGTCGAGAACAAGAGTCCGAGTGTAATCGGAGTTGTAGACATTCCAGTCGGCCAGGATTGTTCCATTCAGTTGAGTCCACCAAACGTTCGCCATAGCGTCGACGTTGTAGGGAAGGGATTTGTGAATGGTGTAGTTGTGTGCTGCAACGACAACAGGTTTGAACGTATCGTTGTAGGAACTGTCCCCACTGAACTTGATGTTTCCTGCCATCTCTACGAGATTGCACCAAGCTACATCAATTGCTACGCTCCGAAAGAGTTTGTCGTACCAGATCGAGTCAAAGTGAACAGCCCCTCCGTGCCGACGGGGATTCATGCGCTGTGAGACCCGCGTCACATTAGGCAACGAGAAAAAGCCGTCGTCGTCGTATTTGAACTTGCTCTTTGAGTCAGGGAAAGGAACCCAAAAATGCCAGTCGGGTCTTACCTCTGCCATTGCGCGGACAAAAGCAGAAGTAAGGACATAGTTACTGTCACTGTTTACTTCTGCTTTCGAGAACATGTACTGGCACCAAACTTGGAGCCCGCCAACTCGGTCTTCCACCCATTCCAACGTCATTTTGCCTGCACCTTTAACTTCAGTCCGTGTTCGTTCGCGAAGGCGATAACAAGCGATTTGAGTTGTGGGTCGTTCGCTAAATCAGGAGGCCCCGTAAGAATAAACGAAAAGGACTTTGCATCAGCGAATTGTGTATCACTGGCAAAGTCCCCGTCGTCCTCGTCGTCTTCATCAAACAACTCGAAGACCGAGTCAGCGTTTTGCATGAGGTCTTCGAGTTCTTGTGTTGAGAACCCGAGGTTGTGCAGTTCCGTTGAGGATTCTTGGAGATCGGAAAGGATCTTACTCAATGTAGGGTCATCCCACATTGCTAATTCGCCGATCTTGTTATCCGCCAATGCAAGTGCTTTTGCTTCATCAACTGTCAGATCCAAGAACCGAACAGGAACCTGTTCCATACCCAGAGAAAGCGCTGCTTTGAGTCGCGTATGACCTGCAATGACCATGTTGTCTGCACGGCGAGCAACAATCGGTGCAGCAAAGCCGAATCTCCGGATTGAGTCTGCGACAGGTTCAATGGATTGTTGATTGATTCTCGGGTTTTCGTCCCAAGGGACTAACGAATTGGGATCGACGAATTCTGCTGCTTCCATTGGTGACACCTCATTGCGTTTCTGGGGACGTTGCCGATTCACGGGCACCGAACCATGGACCCACACCGGAAAACGCCTGATACATGCGTTTCTGAAACCTCATGCGTCGGTTACGGGGATCCGTTCCGGGGCACCGTCAGCGGTGGGCGCGAGTTCATTTTCAAGCGAAAATGCATCGCCGATGGCTTCATGTACACCGATCAAATCTCCGCTTGTTCCTACCACAGAGCCATTGAACGTGTGAACTTTGCTGGGTACTTTGGCTCGGCCGGAAATGAACTCACGCCCGAGGTTCGTTGCCCGATAATACCCTGGGCTGTCCGGTTTCCGTTCAACGAGCCCCCACCAACATAAAGTCGGGTGTTGATTTGTCTTTACAAGCCAACGCGGACCTTCTTCTGGCACATGAATCCAGTCATCCGATTGTTGGCAAAGCCAGATCAACGATTTGACTCGGTTGGCATTGAGTCGATTACCGTATCGCTTCACGAACCGACCACAGCACGGACAATCAACGCCTTTTGCTGCGCCTGCCATTGTTTCAACGTGAGCCAAACGCAAGGTCGGCCCCCGTTGAAGCCATTCCAACCGAAGCGTTTGTTTCACTTGTTCGAATTGTGCTTCGTCGAAGTGTTGTAGACCTTCGTTGTTGAGCCAAACAATCGCAGAATCTAGTTGTTCATCTCGAAGCGTTGATGCATCGGACGAACCGTCGAGCAAACCCAACAGCCAGCCCTTTTTACCCATCGTATTCCTCCAAAACAGTGCGAACGATTTGGAGGGAATTAGGTTCGAAGATGATCTTCGAGCCGGTAACATGAAGTAAATAGTGGATAACCCACCAAGGGGGTCGGCGACCGTCAGACCCGGAGGCCCATTGACTTACATGTTGGGGAAGGACAGTCCGTCCGGATGCCGACAACGTTTCGGCTAACCCGGTCGACGTGCGACGCTCCCCTTCGGGCGCTTCGGACAACCAAATGTTTCGCAAAGCAGAAAAGATTTGATTCCGAGGAGGTTCGCTCCCCGGAACTGCGAATGCAGGAAAGTCTTCCATTTTTCACCCCTTTGTGTTGGTGGTCATACGACCACCTTCAATTCAGTATCCAAATTAACGTACAAGTGAGCATGGTGCTTTATCTCGTCGCAGAATGCCCCGCCATTGATAGCGAGAGCGAACAACCGCGCGTCGGCGGCTTCGAAGGCTTCCCGCCAACCGACCGACACCTCGCCGAGCCCATCGGTGATAATCATAATATCGCCTTTGTCGGTTAGGTATTGTACCGAAGTTTGAATTGCTTTGTGCAGGTTTGTTGTTCCCCGGGCCGACAACCGTTGCAAGGCCAATACGCCTTCGGGGGTGTTTTCGATCGGATCGTGGACCCGACCCGAAAAGGGAAGCACGATGCATCGCCGGTTCTGCATCGTAGCGCGAAGCATTGTGGCCAATGCCACAGCCTTCGCGCGGTCGAAGGGGTCACCCCGCATTGACGATGAAACGTCGAGCAGCAAGACGATGTCGCCTCGGCCCGATTTTTGGGAGCCGGTGAATTTGAAAACCTCGGCCCGGTTTTCGATGATTTTTTGAAGGACAATGTCCTCCATGATTTCAATCCCAAGCTGGCTGCGCAACATCGGTAGCAGATGCGCGATATTGTTTCCGAGCGTTGTGGACGTGATTTCCTCGATCACAGTGTCCACCGTGATTGTTTTATCGCCGTCAGCGAGCAATCCGCCGACGAGGTCGAGGATCCGTCGGAATGCTTCGTCCGAGGCGATTTGTTCAATAATTTCGGAGCGAATCGGGTCGCCCGGTTCGCCCAGCATATCGGTTGCTCCACCGAATGATGCGACAGCAAATTTTGCTTTTTGCATTTTGTCGGCCGTTTCGCGGAGCCGACCGCGAATGCGGGCAGCGCGGAGGTTATCCGCCATATCGTCATCCAGCGGGGTATCGAAGCCCGCCATCAAACCCGCCGTAGCCAAAGCCGAAAGGTCGGCATCCCCCGCGACGGTGGTTTGGAGTTCATCCCATTCCGCGCATTCGAGCGCTTCATGGGACGAAGCCGTGTGATCCGGTTCCCCCGCAGGGGCGTCCTCGAACAACCGCGCGAACACCTGCGCGGGGAACGCCTCGTCGGGGAGGTGTGCGTCGCGAACAGCGTCTGCGATAGCGGGACGACCGGAGCGGTCATCCCACAACAAATTGGAAAGCAGCGAAGGTTTGTACATTTTGGCTCCGTGGTTGTCGCGGGGGATCGCCCCCGCCCATTCTGGGTAACCCGCCAGCGTGTTGTTTGCAACACCTTGGCGGGTTGGGGGTTCACCCGAACATGAGGCGAATGGTACGATCCGCCTCAACGATCAAATTGTCGACCACCGCCGCCGCCTGCGATGTTTCGGTGCAAACCGGCAGGTTAGCCAGTTCATCAAGCGTTGTGACCAATTGCTTCTTGAGCGCAGCAAGCTGCCCGACGTTGTCGACGGACCAGCGTTGACCAGTGATTTTCGCACCGATTTCGAGGGCCGCGTCTTCGAGTGCTTGCGCCTTCGCCGCGTGGGGGTTGATCGCCCGCGTGACGATAGCCGCCACCACGGGCTCCTCGGCGGGAGCGTTCCACCAACAATATTTCAGAACCCACAGGTGGTTGGGGTTGGCGACCGTATCGCCCACCATTGCGGCTGCGGCTGCGATCAATTTGGTGGCGACCACCAGCCGACGGTCGGAAACCTTGATTTTTTCTCGGGCGAGCAGGTTTCGGATTTGAACCAAATTGTTAAACACAGGTTGGAGGTCAACGGCGCTCGCCGCCGATCGAAGCTGTTCGATCGTGGTTCGGAGGTCAACCGGCCCGGTATGGGTGATCGCTGACCCGCGCGTTGTGACGCAATTCAACAGCGCCAGCAAATCCGTGGTCCGCGATAGCGGTGCGACGGTGCGACGAATCGCGAAGCGGTCCCACACCGCCCGCTGCGGCCCGTCGGGGTCAGGCAATTCGTTTGACGCAGCGACGACCATTTCGATGGGCAGGTCGACGGTGCCGTCGGAACCATTGCTGAACGCGCGTTCCTCCAGCAAACCGAGAAGCGAATCCAAAATGCTCCCCGACGCCTTGAAAATTTCGTCGATGAACAGGATTTCCGAATTGGCAGGCGACACCTGCCAGTTCCGAATCATCAAATCTTGTTTCAACGCGGTCAGCGAAAGCGGCCCGAACACCTCCTCCATCGTAGAGAATTTGGTCAATTGGGTCCGCTTGTAGCGATACCCGGAAGCCGTCGCGAACGTTTCGGTGAGGTTGGATTTTCCCGTCCCCGGATCACCCCAGAATAGGGTGTTTTGGCGAGCGATGAGGCCCAGCAAAAGGAGTCGAATTTCCGTTTCCCGGTTAACGAACCGGGAATTCAAGTAGTCGGTGAAAGGTTGTAGCGACATTGTGTTGGCTCCGTGGTTGTTACCGGACTGAATGCCCGGCACATTTCTTGTATCTACGGATCCCGGCTGTGCCAACAACTATTTGGTAATTCCGCGAAGATCGATCGATACCCCGGACACGGGCAACGAGGTTGCGTATCGCCCGCATCAGGGGTTCTGATGGTTCGCCCGCATCTGACCCCGCGCAACCCGCAGGTAACGCAGAAACGGTTTCTCGAAACCTATTCGGACGGGTCCGTATCGACTCGGTTTAACGAATCTGTAGTCGAAAACCCTTCCGGGTATCGCCTCTGCAATTTGGTGATATTCCTTGTTGCTACTGCCTCCATGTTGATTTGGTATTCATCACAAAGGCTAGCAACATACCAAAGCACATCACCCAATTCCAAAACCAACTTGTTCCTGTCGATCGGGTGATTGTGACCTACAACTTTCTTTAAGTAATCAGCAACTTCGCCTGCTTCGCCGACCAACCCAAGTGCATTTACGGCAATGCTTAACTGGTCATTTAACTTTGAATTCTTTGTTCTGATTGCAAGTTGTTGGTATTCATCGAAAGTCATTTCAGATCCGAGTTTAAGGTTAAAACTTAAAAATCCCCCGTTCCCCGAAGGGAACAGGGGATCCCCGTGGGAATTATTCCACGGGAGCGATTCGCACGCCGCCACCATCAAGCGGGGTAGCGATGAAGCCGTCGAACGGTTGTGCGTTGATGTAGTCCGCGTTGCGAAGGTGGAATGGAACCTTGGCACGTACCAAGTCCAGCACCCCGAAGTCCGTCACCGTATCGATTTCAGCGAGGAGCGCATCCCACGGAGACGTTTCGACCTTGGCGGTGGTCGTAGTCGTGTCCGCGAGGATAGCCATGGCGTCGTCGCGCAACGCATCCGACACCGAGCCGAAATCGCTGATTTCGGACAACAGCTTGTCGGAGTAGAGCGAAATCACGTCCCGAAGGGATGCGATGTCGTCAATCACGTTTTGAACGGCCCTGGCACCCGGCGACCGCTTCCGGTCAGGGGAGCGCAATTCCCGGATCCGTTCCCGAACGGCAGCGAGCTTTTCGTTGACGTGACGTTGTAGCGCGGAACCCGCGACCGCTGCGGCCGCATCGCTATCCTGCGGGATAGCGTGGAATTCGGAGTCACCGAGCGCCGACACGAGCGTAGCCACCATCGGATCGATGGTTCCGGGTACGTAGTGGAGCGATCCGTGCGATTGCAACCGCACAGCGCCCAGGTCGTTGAGCCGGTCAACGATGATAGGGCGAAACACGCGCCCGTCAACCAAGGTCATCAGTCCATGCGCCTTGGCATGGAACGCCTCACCGACAGGGCCGCCGAACGTTTTGATCCAGTGGTTGTCGCGCCAATCGGCGCAACCGTCGAAGGGGGCGGAGGGGTCGAAAACAGCGGTGTCGATTTGCACCCAACCAGCGATCCGGTTGTTCACATCGATTTCGGCTCGAAGAAGCCCGACGACGATTTCGTTGTCGTCAGCGAAAATCAATTCGGTCTTGAACCGTTCGCCGTTGGAGCGTTTCGTGAACGAGCGCGCGATGCGCTTCAATTCCGTAACGTGATTGAGCTTGACCCGACGGGACGAGCCCAAACCGGCGAGCGCAGCGTTGATGTCATCGGGTCGTGCGGCACCAGCGATGGAGTACCACACAAATGAGCCGTGGACGGAGGAGATAGCGGACATGTTGTTGCTCCGGGGTTGTTGGTGCGACGGGGGATCCGCCGCACATACAACGTTTCTCGTTACAATTTGCTACGCAAACAGAAAACGAAAAAAAATGAGACGGCGCGATAATGCGGGTTCTTTCACGAATAGAAAGAACCGAGCATTGCTTTTAAGACGGACTGCGCGGAGGTTGAGTTAACCTTGATCTGGTACTCGCGAACCTTTTTCTGCCATGCTTCATACTGCTGTTGATTTACTTCGAACTTCAAGTCCCCAATACGGAACTTGTGAACTTTGGATTGTTCCGTCTCGCTTACCTCACCGTTCGACGCGTGTCGTTCTTCTTCTTCCAGATCTTGGTCTGAACTTGCGTCTTCGAGGCCCGAATATGAAAGCCAATTTTCATCAAGCCCTGTGAATGGAACCAATTCGCTGTCCATGGTCTCGATATATTCGGAAAGTTCTTCGAAATTCCACTCGCCGTCGTGGTTGTTGTCTCGCATAGCCACGGTGACTGCTTCTGCACGAGAACCTTGGAACCAGACCACTGGAACTTCTTCCACGCCCATGCCGAGCAGAACTTTCAACCTTTGGTTCCCGCCTATGACGACGTTCTTTCCCTCGTCGTCTCGCCAAACGAGCAAAGGCTTGTAAAGGCCGAATCGACTCAATGATTCAGCTAACTTGTCCAAGTCTTCGGGCTCGATGAAACGCGGATTCTCGTCGAATGGAACTAAACTTGAAATACTGACTTTTCCGGATTTCATTGAATTCCCTCGATGATGTACTCAAACTCTGCGCCTTCCGGAGCTTCATTCCAGATCGAGACCCATCGATCGTAAAGGTGTTTGTCAACCAACCCGCTCAACTTGCCGAGCCGAGCCTTGACAAAGCCATCCACCGGACTCGCGTTGGACTCTGTTTCTTGGCTTTGCCTTGAAGAATCAAACTCGGAATCTTCGTCGAAGGCGTTCAAGTAATCTTCCAGTTCTTCGGACTTCAAAGCCAACGATGTCAGGTCTTCGACAGTGTCTTTATTAAAGCCAGAAAGCAGCGGATCAATGCCGCATTCAAACAATCCTTCAAGCAACGCACTTACTTTGTCCCAGTCCCATTGGCCTTCATTTTGATTGTCTCGGATAACGATTGCTTTGGCTTCGTCGATTGTTCCTTTGAACTCCACCACTGGAATCGAAACCCTCGATGCTAAACCGGCCTTGGTAAGTTCGTTGTAAGCTGCGTACCTTTGGTTCCCGGCTACGATTCTCCAAGGTAAGTGGTTGTGTTCTCGCCAAACTACAAGCGGAGCGAAGAACCCAAACTCAAGCAAACTTTTCTTGAGCGAATCCATGCCTTCGTCTGAAATCTCCCTTGGATTGTCTTGGAAAGGAAGAAGTTCAGAAATGTTTACCTCAAAGACTTCCATAAACAACTCCGAAGGCAATGATGAAAATCCCGGTGAGCAATGCAGTGTTCGCAATCAAACTCAAGGCAATTAGTTGATCAAGCCTGGATAGTTTTTCTGGCTTCGGTTCGGAAAAAACCAAAGCCAATTGTACTTTTCCTTGGAACTCGACAGCCAAAGGAGCGAGTAACGTTCTGCCTTCGGACAACGCTTGCTTGAGTTCCAAGTTGAATCTGACTTCTTTGTCCAAGTTATCGAGGTCCAACCGGACAATCTGCGGGGTAGGTTCAGCCATTTTTATCTCCGGTCGATGAACGAGGAACTCAAGACTTTGTAATCACCTCGTTCGATAATCCTAAAACAACCCTCGAAAAGCACCACGATACCCTTCACTCGGCGTCGTTTCATAGCCCTTCGGATGCCTTCATCCCAAGCTTTTTCGGGTATTGCCTGGAACACTGAACCCGCAGGAATTCGAACCTGGGACTCCGGCTCGGAGGGTCCAACGTGAGCACCTCGGTGGTAGGTTAGGTCTTTCAAAATCAAGAATTTCGAAGCCCTATTCACAATCAAATTTCCTCGGTTCAAGCTTGGGCAGTAAATTTCCCGGGAAACTCAAGTCAACGCTTTGCGAAAGTGGGAGTTGGAATTCCCGGGTTAGCGCTATCAACTTGCAGTTTCCCGAAAATTGGGACTCGGTTTTCGACTTTCCGTTGGCAAGCCAAAACGAACTGGCAATCAACGATAAAACAAGAAGCGTGTAATTTCAACCGGAAAACGGATCAGTTTTTTCATTGGCTTGTACTTCGAGTTCGAACAGAGATCAAACAACAATTGCGCTTTCAAAGCGAGTTAAACCCAAGTTTATTCAGCCAAAATACGAGTATTGATCAATGAATTCACTCGCGTCAATGGGCTTTGATTAGTGTTAATCCATCGGCATCGATGCAATGCCGGGTTGAGTAAAAATTCCTAAATAATGGAACCACAAGCTGCACAATTGCCGAGTTCCACCATTGCTTCATGGTTCGGTTCTCCGCATGTAGGGCACGACCCTTCGGGTTTGACTTCGCAGGGTACAAAACACAGAGCGACATTCACACCATATTGGCCTTCATGGCCGATTGTCTTAACACAGGTTCTGTATAAATATCCGCCTTCAACCTTCATTTTATAGGTGCGGGCGTTTGGGTGGCCGGATTCTACATACTGGTGTGCCTTCCCGTTTTGTTCGATTTTCACGGATTGTTCTTCATCCACGATTATCCACTTCATTGACTGTCCTTTTTCTGAATCAATCGGAACCGGATACGCCCATAGTTTCTAGGGAGTGAATGTCTAAACCCATAGTTTCTACGGTCATAGTTTCTGGATGGCCTGTTCACCAACCCATAGTTTCTAGGACCATAGTTTCTAGGACCATAGTTTCTACAACCATAGTTTCTACGGCCATAGTTTCTACGGCCATAGTTTCTAGTTCCCATCAAATGAAGCCGATTCATTATCCAACCACGGGCGTCAAACCCAACAACGCGGAGGGTGTTTCCTCCCACGTATTACAATACACGCAAGCAAGCGGATCGAATGCCAACGTTACGCTGGACTCCGGTTGTCCGAATTCACTCCGAACCTTGTCGATGTGAATCTTTGTCGCAGGAAATCCGCGTTCGCTGTTCATGCCCATCCGTTCAACCACGATGCCAGCGTGAGCGTCTTGCTCAATTGCCGATGCTCCTTTCAAATGCCCGATTTTCACTCGGGCTTGATGATGAACATGGGTTCGGTTCGGATGGCATACCAGCAAAATTGTGATGCCTTCATTGACACCAATCAAAGCTAATTTTCGAACAACGTCCTCGATCGCTTGCCGTTCCCGGTCGCCAGCACCGCGCACCAGAAAACCAAGGTGATCAACCAACGCAATGCGGACGCCATAACGGCGGTTAGCGAATCGGATGCTTTCAATCACACCGTCGGCTGTCATTTCCCCGTAGTGATCCAGAATCCATAACGGAAGCGATGAAATCCGGTCCAACGACGTTGCTCGTTGTGTTGGGCTTACCGATGTGAAATCACCACCTAGATCGGCACGCATAAGCTTTTGAACGGTTCCGATCGGGCGTTGCTCGAATGATGTGACAAGCACACCCACATCGCGATTCGCTTGTTCCCAACATAACCATGTCAAAAACGTAGTTTTCCCGTGCCCGGTGTCACCCGTAACGACCCACAATCCCGGACGAATCCCTCCCAGAACAGCATCCAATTTCGAATTGCCAGTTGGTAACCCAATCAAACTTTGGGGATTGTTAATCAAGGTTTCGATGTCTTGAGCCCATCGATCTGCCTTCCCAAATTTCGCAGATACCATCGGCTCGGATCGATCGAAAGCTCGCTTCATGTCATCCCAAGGCACATCCTTTTGCAGACATTCATTCGCGTCTTTGTGAGCAAACCGCGTTCGACTGCACCGGTATTTACCAAGCTTTTCGGCTAGCTTTTCGGCTCCGTCATTGCCCGCTTGGTCTGCATCGTATGCGATACTGAAGCTTCGGAAAGGTTCTAATGCATCCAACCATTCATCGGGCCAATTCGCTGCTGCCCCTTTCGTTCCAGAAACCACATTCGTAGTCACCCCGTACGAATGCAACGCCATCACATCAAATTCGCCTTCGGTGATAATGACGGGTTCGTTGAAATCGACAAGGTTTTGAGAACCAAACAACGGAAGCGGACGACCAGCACAAACCCGGAATGATTTCTTCACGGCACCGTCTTTACACGAGCCACAACCGTTGCCTTCGCATCGGAGGCATTGCCCATCGACAGACCGGAAGCGGAAAGAGACCAATTTGTTCTGTGTGTCAAACAGCGGGATTGAAACCCACCGTTCAATCACTTTGCCATTCGACCGAATCAGCAAAGCCCCAAGCTGAAAGTGGTCGATGGTATCCCAAGACAATTTCCGGACGCGATGCAGATACTCCTGCACCGGCATCCCATCGTCTGACGCCAATGCCTCGCGCGTGTCCGTTAACAACGTTTCTGACCACGCGAACGGTCCACCCGCCCCGGAATCCCCCGGGGACCGTTCGGGCCGTTTCTCGTGTCCGTTAGGCACGTCAGAAACGTGTATTACATTGGGTCGTTTGTCGCCGATCATCCCGGCCCGCGTGAACCAATGCTTGACCATTTTGTGTTGGTCGTCATTAGCGTCTTGAAGCCTGCAACCGATGATTTTGTACGAAACGAAATCGACGCTGTCACCCGTAGCATTGCAGGACCAACATTTGAAGCCTTTTTGATTTGTCGTGACCCCAACAGGTCCGCGAGGGTCGGATCGACTGCGATGTTCGGCGTTGCAATTGGGGCACCCCAATGTCCTCATTCGGAATTTCGGGATACCCAACATATTAGCAACAGCGGGAATCGTTGTCTTTACATCATTAATCCACATTCGAACCTCCCCGGATCAATCGGAAAGGACCGAGGTTGTCTTCGGGGGCTGGGTTCGAATGCGCTTCTTGCTTGTCCAAATGCCAATTCCAAGCATTTTCAATCCGAGGAGCAAGCTTTGTCGCACGGAGCAAGCTTTCAAGCGTCAAATACGTTTTCCGATCTGGATTTTCCCCGCGCCACCAACGAGGGCCGGGATCCGTCGATCCCCAAGCATATTCGAAAAGTACCCGGAAATCCTCGGGTTTATACCCTTCATCAAGCCTGGATTTGATCAGAGCTTTTCTCGCTTTCGTGAGCCTACAAAGGTGTGGTCGTTTTTGCTTTTGTTTCCAGAATTCAAATACTTCTTGTACTTCGGTCATGTCTCACTGCGTGGTTTGTGGTCATTTTTAGGTTTCGCGGTTCACATCAACGAGCCCAATCCATGCATCAGCCAACAATGTGATGAGGCTTGAGCCAAATTCATCGAATTCTTGGAATCCATCCAATTCAATCTCGTCACGAACGAGCAATTGAGCAAAAACAGAGTAGAAAATAAAGTCATTGGCGCGGATAGTAATCCGCCAAGGGTTCCGATCAGCCCGCCACAATACAACGGGAACCTTGTTCCGAGACCGCGCGTCAGACGATGCTTGCAACATTGCCGCATTCAAGTCAACCCGTGACGCGATTCTTTTTACCTCAAAATGGAATTTGTTCCAGAAACATTGCTCGTTCGCGGGTTCAATATCTGGTGATTCTTTCCCGCCCCGGCGAGTTTGTGGAAGTCCTCGGACCCATTGAAAACCCGTATGTTCTGTGAGAAATGCAGCCGCTTCACGTTCGCCGCGTGAGCCTTTGTCTCGCGATTTCTTCGACATGTGACACCACTTTGAAAGGAGAGGGTGAATATACCACCCCCTCCGAACAACCATTTTTAGAATGGAATGTCATCGTCGCTGCGCCGCGAACCACCTCGACCACCCGTCGGAACCGAAGACCCCGACGAAGCCGAGTATCCGCGATCAGGCGAAGACTTCTTCGAAAGGTAGTTGGTGTACCGTTCTTCGGCTGCATCAATCAAAGCCCGATCAGACGGGTTGAAATTCACGCAGTTGGATACCGAATCAATCGGATAACGGGCCGCATCGACTCGCTCGAAACGGCCGACTGTGCGAATGTTGGTGTAGCCGTTCCGCTCCTCGTGGCGGATTGCCATCCGGACGGGACCAGTCAACAGAACCCGATCGAAGTCAGAACGGGGATCGAATGCGTTCTGGAACCGAATCGCCCAAGCGAAATTTTGGATTACCCACATCGCCCGGTCAGTAAGCCAAAACGTCAGGTCGAACGTAGAACCCCGGTGTTGGACACCGCCATCGGCGGATTCGAGAGCGACAAAGCGAACATTGATCACGTCCTTGTCGCCGGCTTTCCGGTATTCACAACCGACCGGCTGCGCGATGTACTCGCCCTCGGGTGTAGTTCCCGATTTCACAGCATCTGGATTGTACTCGTTTGGATTGATAATCATTTTTTACCCCTGGTTGTTTGAGCGAATGGTTTCGAACCATTCTGATACGTCGGGCTCAACGACCCCGACAAGCGGGTGGCATCCCTTCACGGTATACCCAGAAGACCCTGTGAACATAACCCGGTAGTGAGTAACCGGGTTGCCATCGGGGTCTGTGGCATTCCGCGAAAACGAATAGCCGACAGCATTGAAGTATTGCGAAACCTCGTCAGCGAGCTTTTTGCCTTGGAAAGAAGGCGTGACGTGGAGATTGTCGCCGTTTTCATTTGTGGACCGTTCTGCGAGAGCGATAGCCACAACATGCATGTCAATGTTGCGGATCAAACGCATGAGCTTTCGCATGCGATCAGTCATTTCACGCCATTCGTCGAAGGTCCATTTTGCGCCCTGTGGTTGCTTCGCGACGATGTCATCCATAATGAGTCGCTGAACCTCGGTAAGCGAATCAATCACCAAGGTTTCGAAGCCTTGCTTTCGAAGGGTTCCATTGTGGGCCGCCTTCAAGACGTCCCGAACCTCGTTGATCGTAGGTGCGTAGACGAATGCTGCATCCGGATTGGAAGACCGAATGGATTGGAGTCCATTCCGTTCCGTCAGCAAAATGGCCGGTTTGGGTGCCGTAGCACCCGCATATGACTTTCCGGCACCGGAGTAACCGAACAACAATACTTTTATGCTGCTGTTTGGGTCAGCATCAGAAACCCGCGTAAAGTTCACCACGTTCTTGCTCCCGTTTGTTAACCCAAATTTGGGTAGTTTGAGTCTTGTACCGTGCGCGCACGGCATCACCATCTTCTATACATGGGGACCGGAACGCGCAACCATTTCCGTACCTGCAAATGGGCGTTCTAGGGAAGTTTTCGACAACGTCAGCTTCCGTCTTCGCGTTGCAGGCGGCGAATCGCAACCGCTGAATCATTCGAGCAATGCCACGGATTTCAGCCGAGTAATTAACGCGGTCTCGGTAACCCATGGCGACCCAATCCCTCACGAAGAATTCATCATCCGATTTTTTTAAAGCGTTAATGTGGGCTGCATAATCAGCTTTATCTAACCCTAATTCACGGATTGAATCCTCGTACAACCAGCTTGGTATCTTTCGATTCTTTGCTTTGGATAAAGAACCATTTTTCAATACTTTCGGTTTGGCTAAACCGCGCATGGCGATGTCGTAAACGAATCCTTTGACCCGGCCTGCGCCATATGCCCCCGACAACAACCAGAAATACCCTTGGCCTTGCGGGTCAACTAAAGTGCCATCTTTGAATTTCGACGGTCGAGCACTTGTCTTGTGGTCCCAGCCGTAAATTGAACCTGTTTCGATGTGCTCGATTACGGCATCCAACCTGCCGACTTGGTACATGGGAAGCTTTGAGACTTCGCACACGTTGAAATGAGCTTCTCCAGCGCGTCCGAGTCGAATGTTGCCATTGTCTTCAACAAGGTGAAATTCACCGGAGTGGCCCGTTTCTCGGTAAAACGCCTTCTCAACAGCAATAATTCTGTACCCATCCGGAACGATGTTAGGGTATGTCCGGAGGTAACCGTCAATCAGGTAATGAAGTCCTGTTTGTTCCACTCCGAATTCGCCACAAACCTCGAATAAAGTTGATTCCCAATCAATCGTTTCTCCATTCATTTTCGAGAGCCAAAGTGATTCCATCACCTTGTGATATGCGCTCCCGAAGCGCATGGGTTCGTTCTGGTCCTCGCGAAGACCTTCAATGTATTGGAAGAAGTACTTCCGCAAACATGACAACGAAGTCCGTTCACTGTTCGTGAAGAACACGCCATCGGGCAGGTCTTCGATGTCTTCGTACCTATCGATTTTCAGCATTTCGTTTCTCTCGGTCAGACAATAACCAGCATTAAGGTCAGAAAATGTCCGGTTCATTCTTGCTGCGCGCCGCAGCAATCGCGTAGTTGATGCTCAATGGTTCAATGGAAGCCACAGAAGTTTGCCCATATTCGAGAACATACGACTCCCGCCTTTTCGCCCATTGTCGGAGGAAAGGACCAGAATCCACAAACTCGAAAATAATCGGGTTTTTACCTTCCATGCGTAAAGTTCGACCGACCCGTTGCCTTGCGCGGCCGGCATTTTTTCCGGAACTCAAGTTGATGGCACAATCCAGTCGAGGAAGGTCTAATCCTTCGTCTGCAAGTTGAGTGGCTACCAACACATGTTTACGACCGCACTTTACTTCTTCGAGTCTTCGGACCCTTTCGTTTTTAGGAAGGTCACCAGTAACAACGACAGACGGCATACCGTGATCATTGAGTATTTCGTTCAAAGCATTTGCGACATTGACGCGAGGTATCAATACCAACACACACCTTTCATCGCGCAAAGCCGAAGAGATCAAACGAACAGCAAGGTGCAATCGGTCAGGGTTCCGGCACGCTGAAGTAACCGCAGCGGCGTAATTCAAAGTGCCCGTGTTTAACGGAGTGTTTTTGTTCTTGAATCTACACTTCGTACAAACGAAACCGTTTAATCGGAAAGAATCAAGTTTTTTAATCTTTCGTTTCCGATCACAACGCACACAATTGCTTGTTAGGTTGTAATCCTCCAAACCCGGCGACCAACCCGTAGCCACGGGTATGATGTAAGGATTTTTGAGAAAACCCATCTCGATAAGTTGGGTTGTAGATATTCTGAATATGGTTGGGCCGACCAACAGGTTCTGCATAAAACCTAAACCATCAGACCGTTCTGGCGTAGCCGTTAACCCCCACCGGAATCGACTTTTACATTTGTTAATGATGGTTTCCCAAGTAGCCGCTGGAACGTGATGACATTCATCCGTAATGACAGCGCCGGCTGTGTCTAACAACGCTGTTGCTTGCAGTGGGTTCCTGCTCAAAGTTTGGATCATAGCAACAACGATCTGGTTCTTGCGAAGTCGACAGTCGATGGTTTGTTTCACCACTGTCCCGGGTGAAAGTCGGTTTATTGTGTTTACCCACTGCCGTTGAATGTCTTTCGTATGAACAATAACGACTCCGGGTTCTCCGGAATGAAGCAACGCGGCTGCCCCTGTGGTCGTCTTCCCGGCTCCGCAAGGCATTTGGAGTATGCCTTGTCTTTTCTCCATACACGCTTCGATTGCTTTGATCTGATAATCGCGAAGTTGAACATTCAAATGGTGGAGTGGAGTTGTCTTCGAAGAGACCGAAAACACTCCCGACACGTCGTAGTCGAAATGATCGAAGTGATTCGATAATTCATGTTGAAGTTGAAGAAATGCTCCCCGGGGAACGCAGAACCATCCCCCAGAAATAGATGCAACACACCGAGCAACCAATTTTCCTTTGAATCGGTTGTTCGATGCGGGAGTTAAATACGTGAACCGCTTGTTCAGTTTCAAAGCAAGCGATTCACTCAAATCACGAATCGGAACACGAGCGAGATTGTCAATCCTGATCGTGATCCGATTCACTTCAATTCCCGAGGCCAATGTTTGGGCCAAGATGAAATGGTATACACCGAGAATCCAGCCGTGGATTCTGCAACGCCCAAAACATCACCCCACAAGTGAGGGCATAAGTTGTTTCCGCCGTGTGGGTCTGGTCCCCAAAAAGCAGAGCGAACCCGAATAGGTTCACCGATGTAAAACACCTTTCCGCCCAATGTCGTTGAGTTGGAAGAACCGAACAATTCGGCAGGCAAGTAGAAGTAGTCGCTTTCAATGAAATCCGCGACGAGCACCGCCTGGGCTCCGAATTCAGCTTCATCGACGGTTGCGAATCTTTTCCCGAGCGAATGTGTAACTTTTAGAATTGGCATGGTTGTACTCCTAACAAGGGGGCCGAAGCCCCCTGTTTGATTTTACCTGATTTCGGAAATCAGGGTCTTCAAAATTTTCATGGTTTGTCCTTCGAGGCAAGTCTTGCACGTCACATTCTCGATTTCAGACGTACCTTTCTCCCGGGTTGCATTCCCGCACCCTTGAATCTGCGAATGCGGGAGAGCCAACCAAAGGTGAGTTAACCCTGGAACAGTAAATGTGGCCCCGTCGTATTCGAACGTGGTTAGTTCATTCGAACGCATCAGTTCGATAATCCATTCAGCCAACATTTCGATTTCTGTTCTGTCAACAGGGTCTCGAAAGATTCGTTGACCCAATGGAACAAGGCGACCGTGAGAATCACGGGGTTTTGAGGACAATACCTCCATCGCATCCAATGCCGCTTGTTGCGATTTGAAATTGTTGTGCCCCTTCACGGACTTTTGGCCCTGACCATTGCGACCACGTAGTCGAACAAGCCAAATATTTCGGTTGCGGTGGTAGTACGTCGCGTAACGTCCGCACGAAGAATGAACTGGTGCGTATTGGCTGGTTTGAACGGCATTATTCATTGTTTGAGTCCTCATTTTCAAGCTGATCCGATCCGCTGGTCACCAACCCGAGCATCTTCTGAAGAAATGAAGTGATCAACGGTTGAATCATATTCATTGCAGCAGCGACAGCATGCGGGCGAAGCCGTTCGATAAGAATCGGTCGGCATGTGGGGGAATTCAACACCGCATGGATTAGCGCATTTCGATCGAAATCATCGTTTTCGAGAAGCGAAACCATGTCGCTGCCCATGGCGCGCGCTCGAAAGATGCTCCACAACCTTCCGTCATCAAGCTTTTCGATCACATACGAAGCAACGTCATCGTTCGAAATGAAGTTGCTGATGAATTCCTCGGTTCCGTACTCGTCGATCACATCGCTCATATCAATGTCGACAGTGGTGTCGTACGGGATTTCTACCGTGATTGAAGTCCCGTACGGGATTTCAACCTCAACAAGGTTTCGGCTACCGCGCATTTTGCTTCCATGGTTGTCGTAGTTGTTGGAAGTAAAGAGCCCTCCCCCCGGACAACCACGAAACCAAGGGGGAGGGCAAGTACTATGGGAACGATGTCACCTAACCGGCGGATCGGTCCCAGATGAAACGTAACCGGCCCCGGGTTGGACGTCAACGGGTAATTTTAACTGGTTGGACGCGTCTCCGGATACCAATTTAGTTGCGTCCAAGTCGTAGATAGGTCTGAATCGTCAATTACAACGCCGCCAACTAACGTAGTAAAGACCACCTGTTTCGTAACGACTGTTGGTATACCATCAATGTCAACGGTGGCAGTTAATCGACTTGCTTTGTTGAAGACTAGAATGGCTCTCCCGTCCGGATGCGGAAGTAAACGGCAATCAGTCCTTAACTTCAAATCGTTAACGATGTATCTGTCAATCTCGCGGTATGTGTCTACTTCGCTGACGGTTAGAGTTAAATCTGCGAAAGGATCAACACCAGCTTGAGTAAGCACACTCGAAGAGACGTTCGCAATTACTAAATTTTGAATTGTTTCAAAATAAAGGGTTTTTTGAGCATCGGTTGGAGGAGTGTTCGGGTCCAAACCCGAAGAAACTGTCGCATCAGCAGTAGTAGTGTCAGAACTAGATACGTTGCGTGCTTTAGCACTGACAGTGTATGTGCCGGCTACGTCTGGAGTGAAAGTAAGTTGTGTTCCGAAGCCCGCGTAATTTCCAGAGCCGTAATCATAAACAGCTTCAACTTCGTAAGCAGCGAGTTCTCGGCTCCAAACAGCAACTTCGTCAATTACACCGTTGAACACAAGTCCAGCAGTACCGGGTTGTACCCCAAAGTTACCAATTCCAAGCGCAATTGGATTTGAGGACGCAATCGCCGTAAGAAAGTTCACATTGGCGACTTGCGAACCATTGACATACACCTTCGTTGAAGTACCGTTTGCAGCCCGCGTTACTGCAACATGGTTCCATTGACCCGCTGTCAATGCAAAATTGCTTCCGATTCCAGATAGAGCAGAACCAGTACCAACGATCAACGTATACTGATTCGAGTTCGCTCCTCCATTCTGGATGATTGCATAACCGTTGTTCGTAAGGTTCGACTTGGAAATAATGATCGCATTCGCGTCAGGTTGACTTGCATCGGGCTTGACCCACATCGAGAAGCTGAACGCATCGGCGGAAACAAAGTCGAATCCAGCCGTTCCAAACGTGATGGTGTCGGTGTTGTCGTTTCGAACAAAATTATAAGCGTACGACCCAACCTTTCCCGTTGTTTGGGCCGCTCCCGATACAGTTCCATTTCGGGTATTCCCCGAACTATCATTAGCATTACCTTCAAAATGCCAAAGACCTTCGTTATCGGTCATATCCAATTCGAATGTGTTGTTCGCTGCGTTGTCCGGAAGCGCTATTGAACCATTCGCGATGGACGAACCTCCGGGTACTGAACTCCAACTCCACGACAGAATCTGTGCAGTTGAATTTGTTCCCGAAAATGAAGCTGACGATCCAACTATCGCCGAAATGTCGTCAACAACAGCAGTCATTAATCTTCTTCCCCGGCTACGAAAGACCCGCTAAAAAAGTAGCTATCGACCACAGTATTTGTTGGCGACCACATGAAGACATTGGGCTTACTCGTGTCCGCCGCCGAGATCACAGCGTCGGCGGTGACGCTGTCGGAGCCCCACAAGCTGTTCGCCTCTGCTTCGACGGTGTAGGTGCCCGCCACGTCTTGGGTGAACGTGAGGGTCTCGCCGAAGCCCGCATAGGTGCCGTTCCCGTAGTCGTAGACCGTCTCGACTTCTAGCGGCGTCAGCTCGCGAGACCACACGCAGAACTCGTCAATGTCCCCGTTGAACGCCAATGCCGCCTGGGGGACCGCCGAGAAGTTGCCGATCCCGAGAGTAATCCCACCCGAGGACGCGATCGTCGTCAGGGTCGACACGTCCGTCACGAGTACGTTGTTGACGTAGATTCTCGTTTGTGCGCCGTTCGCGCTTCTCGTCACGCAGACGTGATTCCAGGTGCCCGCCGTCAGTGCGAAGTTGACCCCGGTTCCTGATAGGCCACCTCCGGTGCCTACAATGAGGCTATACAGGTTGGAGTTCGCGCCTCCGTTCTGGAACAGAGCATAACCGGTCGTTGAAAAGTTGGTTTTGCCGAAGAGAACCGCGTTCGCTCCAGGCTGCGAGGCATCCGGCTTGACCCACATCGAGAAGCTAAACGCATCGGCGGAAACGAAGTCGAAACCTGCGGATCCGAACGTGATAACGTCGGTGCTGTCAGCATGGGCGAAAGCGTAGGCGTTTGACCCGACCTTTCCGGTGGTCTGGACCGCTCCCGAAACAGTGCCATTCCGCCCGTTGCCGCTGCTGTCGTTCGCGTCTCCTTCAAAGTGGTAGAGACCCTCGTTGTCCGCCATCGAGAGATCAAGGGTGTTGCTGACACTGTTGTCGGGAAGCGGGATCGGCGCGTTCGCAATGGCCGACCCACCCGGCACAGAAGTCCAGGCCCACGAGAGGATCGTATCTGCGGGTCCGGTCGTCCCCGAGCCGTCGAAGGTCGCGGGGGTGCCGACAGTGCCGGTGATGTCTGGCACGACAGCGACCGGCGGGTCAGGCGGGGTGTACCCGACCAGCGTGGCAAGCTGCGCCGCGAGACCCGCCTCGTCGGGTTGGTAACCTGCAATAAGCGAGACTTGTGCCGTGATCCCCGCTTCGTCGAGTTGGTAGCCCGCGAGGAGCGAGACTTGTGAAGTATCGTCAGACACTTGGCCCCCTACACGACGAACTTGATCCCGATCTGGGGAAAGTCAGTCACAATACCTGTTCTTGTCCATGCTGCATCGGTATCGGGTCGGGTGTTCCACTCTGCTACCTCGAAGCCGTAAGAACTGCCAAGCGCCTGCCGATCCGAATAGTAGACCGTCCCACCAGAACTACGCAACGACAGGTTGACCCCGTCGATACCCGTGAGCGACGACTGCGCAAAGGCTGCACCTGCCACTAGAGTTACCTCGGTGCTTGTCGGGATCTGCGTGCTTGCGTTGTTGGTGTAGGTGTCTTCCTGATTCGCCGCCGTTGCCTCGTTGAAAGTTGCGGTGACTGCTGGAATATCGTCGACGTTTTCCCAATTGTTGGCACTGCCTGTAGGCGTCAGCCCGGACAATGTTCCCGCCCCGGTCGGCTTGACGGCAACGATGAACTCATTCCCCATTCGGCCCGAATTAGGTTCGAGGCCCCCGACAAAAGCCGCTGTAGGGGCGTCGACAACTGCCGCGAACGTGCCGCCGTCAGAGAGGGTGTCGTTGTTCGTGAATGTGCCCGACGGCTTAGCGATTGTAAGGACTCCGCTCGTCGCGTCGCCCTCGTAGCCCTGGATGGTCGCTGTCTGCCCGCCGCCAGCGGTCAAGGTGTTGCCCGCAACGGGGACGCCGCCTGTGCCTCCGTCGTACCGGAGAGTCAAGCTGTTGACCCCGACATCGTCAAAGTACGCACTGGTGCCGTCCCCGAAACCGCTGCGTTGCGCTGTGCCAGCACCAGCCACAGCCCCAGAGTAGTCGATAATTTGCACGCCATCGATCCAGACCTTCACGTAGCCTGCCGAAGCGTGATGGTAGACCTCGGCTTCCATTAGATACCAAGTGTCCTCGGACGGAGTAAACGACGAAGTCTCAAGAACTCCACTGGAATCTTCGACAAGAATCAGGCCAAGGTTGTTTGAACCAATCAACAACACGTCAGAAAAGCTTGACGTATACGTGTAGAACCACAAGTCTGAAAACGCCGATTCGTACCGAATGCCGCTCTTGATGAAGTAATGATCAGTTGCGACAGGCCAAAGCGGAGAGCGCCACTCTCCAGAGTTGGATCGCCAGTGATATGTTCCGCCGTTCCCGTTGGCATCTTGTCGGGGGTACGTGGTGATAATTTGTGCTCCTGTTTGCGTGCGACTCCAACCGGCGATCAAAGCCTGATCGGTGCTGCCGGCGATCTCTGAAATATCAAAAACGATCCTTGCCATTATCCGATCTCCTCGGGTTTCGCTGGGAAACCCATGATCCGGAGGAAATGAGCCCGCGCCTCATCAACCGTCTGCGACGTCCAATCCGCCGGAGCCTGGACGCCGGGCATCAGGCCAACGAGTACCGTCCCCTCGGAGGCTGAGTATGCCCGGCAGACCATCGACGGCAGAAGGTGCGGCACAAGCGGAGACCCGGTCGCAGGACCAAGATAACCCTCTCTCACCAATACCGGATTGTCAGGGTCGGTCCAATCTATTTCGACCATTTGTTCCAGTCGCGGAGCAATATACCAATCTCGATGGGCCATTAAGACCTCCGGTAAGCAAAAACTGTGACTGTGTCAGTGCCGACCGATGGGCCGCCGAGAAAGCTCACACGCATATAACGGCCGCGCACCGGGACAGTTACCGCATAATGCAATTGCGTCCCGCTAAATGCGTCAGCGGCTACAATCTTGTAAGTGTATTGGTCAACTTGGGGTGGCGTTGCAGTCGTGTCCAACGATTCGACGACTACAGGAAAAGCACGAGTGCCGTCGTCGGAGTGATCGATGTAAACCGTCAAGTCAGTAACACTCTGTTGGTTGGCAACAACGAACAGAAAATCAACTTGCCGAAAACCCCTTACCTCAATCCAACTTGAATCGGTTGCTGTAGACGGGAAAGCTGCCGATGCAAAGACTTCAGTTGCAGTCTCATTACCATGCAGGCGCTCTAGTAAACTGAGTATTTGGTCATTCACTGGTCAGCCCCTACCGGATGCTATCATTCAGAAGACTTTGAAACCATAACGTAATTTCATATTATCTTTCAAGAAGCTTGTTTGTGAGTTTTGTTTTTTCGCTTTCGAAGTCGAGCACGGCGATGTGCCACCCGAACCGTGCATTGCCTTGAACAATATTTGCTGTTCTTTCTTGCTGTAGAATTGCAAGGCGGCCATGCACAAGCGATTTCTGTTGGATTTGCCGGTTGTGCCCAAATAACCTGCAAAGCCGGGTCCATATCGCCCACACAAAAATCATGGCCTGGAATCCGCACACGCAGCGTTTCAACATTCGATTCACGTTGCTTCATTTGTTGCAACAACCGCTCGCGACGGACCCGATCTTCTTCTTCGATGATTCGTTGTTGTTCCTGCTGTTCTCGCAAGAGCTTGTTTCTTTCTTCTTCTTCATCAACGAATTGTTCTTGGTAATTGTTTACGAAAGAAGTGATTTCTGCTTCGCCGTACAACCGCCACCCGCATGTCCTGCACGACAGGAAAACATTCATGTAAGTATTGTCAATGTAAACGGAGTTTCCTCCGCATTTACCGCACGGTGGCCTATGCATTTAATTCCTCGTAGTACGATACCAATCTAGATCGGAATACCGATTTGTTTTTTAGCATTCTCCACCCGGGACGCCTGCCGAAACGGTTCAAGGCCCAAGCGGTCTCGTCGATTATACAATCCGCGCCCAATTCAGTCAAAAACGATTCGATCATTCTGCCGATTTCAAGTAGCCATTCGTGAGTAAACACACAGCGGGAAAATTCAGCAGCATTCACCGGGCCTTTCAATTTCAACCATAATTGTAGTCCCGATGGACTGGTTTGAACCAATGCCCAAGAACCATCCAACCTTTCGAAAGTAGAAACAATGTTTCCGATGCACCTGACAAATTCATCGCTAATCGAACGGATGGAACTTGAACTGTTGATTTTATCGATGTCGAACAGTACCCAACGCCTTGTTTTGCTTTCATAAGAGTCAGGTATGTTGCGACCCGATTTCAACTTTCGCCAATAACTCGGTGTCATAGCCGTCGTGCTCACGAGCAAATCGGGCAAGAAGAATCGGAAGTGTTGATCCGGGTATTGATTCGCTTTTACTTCAGCTTCGAGGGCTTCTTCGACGGCAGAATCTTCTTTCGATTTCGTTTCGGACCATTTGAGTATATCTACCAACGTTCTTCGGCTTTGATGTCTTCGCATGTACTTTGGAGTTAAACGACCCAACACATATCGACCGAGCATTTCGGGAGCCCAAGTCCAGATGGGGTAGTCACATATTATTTGATTTCTTTCAGATTCGCGGTTGTCGAATTTGTACTTGGGTTCTCGTGCGGCATCCTGATCTTGCCCGCACTTCTTTGCGAACCATTTATCGCCTTTCTTTCGCAATTGGGCTTTAAGGTAATTTCCATTGTTCATGCATACAAGGCATACGCCCAATGCCGATTCTGTTGAATCAAAGTTCACAATCATGCTCGGTATTGTGTCTTCATGCCAAGGGCACAATGCCATCCGACCTTGAATTTCGAGGGCCACCCAATCGAATTCAGATTCGAAATCGAATGCTCGCCCTAATCTTTTCAAGTGTTGTTCTGTTTCAATTATCTTTTCGATTGTTTGCAAGCTGAATATGAGGTGTTGACCATGGCGCATCCCGCGAGTCAATCGTCTTATTCTGAAACCGATGGCTTCAGCTTCGTCAAGCTTGACTCGTTTCCAATCGATGTTCGATTTGATTAAGTGCCATGCGTTGTGAGCACTTCCAATTGATGTGTTAGCCACAGTCGATATGTAGCTAATGGAAAGCTCACAGTAAGCCGTATCGTTGATCCGTTGGTGGCGAGCGGCCACAAACGAAAACCAACAATCAACGGCGCTTTTTATTGCTCTTTTTCTGTCCAGCGTATCAACAAACTCGAACATTCGTCAGGCACTCGGGGTTGTCATTACCACATATCTTGTTATTCCGCCCCGGGCAAATGCTCCATTCACAAATTCGAATTCAGTTCGAATGTGATAGTGTTTTGGAAGAAATCATTGGGGCGTCGACAAGCGGTAAGTCATCGGGTTTTGATTCCGACATTCGCAGGTTCGAATCCTGCCGCCCCAATTGAGTCGTTAGCTCAATCGGTAGAGCAACGGACTTTTAATCCGTTGGTTGAGGGTTCGATTCCCTCACGACTCACTTTTTGAATTTAGCTTCTGCACTTCGCGAAATTGTGAATGAGCTAAAACAGCAACCGCCGCACTTCCTAAAGCTCTTACGAAAGTAGAAGTTGTGAGTGGTTCTTGTTCGAATGCATCGACCAACGACCTGCATACGATAGCGATTACCAAAGAAATTGCTGGTAACCAATGCCGAATCTTTGAGAACGACTCATTTTTCTTTGTTGCTTTAGCGACAACGGAAGTCAATACCCAACAGATGATTGAAACAAGCGGATCTGTTTCATCAATTTCGGCTGCAATTTCGGTAGGCATATTAAATTCTCTTTTTGATGTTATGAATTGCTACATCGCCGAGGAAAGTAAAAACGGTTTGTCCGATGCTTGAAATGACTCGGGCAGCCGCTTTTGCTTTTTGTTTCTCTGCTTGTTCTTCATCTTGCAATTGAATCGCAAGTTGGCTCAACGATTCCGCCGATGCTCCAGACGCTTTCAATTCTGCAATTGTTAGTGCGTCACCTTCAATGACACTTACAATTTGAGCACTTACGCCCTCGATAATCGTTACTCCGTTCTTCTCGATTGATTCAGCGAAGATCCGAAACACAGTCGAAAGCAGAGGATCGTCCGACTTCTCGGAAATGGAGTACAAACCTTCACTCACCAGATCTGGCGCCTCTCTTTCGAGAATCCGACTGACTTCTTCTACCAAGTCTTTTTCAATCGGCATCTTTGACTCCGATAGCAATGCACCAATCTTTGGTATCAGGCATTACTAACGTAATGGGTCGAGGATCTGGTTGTTCACTTAAAGTTGAAGTGCCTTCTGTTGGATATGGCAAACCAGCCAACCACAAGCTCCGATAATGTTGAACTTGTGCGTATGTTTGAATGACCAGCGCTGGCTTTGCATAGAAAATGCACTCCTCAAGAGTCGATGCTTTCTTTGCTGCCACGAGCAGCGCTTGGGCTGCATCGGATTCACGGGACAACGACGCTGCAATCTCTGCCGTGTACGTTTCAGCGTTCCGCATGACCTTTTTGGGAACACAACCCAAGCAAAAAACGAAACCAATCAAAGGTAACGTTAGTCTCATCATGGTTGCTCCTTTGAGATGGCGACACTACTCCCATCAGGAGAAGTAATGAAAGTCTTGATTCCAACCATTGCTCCTACAATACCCATTCCGATAACTGCAACAGCAACAGTTGCCATAGAAGTCTTCATAATCGTTGAGTGCAAATCCGTTCGAAGTCGATCGACCGACTCGGACATCGCCGACATACCCCGGTCTACAGCTTCGGCCATGCGTTCGCTCTGTTTGTCCTGCGCCATCAACAAAGCTTCTGTCACGTCCTTCATGGGGTTCTCAACTGCCATTCGCAAAACGGCGGCCTCGGCATGAAGTCCTGATTCTTCTATTTTTTTCAGTGCGTCATCGGGTCGCATGGACTTTCCTCTCGTCTTTCAAATGAGAGTTGTCATTGCATCCCTTGATTGCCTTCAATGTTTGTTGTCGGACGGCTTCTCTGTCAAATGAAAGCGTTTGACAAGCAGCGCTCTTACCTTGCTCGATGCGTTGAAAAGCATTGAACCGGTTCTGTTGAGCCTTCTTGCACAGCCGAACATACAAAAAACCGAAAGCCAATGAGATGAAGACAGAAACAGAAAGAACAATCAGAATCTCAATCATCGGTCATCCAATAGCTTGAGTTACCTCTATTAGTACCCCTATTATTTGTTAAATTACCACATTAACTTGTGGTATATGTAAACCCACTTTTACCGCCTGCCGGAAGGTCAGGATACAACACCCAAACTCGCAGTCCTAATGTTACGACTCCCTTGCGGTACGATAACTTTTGGATTGTCGCGGTTACTTCAGACCATCCGAGTTCTGGGTCCGTGAGTTTGATGTTATCGCCTAGTTGGTACTTGACTAAAAGAAGTGAACTTGCGTCATATTCGACGTAATAACTCGGCAATGCATAGTGGGCAGCCATCCAATCGACGACATATGCAGCGTCTTGTGCGTCATAGATGGTGACAGCTTCGATTGGGTCCATCTCACGCCTGCCGACGTGTTGTTGGCTCAAAGCACACAGAACGCTGTTCGATGCATCTCGGTACACATACCCCTCGTATTCGTCTGCCATCGGGTTGTATGCGTACTTCACACTAAACACGTTTAAAACTTCACTTTTCGGTGTTTCTTCGACCAACGTTGCTCGTGAAGTCAATGGAAATTGTTTTGCTTCAAGGTGAGCGACGTGAAGTCCACTTCGCCGGTCTGTCACGACTGGCCCGTAACCTCCGCAGGTCCAAGCCATCGTAATCATTGGAAATTCACTACAAATGGTGTTTTCCACGTAATCGAATGCTGTTGCAGAATTCGAAGACCCGCTTCCATTGATTAGGATTTTGGGGTTGCATGCGGCAATGCGGGCTTGGCTTCTGCCAAACAAGTCTTTGTTGATTCCTCGTCGTCCCATAAGCGTTTGGTTGGAAATCAATTCTTCGATTGACTCGATGACATCGAACTTTTTATCGTCCACCCGAGTGACCGGAACGTACAGGGTATCTCCGTTATCCCAGGACCCAGTTCCAACACTGAACGAGATTTTCAGAAACCGCGTTCCCAAGTTGTCTTCTGTGATGGATGCAGCCCACGGGTAAATGGTGCTTGTGGTGTCCACAGAAGCTCCATTTCGATAAATGGCTGTTCCGTCAACCTCGTGTGATCCGCCGCCCATTACTAGAAATGTTCGAAATGAACTGCCATCAAATATGGTAAGTGCAGGAACATACGGGTGGTCACCGAGGACAAACGGGTATCTCTTCCCAATTGTTTCGTTAGCAAAACCCAATCGGTCTAATGAAGCAGTATTTTTGGGAATGTAGTATTCTTGCGAGTTAACGGGATCCGAAACGTCAAAATCCATGACTTCGCGAGAAGAGGCAAACCGAACACCTCCGTCCATATCACCCCTCATCACAACGAATCGATCTTTGTAGTCGATTCCTTTGTATTGAAGACTGATTTCAGCCCAACCGGCCAGGATATGGCCTTGGGATATGATTTCGCTCGGTTTGACCAAACGCGAGTCGAGGGACATGCTGAATGAACGTTGACTCGCGGTTCCACCGCCCAACGAATATTCGCTATCAATCGCGGGTTCGCCTTGGAGAAGAGGAAGGTAAACGTAATCTTTGCCTGTTTTTGAATCAGTGCTTTGATGTGGCCGGGTAGAAATCAATACCCGCTTTCCGCCTCCGAAAACGATTTCAATGCACATGAAAACGTTTCGCATGTAAGGGTCTTTTTGGAGGTAATTATTCCAATTGACCTGCCAATTGCCATTCGGCCCAAATGCTGCATCTTCCCACAGAGAGAAAGCAGGATTTTGGTCTAGGAATCGAAGTGGCATTACAATTCTTCCTCGAACCTCAACCCGGTGTCGCCTACAACATACCATCGCCCGGTGGTCGTATCGTATGCCCACCCTGCGTTATCCATGTTGGAACCGCTCTTTACCGTGGCCAACATAAAACTGCTTGAATCTTGCCATGCATTTTGAGTTGCAGCAGCAGACGGGTCGCCGCCGCCCCGCAGAGCGATGACAAGGGGCACTTCATCGTATGCCGTGAATGTGCGTAGAACGTCCCGTAGAGCGGCCCGTTGACGGTCCCCCGCATCTCCAACCATCTGCGCCGTCCAAACGCGTTGTGGGGGGCCTTCTGTGTACGCCCAGGACACCGCTCCTCGGGATCGGTATACCGTGGTATTTGGGGCTTCACCGTCGTCGAAAGCCCAATCCAACGGAACATGCAGAGGCATTGTGAAACCTGCGATTGCTGTTCCACATTTGCCTTGTTGATTGTCCGATTGCATTCGGTCGAATGTCCACTCAAGCATCATGTACCTTCGATTCACGGGGTCGAAGGTAACCATGCCTCTGTCGGTTCGAAGGGTCGCGGCTAATGTTGTGGAAGTTGTTGTTGTAAAGATTGAACTCCAATCAACCGGAGGATCGAACTCAAGTTGATTGATTGCATCGCCATGGTTGTACTTCACTTTGAAGGTGTCACCATGCGTTCCGTCTCCGAGGTACGGCCAACTTTCGAATAAATCAACCGTCGGTTCAGTTTGGAAAGTAATGTAGTGATCGAATCGCGGATCATTACTTGCAAACTTCGCCAGGAATGACCCAGCCCAATCTTCCCAATTCCAACCGACTCCCTCGATCTTTAACGAGTTGTCAGCAGAAACAATCGTTGCCACGACATCGGCTTGGTGTGGACTCGCGCTCGAAAGGTGATGGGCTAAACCGAATGTTAAAGCTGCCGATTCGACCCACGGGCCACTCGACGAAGAACTGTACTTGATACGGACAGCGCGAGCATTCGTTCCAAAAACAGCGAAAGCATTGTGCCGAAATCGATTCCCCGATTCCCCATATGCTGCATCCCAAATTTGTTGAACCGTCGTCAGCGGAGACGTGCTGGTCGACATATAATCTGAAGTCTTCCATGCGTAGGACGGGCTTGGAACACTAAACAAGTTGGAACTGGAGTTTTGATATTCCGGAGTGATTGTGTATTTGTCGGCCTCGAATAATCCGCCCCCGCCCAAGGTAACGATTTGCCTGTATGTTGTTTGAACCGGTAGGTTGATGGCTTGTTTTCCGCGCATCTGAAGGTCAACGTTGCTGCCGGTGACTGTGTTGTAGCCAGAGTTCCAACTGCTTACGTCCATCAGCACATTTGCCATTGTGCTGTTATTGCCCCCATTCCCGGGCAACAACGCTACTCGTTTCCAACCGACACGGACACTGACGCTCGTGTCAGTGAATACTCCGAATTCAAGGTTTTGATTCGTAATTCCAGAAGCATCAGTGGAAATGGCGTCTTGATTTGCGAACAACCAATCTTCTGTGCCTAACCGTCTGATGGCTAACGTCCCGAACTCTGCACTCGGACCACCGCCCGAAGGGTAGTAGTCGTATGACCATCGGAATTCCCAATAGTTATCAACGAACGGAGTCGAACCATATGTGGCCGTATCCGGAGCGATAGTAAGCAGAATTTTGCCAGCACCGGTTACGCTATGGTCTCGAACAACAACTTTGTTCTGATCCCACCAACACGCTAACGACACGGCTCCGGAGCCACGCTTTGAGCGCATGCGAAGCCCGATGAACTCGGTTGAACCTGCATCCCAAGTATCGAGGGCTCCAATGATAGAAGCGACCCACTCGGCGCAGACCCCGGCTGGTGTTGTGAGTACGGAAGTAGTGTCACCAAACCATTCGAAAGCGGGTTGTGCACTCGAAGTCGTGAGCGTACTTTGTGTGATGAACTTGTATGTTTGAACATGACCTGTAAATGGAAAGTTGTTCCGGATTCTGGTCCGGTCAGAACTCCAGTTTGTTGTTCCATTCCCCGTTACAGCTTCCCATGTTCCCGCTGTGGTTTGATACCACGCCCCGCCCGAACCCGAAGGACGTGACCACAACGTCTGCCAGTTCGGGGCAAACAACGGGAAATCTCTACCGCCGTAGTAATATCGGTAGGTTGAAGGCACGTAATCATTGATTACGCTTATGTAGTCGCTAAGCCAACGTTCCCAGATGGGGTTTTTAGACCAACCGCCGATCCGGAAGTAAGCGCAATGTCCAGCACTCCAATCGAATTGTTGCTCCGGAGACTCGGCATCAGCCAAACCACAAGCGAAAGCAATACTGTTGTCTGCGAGTAAATATCCGTTCCCGTGGTAGGGGAAATAGCGAACTGCGCCTCGAAGCCCAACAATGCCTAAATGAGTCCAACTCTGATTCGGATCTGAAAAGTCAGATCGACGAGACATTCGGAAAGCAAAACAATGCCACTGCGTGTACGTTTGTGGGCTTGCATCTTTGGCTTTCCAAATCGCGTCTGTACTGGAACCTAATGCTGCCGTATTACCCCAACCGTGGAGGTACACATAGTCAGCACTTCTCATTAAGTACAATCTTTGGTACAACACGGCTGCGCCAAGGTTGATTAACATGCCCGTGTTTTGAGCAAAATCCTCATTACCCGTCGCATAGTACGAGTAGATGATGCTGTCGCCACCATGGACAAACACAAAGCTGCCGCCTGCGTCCCCCACTCCAACCATGTCGTAAAAACGCCTATCACCACCATAATCGCCGGGTTGTCCGTAGTATCCGACGATTTCTAGTGACTTTGGCGTACCGATTTCCCGCCACGTAGCCCCACGGTCTCCGGAACCACAAAACCCGAAGTACCATTTTGCTTCATCGGCATCGAATTCAGTCCAAACGATTCGGATATATCCTGCACTTTCGGCAACCCGAAGACAAAAGGGCCGAAACGAACGATCAATAAACCTCGAAATGATTCGAGAAGCAACCAACGACCAGTTCAAACCATCGTCGCTGTGGTAGACATCAATATCATCGCTGACTCGGACGATTAAGCGCATCGCCCCGTCAGGCAAAACCACCACGCCCAAACTGCAAAGCGGATCTGCATGATTATCGATGGATTGGACTCGGAAAGTCGCATATGACCAATCGCCATCGTCCGAACCGGAATCAGGATTTGCCCCTTCCCATCGGGAATCTGCATATCGATATGCAACCTGAACTTTGTTTGAATCGCTGCTGCTCGCAGAACCCAACGAGCAATAAATAAACTCCCGTCGGAGAATCGGATTATAGCAACCCGTTAACCCGTAGCCGTTTATGTTTGTCGGGCTTCCAGTTCTGTCTTCTGCGAAGATCGAGTCTTCTGAATGCCAACGCCTATCGTCTGGTTCACCCCTGTAGTTGGTACTACTCGGGTTATCGGGTACGTTGCCTGCGGTGTATGACGTTGTCTCGGATTCATCAGAGAACTTCCAGACCCATCGGCTCCCATCGGCCATACCACCGGAGCCAACGATCAAAACGTCCTGTTTGTCTAACCGTCGAGCAGGTGAACCTTCAATCAAGTTCGAAGGTTGGGGCGCACCCGAAGACGATACGGTTCCCGCCCCTTCATTTGTTGAATTAGGAACACCCGGCCCAGGAATTAACCCAGCTTCGCCGCGAGTTCTCACGCTATCGCCAAACGTAGCCGCGAGCGTCCCATCAGTCAGAGTCGTTGAAACCAGTTTTTGCCGGTCTTCAAGTGTTCTGTCCGGAAGGATGACAAAAGCTTTGGGGTCGCCTCTGTAAGCCATCAATCTCTCCCGTAACGGTTAAACCTGCCCCGTTCGAATCCCACTGTAACACCCGAGGCTTTCTTTAGTTTTCTTTCTAGCTTTGGAGCATGGCCCCGGTCCATGGCTGTGACAGTAACCGCGTCTAACAACCGCCCTTCCGCCATGATTGCAATATCGATGGGGGCTCCGCCTCCCATCGTTGAGATTCCGGGGGTTGCTTGGTTTGCGCTCGGGCCAACAGGCGCAGCCATGCGACGGCGGTTTTCCTGGGCGGAAATAATCGCTTCGCCTTTGTGTACGGTAACAAGGCGGTTGGACGGAATGTAGTCGATCCCGGAGTACGCATTGAGACCGACGAAACCCGCTAATTTGTCAACGTAATCTCCAATCATTCCTCCAGTACCTTCCCCGTCTTTTCCGCTGCCTTGGAAAATGTTCTTGATACCCTTGAATGCTCTACTGAATATGTCTTTGAAAATCTGAACAAGCTCTTCGAAAGCTTCCCTTAAACCCTTGAAAATTGCTTTGATTATCTCAAGTCCGATTTGCGGAAGCTTGAAGATGACTTCTTCCACCAAGGCTTTGACCAAGGCGACAGCAATTTCCGGAATTCTGGTTATGATTTCAACGAAGATTCTTGGAATCGCAACAATAACTGCGGTGATGATTTCATCAATGCTGTTGACGAATGCCAGGATAATATCGGGAATTGCTCCAATGATTGCGGAAATCACATCAGGAAGCATCCCGATGATTGCTCCGATCAAATCCGGAAGCAATTCAATTATGCTTGCTATGAGAAGTGGAAGTTGTTCCACCAATGTTGTTGCTAAAGACAATATTCCTTCAACAATAGCCATTACGATTGTTGGAAGGTTGTCGATGAAAGCTTTGATGATTTTGGGTACGGCCTTGACCAGAGCCTTCACAATGTTATCGACGCCGCTAATCAATGCTTCAATGACGTCGGGAAGCGCGGCAACCAACGCGTCGATAATGTCAGGCAATACCCGTACAATATTAGCGACGCCTTCTGTGATTACCCGAATCACTTCTGGCAGTGCTCGTACAATGGCATTGATCACCATTGGGAGCGCATCAATCAAAGCTTGAATCAGTACATCGAGGGCATCCAACAACTCGCGCAGAAGTTCGGGAAGTGCTCTGCGAACAAAATGCACGAAGATATTCGCTAAATGCGGAATTGCATCTGCGACCCCTTCAATGAGAAGGGGAATGCCTTCCACCAATACGTTGATTAGCCTTGGAAGCTCATTTGATACACGCTCGGCCAGAATCGGAATGGCCTCCGATACCCGTTCGAACATCGCTGGCAATTTGTCAGCCAATGCATCCAGCATTGACGGCAGAGCCACGATTAGTTGTTCGGTGAATCGAGCCGCACCGAGGATTAAATCCTTAACGAATGCTCTCGCTGCTTCTGCGGCATCGAAAGCTGACAAAGCAACAAATGCATTCTCGTATTCTTGTGCAGTGATGGACCCACGAGCTAACGCTTCATCGATCTCCAAAATCGCTGCTTCAGCTTCATTAGCTGAATCGATGACGGCTGACATTCCATCTTGGATGGAGAAAGTAAAACCGCCAGTCATAAACGAGAAAACGTCTTTGATGGCTCCGACCGTCTTTTTGACGACCTTCTGAATGGTTCCAGAAACCGTTTCAGCGATGGACGTCGCCGTGTCGGCAACACCCTTCAGAGCTTCAAGAGAAGCCTTCTGCCTTTCTTTGGAAGTCTTCTTCTCTAACTCTGCAATCTTTCTGTTGTAGTGCGCTGTAATCTTGGCTTTTTCTTCTTCCGAAGCTTCTGCGTAATCAACAAGTTTGTCGGCAAGTTGTTGTTCCAACCTTGCTCGCTGCCGAAGCATATCGGCTTGCTCGCGGAGAAATTTTGCCAGTTTCTTGTTCTTCGTCTTCGAAGCACGATCTTCCAACGCCGCAGATTGTTCGGTTTCGAAGTTGGTTAACTCGATGATTTCCCTGGTAATTTTCTCTTTTTCTTTCAACGCCCTCTGATCGAACAACTCATTGATTCTTGCTTTTTGAGCTTCCGTTGCTTCGGAATGCTCTGCAAGCATTTTCATCCGATCGATTTCAATCTTCATCAAGCGAGCGCCGCGCGCAGTGGCAGCTTCAATCGCCATATTTTCGATTTGTTGCTCGATAGCTTGGAAGATGGCTCGCCGTGCCATCTGCCTTTCCAACTCATGCCGAGCTTCAATATCCGAAATCGCTTGTTGTCTTTTCGCAACAACAACGAGGTATGGAACAGTGCCGGCTTGATACAGGGCTAGTTCGTCATCGAAAGATCTCTTTGCTTCTTCCAACTCTTTCTTGTAAGCGGCTTCTGTGATAGCTGCCGCATCGTCTCTGAATCTGTTTCTCGCTTCAATCAGGGCTTCAGCCTGTTCGCGCATGAATTCAGACGTTTCTTTCGCCTCCCGATTCCGGAACGTATCGAGAATTTGTTGTTCAGTTTCAGCCCGTTGGCGAAGCAAATCGGCCCTTGCTTGGCTGTTTTCTGCGAGTAACGCAAGTTCATCGGCATATGCTTTTCGCGTTGCTGCGATGGCGTTCTCAAATTCAATGCGAATGAGTTCGGCTTCGTCTGCTCGCGACTTGCGAAGTTCATTTGCCGCTTTCTCTTGAGCTTTGATTCGCTTCTTTTGAGCATTCTCAAACTCGCGCGCAGCTTCTTGCGACTGGCGAGCCAACTCCTCTGCATCTCGTTGTTCATCACGGGAGATTTTCTTACGTTCAATCGAACGCCTATGATTTTCGGCTGCAATTGCATTTGCGAACGTCTGGAATCTTTGTTGAAGATCCCTTTCTTTCTTGTACGCATCGTCCCGGTACACTGAAAGTTCTTGGTATGAATCGGCAACTCTCTTTAGTTGTCCCGTCACAGTGTCTTTGATGAAGAACCCGGAGCCATGTTCATCAACGTCTTCGAAAGCATGAGCAAGTTCTGTAGCTTTTTGGCTAGCCTGATCGGCTTGGACTTGGAACGTTCCCAACCGTTCCATCATCTTCGCCATAGCTTTTTGAGAACCATCGACGCCCTGTTCGGCCAATTCAAAGGCGTCTGCAACACTCATCACGATTTCATTTCCGTCAAACAATGCTCGGAAATGAGTACCAGCCGCAGTGCCGGCAGCGATTTCATGCGCCGTTAACGAACGAACGTTCTCAATAGTCTTTTCAAGTGACCTGTTTAGCTTGCCCTGCGTAGCAAGCCGGTCTTCCATGATTCGAAGGAAGATTTGATTTGCGTTTTGTTCTGATTGCGCCCTCTCCAACAGAACTTTTCGCCGGTACTCGTCGCGTTCTGCTAGCTTGTCTTGTGTTAACGCAAACCTTTCTGTTACTTCGGAAGCTTCGCGCGTCAGGTAAATGTAACCGCCAATGGTTGCGACAAAAGCTCCGAGGGCTAACACAAGGGCATAAATACCACCGGTTGCTGTAGTGATCGTTCCAGCTAAAGCTGCGATTGCACCGGACAGACCGGTGACTCCAACCTTCATGCCAACAACTGTGGCAATCGCTAACTTAACAGAAACAACGAATTGTTGGACTTTGATCGCAACGAATGTCGCAGCGATTAAAACACCAACCTTCTCCAGCAGAGGCAACATGGTGGATAAGATAGAAACAACTCTACTTAAACCATCTACAAAGTTAACAAAAGTATTTGCGATCTGAATCCGGTTCGATTCCAACCACTCCGTAATTGACTCTAAAATAGAACCGAAAGAATCGGCCATATTGTCGCTTTCTTTGTTGAAAACAAAAGCGGTGTGTTGAATGACTTTCGAAAGGGTCGTTAACAATTTCTTGAGTGGTTCAGCGTAAGTCATAAATACGCTCAACATCAATTCTTCGAGAGCCGAGATAACGATTTGGAACTGTGATTTCACAGTGTCCAACATCATTTCATACGTTTCTTCTGCGCTTCCAGCAGAGTTTTCGAGTGCATCCAACAATTCAAAATAGTTGGCTTGCCCGTCTCGGAATTGCTCCGCAATGCTTGAAATATTCGCACCAGCGCGAACACCGAAGACGTCCATCATATCTGATGCTTTCAGCCCAGCATCAGCGACGGTTTGCATGATTTCCCCGAAAGTATGAAGTTCCGGGTTAATGTCTTTCTGCGTTAGCCCGTACCGGGCTAGTGCTCGTTCCCCCTTTGCTGTTACTTTCGCGGCTTGACTCATTGCCATGCGAAAGTTTGTTCCAGCCATCGATCCTTCAAGACCGAGGTTACGGAACTGCGCAACTGCCGCCGTCGTCTCTTCGAGCGACATACCAAATGCAGCACCGACAGAGCCCGCGTATTTCATGGCTTCCGTCAAACTGCTCATGTCGAAAAGTGAGGCTCGAAGCGTTTCGTTAAACACATCGGCTACGCGATTCGACTCGCTGCTGTGCATGTTGAACTGTGCCATTGTCGCGGCCAACAACGACGTGCTTTGGGACATTTCAGCCCCAGCAGCACCAGCCAACATGAGTGCGGGTCCACTCACGTCCATGATTTCGTTTGTACGAAGACCCGCACGCGCAAGGTCCTGCATTGCATCGGCAGCTTGCGTTGCCGTGTATTGGGTGCTCGCGCCTAATTCTCTCGCTTTCTTCGTAAGTGCTTCTAATCCATTTACGCCATCCACCGCAACGGCAGCGACTTTTGTAATGGATTGTTCGAAATCAGCGCCAACCAAAGTCGACTTGACACCGAACGCAGTAATCGCGGCATTCGCCGCCATGAAACTGCCAACGAGAACTTTCTGAATACTGTTCCCGAATTTGTTGATTCGGTTGTTGAACTTGAGGAGATTGCTTTCTGCGTTTTCGACAGCCTTTGAAAACTGCGCATCTTGAAGGAGCAACTGGATTGTCAGTTTGCCGATATTCTGGTTAGCCATCGTTACTCCATTTGGGCTAGCTACATTCTATCTTATTTAGATAGTTTCAACACCGAAGCCAGCAGCAGAAATGTTGAACATCATCTCTGCATCTTTCGACTCCTCATTTTTATCCTTCTTATCTTTCGATATTCGGGATTTTTTATATTTGCTTCCAAGTGCGCCCAGCACCGGCTCTGCTACCAAATTGATCATGCTGACTTTATGCATCAACACGCATTCGGAAGCAAAACCGATCTGATCCCAAGTCAAATCAAGAACTTGGTCCATTGTCCATCCAGAAGAAAACAAAGAACCAAACATTTCCTTGATCTGAACCGTTACATCGCCCCGCCCAGAGCCGTCATCGCGCTCCCGGTTCTCTTCGCGAGGCGAACGAACAAAGGGGCAATTGCTGCCACCAATTCTTCGATGGCGAACAGATCCGAAGCATCAATCACATCGATGCCAGCTTTGTTGCCGTTCTCAAGGGCTGCGTTGTATGCCTGGGGGTGAGCCGTCATAAACATGCGAGCCAACGCATCGACGACTTGTGGGTCTTGAGCCAAATTCAGAAGAATGCCGACGATGCCCAAAGCTCCAGTGACATTCATATCGATATTCACTGCCGGCAACGATTTTACTTCATCGATTAACCGCATAATCTCAATTTGCTTCCGAGCACTTACGCTGCCAGAAACAATGTGCTCCTCGCCCGTTACGTCAGTAATCACAACGGATTTGACTGGAACAAGAGTTTCAATAAGCTTTTTGAGATCCAACTCTTCTTCGTTTTGATTCACTTCGACCTGGTTTTCAGACATTGCACCTCCAAGGCGTCTGCGTCATGGTAACACAAAAAAGCACCAGACCCCAACGAGGAGTCTGGTGCAATGAGACTAGCTTTAATTACGCAGTAACGCGAACGAACTTGATCAGTTGGCTGCGGTAATCAAGCGAACTTCCGGCCCAATCGGTGCTGACCCGCTGGCACTTGAACGCCGCCGGGAACTGATGCTCGTCAGAACCAAGCGGAGCAGAAAGGCCAGCCTCGGCGACAACCTTCCAAGCATACACATTCATCGTGTTGCCAGTAACAGCCATCGCATGCTCGATGTGGAGAGCATAGCTGGTCGTGAGCGGGTCGCCACCGAAACTGAAAGTGTCCGAACCACCACCGCTGGTAGTTTGGCCGGCTCCCAGAATCGCGGCGAAGTTATCGAAGTTCCACTCAATCGAAGTGAAGTTGATCATCACACCTTGAGTCTGACTGAAGGTGTACTCGATCAGCTTCGGGTTACCCTGCATGATGTCCCGACGTTCGCTGGAAACCTCAATGGTGACGCCATCTTCGGTGATGAATCCAACGTCAGTCGAAGGGGTAGATCCGGCTGCGCCAAGGTAAACTTTGGCAGGTCCGAAAGAGATATTATTGGTGCTACCTGATGGAATGTTTAAAGGCATTGGTCAACTCTTTGGGTTTGATATGCTTTCCAGTAGCACCTTAACGGCGTCTGGTGAGACTGTACCATCACTATAACTTTTCTTCAACGTATTCCAAAGCATTCAATTCGCCGCAACCCCGACAAACTACACGAATTGAACCACCTGCGCCTAACCGAACATATGAAACGAAATCACGGTAACGAATTCGAAGTTCATCTACTGTTTCGTCATAAAGTCCAAGTCGAATTTTGCATTTGGAACATTTCCAAATCACGTCGCAAGGCGAGTGTTCTTCTTGTTCAACCGGCGAAGAGGTGGCAGGGAGGCTTTTGACCAAAATGTTGAGGTCTTTTTCGATCCCGCGAACTTGCCGTTCTAACCTTTCAATCCGCTCAATCATTTGCGACTCGTAGATTGATCTTTTTACCACAACCAGAGCAAGTGACCTTTACAACCATCGTCATTCGCAGTTCTTCGGCAGGCACCAAACGAACACCTGTCGGCAATTTGGTTAGATTGTTTCCACAACCACATGTAATGTTTGTGGAGCGGTTACCAAAAGGTCGTGTCTGTTGAGTATTCATTTCAAGTTATCCCGCAGCTTGAGCAATCCATGTTCCTCGGGCATACCATGCAATTAACCTATCATTGAATCCTGTTCTCGGTCTATCCGATTCATAACAATAACCCGCTGTTGCTACGTTCGGATCGTACAACCGTTCACTGCATAACGCGTCAAATGCCGCTGCGTATACGTCGAGTGTTTCACCAAAACTATACTTTGAATACGAATATAAGTGAACAACCTGTTCTTGCTTTGCTTTATTCGACATTGCAAAACCGCCCTGTGGGGCGAGAATCAAAACAGGCATATCGATCGTTGTTTGTGAGGCATCAAAACGATGCGATGTCATCACTCGTGAACCGACGAGATTGGTAACTAACGAATTCGCAAGAAGCGTGTTTCGCATGAGTTGAACAACGTTGATTGTCGAAGTCGCCATTAGTTATCCAATGTTTACCGCACCTTGAGTACGCGGTTCCTGTAAGTAGAAGCTAATACTTTTTGAAGCTTTTTTTGTACTTGTTTTTGTTGGACTGTTTGATTTAGCGTATCGCGACCCAACATGACGCTCGTTCCTTGAATCACAGCTTCCGCCACCAAACCACTCACAGAGATTTGGTAGTCAACCGATTTCCTTGTGTGGACAACTTCGCCTTTCAAGGTTCGAAGGATACTTCCACCACCTTGATCGTGTACCAACCAAGGTCGTTGACTGTGAACCAAAATGCGTCCGTGCCTGACTGCATACGGGTGATCTAAAGCCGTTAATTGATCTTGAGTATATGTGTGGTCTGAAAGGTTCTTTCGGATTGCTTTCAGAGCAACATCACCGGCAGCATCAATAGCTGCATGTGCAGCCATCCGGTTTGTTTTGATAAGCCGTTTGAACGTCTGGAGCGTGATGCGTAAATCTTTCGAGTCCACGCGATACATGATGCCACCATAAGCCTAGATTAATCAGAATGGCCCACAGAAACGATTTTACACGGGTCGCCGGGGCACGTCACCCCGGAACGACCACGCGCCCCCAGAACGTCGTCTAGGGTTGTTCTTCGTGCCCATCTGTCGGAGCCGGAATCAACCCATCTTCGATCATTTGGTAGACCATTTCATCGGGCAGTGAGAATGAAGGAAGTTCAATGTCCGGAAGGGTCGTATTCCCAACACGGCTTTGAACTGTCAAATGCCCGAATGCTTCAACCACCCGGACAACTTCTTCCTGCCATGGATGCTTCTTCGTTGTTCGTTTTGCGCTTTCAACCAACAATGCTTTCGCCAATCGAAGGTGATGAACTCCCAATTCCTTGAAGGCCAAGTAGCTTTCGCCGGCACATGCAACGCCGCGCTCGTAGCATTCTTGAGCTTTGCCGAGGTTCCCGTCGTTCGCGAATTGAAGGCCGAGCGAAACCCAAGCACCAGAATTGTGTGGGTTGTCTTCGAGTTCTTTCACCAACATGCGCCGGTACTTGTTCAACTTTCCTTCAAGCTTGTCGTCTTCGACCGTAAGTCCGAAATGATTGCAAGTGAACGGCGCGTATCGAAGCATAGGATGCACTCCGTTCTTGCGGAGCGTTTTGACCGCTGCATCGAATCCCTCGTGGACCCGTGAGTTCATGCGCATGATTCCGGACGCATCCAACCGAGTAATCCGAAGACTTTCACTCATGGATGCGGGTGCGCCTCGCAGGAAGTTCCGGAATCTGAACATCCAACCCCATCCGTCACTCGTTTCGACCATGGAACGAATGCAACGCAGGCTAACAGTTGGTTCACCTTGGAACCGTTCATCTGCGTCTTGAAACCAAGCCCAATCAACGCCTTGAGTCTGCAATTGATTCAATGCTGCATTCCGACACTCCGACAAGTCATCGTCGAACTCTGAATGGACCCAAATCACGTCGTAAAGTTTCGCAAACGCAGCCAACGTGCGTCCGGGTCCAGTCTCGGGCCATTCGTTTTCCGGAATATCCAACTCATCAACGTTGGAGTCCAACCAATGCTTATCTTCGTCAGACCATTCGCCGGTCCAAACTAAAACCATCGCATCGGACATCGAGTAAGAATCATTCAGCCACATTGCAACGTCTTCCGGACTTTCACCGGAATGAGTAAGCATGTAAAAGCCGATGCGATTGTGGGGAACGTAGGGGCGTAGCTTCATCCCTTCTTCGGCAACAATGTGACTGTAATCATTGCCTCCAACTAGAACCGCGTCGGGATTCGGATCGATCTTTGAGTACCAAGCATATTTGTTCGTACGTTGTGAACTATGCATGTACCCGAAGTGGCGAAATCGAATGTTTGCTACTCGGCGAGAGCCATTGCCGGAATCTGGGCAATTACCGCAGTGAAGTCCCTTTTCAGTTCCCGCAATGATCTTCCGAGGGTTCGCTTTGTTGACTCGCCAAAGCCGGGTTCCGCTCATACCACCCGAATAGCTTCCGCCATCACCCCAAGGTCGATCAACGCGAATCATCCGAGGGCTTTCCCAATGATTCAACCAACCGAACTCGAAACCATCCACCAAGGGATCTGGGTGATTGAATAACCGCTCGAAATGATACCTTGTTACTTGGTCTTCAATGACTTCGTCGTGATCGATGGACAACAACCAGTCGGCATCCATCTGAATTCCGAGTTCAATGGCTCGATTCCTTTCATCGCGCTCATTCCAAAACCCTTCCCAACATTCAACGGAAACATCGGGCTCGAAACCAACCAACTTTGAGATGGACTTGATCCAGTCCATCGTTGCATTCGCAACTTCGGTTGAATTCGCATTCGAGCAAGATCGAAGCCAAGCAATATCGTAGTCCTGCAAACTCCCGTGCATCTGGTTCCAATCGCTTCCGGATTGGATTTCGAGCGGATTATTCGTAAGCAAAACCGCGATGCCGTCGCTGACGGAACAAGCTTTCGCAATCGAATTCCTCCAATAATGGAGGTCTTGAACCGTACGAATAGCAACTCGGTAAATGCTAATCATGCGGTTTGACCCCGTCTTTTTCCACTTCCGGTAGTAATTCTCCCGGTTACGCATACCGCGCATCATTTCCGGAAAAGCACGATCGAAAGTTTGGTGCCCGAGGTGTCCGATGAAAACTCCGCGAGCAACCGCTAACCGCCAACCTGCCATCATTACTCGGTGGCAAAGATCATTGTCTTCGTAACCAGCAATCGGGTAATTATCCGCATCGAACATCGGGCCGTTATTCCCTTCCAGCCAAATGTCGAGTAAACAATCACGGCGGATCATCATGCAGAATCCGCTTAAAAAGTTGCATGTAAGGTTTAACGTATCCGGATTCTGCGTGTGCCAAACCGCAGCGGCACTATCGTAAAGGTCTTGGTCCTTCACGGTAGGGGTCATTTGATCGTGACCAAACTTCAACTGCATCGCTTGTTTCAACACGTCTTCATCCAATGCGACTTGTTGAATACCTGCGACTTGATTGCTGCACGGGCCAATCATTCCGATTTTCCCATACAACTTCCGATCTCTGACGGGGCGACTCCCCAACTTGCCATCGACCACAACCGGCGGCTCCGTACACAACGAAATGTCATCGCTGTTGATTGCGACTAAAAGCTTCGTCAACCAACCCGGCGTAACTCGCAGGTCATCGTTGAAAATGAGCACATATTCGGGCAAACCACCAGATTGAATCGCAGCGCGAAGACCGATATTGATAGCACCGCCGAATCCGCGAAGCCCGTCCTCGACGTGCATATCGAGGGTTACCCCGTTTGGGCATGCAGCCCGCAAGACGCGAAGGGCTTGAATGCTTTTCGCCGCGTTCTCAACCGAATCAGGGTTGATGGAAACCATGATACGAGTTCTGGCAGGCACGCGATTCACAAGCAAATGCATGCTTGGAAGAAGCACCGAAGGGTCTGCAACGGTAGGCACAACGATAAGCGTATCGTTGTTACTATCAAAAGTAACCGAGTTCATTTTTTCTCCTGCGCCTGTTTGGCGTCATTCTGATTGAGAAGAGTCTCGCCTTGTCACAACGATTTCCCAAAAACGCGGTAAGTAACCGCCGAATCGGATCGGAACGCTCCGCACGAACCATTCCGAAGCATCAATTTCATCTACAAAAATGTCCCCGATCCGGGGATACCAAGTTTCATCATAATTGATGTATAACCTTGCCTGTTCCTGCTCGGACATGCTCGGCCATTCACCACGATACGGACGCTGACCGGGTCCGCTCGAAGTACCACCGCGATCAATAAACCCGGGCCAACCCGTCTTCAAAGTGGTTTGCATGTGTTGGATTGAACCGTCAGGACCAATTGATTTCACTTTGATTGTTGGAACTGTTGATTCATCGCTAAAACCCGTCGTGGTAACACTCGAAACGGACACAAACCTTTTTGAAGTGGATTTGAAACCATTGTTGGTAAAAGTCAGAGTTTCCGATCCTGCACCCGTATTACCGGGCGAAGTAACCACAGTCCCCGTGAACGTAATGCTTCCCGTACCATCAGAACCGCCAGAGACTTGTACTTGAAGGCAAGTTTCTCTTTGAAGCGCATAATCCAATGACATCGTGTCCTGCGCGGTTGCGTTTAGCAGAACCGACAGGTTTCTGACAACCGTATAGAAACTATTCGGACTGCTGAATATCACTTTCTTCAACCTCTACATCAGTTTCGATGCTTGCCGAAGTGGGTGTTTCTTCCGGATGCTTTACGGGTTCAATTGGGTAAGGAGACCGGTGAATGTACTCGACAACGGAAGGTTTATTTCCCGCTTCCCAAGCCGCTTCGATGGTGGATTCCCACTCGTCAACTTCCCCGACACCGACCACAGTGTAAATGCTTCTCCGAAGCGGATCAGAGTCAATGACAGCCACCGCCCTGATCTCGCTCTTCGTAAGTTCTCGGAACGAAACAACGACTACAACAGAACCAACCGCAGACGAAATGATTTTGCTGTTCGAAGCTGAATCAGGTCCAAATCCAATAATCGTCAACCCATTATCGTAGCTTGTAAGCACTTTTTTGCTTGGGCAACAAGTCACCCGGGCATTGCCAAACGGGGAAGATGCTTCTTTCGCAATGACATCATCACATCGGCTGAAGCCAGGGAATGAAGCACTTGATAAATTCAGCGCAATTCCGATCGTTCTTCGATTATGCCTCATTAATCCCTCCGATACGGCGTTGTGATTGTAATCACGTTCTGCTCGCGTTGGCGTAACTTCGGCTTCTTGGCTTCAGCCTTCCGTTCTTTCTTAATGATTTTAACAGGTTCCGGGAGGAAACGATTGTTGCTTTGTTCTAGCACCAAACCTTCGAGGTCAACATTCTCGATAATTTCAGTTGTTATCCTTTCACACAAACCAACATAGCGATTTTGTTTATACGATTCTTCGGATTCCCAAAGGTCTTGAGAGGTAGACACATCGTAAGGCAAACCTTCTGCGCGTAGCCGGCGCATCCACCGCCTATGCGTTGATTCGCCAACATTGTTCGGGAACAAAGGGTTCTGAACAACAACCAACAAGTCGGAAATCATGTTGAGTGTTGTTGTCGATTCGTGAATCAACCGAGCATAAACTTTTGGAGGAATTGTACTGAACCTTCCGAGCCAAACGATGGAAATGACTTCGGTGTCGTCAGGAATAGCTGAAAACAATGAACTTCCTGTTCTGATCGCATCATCAAGAACAAAAGATTCAGTGATTCGCGGGATCGGAAGCACGCTTATCGTCATACCTTTCCCACGGAGGCAATCAGCAATGTTGAAAGCGAGAGGAAACCCCTTCCATCCCGGCGAATCGGTGTAAACAGCTAACGTTTTCATCGAATGAGACCCTTTTCCACAAGCTTGTTGTGGGCTTCTTGTGTTTTGTTTTCGGGACGCTGTTGCTTTGCCCATTGCACCAAATCTGCAAGGCCAACTTCCGGAGTACGTGGTTTCCAATCCGGCAGATAACCACGTAACCGGCGGTTGTCCGAGTAACAATGCCGAATATCACCTACTCGGTATTTGTTGACCACATTTGGGAGCAGATTTGAACCATGAAGTTTGATTAACGTCTGTGCAAGTTCAAGGATGGTGGTTTGTTTTCCAGTACCAACATTGAAAACACCAACAATGTCGTCTTCGGTAGCCATTCGAACTACCGCCTCTGCCACGTCCTCAACATGAATGAAATCCCTTGACTGGCCCCCGTCTTCGTAAATACGGGGGGCTTCGCCGTTCAAAATCATGGAGTTGAATATCGCAGCGACACCCGTGTATGGGTTGGACATTTGCTGCCGGGGGCCGTAAACGTTGAAAAACCGGGGGACTACAACAGGAATGTTGTTTTGTTCCCCGATCATTATCGACATATCTTCCTGATCTCTTTTCGTTTGAGCATATACGGATTGAATATCGAACTCTTTCCACTCTGGAGTTGCTTTCGGCGTCAAAGAATTGAATTCCCAATTTCTGGCTTTGAGATTCTCTTCTGAACGAACTCCCGGATAACGAAAGGAATTGTCTTCGCAGACATACAACCCTTCTCCGTAAGAACTCATTGAACCGGCAACAACAACTTTTTTGGGCTTGGAATCCGACTCAATGATGGTTTGCCAAAGCGAAGCCGTCCCCAGCGTGTTGCTTTTCACGTAATGAACTGGTTCATATGCGCTCTCACCAACCCCTACAGCAGCGGCGAGGTGAATCACTACTTCGCAACCACTCAACGCTTCTGCGAGCGACTCTTGGTCTAATACATCGCCTCGAATCTTGTGGACGTCAGGGTTCAAGTAGTCAGGCCAATCATTCGATGGATGAACATCAGGCAACAAGCAATCGTACACAACCGGCTCAAACCCACGTTCGAGCAGTAAATCCACCACGAACGAGCCAATGAACCCGGCTCCGCCAGTAACCAAAACCTTCATTTTTCACTCTCTACTGTTCTTTCAATGTTGGGAACGTAACCAAGTCAAATAATCACAACCTGTTTCCAAATCCCAAAAAACACTAATTCTACCCGGTCCATCCGAAAACGGATTGATCACGACTAAAGCTGATTCACCATACGTTTGTTCAAAGAAACCTTTCTCTTTCGCATACGAGTCATTTCGTTTGTAACCACGAACCCGCAGTGCATGAGTAATCCGTGCATGCCGTTGTTCGGTCGTCAGAATGCCCCACTGATGCAAATGACCAGCAGTGAGCAAATGGCATCGCCCGTCCAACATAGCCTCTTTGTGAGGTCCGTGCGTGGGATGATACCACGACCTTCCAGAAAAATCGTGGCGCAAAATCCAAACAACAGGTTCTAACTCCTGATCTTCCCACTTGATTGTTACGCGCAATTCATCGGGAGCATAACATTTGACTCCGCATTTCTGCGTGAGCCAAGCCATCGGGTCAACACCCGGCCCATGTGCCCAAGCATCATGGTTTCCACCAACAATAGCAATCCATTGAAGTTGATCGAGAAACCATTCCGAAAGCCGCCATCCGTCTTCGGCCTTTACACTGGTTTTCGAATACAACCGGGCGAGTCGACCAACCCAATTATCTTGCATATCACCTACACAAGCCGCCAATACGCCTTCGGTTTCTTGAGCTAATTTGATGTGATCGAAGAGTGTATCCCAATCACAACCCTCGTTATCAACATGAGGGTCGCCAAAAATCATAATCCCAACTGGCTTCGACTCTAACCGAACGACTTTTTTATGCTTTGTTACTTTGTTTTTCTTTTTCCTGCTTACTTCAACACGTTGAGCAACAAGTTGTTCGATTGGTTCTTCTTCGGTGACTTCATCCTCAATCACCATGTCAATCAAATTGCTTCTTCGCGTTTGCTCACCAATTTTGAGTTTTTCCAGAGCCATACGCATAGCCCACGCAGAGACGGGCTCACCAATCAACTCTGAAATGTGTTCTGCACATCGTCGTCTACCAAGCCCTTCCGCTACTAAAGACTCAATCACATCAGAATAATTGGCAATGAGATAATCGCTTGTGATCGACATAATTCCCCTCAAGACTCGATAAAGCTTTTGGAAACAACCGTTGCACCGTGGTTCTCACAAATGTCGTCCACGATTCGATCACACAAATCTTCGCCAAGAACGACGAGAACGACCGCACACCTTTGATGGTCGTTAGCGGACAACGAAGCAAAACCGATGGGTTTATTCGCACGCAAACACTCGGTCAACGCTACGCTAGCACCGTAACTGACTGCATCAATCCACGATTGAATATGTTTCATCGTCACTACTCCTCAAAAGCTCGAATAAACCGTGTTCCGAGCAACAATTGAGACGCAGGACGCAAACTATGATCGAGCGAAGACTCGCGTATACTTTCCAAGAATTCTTCGAACAATCATAGAATATTGGCCGTTTCCAAGGTAATAAACATAGCCGCCCATACGCTCGGAACGGAATCCCGAGTGGCGACCTTCATTTACCATTTGGACTGCAATCAAAGTTGTTGCCATAGCAATATCATTGGGAACAGAAGAAAACCCGGCGGTATAACAGACTTCAATATTTTGTCTGCCCGTGGGGAAATAAGCACCATCATTGATCAACCGAAGAGAACCATACTCGGTCGTATAATAGTTTGAACTTGCTTCCAAAGCGCCGCCGATCGTAAGTGCAGCGACGTTAACAACAGGGCGGTAAGTTAAAGCAACCTCGCGTTGCCCTAACAAATCCATATCCAACTTTTCATTCACCGTGATAACGGCCGTAGTCGTTAAACCAAGGTGACCAAGAACAACGTCTTCCGCAGCAGCAACGCATAAATCAATGACTGCGTCCTGATACGTAATCCCAGCAGGGATATTGAGAACAGTTTTGACGTTGTTCCGGCTCGTTAGCATCTATCGCTTCCGCCCACGACCACGACGGGTTTTCGGCTTTTCAACAACCTCTTCGGCAACCTCAACCGATTGCCTGTAAGAAGCAGTGAAATCAACCCAACCCCGTTTCCTTAATGCGTTGAATGCATGCTGCGAATTCACAAACAACGTTGTACGAGCCACTCCATCACCATGAGTGATGTTGTAACTGTGAAGCGTTTCGTCGTATGTCGGAATCACTTGCTTCATTTCCGGATTCCATTTGTCTTTACAAAGGACAAAATTGTAAGAATCTGCATTTGGAGCAATCGTAGGAGCAATGCCACTCATTTCAACCTCGTTAATCACTTGTACAATAACACAAAAGCCCGGTCAACTGGCTGAATAGTTGACCGGGCTTGATCAGTGTCGATCGAATTACGACGTGCTCAACCCGATAAGCAGGGAGCCGCCGCGAGTGTTCGCGTGGACGTAAGCACCGTCCCAGAACATATCGAACTGATCGAATTGCGAATCCGTCTTCGAGAGCGGCATCACAGTCGTAGGAGTAAGCTCCTCGATGTAGCAGTAACGCTTGTTGAGGACGGCGAGGGCAGTCGAGGTTCCCCCGTCAAACGTCAGAAGCGAAGAACCGCCGGAAGCCGGTTGAAGCGTGTCGGGCATTGCCGTGGACACGATAAGCGGAATCCCATCGTAGGTGCGAACCCGGAAACCGGCAGCAATCTCGGTCATATTCGAGAACTGCTGGTCAGCCTGGAGCGCAGCGTTGACCTTCCGAAGACCCGCGAACGAGCCAACAATCACAAGGTCGGAACGCATCGCCGAACCCTTGACCTTGTCAATCGCCTCGTCGAGAGAAGCGAGCGAAAGACTCGTGCCAGCGGCGGCATCCGTCAGACCGACAACGGCACTGCTGCCGATGTTGGACATGAGGGTAAGCAAGCCGTTGATCTGGTTCGCATTCGCGTTGCTGTCACCGGAGATAAGTCCGGATTCAAGCGCAGCGGCGAAATCCTCGGCCTTGCCGGTCATTTCCTGGGCGAGAGCATCGCCGTAAGAACGACCGATCGCCTGGAGCTTCCGCGTGACCTTGCCACGGGTCGCAAGCGTCTGGTACGTGAACGAAGTTTGGGCGTACGACCCGCTCTCTTCGGTGAGAGAACCGGTGTCTGCGACCCATTCTGCGCCCGTAGTACCCGCCGAACGACGGTTGATGTATGCCTTGTCTCCCGAACCCGGGTAACGGTCGAGAACCGACTGTAGACCGAACTCACGGATCGTAAGCATCTGGACAACGCGGTTGATGAAGGTCTGGATAAGGACCGACCCGGCGTTGCTGACGTTGATAGCGCGCTCGAAAGCTTCCCGTTTCGCCGGATCAGCAGATCCGAGCCAAGTGGGGCCGCCATACTGGTTCCAATCGATAGACATCGTTTTCCCCTAGCCCCAACGAGGAGCAATGTTTTGGTTGCCAAGGAAACCGTCATACTCTGCTGCACAAAGCACATCGGTTAACATGCGAATAAGAGTAGAGCGATCAGTGGTCTGATCGAGCGACTCACCACTGTTTTGAACAACCGTTGCAGCCACAGTGGGAGCGTCGGTCTTCGCCCGCTCGGCGAGTCCAGCGAGAGCAGTAACACCAGCTTTTCCTTCCGGAGCGTACGGCATCGTAGCGCGCCCGACCCGAACGGGGCGAGAAGCAAGCGTTTGAATCTGCTTTTGGGCAGCCTCAAGCTGGGTTCGAAGTTGCTGAATCTCGGTATCGTCAGAGGTCGCCGTCGGTGCGTTGTCAACCGAAGTCCGGTTTTCGACAGCGTCCAGCCGTGCGGCAATGCCTCCAACCGACGCCTCGATCATCGAGCGGATTGCGTCAAGATCGTCCTTTGTCATGGATTGGTCCTCGGTGGGGGTGTTATTTGGAGCACCTTTTTCGGCGTCGTCCCAAGTGTTGCATGTTTCACTAACTTGTGCAAGACCCACCAATGAATTTGAACTATCGATAATTGATAATTCTTTCAGTGGTGGAACCTGTTTATCGAACTTCTCATAATACTTAACAAGGTGATCGTAAACCGATTGCCGGTCTTCTTCGGGAATATCTACGCCGCCGCGCGCACCATTCAGCGCCGCCAGAGCAGCGGAAACTCCTCTCCAGACTGCGTGAAGCCGATCATCGATAAACAGGGCAATGGGTAATTTGTAACCTGCTTTTGTTTCGGCATTCTCGGGATCAAACCAAACATGTGCTCGTTTATACCGATCCCAATCATCGTCCCCTAAAACAAGGTTAGATGCTTCGGTGCTCCAATCCCATTCGGTATCGATTGGCGCGAGAGGAAGGTCAGCGAATTCAACAGCGCCGCGAGTGTCTTCCGGCCCGTCTTCGACCATCTCTTTTTCTTCTTCTTCATGGCCAGCCATTTCTTCTTCGTGCTTTGCCATCTCTTCTTCATCGTCGTGCTTTGCCATCTCTTCTTCATCGTCGTGCTTCGACTTTTCATCGTCGTGATACGACTCTTCTTCCATCTCGCCTTCATGGTGTTTGGCGAACTCAACAACGAAAGAGTCTTCTTTCTCTTCGACAGAAACGATATGGCGCTCGTCTTCTGTCTTGATGGCACCTTCAATCATGCTGCGCAGCGCAAGATTGTATGAATCTGGATTCGCAGGAGCGCGAGTGATGGCGATGTGGTCAAGGTCAACTTGTTCCACAACCATTCGCTCAACATTCCCATCTGAATCTTCGAGAACACGAACGTTGAGGAACCAACCACCAATTGACTGGCCGATAGGTTCGCCACGGCTCAAACGACGGCTTAATTCTTTCGCTAACGGCTCGTCACGATACAACACCGAATCCAGAACCAGGGTATATCCCTGCTCCGAATCATTTGCCGCTTGAACGACATCAGACTTTACGACTTTCGCCCGAACAGTCCGACCGATAACTTCATCCCACTCAACAGCGCGATTTCCGTTGTTGTGGCGCGGGAGAATCGGTAGCCCTTTCTGCATTTGATCGCTCATGGAATCCAAAGCCGTTCGGCTCATTTCCGTTCCATAGTGATCAACTGAAGTCGAAGAAGCAACGCCGCTGATTAACAATTCAGAGCTTTCATTCACTTCTTCTTCGGAAGAATGTTCGCTTCGGCTTACGCTCGACGGTTTGATGGGAAGGCCACTGAATGGAAACCTTCCACGGAAAAACCGCTCTTTCTTCCCATTATCAAGCGAAACAGTTTCATCTAACTTCATCGTATCAGTAGCGCGGCTCATGTGTTCTCCAAAGGTGCTCGCGCCTGATGGCGTCTTTTAATCACGTTAATAGTTTGCACCGTATAATGTCAATTTGAAAACTTACTACTAATGTGGAATTCAAAAGCTACATGCGATTGACTTCATCAGCAGGCCAGTAAACAAGCACACAACGACAACGAGCCCGACATTCCGTATCTCCGCCTGGAAAATGTCGGAGGTCAGCAAGTCGCTGTAACCCTTTTTCTGCTTCGACGGCGCAAGTGTTGCACGTACGCTCATCGAACAAACTAATCCATTCGACCCACCAATTTGAGGAGTCGGGAGCAGAACGGAGCGACTCGGCTAACGATTCATTCGCCAATTCGTTGAGCTTTCCTGCCCAATTCGCAACCCGGCTTCTGTTCGCTCCAAAAGCCGCTGATGCAGCCGTCAATACCTCGGAAACAGAAGCTCCTGGCTTCAATTTCGGAAGCTTGATTTGGGCAGAAGTTCCTTTTACGGATGAACCATCCGTCTCAAAGTCCGAACGACCAGAGATGGAAATCGCATCAATGACTGCAACCAATCGATCTCGGATATTCGAAAGCAAACCGTTCGAGGTAACCAAATACCCCATCGCAGTTTCATGGAACAAAGCGGACCTTTGTTGATTGGCATTGACTTTGAAACCAACAAACTCGGAAGCCGCGCGCTCCCCAATTTTGTTTGCCGTGTCATAGTACGGTTTCGTTGACATCGCCCATCGTTGAGCGAAATCTGAAATCGCATCGCGCACCCGATTCTTCAACTCGAATGCGGATTCTTCAGTCATTCCCGTCGCGGAGTACGACGATGCAAACAATGCGATGACTTGAGCTTCCGTTTCCTGCATCATGTAGGAAACATCATCCGTATACGACAAAATGGCTTTCGATAAAGCCGGTAAATCCAACGTCCGAACGTCTGCAAAACGCTCACCAGTGATCCATGCTTCCGGCATGGTTCTACCTTGACTTCGGCTTGCATCAACCTTCGCCATTTGCTCTCGCACAAGGTCTTTCATGTACTTTTCGCCGCGTGAGCCAACGGTGTACCATTTGATTTGAGCGACAACGCCGGCAAGTCGAAAATCCTTGAAATGGCGTGAACTCCATGCTTCCCGGAGTCGAACCGCCTTCTCTTCGGTTTCCGTTTCAACAACGCCACCCCTGGCAACCACGGGCTTCAATCGCCGGTACTGCGTGTTGCCGAGGATATTACCGCCCTTTTTCCAAATCTCCGGGTATTCCAACCTCAATTTCTCTGCGAAATCAGGATCGAATACCTCGAAATTCGAGTTGCGAAGCGAAACTTTGAGGTCATCGCCATCGAACGGGAAATTTGTAGGGTCTGTGTCGCCAACAGCCCGTTCCAACCTTTCAATAAAAGGAGGCTCTTTATCGAAATCCAGATAAAGTTGTTTGATGATGTTGTAGATTCTTACTTGTTCATCTACCGGAACTCGGCTCAATGATTCATGCTTTCCGTCTTGTTTCAAAGCGCCGACAACCGATGCGACACCTCGGAAAACGATCTTGAGTTCTCCGTCAATCATCCTTGCAATCGGGAATTTGTAACCCGACTTCCTGTCAGAGTTAGAATCGTCTTTCCAGAGGTGAGCACGACCATAACGAGTCCAATTGGGAGGGTCGCCAAGCACTTCGTCTTGAGCGCCGGATTCCCAACCCCAAGGTTCATCCAATGACGCGAGTGGAAGGTCAGAAACACCGATTCTGGCACGGTTTTCTTTCTTCGAATGCAGGGGGTGTGACGGGGGCAGTAAATCCGTATCGTGCTTTCCGCGCCTGAACTTCAAATTCTTCAAAGCATAGAGAAACGAATTTACTCTCCCATAAGCCCATTGTTCTGGACTCGTAACACTGGGCCGAACCGACTCCGGGTTCGTGTGGTAAGCGCCGACTCCGCGATTGAACACTTTTGCTAACGTGTTCGCGGTGGTCCGCTTTCTTTTATCACTTCCCACGTCTGCGTTATGCTCTTTTGCTTTTTCCCTCAAATTGTTGGCAACCTTCTTCGAAACATCATCAATCGCTGCAAGGTTGTCTTCCGTTTGAACCGGAGAACCGCCCCCGCCAGGATTGCTTGAAGGCCCGACCGGAGAATCGGGAGGAATGTTTACCCCGAGTAAAACTGCGTCCAACGGAATAGGACCGTAAGGAGTTCTTACCGTCACGACATCGCCGCCTACAATCGGCAATAAACCCAGTTCAGTCCTTGCTTCATTCCGAGTCAGAACACCAGCATCGATTTTCGTTTGGAGACGAATCGCGTTTGCTTTCGCTTCTTCCCCGCTTAATCGGGCTTCACGATCCCATTTGAAAGAAATCAAATACTGTTGTGACGGATCGGCATCGACGGTGCGTAAAAGCTCGGGGATGATGGCGCGGTTGATCTTCGCCTGTAATAACTCCAGAACGGGAGTAACTAGGTGAGAAGACGCTA
>Ga0181577_10000054_pt1 | contig 76195 bp, 54 predicted proteins | sample 101ome_21_FD_132468 | JGI IMG/M metagenome (GOLD analysis project Ga0181577, IMG submission 132468) | Coastal salt marsh microbial communities from the Groves Creek Marsh, Skidaway Island, Georgia - 101413BT metaG (megahit assembly) | ecosystem: Environmental > Aquatic > Marine > Intertidal...
GACGTCTTTTTGTAGAGACGGCTCTTTGCGCAGCGCGCGTCAGTCGTCCCCGCCCCCCACACGCGCGCGCGCCTCGCCATGTCGTCTCGCGCCGCGGCGCGTCTGATGTGCGCGGTGTCGACGTCGTCGTCGCGTCCAGACGTCGTCGTCGCGTCGTCGTCGGCGGCGTCGTCGTCTTTCGCCGAGAGACTGCGGTCGGAGAGAACGTTCGCGTCTTCGTCGACGCGGGACGTGCGTAAACTGTACAAGGGTCCGCAGATGAAGACGTTTCGAGCGCTCGTGCGGTTTAAACTCGCGCAGTTGGCGGCGATCGGGGGGTTGGCGACGCCGTGGCTCGCCGTCGGCGCCGGCGAGGACGTCTCCGCCGTCGCGATGGCGGCGGCGGTGGGCGCGGGATTAGGAAGCGCGGCGTGCAGCGGCGCGATTCAGTATTACGCGTCTCGATACGTCGGTGAGTTGGCGCTCTTGGACGACGGACGCACGTTGCGCGTGAGCACGATGGATTTTTGGGGCAACCGCGTGGACGAGACGTACGACGTCGCGAGCAGGATTTCGCCGCCGCTCAAGGGACTGTCTCGAGACGCTCTCCAGGAGATGGCGAGCAGAATGTTCATTCCTTTGGACGTGTACGGCGCTCGGCAGTACGTGCTCTCGCTTCGACACGGTGACCTCGTCGACGCGGACGCGCTCTTCGACGTGTTATCCGCCGGCGAGTACGCGAAAAAAATTCAGGCGGCGCGTTCGAGCACCGATGCGTCGTGAAATCGACGCAAGCATCGCGCACATCGCATCGCATAAATAGACGATCACTAGTCAGCGTTGATGTCGACGCGCGCTCGCGCGCTCGCCTCGCCCGCGTCCCCCCGCCCGCGCGTCACAGCGAGTCGCGCATGCGCGCCGCCGTCGCCGCGCTCGCCCGTCGCGCGTCTCGTCCGTCGTTCGCGATGCGAACGTCTCGACCGCTCACCGCGCGCGCGAGCGCGGACGCGCCCGCGTCGTCCTCGCACGCGTGCTGTTCACGGTGTCGGGGCGAGGGCGCGACGTTTTCATTCTCGCGAGCGCAGAGAAAGCGCCGGCGCGTGGAAAACGCCACGCATCGCGAGAAACCGGAGAAGCGCACCGAGTGCGCCGAGTGTGGAGGTTCTGGCGTCGTTCCGGGTGAGCCCGAGCGCGCGCCCGAGGGACCGGGCGTGGCGATCGTCGGTGGTGGCGTCGGCGGCGCCGCGCTCGCGTTGGCGTTGACGCAGCGAGGCGTTCGCGCCGTCGTTTACGAACGCGACGCGAGCTTCGAGGCGAGAAAGCAAGGATACGGGCTGACGATGCAAAAGTACAGCGGTGGCGTCGCGCTTCGTTCGCTCGGTTTGACGCTCAGAGGGGTGGGGAGCGACGCGCACGTGAGTCTCGACTCAAGCGGGCGCGTGCTGGGACTGTACGGGCACAGCGCGCGAGAGGAGGTGAGCGACGCGAGCGCGACAGACGCGACGATCTCGGAGGCGGCGAGCGATGAGAAGCGCAACGTGCACTTGCCGAGGCAAAAGTTGCGACAATCGTTGCTCGACGCGCTCGAGCCGGGAACGGTGAAGTGGGGTAAGCGTTTGGAGAGGTACGAAGAGTCCGCCGACGGCGTCACGTTGGTATTCGACGACGGCACGACGGAGGAGGCGGGGATCCTTGTCGGTGCGGATGGAATATTTTCGCGCGTGCGCGCGCAAAAGTTGGGGGACGAGCCACTGTCGTATCTCGGCGTGCTCGTCGTCTTGGGAATTTGTCGAGGCGTCGACCACGCGTTGTGTCGAAACAAAGTGTTCCAGGTGGTGGACGGTGAGAACAGAATGTACGCGATGCCGTTCACGGCGTCGGCGGACGGCGATGGGTGCATTCCACCGTTAGAAGGCGTCGAGCGCGTCGAGACCGCGGACGACGAACCCGGCGCGATGATGTGGCAATTGTCTTTTCCAGTCGCGGAGAGCGAGGCGCGAGCGCTCGCGGCGGATCCCGTTCGATTGCGAGAAGAAGCGATGCGACGATGTGGATCGTGGCCCGAACCCGTGGCGCAATTGTTGATGCAAACCAGAGAGGAGTGTATGGCGGGATATCCCGCGTACGATCGCGACATGACGCCGGCGAGCACGCTGCGCGGCGAGGAGTCGTCCCTCGTGACGCTCATTGGCGACGCGGCGCATCCCATGTCGCCTTTCAAGGGACAAGGCGCGAATCAAGCGCTCTTGGACGCGGTACAGCTTGCGCGGTGCATAGTTCGAACACCGCGTTATTTATTGCCGGGACAACGTCGTCACGGGTGCGTGTTCCCGTTTGAAAACACGCACGAGGCGCTCGCCGAGGCGGAGCGTCTGATGCTTTCTCGCGCGAGAGGAAAAGTAGAAAAGTCGCGCGCGGCGGCGAAGTACTTACACTCTACAGCGGCGCTCGCGGAGGGAAATTGCGTGCGCGCGCACGCCGCCGAAGCGGCGGAGACAGGGGCGAGGGAAGAATAGATGTATCGATAACAATTAATAAAAGTAGAAATCAAACCTCTACGCCGACTTTTTGCTTTGTCGGCCCATTTTGTACAAGTACGCGAACATGTCCCGAGTGATGGGAAGAAGACCGAAGTACCCACCGTAACCGGTATACGTGATGCCAGCCTTTGCGCACTCTTCCTTGATGATGGGCACCATCTTTGGGTACAAGTTGTGCGCGCAACCCGGGAACAAGTGGTGCTCGATTTGCAAATTCAACCCACCGGAGAAAAAGCTCCAGAAGCCGTTGCCCCACGACGCGGACGTTTCGATTTGCCACGCGCCCCAATCGTTCTTCGTGGATTTGCTCAGATTCATCGGAGTCAACGCTTCCAAGTTGTGACTGACAATGAAGAACCAGCACAAGACGAACGAGCCAAAGGCGCCGTACGCGATGAACGGCACGATGGCATTCGAAAACCCGTGCAAGTACGCCGGCACGCCGAGCAACAAGCTAAAATGCAAAACCTTTCCGAGAAGGTACAGCGCGACTTCGTGCTTCATGAGGCCCTTGTACTCGACGCCCGGGGACGCCTTATCCACCAGAATGTTTTGCGCGTCGCCGAACTGCGCGGCGAGCCACAACATCGGCCACATCAACGGCGCGTAGAAAGCTTGGTATCGATGGAACCACTTCAACTCCTGGGACGGGTCCAAGCGAAGAAGCGGCAGCGCGGTGTACACGTCTTGATCGAGGTCCGCGTCGTTGCAATACGAGTGGTGGCTCACCATGTGATGGTACCTCCACTCCACCGAGCTCTTCCCGATGGCGACGTCGTTCCCGAGCCATCCCCAAAACTGGTTCCAAAACCCGCTCTTCGCCAATCCACCGTGGTTCGCCGTGTGTTGCAATCCAGTACCGCTCCAGTACCCGGCGAGCCCCAACAGGCAACCCGTGGCCACCGTCGGCGTCTTCCAATAGACTCCCAACGCGAAAGCGAAGAAGGCCAACACCGCACCGGCGTCCAACACGCACCCACCACGTCCGTGCGGCGCGCGTCCTCGCGTCGTCTTCAAAGGTTCGACGATTTCCTTACGAACGCGACCCTGAATCTTGCGATATAAATCCGAGTCGAGCGGTTTTGGAAACGTCTCCTCGGGCCCGAACGCCGCCGCCGCGCCCTCCACCACGGGAAGCGCGTTCAGGTACTTTTGCACCACCTCCGGTCGAAGGTGATGACTTTCCACCAGGATGGTCGCGTCTCTCCCCACGCACAGCGATAATAATTGCGCGCCGCCCGGGTGACGGCTGGCGAAATCCGTGACGTCGTACACGACGCCGCGAATCCGCGTGTACTTGCGCTCGGGATCGAGCGCGGCGATGCTCGCGGTGTTCGTCTTCGTCGCCGTCTCGCGCGCGGGCGTCGCCGCGCGCGCGCGCGATCGAGTCGTCGGCATGACGACCGCGCGAGGTACAGTCTGTCGTCATCTTGTTTTTTCGCGTCGTCTTGCCCGCGAGAGAGCGACGGAGAAGGGACGTCGACGCGGGCGTCGTGCGTATCGTGCGTGATGATCATGACAAAGCGATGCGTATCAGTGTCTACGAAATCGAGCGCGAACGGTGGATGGACGCTCACGCGGCGTTGGCGATGACGTCGGCGAGCCACGGCGAGTGCGCTGCGTCGGATTTGAGCTCGGACGCGAGCTGGCGCGCGCGCGCCACCGCCTCTGAGGGATTCATGCGCTCGAGCGGAACGGCGGCGAAATCGGAGAGGAACTGGCGCGCGCGAACGACGCCGCGCGCCATGTCGTCGGAGATATCGCCCGAACGAGGACGCTTGGCGTCAGGGGCGTCGAGGTCAGCGACGGCGCGCTCGGCGCCGGCTTTGCTGAAATCCTCGAGTTCCTCCGCCTTGGCGCGAGCGATTTTGAGCACTTCCTCGGGGAATCGAGCGAACTCGGCGCAGTGAATACCGAACGATTGATCGCACGCCCCCGGTTTGATTTGGTACAACATGGTGAGTTTGCGACTCTCCCGGTCGATGAGCGCCTCGACGTGAAAGTTGGCGACGCCGCTCGGACCCGTGAGCGCGGTGAGCTCGTGAAAGTGCGTCGCGAACAGACATGGCGCCTGAATCTCGTTCACGATGTGTTCACTGATGGCCCACGCGAGACCAAAGCCGTCGTACGTGCTCGTACCGCGACCAAGTTCGTCGATGATGACGAGACTGGCCGGCGTCGCCGCCTTGAGAATGGCCGCCGTCTCGAGCATCTCCGCCATGAAGGTTGAGATTCCGCGCAGTTGACAATCACCGGCGCCGACGCGCGCGAAGATGGCGTCGCGAACGGCGATCTCGGCGGCGTCGCACGGGACAAAACTACCGACTTGCGCCAGCAACACGCACACGCCGACTTGGCGAATAAACGTACTCTTCCCGCCCATGTTCGGGCCGGTGATTATTTGAAACCACGACTCGCCCTTGTTCATCGAACACGTGTTGGCGATGAAACGCACGTTATCCTGCGCTTCAACGTTCGGGTGTCGAGAGTTCTCGAGGTGAATCGTCTTCGACGTCTTCTCGCGCATGGCTGGACGCACGAAAGGCACGGGGGCGCTCACGGCGACCTCGGCAAAGGACACGAGGACGTCGATCTCCGCCGTCAACGCCGAGACGGTCAGAAACAACTCGGAGAAGGACGACGCGACGTCGACGACGCGCTCGACCAGATGGCGTTGCTTGGACTCGTAACTGCGATCGAGGGTGACGCGTTGCTCGGAGAGTCCTCGAAGCTTCTTGTTCGTAAACTTCGTGCCGTCCTTCTTCGCCTCCAAAATTTGATAACTGACGCTCAATTTTTTACGAACCGATGTTTCGTCCTTCTTCGTCAATCGCATGAACCAGCCGTGCATGTTGTTGTGCTCTAACTTTAACTGCTTGTCGCGTTCCATTCCTAAGTCATCGCTCGCGTCGGCGAACGCGCCGCGAATCTCCTCTTCGAGGGCATCCTTTTGCCTTTGCAATTCGCCGAGTTCTTCGTCGTACGAGGCGCAAATGACGTACTCGTCGGGAATCTTGCTCAAATCTACCGCATGCTCCAACAGCGCTTCGAAACGTCCGAGGTGTTCCTTGTCGCAACACGTTTTCAATTCATCAGCGTATTTCGTGCGAATGTACTCCGCATACTCGCCCTCGCATCGTTCGAGCGCGGCGGCCAAGTTTGGCATGGCGGCGCTCGCCTGATACAATCGGCACAAATCCATCAGCGTCGCCTTGCGACGCTCGAGCTTGCGAGTGATGCGTTCGATATCAGGGAGCGAACGCAAGTGCGCGCCTCGAAGCGCATCGCGCACTTCTGCGTTGTTGACGAATTCGTTCACGACGTCGTGTCGGGTGTTTATCTCCGCGACGTCGACGAGCGGTTGCTTCAACCATCGCGATAACAATCGTCGTCCCATGGCGGTTCGACACTTGTTCAACAACCCGTACAGACTGAAGTTGCTCGGTCCGTCCGACCGTTCCGGCAGAACGTTCAGCGCGCGAAGCGCGGAGGAATCGAGGCGCATGTAGCGACCGGTGTCGTACATGCTCAGCGAACAGCGGCCGTGATTGGCGCTGTCGGCTAACATTTCGCTGAATCGAAGCACCGCCGCGAGACACGCCGCGGCGTGTTGCTGATCGATCACCGCGCGGTGCGTCTCCACGTTTCCACGTAAGAGTCGACCGAGATCACTCTCTAAGTCTTGAACGTCGTAATCGCGCGATGGGCGCTCCGTGGCGAGCGCGCCGCATCGCGCGACGACGTCTCGCAATCGGCGACCCTCCGGAGACTCTGAGTTTTCCTTGAGCACCACGCACTCTTTCGCGCCAATCTGACACAACACGCTCTCGAGCGTGCAATACTGTTCATCATCGACGAACGCACACGCGCCGAGGTCTCGCGTCGTCGCGTTCGCGTACGCCACCCCCACGTTGCCGTTCACCGCTCGCACCGCGCACACCACCACCGCGTCGGACATTTCAGTTGAACGAAACAACTCCTCCTCAAACGCCTGTAACTTACCCGGAGACGCCGTCTTGACGCACGTCCACGTGCCGCTCGGTTTCATCTCCTCATACACTTCCACGCGCGCGCCTTCTCCTTCCACCAAGAGCTCGCGAAGCGCGGTTTCAAACATCGATCGGTTCAGCGTCACCGACGGCAACGCGTTATCGCCCGAGCCTAAATACCGAATCACGCTCGTGGTCTGCGTGTTCGCGTCGCGCGCGCGTCGGGGAACGTTTTCGTCAGTCGTCGCGACCACTTTCCGACGCATATACCGTCGTTTCGACGCCGATCTCACTCTCCCGCGCGCGTCGCCGATTCGCGACAGCTCGACGTAAAAGTTTAAACACATCCACTCTCCTCGCGTCCCTCTCGCGCGCTTCGCGCGCATCGCGCCCTCGAACCGCGCGCGCGCGACGAGGCGTGGACGTATCGCGCACCTTATAAAACGTCCGCGCGATGTACACGGCGTCGTCACCGTGCGCGCTCATGAATTCCTTTCGATCGAAAAACCGAACGATGCGCGTCGTCGTCGTCGTCGTCGCGTCGCCCTCGCCTCGCGACCCGTCCTTCTCGTCCACGAGCGCGCGGTAAAACCGCACAAAGTTGCGCGACGCCGCGTCGTCGAGCGCGAGCTCGTCGCAGGGTTTCGCCGGCGTCGCCATGACGCGCGCTCGGGAGAGGCGACGAGTGGCGACAGTCGGTGCCTCCATCGACGATTCGATGCCGACGCTCGAATCGGCGTTGCTCGACGCGGACGAGCGCGCGCGCGCGAGCGACGAGTGCGCGTCGTGAGTTCGACCGGACGCGGCGCGACGCGGCGACGACGGCGGTGAGACGACGCGGGACGACGACGACGAGAATTTTGATTCCGAATCGGACGTCGACGAATACGTCTCCATGCACGCGCGGCGCCGACCGAACGCGAACGCGGCGGCTTTCATCGCGGTCCTCGCGTCCGCGCCGTCGCTCATAGGGGCGTGATGTTGGCCGTTGCTCGTGGCGTCGCTGTTCGGAGGCGCGGCGAGCGCGGCGTCGAAACACGCCAGTCATCTCGCCTCGCTGGTCGTGAACGCGAGCGCGAGCGCAGCGATCGCGATCGCGACGCACCGCAACGCAAAGTATCGCGACGTCGAGGGCACGTTTTGGGAGCGACGGGGACCGACGGTGTTGACCGTCGCGAGCGTACCGTTGGTGACCGCGGACCCGTTGAGACACGTCTTGCAGGATCGAGGCGCGTTGGGACCGTCGAGCGCGATGTATCGATTCGGGTGCGTACACGAAGACGTACGATGTCTCAGCGCCGTCGGGTGGATGTTTTTATTTTTCACGTACGCCGGGTTCGCGTGCATGATTTTTGGTTCGCTGTGGAGCGCGGACGCGTTGAGGAAACTGAGTCGCGAGTGGAGGCGACGAACGCGCGCGGTGGGCGACGGCGCGGTGTGAAGGAGCCGAGCCGGGGAAAGAGTGGAGTGATGTCGTGGATGTGCGCGCGCACATCATCGTGACGCGTTTCGCGCGCAAGTCGGTCAATCCGACAGTGCGAACGCCGACGTAACCGACGTCTTTCAGTCTTCCATTCATGTACTACGCAGTATTTATTTTTTGTATCACAATCGAGCTCTAATGTTCTAATGCGTGATGCGTGCGTCATCATTCCTAATAAGTGTCGTTTCATCTAAGATCGTCGACGTTTTTCGGGCGGCGTCGCATCGACGAATTCATCGCCGTGGGCCCAGTCGTCCTCCTCTTCCACGGCGACGTTTATCGGGACGCGAGCCGTGACGTGCTGTCCCCAAGGACGGTTCGGAGCCGCGGCGTCGGCGCCACCGGCGTCCAGTTGCGACGCGTCTTCGCTGTCCGGAACCGCGCTCCAAGGTTGACTTCCCAAGGGAGCGTTAGAGAGCGGCGCAGGCTCTGCCCGCCGCGGCGGCGGCGCGGCTTCGACGGGCGGCGCCGATCGTTCTTGCGAACGAGGCTGTTGACTCGGATCCACCGCCGGCGGATCCGGGGGAAGCATCGACGCCAACACGAGTTCCGCTTCAAAATCGACGCGTTGCGGCGTCACGTCTTGCGTCCGCTGCATCGAACTCGCGAACGCGTCTCGATGATGAAACGCCTTGTAATCCGCCGTCGGCTTCACGAGCACGGGCGCGCCAGCTTGCGCGCAATATATCGCCACATCCACGTCCGAACTCTCGCACAGATGCACCGCGCTCCGCAAATCCTTCAAGTTCACCGTCACGTCCACGCTCACCCCACCGTTGTTTCTATAAAACAAAATCGTCTCGTCGTCGCGTCGCAACGAAATGTTCGTCTGCAACGCCTGACTCAAACCACCGGACGGATTCGTGTAACTCGACAGCGTCACCACCTTGACCTCTCTCGCGTCACCCGCGCTCCCATTCACCTCGTTCTCCACCCCACACGTCAGCGTTACGTCCTCCTTGGCCGCGCTCGCGAAGTGCGCCAACAACGCGTTCATCGTCTTCGCCCTCGCCACCAACTTCACCGGCATCTCCTCCGCGTCAATGTCCGCGTCCAACTGCTCCGCGTCCGTCACCTCATACATTTCATACGTTCTCGTCGTCCCTTTCGCCGCGCTCGTCGTCCGCACGCGCACGCGAGACGTTGTCTCGTCCAAAGACAGCGCGCACGCGTCTGACCTCGCGTGCGACCGCAGCGACGCCAACGCGTGCTTGGCCAACACGCACGTCTGCGCGCGTCCACCCACCGCCCGCACTTCGAACGCATCGAACGCGTCTCGCGCGATGCGCACGCGCGCGAACGCCGATCGCGCGGCGTTGACGGATTTCAGCGACAGGCTGGATGAGGCGGACGGTCCATCCGCGCGCGCGTCGAAGAGAATCTCGGGTCCTATGCGCGCGAGAAAGGCGATGGAGCGATACAAGGCGCGCAGTGAGCCGCCGCTGATGTCTACCTCCATCGCGTTCGACGACGCGGGCGCCGAGACGCGACCGGTCGGCGGTGCGAGCGCGGCGCGCGGAACTGTCGCTCGAATTCAAAACCGTGGACGACAGACGACGACGACGACGACGTCGACGCGCGCGTCGCCATCGAGCGGGCGATCGCGCGACGACGGACGAGGGAGATGCCGACCGCGAGTGAACTCAAATCGCGCGCGCTCGAGGGCGCGGCGCGCGTCAAAGCGCGCGCGCAAAAGTTGGTGGAGCGCGCGCAAACCATCGACGCGCGAGCGAGCGTCGACGCCGCCAAGGCGCGCGTCGATCGCGCGGTTCGCGCGGTGAAATCGGTGGACGCGACCGCGATGGCGCGAAATGCCTCGCGCGCGGTGCGCGCGCGCGTGGACGTGGACGCGTCGGCGGTGACGATGATGTGGTTGGCGACGGCGTGCGTCGTCGCCAGAGCGGTTTCGGGAGTGGACGCGCGCGCGTGCGCCGTGCTTTCGATGGCGTCTCGAGTCATCGTCAGGCGCACGGTCGTGGGGACACACGACGCGTTGATGGTCGTCGATCGATTTCTCGCGACGTTTGCAAAGAATTTAGCGCCTCGCGCGTCGGCGCTCGCGGCGGGCTCGCTCGAGGCGCGGCTGCTGGGACGCGCGCTTCGTTTCGTTCGAGGCGCGGAGAGCGCGCTCGAGGTCAAGGCGGTGCTCGTGACTGTGTTAATGGCGTTCGCGATGCGCGTTTTTCTGGCGTTGACGATAAAGGAGGCGCCGTCGCGCGAGGTGAAGGTTGTTCTCGTCACCGGTGGGAGCGGCGGATTGGGCGGCGAGTTGCTCTCCGGCATTCGCGAGGCGTTTCCCGGCGCGGTCGTGTACGGTACGTCGCGAAAGGGATGGAGCGCGAAGGAGGCGTCGAACGACACCGAAGAGACCGGGATGGGAGGGTTTTTCGGGTTCGTCGCGTCGCCGGCGGCGAAACTCTTACAGAGAAGCGCGAGTCAAAAAAACGTGAGACGAGCCGACGACGCCGCCGGCGCGCAGCCTCTCGGCGCGACGATCGAAGGTGGTGAGGTCGTGTCGCAACCTCTGTTGAAGATGGACGTCACGGACGAAGAGTCCATCAAGGAGTGCGTCGACGCCATCGTCCGGCATCACGGCAAAATCGACGTACTCATCAACAACGCGGGCGTGTGTCTGGCATCGTGGGCGAAGCAGACGCCGCGCGCGGATGCCGATTCCATCATGCAGACGAATTTCCTCGGCGTCGTGGACGTCATCAACCACGCGATGCCGCACCTCGCGAAGGGCGCGAACGTGATCAACATCGGTTCCATCGCGGGACGCATCGGGATTCCGTATCAATCGCTGTACAGCGCGTCCAAGGCGGCGTTGATGGTGTACACGGACGCGCTTCGAATGGAGACCAAGTGTTCGGGCGTTCACGTGAGCTTGGTCGAGCCCGGAGACTTACAGCCGGGCATGGCGAGCGTATTTAAAGCGAAAGGATTCGACCGCGATCCCGTCGCCGTTCGCGCCGAGCGAATCATGCGCGAAGAAGAAGCCGCGGGGACGAAGCCCGGCGTCGTCGTGAAGACGGTGATCAAGGCGATCAAATCTCGCGCGCCGAAGAATCGATACTTGGTCGGCCCCGACTCTTGGCTCGTCGAGACTCTCACTCGTGTGTGTTCGTACTCGGCGAAAGAATACTTTCTCGCATCGCATTACAGAATTCCGCCGCGCGACAAGGCTTGGATTCGCGTGTAACTGTATTAAATAATGTCTGCGCGGCGCCTAGTTGTTTTCCCCGCTAAGAACTTCCGCTCTCTCGGCTAAGAATTTCGGCACCTTTTTGCTCTTTTGTCGGCGCACCATGCCCGGCTTGATCGTCTTGCGAAGTTTGGACATGGCGAGCTTGCTGAGCTCGGCTTCGGAGAGCTGCGGCGTCAAGCCGACGTCGCCCGCTTGGCCTCCGAGCTGACCGCTCATTTGTTGCATTTTCGCGCGCATGCTCCCGAACATCATGATGAGCTGTGCTAAGTCCGCCTCGGTGCGACCGCTACCTTTGACTATGCGATTGCGACGAGATTCCGCAGTCGTGCTCGCGACGAGCATGTCCGGATACTGACGCTCCTCCTTGGTCATCGAGTTGATCAAGCTCTTCGCGATCACCATGCTCTTCTCCGCGTTTTCCATGTCCTTCTCGCTCAGCTTGGCGGTCCCGGGCATCATTTGCATGATTTGCTTCATGCTCCCCATGTTGTTCATCATCTCCAACTGGCTGACGAAATCGTTGAAATCAAACGTCGCGTTCATGATTTTCTCCTTGATTTTTTCAGCCTCCTCCTCAGCCACCTCCGCCTGCACCTTTTCGACGAGGCTGACGATGTCACCCATGCCAAGAATGCGGCTCGTCATTCGTTCCGGGTAGAAGGGTTCGAGCGCGTCCATCTTCTCCCCGACGCCGGTAAACTTGATGGGTTTCCCCGAGACTTCTCGCACGCTCAGCGCGGCGCCGCCTCGCGTGTCGCCGTCCATCTTGGTGAGAATGGCCCCCGTAATCTCGACAGCTTCGTTAAACGACGCCGTGAGCGTCGCCGCCTCTTGACCCGTCATCGCATCGACGACGAGCAACGTCTCATCCGCCCGCGTCGACGCCTTGGTCGCCTTGAGTTCATCCATGAGCTTTTCGTCGATGTTCAATCGACCCGCCGTGTCCACGATGACGACGTCCACGTCCTCCTCCTTTGCCTTTTGCACGCCCAGCGCCGCCACCTCGGGCGGATTCCCATCGACACCCATATCAAACACCGGCACATCGATTTGCTTCCCAAGCGTCTTCAACTGATCGATCGCCGCCGGTCGATACACGTCCGTGGCGACGAGCAACACCGTCTTTCCTTGCTTGCGCATCGCCAACGCCAGCTTCCCGCACGCCGTCGTCTTCCCCACGCCCTGCAATCCCGCCATCAAAATCACCGTCGGCTCGCCATCCTCACGAAACTGTATCCCACTCGCCCCGACCCCTCCCATGAGCGCGCACAATTCATCCGCCACGCACTTCACCAACATTTGCCCCGGCTCCACCCCCTTGGTCACCGTCATCCCCGCCGCCTTGTCTTCGCACCGTTTGATGAACCGTCGCACCACGGGCAACGACACGTCCGCCTCGAGCAACGCCCTGCGAACATCCTTCAACGGTGCCTTGACGTTTTCGGCGTTCAATTCGCTCTCCCCGCGCAGACGCGCCCACGCCTTATCCAATTTCTCCGACATGCCCGCGAACGCCTCGGCGTCGCGCACGAGGGCGTCCCCGCGACGACTTCGGTGACTTCGGTGACGCCATCGTCCATGCGAATGGTCGACGACGACGAGCGATGACGCATCCGACGACGACCGACGCGCCGACGCCACCGCGCACTCCCGCGTCGCACCCTCTCTCCGACGACGCGAGACACCACCGACGCGCGACGTCGAACACGTGCGCATCGTCGTCGGCGCCGTCGCCGTCATCGCGCGACCGACGCCACCCATCGCGACGACGGACGCGCGAATGAATCAAAGAGCACACGCACGAACGACTCGAATCGCACGCACGAATCGATCGAACGCCACCGACGCGCGACGTCGCGCCGTCGTGTCCCGTCGTCATCGTCGTCATCGCGTTGGGTTTTTCATCGGCACCGCCCCCGGGACCGATGTAGTACACATGGGCCTATGTAGTACACTGTAGGGACCGATGTAGTGTATTAAAGAATCTCGGACCCATTTAGTGTACTTACTAACTTAGTAAGTACACTAAATGGGTCCGAGGTTAGTAAGTACACGAAATCGGTCCCTACAGTGTACTTAGTAATACTAAGCTCGGACCGATGTAGTGCAATCCAGGGACCGTGCCGAGTATTTTTTTCGTTTTTCGATCGATCGATCGGTGCTCTGTGATCGGTGTTTTTCGATCGATCGATCGACTCGATCGGTGTTTTTCGATCGATCGACTCGATCGATCGGTGTTTTCGATCGACCGCGTCTCTCGGCGTCAGTCGCGCGCGCGACGATGGGCGGCGGCGGTGATGACGACGACGACGACGACGACCGGGCGACGACCGCGATCGAGGCGTCGACGTCCGCGGGTCAAGGGATGACGGACGCGTCCGTCGTGGAGTCGATCGAGACGCTCGCCGTCGTCGGTGTGGACGCGGAGACGTTGGCGAGAGGTGCGGTGGACGTAGACGAGAGGATTGACGACGGCGCGAGAGGATGACGGATGTGAGCGCGCGGTGGTGGTCGTGGTGTGTGCGCGGTGTGCGTCGATCGATGAGTGACTGACGGTGGTTGTGATGATGACTCTATGGCGCGCGCAGCGATCGTGGGGGTGCGACGGGAGATGACGCGGTCGCGGGAACGCGCGCGGTTCGCGCGAAGGGTGCGAGAGCGACGACGCGCGCGCGAGAGACGACGAACGCGATGAACGCGACGAACGCGAGGGAGGGAGAAGACTGACGCGCGAACGACGCGTGCGTTGGTGTTTCGTAGGAATATTTGATGCGATCGCCGGACTTTGAGGACGTGTTGACGATTTGGGATTCGTATCACGCGAATCACGCGCAAAAAGTGTGCGCGCCGTTGTTGGCGCTGTGCGCGACGATGATGACGACGGGACGAGACGCGGGCGATGCGGAGGACGAGGGAGACGGAGGTTACGCGGAGGAAGAGACGACGCGCGATCGATTGGCGTTGGATTCGCTCGCGCGCGCCATCATGACGAGACGCATGCGTCACGTGTATAGTCACTTGGGAAGCGGGATTCGCGCGCGCGTGAACGCGGCGTTGATGGTTTTAGCGGCGATAGCGCGACGTGGGCGGAAGAGCGCGGCGGAATTGTTTCGTACGTTTGATTTTACGCTCGCGGCGTTACCGAAGATCGCGGCACCGCCGCGCGAGTTTCACGGGAAGGATGGCGGCGCGCCGACGAAACGGAGACGAGAACCGAGGGACGTCCTCGCCGGGAGCACGCGCCGGGCGTTTTGTGAGTTTGTGCTCTCCTTCTTCGCCGTCAAGGACGACGCGCTGTTGAGACCGGTGTTGGCACAGCGTGTGCTGTTCGGAAACGTCGCGCGGTTCGCGGCGGGGGATGATTACGAGATGCAGCGTAGAATTTTGCGAGTCGTCGTCGACGACGTGATTGCGGACGGAAGCACCGTCCCGGCGAGACTTCGCGCGGCGCTGTTCGGAGACGTGACGTTGGAGCAACTCGCGACGATGGCGGGACAGAGCAAGGATGAAACGTCCGCGGCTGGTCAGGTGGCGACGATGGCGACGAACGTGCTCGTGCGTCTGTTCACCGACCCCGCGCACGGACTCGTGCAAGAAAAATCCGCCGCCTCGTCGAAAAAGTGCGCCTCCGTCGTCAGACTGTTACAAAAACTTCGTCCGATCGAGTGCGACGCGCACTTGAAGATTTTGCTCACGGCGTGCGAAACGCAGCCCGCGTTGGCGACGATGTACTTACCTGGAGCGAGGTACGCGCTCGAACCGCGTCTTTCGGCGCATTGGCTCGCGAGCGCGAGCGTCCTGGGACGCATCGCCGTCGCCGCGGGGAGAGATGCGAGCTCGTGCGCGGCCGCCGCGCGTCTGGACGGCGTCACCGCGATCGGTGAGAGCGAAGGATCGACGTACGTCCGAGCGGTCATCCCGCCCGGCGTGACGAAGAGCGCGCTGTCGAAGGGGTTGGCGCACGCGTCGCCGATTATTCGACACGCGTCGTTGTGTCTCCTCGTCAACGTCGTTCGCGCGGTTCGCGACAGACTCGCGCATTTGAACGCCGCCATCAAAGACGCGAGAGAGGCTGGGAAGGATCAGGTGTGGCGTCTCGAGGAGCTGGCGTCGTACGCGAGGCTCGCCGCGTTGACGTTTTTACCCGAGGCGCAATCCATCGTGGCGGCGTACGCGGCGTGTAAAGCGACGTCGGGCGAGGGAAAAGACGCCGCGTTACTCGCGCGGTGTCACGCGCTCGATGCGCTAGCGACGCTCATCGCCGCGGTACCGGAAACGCTCCTCGAGGCAAAGGTGGATCTGCACAAGCTCTTACCAGCGAACGATCCCACGAGTTTACCGCCTCCGGAGCTCGCCACCGTGGTCAACGTCCTGTGCGCGTCGAGAGGTTTATCGATCGAGAACGCCGCCGACGCCGACGCCACCGTCGACGACGACGATGATGAATTGGACGTGTCGACGCACGATTCAGGCGTCAATCAGGGCCACCTCCTCTCTGCGTTGCGCGTGGTCATGTTCGCGACGTCGGCCGAGGCGCGGTCGGCGGCGAGACGTCTGGCGAGACGGTACTTGGCCACGTCCGGCGCGTTGGACGGCCGCGCATCCGAGGCCGAGGTGTGGATAGATAAACTCACCTCGTTCAACGCGACCGGTTTCGAGTTCCCGCGCGACGTGCTCATGTGTTGCACCGAGTTTTTAGCCGAGGCAACGACGACGGCGGCTCGTCGACGATTTAAGCACGACGCGACGATTCGCGACGAATTAAAAGCGAAACACGACCGACGTCCTCGCCGATATTCGGTGCCTGATCTCACCGAGGAACACCTCGAGTCGGCGACGACGTCGGTGAGTGCGCTCGCCTTGACGGTGGCGGAGAGCGTCGGCAAGGTTATGAAGAGCGCGAAACGGTCGCTCGACTTCAAATCCGCCGTCGCCTCGTACGCGGCGGCGACACTGACGCGTTTGGTGCAAACGAGTTTCGATCCGTGGGCCCTCGCCGCGTGCGTCAGGGAGCGTCTCGGCGACGACGACGACGACGACGACGGGCATCCAATCGTGGTTTCGCTTCGAGACTTTATGAATCAATGTCTCGACGACGTCGTCGTCGCGCCGACGGGGAGCGACGACCTCGACCTCGACCGATTGGCGTCGCTCTCACCCACTGAGCGCGGCTTAGCGTTGTTTTCGTACCACGCGCGCGCGACGACGATGGACGTGACGCGCGGGGACGTCATCGCGTTCGCCATGTACGGATCGAGCGCGAGCGAGATGGACGAAGACGTCGCGTTGAAGGCGTCCCTCGTCGACGGTTTGGACGTCGTCTCCGTCGTCGCGGCGTGCGCGTGTGGACCGTCTGGTTTGGCGAGCGACGACGCGGGACGAGCCGCAGTCGCGCGTGAATTCTGCGCGCGCGCCATCGCGAATTGTCCAACGCGCGTCGTCGTGCCGGTGACGCGCGCCGTCGTGTTTTGGTGCAAACAGAGTCGCGCGCGAGGCGACGCGGCGACGGCGAGACGACTGCTCTCGTTGGGACACGTCGCCCTCAACCGCGCGCGCGAAGAGTCTCGAGACGTCTTGCACGCGACAAGACGCGCGTTGTTCGCGCAGACGTCTCTGTACGTCGTCTACGACGACGAGATGAGCGATGCGATCGCGGGCGTCGTGGCGAGAGACGTCGCTGCGTCTCGCGACGACGTCGACAAGACGCTCCTCGCGCCGTACGTACGTCGAGCTGTCGATCGATTGCGCGACGTCATCGAGTCTCGAGACATCGTCACCGCGAGCGTCGACGTCTCTCTCGTCGCGTTGGCGACGGACGATGAAAAAATAGCGTCGCTTCGATCGAGCGAAGAGGCGAAGAAGTTCGCCGTCGCCGTGAGCGTCGCGTCCGCGTCCGCGTCCGCGACGTCCTCGAGCGCGCGCGTGCGCATGCACGCGCTCCGTCTCGCCGTACGAACGGCGTTGAACGACACCGTGAGCGATGTGATCGTCGCCGACGCGTGCGCGGTGGCTGAAAACGCGTTGAAACTCGTCGCGGTGGACGGTTCAAAGGAGAGCGTCGACGGGACGACGCCGGATTTCGCAGCCGCTCCCGAAGCGTTGGAGTTGGTCCAGCGCGTCGTCGACGATCCGCGCTCGACGCGACTCGTGACGTTGGCGTCGCACTTCGTCTCACACTCGGATACGCTCGCGCTGACGTTCATCGAAAAGGTCACCGAGAGACGACTCTCGAGAGACGATTTCAGGGCGCTGTCGCCCGTCGCGCAGAGCGCGTTGCGTTGGGACGCCCTCTATGACTTATCCCCGGCGTCTCGCGCGCTCGCTCAAGAGTATCGCGATCTGTTGATGGATGAATGTTTCTTCGCCGACGGCGCGCTGGACGACGTTTTTGAGACGCACGCGACGGACGCGTTGGCGTCGTGCATGAAAATCGCGCCGCTCGACGCCGACGACGCCAGACGCGAGGCGTTGGCGCGGCGCGCCATGCCACCGACCGGCTGGATCATCGATCGAGACGGCGCGCGTGCGCGCATCGCCATCGATCTCTTTCTCGCGAGCGACGATGCGACGCACCGCGTGATGATCACGACGTCGCTCTTGCGCACGCTCGCGTCGACGACGCCGCCGACGGCGACGAAGACGCGAGACGTCGCCACGGAGAAGCATCTCGCGGAATCTCTGACGCGCGCGCTCGACCATCTCTCGACGACGCGCGCGTCGGACGTGGACGCGAGCACGCTCGATGCGCTCGTGCGAGCGGCGGAAGAATTCACGACGCAATCCGTGACGCACAAGTTTCGCGCGCACCGACGATTCGCCGTCGTCGGAAAGACGTGCGCGGCGCTCGAGAAGCTTCAAACGTCCAACTTTGAGATGAAATCGTTCGCCGAGCGCGCGATGACGCGCATCGTCTCGCACCCTCTGTTCGAACGCGCCATCGTAGACGCGCACGGGGACCCGGAGTCGACGCTTCCGTCCACCATCGGAGAGATGGCGACGACGGTGAAATCCGTCGTCGAGGTGGTCGTCGACGCCTCGGCGGAGCCGCGCCGCGACGACGAACGCTCGAATGCGAGCGCGCTCAAACTCGAAATTTTACGCGCGTTGCGAACGTTGTGGAGGATGCAACACGCCGACGGCGCGAACGTGTCGAAAGCGTGTCGCGCGTGGCGCACGCAGAGCGTCGGCGTGCTCGCGACTGTCGCCGCCGGATACGGAGCGACGATGAGCGAAACCGACCGTCTCGCGCACGCGTTCATGCTCGACGTCGACGCAAGCACGGGCGGCGGCGCGCTTCGCTCGCTCGCATACTTGTGGGGAGAATCTGTCACGCACTTCGTTCGAGCTACCGTCTCGGTGCGACGACACGAAAACGAAGACTACGACGTCGGCGACGTCTTGTATTCGGAACCGTCGCCCGCGCTCGTGGCGGCGGCGATTCGCGAGGGGTCACCGCCGGACGCGCGCCGCGCGGCGGCCACCGTGTCTCGATACCCCATTCATCTCACGACGCCGATGACCGAGCCGAGTCTGCGAGAGAGCGAGGACGAGTACGCGACGTTCGGGTACGACCCGTCTTGGACGCTTCCGTTTACGCTGCGCGCGCTGCGATCCGAAGCGCTCGAGCCTCGGGAAGCCATCGCGTGGGGATTGGTGTCTCTCGCCGCCGCCGCGCTCTCGTCGCGCGATGAACATACGAGAAAGATTGCGTGTGCGATATTGGCGACGGTAGACGAGCGCGTGCGCGATCCGCTGGTGTCCTTCAGGGAGCGCACGCAAGTCGTCGCGTGTCTGAGCGCGATGCGCAACGCCGTGACGACGCCGGCAATCCGTTGGTCTTCCCCGAGCGCGATGCTCGCCGCCGAGTGTCTGATGTCTTGTCTGTATCCAGAGACGGAGACGTTCTTGCCGCTTCAGAGACAATTGAATAAGCGAGCGGCGCTCGATCTCGACGGGTTGCCCATGTTTTTGCCGATGCTCAACAGCGGCGACGCCGAGGCGCGACATCACAGACTCTGGATCCTTCGTCTCCTCCGCGCGTCGCTCAAGGATGACGTCGACGCGACCATTTTTAGGAAAAACTTCGCGCTGGAGGTCATCATGAGTCATCACACGACGACTCTCGCCGAGCCGTTCGTGCGCTTTTTGATGCTCGACCTCGTCGCGCGCGCGTGCGCCCTCGCGCCCGCCGCGCGTCCTCTGGTCGAGGGGGGCGGTCTCATAGCGTGGTTAGCCTCCGTCGTGCGCACGGTGTGCACTCCCGATAAGTGTGGCATTCGTTCCATCGATAACACCGCGCTGAGGGTGGCGACGGCCAAAGCTGCGACCACGGCGCTCGTGACGTTGATTCGGCAAAAGGGGTCGATTTACTTGGGACCGACGGGCACGGCGGCGGATTATCTGTCGGCGTTACAGACCATTCGCGCGTCGATCCTCGGCGGCGACGTCGACGTCGACGGAGGAAATGCGACCAAGCTCTCTCGCGGTGACGTCGCCGCGAGACAAGCGGCTCTGGGACCGTACTTGCAGTTACACGCGGAGCTCGCGGCGAGACTTCGCAGACGCATCGCCGAAGTCGCCGATCCGGTGGAAATCGCCAATCTCTGTCGCGCCGTCGATCGTGTGCCGGATGCTCGCGAACTTCGTGACGATATGTTTAACGTCATCGTCACGTCGGAGGGTGGTGGTCAGTACGCGAGACGGTGCACTCGCGAAACGCGCGGCGCGTTGGCCAACGCAGTGACGCGTTCGGCGGCGTGGGCCGCCGCGCACGCCGCCGACGTGTTCGTCCGAGTGTCTGCGCGCGCGGGTCAAGAGGCATTTGAAAAGACCGCGCGATGGTGCGCGAGCGCGCTCGCGAACGGGGAGAGCGCGTTCGTGAACGCGCTTTTGTCCACGCCTGAGTGCGGCGGCGCGTCGCGATTCGCGGCGTTGATGGCGTGTTGCGAACGATCCTCCGGAGACGAGGCGAGACGCGCGTTACGTCTCCCGACCATCGCGGCGCAGTTTTACATCGTGCGCGCCGCGCACGCGCGCGATGCAAGCAGTGCAAACGCGCTGTCGGAGACGGACGAATCGATGGCGCGCGCGCTCGACGCCGTCGACGCATCCGCGCTCGCGCCAGGCGGCGCGCTCGATACGATCGTCGCGGCGAGCGCCTCCGGGGACTCGCGCGCGGCGGCGATCGCGCGTGGATTCCTTCGATCCATCTTATCCGGCGTCGAGGAAGAGGCGAACGCCTTCGCGAGACTCGTCGTCGAGAAAACACATGTAGACATAGCCGTTAGAGGGGTGGAGACCGGTTCGCGCAAACGGTCGAAGCTCGTGTAAACTATTTAGTCGGACGCTTAGGTAGAATGACAGACGAACCGAACCCGCCGACTCGAGCGATCGCTCTGGACGCGCACCGTTGCTGGAGACGAACAAGATCAAGTCTCTTACAATATGTTCAAAGGAATTGAAGGCTAAAGCTTTGGCTGTATGGCTACGGGCGACCGCGCGAAACGCTCGCCGTGACGAGAACCGCGCGCGCGTCTGCGCGCGACTCGACAAGAAATTCAAGTGCGCGCGCACTTAAACGTTCACAACCTTTTGGATGATCTGGTCAGCAATCGCAGACGCTTGCTTGTCAACTTGCGCCGCGGAATCCTTCTTCGCCGCCTCCAAAGCGACCATCGCTTGCGCGATTTGCGCGTCGACCTCCGCCTTGGCCTTGTCCGCCGCGGCGGCGACGTCGGCGTCCATCTTCGCCTTCATCGCCGCGACTTCGGACGCGACTTCAGCGCGCGCATCCGCGATGATCTTTTCCTTCTCCGCCTACGCACGCGTACGACAACAATCACATCAGTCAGTCTCCGCGCGATCTCTCTCTCCATCGCGGCGATCCATCCACATCCCTTGCGGATAAACCCCAAAATGATGGGTGGCGCGTGGCGCGTCCGAGGGGATCGATCCCCTCCCTCGCGCGTCCTCGTCCCCGCGCGACGTCGCGATCGCGCGCGCACAAAATATTTCTCGCGCGACGTACAATCAAACCATCGACCTCGGCCGAGTTGTCACCGACCGCGGCGAGTTGCGAACGAATGAGCTCGTCCCGATCGTCGAGCGCCTTGCCCACCGGCCCGAAGACGGTCTTGTCGAGGATGGTCATCAAGATCAAGAACTCGGTGGCGATGATGGGAAGGGTGAGATCGAAATCGAACAATTTACCCGCCTCGGCGTGCGCCGCCGGGACGAGCGCGGCCGCCTGCGCGGCGAGCGTGAGCGCCGGAAGCTTGACGCGATCGATCGCGGATGCGATCTTCGCCTTGGGCGCGGTGACCTTGGTGGTGGCGGTCTTCTTCGCCGTCGTCGCCTTGGCGACGACGGAGACGTGCGCGCGAGCGCTGGCGGTCACGAAGGACATATCGTCGGTGGCGAGTTCGGTGCGGAACCGCGCGCGCGAGTGCGGCGCGAGGGTGGATGCGTCGCGCACGTCACGGATGCGCGCGCAAACGTCTGGATGGGGGGTGAATCGACCGGTCACGACCCCTCAACCAGTCCCTCTCGGTCGTGTAGAATCATGGATCACGATACCCTCGGGGCAAATCCGACGATTGGTTTTATCGTCCGGTTCGTCCATAGTGGAGGTCTTCAAAACACTGTCTGATTTTGGTTTCACGGCGACACGTCGTCGGCCGAGTCCCCTCGCGTCGACCGATCGCGACCGGTGAAGAGAAAAGTCGTTTCGACGCGCGTCGACGGCGTCGACTCGTCACGTCGTCGCGTCGTCGCGTCGTCGCGTCGGTCCATGGGCCGACGTCCGCACGGGTACGGCGTGGCGTCGAACGTCACCGGATTCGCGACCGAGAAGCGCGTGGCGTGTCGCGCGTGGACGACGTGTTTTTGTTTCCCGTGCGTGGGCGAGAGTCGGTGCCAACCGGGCGATTTCGGGTATCGGGCGCACGTGCTCGTGTTCGCGTGCGCGCGCGTGCGGGCGAACGCGCGCGCGGTGGTTGGAGTGGGGGACGTGGTGGAGAACGCGGCGATGCGCATGCACGGCGACACGCTGAAACGGTTGATTGAACGATACGAAGAGGATGTGTTTCGAGTCGACGTCTTCGAGTCGGACGGGACGGTGAAAATCGAGCGTCGCGCGGGGGAACAGGCGAGAAAGCGTGTGTTGTTGTGGGTCTCGCACTTGAAGTGTCCGAACGGTACGCCGGTGCCGATGGAGCTCGTGGACGAGTACGTGGGGGCGCGAGACGTGTTGTGTTGACGCGTTCGTGCGGCGGATACAACTAACAACCGACTCCGAGGGCGGGTCACGAGGTCCGAAGACGCGTCGACAGGGGGGAGAACGCGACTCGCGGTGCGCAAAGATGCGCGTTCACGCGTTCGCCTCGGTCGTCGTCGCCGCGCTCACCGCGTGCGCCGCGGCGAAGAATGAGACATCTTCTTCTTACGGGCGTTTACAAATAACCGAAGTGTCGTACGAACAACTCTCTGCGAAAGACGCGGTAGCAAAGGATGACGTTTTCGACTCTTCGGATTGGATCGAACTTTTCAATCCGTCGGAAACGGAAACCGTAAACGTCACGGGATGGGCTTTCACCGATCAGAGCGCGCGTCGCATAAAAAAACGGCCAGGCGAATCGAAAAAACATTGGTTCGTGTTTCCAAAACTCCTCCTCCCACCGAAATCTTTCCGCGTTCTCGCGCGGGACGAGATGGCGTTCCGAAGAGCGTACCGCGAACGTCCGCGCGCGATCGACGCCCTCGTGCGTGGCGAATTCGGGTTCGGGCTTTCCAGCAAAGGGGAGACGCTTCGCATCGTCGACGAACGCAACGAAACCGTCTTCGAATTCACATACGACGACAAGGCACCCTGGCCGGACACGAGGGAGGGTGGACACTCTCTTGAGATCATCGACGTTCGTCTCGATCCAAATCTCGCATATTCTTGGATCACGTCCAAGGAACAAGGCGGCACGCCGGGCGAGATCAACTCGGTCTCCGTGGCGTGGTAACCGTCGTCGGCCTCGATCGCGCGTACGTATGTCAAACCTCACTCACGGCGAGCGCGTGGGGAAGTGTTGATAGTTTTCATCGATCGAATTTCAAATTGCTATCGTAGCGGTCTACTTGCTGTCTATTTGATTGAAGATCCCGACGGCGTCTCCGGCGCGGTGCACTCGCCCGCCTCGCACGCGAGCACCTTGTCACCGTATACAGCCTTGCCATCCTTCACGACGAGCTTTTCTTTCACGGCGTCCCAGAACTTGCTCTTGCACTCCTTCGGGAAAGTCGCCGGAACCGACATGCCGGCCGGCGTCACGGCGTCGCCGCACTTGGCGGTTTCCGGAACCTTGACGAGCTTCACCTTTTGTTCGCCGTCAGCCTCGAACTCGGTGGCCAAAATCATAGCCTCCGAGGTCTGACCGGCCAACTTGGCGACCTTCAGGTTGATGATGGTCAAAACCATCGCATCCTTGAGCTCCCCTTCCGGAACGAATTTGCGCAAACCGGTGACCACTTGTCGCGGAGCTTCCTCGCCGACGTCAACCTTGCACAAATAAAGCTTATCGCTATTCTCAACGTGTCCGACCTCGACCACGCGCCCGACGACGAGCTTCGCCTTCTCCATCGGGTCAACGTCCGCGACCGGCGCCGCCGGTTTCTTCTCCTTCTTTTCCTTCTTTTGTCCGCCCGCCGCGCCTTCGCCGCCTTCGCTCGACGTCGGTTTCTTCACCCCCTCGCCCTTCGGCTTGATCACCGGATTCAGCATGGCGACGATGTAATCGCACGTTTGATCGAACGCCCCCGGCATCGGATTGTTCGCCTCGAACGGCTTCGTGAGCACGTATCCCGTCTTTTCGCACTTCACCTTGGTGACCCCCGGCGGCGCCGATCGTCCACCGATCGCGACGTCGCTCGGCGTCGCGGACGTCTTCGCGTCGTCCATGAGCGCGTGCGCGAAGGCGGACATGGTCTCCATCGTTCTCTTCGTCGTCTCTGACTCGCTTCGACGCGCGAACCGTCGACGCGCGGCTGGGTGTGTCGGCGATCGCTCGGGGCGGGTCGTCTGGGTCGTGACTCAGTCCCACAGTGGGTACTCTCACGAGGAGTCGTAAACGGTGGACCTTCCTTTGGAAAACGCCCGTCGAAACGCCTTCCGACCGCGAGACGCCGCCGCGCGTCAGAGCGCGCGCATGACGTACGAGGCGGATTCGGCGTCGGATTCCGACGAGGACAAATGCGACGCGCGCGCGCGAAGGGCGGAGTCGGAGATCGAGCGCGAGGTTGACGCGGAGCTCGGCGAGGATGGGGCGTACGACGCGAGTACTTGGGAAGGATTTTGGCGACGCGCGACGGCGACGAACGAGGCGAAAATGCGACGGGCGGGATTGGATCCGCGCGCTGAGGAGACGAAAGAGAGGTTCAGTCGTCACGGTCAGCGATTGAAGCTCGGAAAACCGGTGGACGGGGAGACGGTGTACTGCTTTGGGTGCGAGAAGGAGTGCGAAGAGACGTACGAGTGCGCGCAGTGCTTGGAGATTTACCGCGCGCGTGCAAAAAAGGTGGCGTTCGACGCTTGGGAGCGCGCCTTCTTTTGTTCGGGCGACTGTTACGTCAAACACTGGGACGAGCACAAGACTCGTCACGGACCGAGCACGGCCGGTCCGACGAAGCTCGACGGCTCGGTGCACGAATTCGAAGCGCCGAAAGGGCACGGCGCGTTGTGGCACGGCGTTGATTTACGACGCGTTGAATTCGAAGAATGCGTGCCGATACTATAGGTAATACAGAAGCTACTATTCTATGATGAAATCTAATCCGGCGTCAACAGCTCGCTCTCACCCGCAGCGACTTTCGCGCGACAAACTTCGGCGACTACGAGTTCGCTCTGCATCGGCGGCGCGCTCGGAGCCGACGACTGATCATCGAACGGGTCGTCGTCGTTTTGAAACGCTCGAGGTTTATTTGATTCCTCCGATCGATACTTGGAGGGCGACGACGCATAGTCGCCGAAGCCGCGCGACGCGTCGCCGCCCGGCACTCCGTGCGCTCTCAAATACTCAGCCAACTCGAAGTGGTTGTACTGATGCGCGATGTCGACCGCGGTACGTCCGTGCTCGTCTCTCGCGTTCGGCGCCGCACCGAGAAGCAAGAGTTTCTTGCACGTCGATTTGTTCCCGTTCGCCGCCGCAATCATCAACAACGTCTGTCCACCGCTCGTCTCGTCGCGCGCGTCCACGAACAAACCCTTCACTTCGACCAACTCTTCGATGTCTCGGGGTCTGTTACGTCTGCACGCTCTGATCGCCGCCGTCATGAGCTTGGCCTCGCGGGCAAAGTCGGACTGCGGTTCGTCGTCGTCGTCGTCGTCGTCGTCGCCGTACAACCGACTCGCCTCTTCGGGATTGATCCACGTCGTCTCGTCGCTGAACGACGGTATGTTTGGGTTCGTGAGAATCTCTAAAATTTGTCCCGCGATCACGCCGACGCTGGCGATCTCCGTGAACAGCGAATACGCCGCGGCGACCTCCGGCGACCCGGAGTGTTCCACCGCGCGCGCGAACGTCTCGTAATCCATGCGCATTCTCTGCGATCGCTCATCGAACTGCGTCACCAAAAACGTAAACACCGAGCACGCCTCCGCTTCCGTCATATTTTTCCATCGCACGCTCGTCGTCACCGGATCTATCGCACCGTCCAATCGTTTCGGCGTCCACAGCGCGCCGCCTCGCGCGCTCGTCAACGCGTTTAAGAAATCACTCAGCAACACGTTCCCTCGCCCCCCCTCATCGCACAGCGCGCAAAACCGTCGAAACACCGCACCACGCGCCGTATCCACCCCGCGTTCGACCGCGTCTTCAAATTCCAACGCGCGCGCCATCGTCTCTCGCCGCGTCGGCGCGTCGACGCTCCCGAACCCCTTGAGAATCAAATTCCGCAACAACCGACCCGGTTTCTCCCCCCCGCGCGGCCGCAGCGCCTCCCACAGGTACGTCGCTCGCCGCGCCTCTACGTCTCGTTCCACCCGCGCGTTTCTCGCCGCACTGCGTCGTCGTCGTCTCGTCAGTCACCGCGTCGCGTCGTCCCGCGCCCATTCCCACGCCCAACCACCGCCCAAATCGTCGAGTCCCTCCGTCGCGCCCTTCGATCCGTCTCCCCCCCCCACCGATCACGAGTCGACGTCTCGCCGTCATCGCGCGCGCGCACCTCGACGCGCACGTCCCCATCGCCAACGTCCCGCGCGGGCGCTCGGTCGCCGCGCCCCCGTCTCGCGGTCGAGTCGACTTTCCGAGCGATGCGGTCGACCTTTTCGTCCCGCGGGCGCGTCGCACACGCGGGTGTCCGGTCTCGGGATACGACGAGTCATGACCCGTCGGTGAGTCTCATCCACGGGTCACGACTCGTCGCGTGTCCCCCACCCGATCGTCCCGCCGCGACGCCGTGTCGACCGCCGCCCGCGACGGTCGGGGGCGCGAGAGGGCGCGTGGGGGACACCGTGATGGGTCGTGACTCGTCGATACGACGACCACAGACCCGACCCTCTCGGTCGCGCTTTTCCGCGCGAGAGACGTCGGGAAGACGGCGGGAAGACGTCGGCGCGGCACTCGCGCGCGGGTTCGTCGAGCGCGCGACGAGCGCGGGGACGATCGGTGCGGTGCGTGTGTGTGCGCGTGCGTGCGCGGGGGTGGGGGGTCGACGCGACGCGTGTGCCCGCGGACGCGACGTCGGGGAAACGCGTCGCGGGACGCGCGCGGGGTGAAGGGCAATCCAGCGCGCGGATGATGGCGCGTGGACGCGCGCGCGAGGACGCGCGAGGGTGTGAACGGCGCGGGATCGGTGGGAACGAAATGTTTGCGTCGATCGGTGGGGTGGTGGCGAGGCGCGGGCGCGCGAGGCGAGCGCGCGGGCGAGGGGTGCGATGGGAAAAGTGATCGGGTTTTGCGGTGGCGCGATGTCGTGGGCCACGCGCGCGATCGCGCGCGGACGTAGGGGCTGCGCGAACGCTCGAGGCGAGCGATCGAAGGGTGGGGCGGAGGGAATGAATAGCGCGCGAGAGACGGTGAGACGATGAGAGACTGACGATGATACCACGCGCGCGTCGTGGGACGGTACTCTATTCGTAGGCTGCAAAGCAGATCCAACCCGAAGTCGGACGCGAATCAACGAGCTCGTCAAAATGAGCAAGAAACAAGCGGCCAAGGAGGAGCGCGCCGCCGCTCTCCGTAAGGATGTCGACTTTGTCGAACACACCTGGGAAGAGGACAGGCTGTACGCGCACTTTGGCTGTACTTTGGAACAAGGTTTGACCTCGGCGCAAGTTCTCGAGAACCGCGCCAAGTACGGCGAAAACCGATTGACTCCGCCGGAAGTCACGCCGTGGTACATCAAGTTCTTGTTGCAATTCGCCAACTTTTTCGCGCTTTTGCTCCTCGGTGGTGGTGTCCTTTGCTTTGTCGGTTACGCCATCGATAGCGAAAAGGACCAAACCAACTTGTACCTCGGCGTCGTGCTTTTCACCGTCGTCATGATCACCGCGACTTTCTCCTTCTTGCAAGAAGCCAAGTCCGAGGCCATCATGGAAGGTTTCAAGAGCATGATTCCGAAGAAGTGCAAGGCGATTCGTGACGGCAAGGGTGTCGTCATCGACGCCTGGGAGCTCGTCCCGGGTGACGTCGTCGACCTCAACGACGGCGACCAAGTGCCGGCGGACATTCGTGTGATGCGTAGTAACGAACTCAAGGTTGACAACTCGTCTTTGACGGGTGAGTCCGAACCGCAAGATCGTACTCCGGCGCTCACTCGTGACGCCGCGGGTAACCTTGTCACCCAGCCGCTCGAAGCCACCAACTTGTGCTTCTACACGACCATCATCAACTCTGGTTCCGGCCGCGGTGTCGTCATCGGTAGCGGTGACCGCACCGTCATGGGTCAAATCGCCGGTCTCGCCACGGAAACGTCGGGCGAAGCGTCGCCGATCAACAAGGAAATCGCCAGATTCATCGGTCTCATCTCTTACGTCGCCATCACCCTCGGCGTCGTCTTCTTCGTCGTCGGTTTGACCAACGGTACTGACATCATCCAGAACGTCGTGTTCATGATCGGTATCATCGTCGCGAACGTTCCGGAAGGTTTGCTCGCCACTGTGACCGTGTCTTTGGCTTTGACCGCCAAGCGCATGCACGCCAAGAACGTTCTCGTGAAGAACCTCGAAGCCGTCGAAACGCTCGGCTCTACGACGGTCATCGCTTCCGATAAGACGGGTACGCTCACGCAAAACCGTATGACTGTGCAACACGCATGGTACGATGACGAAGTCTACTTCTGCCCGGCGGGTAAGAACATTCCGGATCTCAAGGTCATCTCTGAACCAGGTCAAACGCCGGATGGTGAACCGTTCTACGACTCCAAGTCTGAAGCGTTCCAACGCCTTCTCCAAGTCGCCACTTTGTGTAACAACGCCGAGTACTTGACGAAGCAAGACGACGGTTCCTTCATCGACCTCAAGGCTGAGATGATGAACCCGAACTTCAACATTCTTAAGCAACCGGCGACGGGCGACGCCTCGGAGCAAGGTTTGCTCAAGTTGGTGCAACCCCTCAACGACGCTCTCGAGACGCGCGCTGCGTACCCGAAGTTGTTCGAGATCAAGTTCAACTCCACCAACAAGTGGCAGCTCTCTATCCACGCGCAACCGGGCGGCAAGCCGCCGCTTCTTGTGCTCAAGGGTGCCCCGGAACGCGTCTTGGCCAAGTGCACCTCGTACTTCTCCAAGGGTAAGGTGAGCTCCAAGGATGCCGCCTTCGAGTCCAAGTACACGACTTCTTACGAAGAGCTCGGTGGCCGCGGTGAGCGCGTCCTCGGTTTCGCCTACAAGGAACTTTCTGGCTTCAAGAACGACTTCAAGTTTTCGCAAAAGCCGAAGCCGAACTTCCCGATTGATGACCTCACCTTCGTCGGTCTCCTCTCTCTCATTGATCCGCCGCGCGAAGGTGTTCCAGAAGCCGTGATGAAGTGCAACCGCGCTCGCATCAAGGTGTACATGGTTACCGGTGACCACCCGATCACCGCCGCCGCCATCGCCAAGCAAGTGAACATCATCAGCCAAGAGAACATCGACAATGGCTCCGCTATTGTCGTCAAGGGTGACGACATTCGTGAATGGACTGAGATTGAAGATCCGGTCGCTCAACGCGCTAAGTGGGATGCCGCTCTCGATCACAAGCAAATCGTCTGGGCGCGCGTGTCTCCGGCTCATAAGCTTCTCATCGTTGAAAACTGCCAACGCCGCGGTGAAATCGTCGCCGTCACTGGCGATGGTGTCAACGATGCGCCGGCCCTCAAGAAGGGTGACATCGGCGTTGCCATGGGTATCGCCGGTAAGGACGTCTCCAAGGAAGCTGCCGATATGATTCTCATGGATGACAACTTCGCGTCCATCGTTAACGGCGTCGAGGAAGGTCGTCTCATCTTCGACAACCTCAAGAAGTCCATTGCGTACACGCTTTCCTCCAACATTCCGGAAATCGCTCCGTTCTTGTGCTACATCACGATGAAGATTCCGTCTCCGTTGACGACTGTGCTCATCCTGTGCGTTGATCTCGGTACGGACATGGTTCCTGCCATTTCCATGGCGTACGAAACCAAGGAAGCTGACATTATGGATCGCCCGCCGCGCAACGCGCGCACCGATCGCTTGGTCAACTTCCGCTTGATCTCCTTCGCCTACTTGCAAATCGGTATCATTCAAGCTTTGGCTGGTTTCTTCACCTACATGCTCGTGCTCAACGACTACGGTTACACGCCGAGCATCTTGATGGGCAACGGTTTGGAATGGACTGAGAGTTCGCTTCTCTGTACGCTCAACGGTGACAGCCTCGTCGACACCAATCAAATGAAGGGCTACTACCGTCCGTTGAAGTGTGGCTTCGGTTGTGCCGACGACAATCGCGCGGCCATGGCCAACGTGTGCACGGGCGGTTGCTCCATTCCGCCGAACTACGTCCCGCGCATCGTCGAGACGACGACCTCGCCGTTCCTCTCCACTCTCGCCACGTCGTCGGGAATCACCAACGCGTTCGATCCGTTCCTCGAGTTCGATGGAAATGGATTCCGTGGCGAAGGCAACACGTGCAGCCGTTCTTGCGCCGACTTCGCCGCCAACCCGGCCAACTATGGCGCCACGACCTCTGACGAGTACAAAATGATGAACTACATGTGCGGTCTCCCCAACTCGGCGGACTGGGGTTTCTCTCGCTCGTACGTCGACAAGGCTGCGATCGCGCCGAAGGGTGCCTACTACTGGTGGAACGGTGCGCCTCAAACGCACCCGAACCCCGATTATCAAACCGCCGCGCTCGAGTACGCTCAAACGGCGTATTTCATCACGATTATCATCGTCCAGTGGGCTGATTTGATGATTGCCAAGACGCGCAAACTGTCCATCTTCGAGCAAGGCATGGGTAACGACTTCATGAACTTTGGTTTGATCTTCGAAACCGTCCTCGGTGCGACGTTGTGCTACACGCCCATCTTCAACCAAGTGTTCGGCACGCGTCCGTTGCACATACTTCACTGGTTCTCTGGTTTGCCGTGGTCAATCTTGATTTTCTCGTACGATGAGCTGCGCAAATCCTTCATTCGCGCCAACCCGAAGGGCTGGCTCGACCGATGGACGTATTGGTAAACGCCACGCAAGTTGGCTAGAAATTTCTACTAGCATAAAAATATCATGTTTTATATGACGAATGTTCTCTGTTCATCGTTTTCTACTCATTTTTACAAATCTACCGCGCTTCTAAGCGTCGAAAAACCGTCGCCTCAGACTATGTCGTGCTTCAACTCCAACGCATTGCATATCTTTCCGATGCAACACGCCGCGCTCAGCGGATACTGCGACACGGAGATGAAATCATCCGTATACGCCACGTCCACTTTCCCGTGCGCCATCGCTCCCACCGTGAACACCACCGTCGCGTCATCCGGCAACGATTTGACGTAGTCGGGTAACTTTTTCACCTCGGGCGCGCTAAACGAAAATCCCACGCGCCTCGCCCCCGCGGGAAAATATCTCGTCACCGGCTGTTTCACCACCTGCATAAGCTTCTCTGGCCCATTGCTCGCCCGCACGCTCAGCTTTTGCAACAACTGTGCGATGAGTCCACAAAACCGTTTAAACGTCCGCGGCACGCGCGTCTTCGGCGACACGCGAAACAACACGTTCTTTTGCGTGTTGACGTAAATCGCCTTCACCCGACCCGCCTTGTTCAGCGGCGAGTCCAGGATGGCCAACAACGCCTGATGACAAATGTCCGGTCGATGATCCCCGGGTTGTTTCCCGTGTCGACGGATGAAATTCGCGTGGTCGTCGCAGTTGAGGATGGCGTACCCTTTCCCAACCTTGGCCGTCTCGAGCGTGGCGAGTTCGAGGACGAAGACGTACCCACCGCCGTCGAGCGCGGACGCGGGCGTCTCAGGATCGGGCGGGGGCGGCTCCATCCCGTCGTGCGTCGCGTCGAGCGGTCGATCGATCCGTCGTCGCGTCGTGAGAGTGGCGGGTACGCGCGGACGTCCCGGCGGCGGGATTTCGTTCGAGTGGGCGCGTGACATGTTGACGAGTCATGAACCGTCAATAGTCCATCCTGGAAAGAATGTTGGGCGCGCGACGCGTCGAGAGTGCGCGACGCGAGGGGCGCGGTGGTGGCGATGTCGTCATCGTTCGCGTGTTCGTGTTCGTCGTCGTCGTCGGCGGCGAGGCGGAGTGAAGACGCGACGCGAGGACGATGGGCGTCGCAGCCTCGTCGTCCTCATCATCTTCACTATCATCGTCATCAGCGCGGTGATCGAGACGCGCGCGCGAGAGGAAGAGGCGACACCGTGATTCGACGCGCGGGGGCGTTTACGAAATTGATTGAGATTCCCGCGGCGCGCGCGGTGGCGAAAGGGTTGATGGTACCGGCGAGACATTTCGTGGACGGCGCGAACGGCGGCGAGCTCGTGCTCGACGACGTGCGGGCGAGGATACCGGACGTCGACGTCGTCCCGGCGGACGAGGCGGAGATGCAACCGTTGAGCGGGTACGATGTGGGTGAGGTACCGTTCGTCATGCAGGCGGTGTGTTATTACGAAAAGACGCTGGACGTGGGGACGTTGGAGACGGCGCTGCGAAAGGCGCTGCGCAAGTATCCGATGTTGTCGGGACGGTTGGATTTAAGACGCGAGGGTTGGCAGAATAAAGGGGTGAAACTCACCAACGACGGCGTGCCCCTGCGCGTGGTGAGAGACAATGATCAGCGGTTCGAGGATTTGCCGCAGGATTACGCCGACGCGACGCGACGGTTTTTGGATTTCGCGCCGTGGGTAGACTTGATGTTGGGCGACGCGCCCGTGTTCACGGCGAAAGTGACGCAGTGCGCGGGAGGAGGGAGCGTGTTGGGGGTGTGCATGTCGCACGCGGTGAGCGATGGGCAAGGATTTATTGAATTTTTAGTGACGTGGGCCAAGGCGGCGAACGACGAAGAACATCCGCTGGGCGATCCGGTGTTTGATCGAAGTCTCGTGGCGCAACCCGCCGCGGACGCCACCGTGGAGGAGATGCGCGCGATGCTTTCAAAGGAAGGATTCGATAACATCAACTCTGGGGCAATGCTCGCGAACGCGCTCATGGCGGGTCGCCGCATCGTGCCCGATTTCTTGCGGTTTCCGGCGGGAAATCGCATGATGGTGAGCGTCTCCGAGGAGAACATGCGGCGCCTGCGCGACGCGTCGGGCGCCGCGAACGATAACGAGGCTCTGAGTGCGCACTCGTGGCTCGCGTTGGCAGACTTGTGCGGTTTGCCGAACGGCACGCCTCTCGAACACGTCACCGTCGTCAGCGGACGCGGCGGTCGCACGGGTTTACCGGACATGTACTTTGGCAACGCCGCCATCGGCGTGTGCACCGGCAGAGTGAGCGTCGGCGACTATTCGACGTTGGCGGAAGTGCGCGACGGCTTACGACCCGGTTTCACGAAGGCGATGATGCGTCGCAACAAGTATTTGATGCTCACCGAAGCGGCGTTTCGCGCAGGCGTCAATGGATTCGATTTCGACATCATGGCTTTTATGCAAGGACAGATGGTGTGGTGCAACAATTTGGTTGAAATTTATAAAAAGTTGTACGATTTGGATTTCGGCACGGGTGGACCCACGCTCGCGCTCCCGCCCGAGCTCAACGATATCGTGCAGATTCAGTGCTCGAGACCGGATCGAGCGACGGGAGCGCCGGCAGGGGCGAACGGCGTGGAGATGTTCATCAATCTACCTCCGACGATGATGAACACGTTGCGTCGTCCGGAATCCATAGAGCGCCTGGCGGGGAGGCGAGGGATTCGATAGATGTGTAAAAAACAATCTGCTGCTACATTATATTCACATTGCGTCTACTACCGTTAGAATCCGTCTGGAACGGAAAAATCGTTTTCAGTCACGTCTAGCGCGCCGAGCTCGGTGGCGGCGTCGGCATCCGCTTGCAACGCCTTCTTCGTCGGCGGCGAAGGGGGCGGGTACGGCGCCGGCGGTGGCGGGTGCGGCGGGGGTGGTGGGACATCTTTGCTCCGGTCGATCAGTGAATCGACAGACCCGTCGTCTATCGATTTACGCTTTTTGTGACGCTTGGGCGTCGCCGTCGAGTTGCTTGTCCGAGGCACCGTCGCGTTGACAGCGGGCGGCGGCGGCGGCGACGGTGTCACGTCCGCTCTGATTGGGTCTCCCGCGGGTCCCATTCTCACAGTCTCACCATTTTTCGCGCGTCGAACGATGACAATCTCTCTGTCGTCGTCGTCGTCATCGACGTACGCGTCCGTATCGATCAAGCTCTTCAGTTTTGAGCTCGCCTTGAGATAATCCTCCGCGGCTTCGGCGGCGGTGCGGTCGTCGTCGTCTTCGGGTTTATTCGTTCGCCCTCCGTGCGACGATCCGTGCCCGCTCTCGCCCACCGCTGCCGTTGACTGCTGATTTCCTTTTGCCACCTCGCTGAGTAACTTTAACACATCCTTCGTTTGAATCTTCACCGTGTCCCCGTCGTCGTCATCGCCGTCGTTTTTCGCCGCGGCGGGAAATTGACTGTACGCTCGAATCAGTCTGTCCCTATCCTCTCGCGTCGAACCTTCGGGTAACTCGAGAGTATCCTCCAGCGCGTACCCGTGCGGCACGAGCGCGTGCTCTCGATGTTCACCCTTCGGCATGCCGTCCAAGTAATCCTTGAGCGACCACGCCTTGACGTGCGATCCGCCGTGCGGCATCTTCCATCCCCAAAAGTATCCCTGAATTCCCGCCCCGCGATACGCCTGCTCTTGATGTTCAAACATGATGTCCAACACCTCTCTGTTTGAGCACGAACGCGACGAATCCGAAAACGTCGCGAGCGACCACTCCGACACAGCGAGATGTTGCACGCCGTATGTCGTCGCCGCCGCGCGCAACGTCCCCGCCCACTCGCCCGCACGCTCGCCGACGCGTCGCGCGATGACGGATGGTTTGTCCGCGCAACTGAACGCACACCCGGTGTTTGACCCACCCATGCACCCGGTGTACGACCACGCAAAGTAGTGATGGACGTCCAACACCGCCCACGTCTCGAGCTCTTTCACCGTAAACTGCGATCGCATCCACGCCGCCATGTCGGCGACGTTGAGATCCAGCGTCTCGATCAAGTTGACGTACAGAAACGGGACGCGTTCGCCGTCCGGCACGCCACCGTCGACGATTTCATCCCTGTACGTCTGCACCGCGTTCGCGAGCCAGTGCAACACCTCGGTGCGCTTATTCGGGAGTTTATGTCCGGGTTCGTTGAGGAGTGTGACGCCGTGCACCGCCGCGCGCGACTCGGGCGGAAGCGCCTTGAACCATCTGAGCATGGTGCGCACGACGCCCAATCCCGTGCGCGCGAGGTCCTCGCGAGAGAACATCATCGGTGGGTGCGGGAACACGCCGTTGTACGTCCCCACCGAAGCACCTCCGGGCATGTTGTGTAAATCTATGAGCACTTTGAGTCCGGCGTTTCGAATGCGCTCGACGACGGCGTCCAAGTCGGCGCCCGCCATGTTCACGAAGAGTCTGTCTGGATACACCGGATCTACGAGCACGCGCTCGCCGCCGCGAGGCACCTTGGATGGATCTCGCGCGAACACGCTCCACGACACGGGCAAACGCACGAACTCGATGCCTCGAGACGCGATGTCTAACAAGTCTTCGTCGGTGACGTATTGCGCGCGATGGGCGGCGAAACTCGACGTCGCCACCTTGGCGCCGTACTTCTTGACGAGTTTATTCACCAAATCACCCTCCGACGCCCACGCGAACCCGAGACTTTTCGCATCCGGGAACATGGGTGGAAAACACACACCGTTTTCGTCGCGTCTCCCGGCGTCTACGGCGTGCGATGCGCCCTGCGCGAAGAACCACTCCTCGAGTTGTAACCAACCGCTCAGCGCCACGCCCGTCGTCCTTCCCGCATCGAATTTCGTCGCCGGGTGCGCCGTCGACTCCACTCCGCGAAACTCACCGAACGACGACGACGATGTCAACGACGATGATGTCTCTCTCCCACTCGTCGGCCTCGTCGTCGCTAATCGCGTCGAATCCTCCGGCGTCGCGTCCTTCGCTTTAAAGACATTCCAGCTCCGCCTCGGCGACGCGGGCGGTTCCGCCCTCGACGCCGTCACGTTCCCGCTCGCGCGATGTCGCGCGGTGACTAATCCACGCACACCCTCCTGCACCGCCGCCGTCGCCCCCAAGTACGCCCGCACGCCCACGAGCGCGCCCAACGCCAGCAACGGCGCCGCGCACAGCGCCGCGCTCGCCGCGCCCCATCGCCTCGACCGTCGCCCCGACGCCTCCGCCGTCCACGCCGCGCCCTCGCCGGGAACGCCACCACCACCCCCGACGATGGAACCGCCCGAAAACGGGCCGTAAAACTTCCCGCGCGCGCGCGTCGACCGCCCGCGCGACGCCTCGGCGCCAACACCATGCGCGAGAGGGTCGAGGATCAATCTCGACCGCTCGGTCGGCATCGCGCGCGAGCTCGTCCCCGCGCGCGACGACGATGACGACGACAACGACGCGATCGAGAGCCTCTCTCGTCGCGCGTCGTCGCCTCTCTCGACGCCGTCGCTCGCGCGACTCTGTCGCCACGAGCGACGGAAAAACGATTGACGACCGATGTCCGCGGGGGGACTCTCGACCGGTCACGACTCAGACGCGTGTGTTCACGGGTCATGACTCGACATACTCGAGGGACTCCATTCTCACATCCATCCGCCGCCACTCGTCGTCATCCATCCGACGCGTCGTCGACGTCGTTCGTCGCCTCGCGTCGCGAGGAGAGAGTCGCGTGGATAGAATCGCGCGTCATGGACTGTGAATTCTGGGGCGCCGTCATTCCCGCCGGGAAATCGCTGCGCGTGGACGTCGTCACGGATGAGGAGTACATTCACGTCAGTCAGGTGGCGCTGGGCGCGAACGCGACGTCCGGACGCACGACGCTCACGCTCGCGGTCGCGGACGACGCCGAGGAGAGCGGGGCGAGAGCGGGGGAAAAGCCGCAGACGCTGTGCACGCTGACGCCGAGCGTGTGCGATCAGATTGGATTGGACGTGGTGGTGGACGCGGCGTTCGTGCTCAGGGCGGAGGGGGCGAACGACGTGCACGTGTCGGGATGGAGACAGGCGAACGATGGGATCGATGAGGAGGAGGAGGCGAGAGTGTTGGAGGAATTGGCGCTGGAGATGTCGTCAGACGAGGAGAGCGATGAGGATGAGGATGAGAGCGATGACGACGACGACGACGACGACGACGACGACGACGACATGGACGTGGACGACGAAGACGAAGACGCGTCGTTGGACGCGGTGAGCGACGAAGACGAAGAAGCCGTCGATGCGGATTCGAGCGACGACGACGATGACGACGACGATGACGACGACGATGATTTCGAGACCCCGTATGAGCTCGATGATTTGCCGAGTGATGGCGATTTGTTCAGCGATAGCGAGAGCGATGACGACAGAGCGTTCGCGAAGGCTATGGGCGTGGACAGCGAAGATAGCGACAGCGACGACGATGAGGACGAGCCCGCCGTGCCCGCGGAGGAAGCCGTCGTGAAGGTTGTCGGGGGAAGCGAGTCCGAATCGGAGTCCGAATCGGACTCTGAGTCGGAGGAATCGGCGCCGTCTGCGAAGAAGGCGACGCCGGCGAAATCTACGCCGGCGAAGCAAGCGACGCCGAAATCAGCGAAGAAGTCCGTCAAGGAAGTGTCGAGCGAATCCGAATCTAGCGATGAAGAGTCCGAGTCCAAGTCCAGCGACGAATCGGAAAGTGAGGAGGAAGACGTGAAAGCGCCGGCGGAGGCTTCTTCCGATTCCGAATCCGAGTCGGACAAGGAAGAATCGGACAGCGACAAATCGGAGAGCGAACAGCCCGCCGCTAGCGCGAAGAAGGCGCAACAAAAGAAGGCCGACTCCGAATCTGAGGAAGAATCTGACTCCGAATCTGACTCCGAATCTAAGGAAGAAAAGAACGATGATGATGACGATGATGATGACGAGGATTCTTCCGACGATTCTTCCGACGAGGACGAATCCGACAGTGATGCTGGTCCTAGAGCTGGTTCCTCCGATTCATCCGATTCATCTGACTCTGAAGACTCTGACGATTCATCTGATTCCGACGTTTCTGAAGATATTAACGTGATCCGATCCGCGACGAAGCGTCTGGCGGAATCGACGCCTGGCTCCTCGGCGAAGAAACAAAAAATGACGACACCGGTCTCTAAAAAGACGCCGGTAACGCCGAAGACGCCGACCACCGACAAGAAGTTGAACAGTGATGAGTACGCCAACGCCATCGTCGACTTTCTCAAAGAAAATCCCAACACGATGATGTCGGCGCTCGGTGGAAGAGTCAAGAAGCCGAAAAACTTCCCTTTGAAACTCGGCGAGTTCATCAAGTCTCGTTCAGATTTGTTCAAAATCGACGGCGCTTATGTTCGTCTCGTATGATCAATTTGCAAAACGTGATAGGCTATCGAAGATACTAGGTATGTCATGTCTTGAGATGAAAAGAAAAAGAAAAGAAAATGACTGGTTCAAATCAGCTTTACGCATCGTACGAAACAAAACTCCAATCATCCGGTTCGCTCTCGCCTCGCACTTCTTCGCATTCGTGACTACCGAGCACGTCGTACTCTTCATTCGTCTTCGTTTTCGAGGTTAATGCATCTTTCTGGTCGACGTCCGCAGAGCTGCGGTTCGTTACTTTCGACATCGAGTGTTCCAAGAAGTGTTTCGCCGTAAGTGTCGCCTGTCGCTGTAACTTTTCGAAGAATGTTTTTAACGAGGCCGTCGTCGCGGTAAGATTAAGCGAATCGTGCGCAAGGCACAAAATATTGCCCATGCGGAGCGTGTATGATAATGAGAGAGCGCCGCTCGGAGTTGTCTCGTCGAGCGGCGGCGACCTCGCGCAAAAATTCAAAAACTTGCTTTCATCTTCAAACACGAACGTTGGACGCGCGTCGCACGGCGCTGGATCGCTCTCCATCGACGCAAGCGTCGCGTCTTCACCGACCGAGGGCACGGACGGCGTGATTTCACAGCGATGGTCGTCGGCAGTTCTCGGCAGTTCTCGAGACAACGACGACTCTTCTTTGTCATCCTGAACGTGTTCTCCTCTTCGTTCTTCGGCCAAAAGACGCGCTTTGCGCGCTCCGGGCGGCGCTTGAAATTGTTTTGACATGTTTAAGATCTTGAGCGTGCCGCGCTCGTTACTCGCGTCTGGCGGTCGGTGGAGTAAATGTTTTCTCACATCGTAGAAACGACGAGCGTTGCGTTGATATTAAAGTACACGATGTTATTAGTTTTGCGCGTCGATAAACTTGGCGGGCACGCCCATTTTTGTTCGGAGGAGGTCCGCGAGTTGAATGACGACGTGGCCCTGGATGGATAACTCTTTGCCGTGTTCTTGCTTTCCCGGAAGATCGTCGATGGAGACGGATGCGCTGAATTCCTTCTTCGCGATGGCGGCAAATTCATCCGGAGAGATGCAATACGTCTCGAGTCCTGATATACGAGTGATGTACTTGCGACGTCCTCGATCCTCGGCTTTGATCACGATCGGCTTGATTCCTCCTTTTTTCACGTACTCCTTCGTTTCGCCGTCGCACGTCGATCGAACGATGGTGTGCGGTTGCAGTTTGCCGATCAATCGTTCGTAGAGATCATTAAACGGGTAAAAGGAGTCCGTGCCGTACCACTCCTCCTTTTTCGCGAACAACTCTTTCCCGAGGAGAGTGTCGAGCTGCACTTCGCTATCTTTGCCACCATCTCCGAGCTTGTTCTTCTTCACGTACTCGCCGAGAGCCGAGAAAGCCTCAGCCTTTGTGTATAACCGGTCCTTGTTCTGCTTGGCTTGCTCGCCGAATATCGGACGATACATCGTGGACGCGCGGTAACGCTTCGATATATCGATCGAAGCGGCTGACAACGGGACATCGAAGGCGGCTTTGGATTCGCCGGAGTCTTTCGACTCGTCACTCGCGGACGCGTACTTGGCCAATAACGCGTGTGCTCTGTCGATGGACACGATGTTTTCAATCTTGTGAACGAGTTTTGTCTTGATGAGCCCAACTTTCTTTTCCATGACGTTGAATAATTTCGTCTGTTTCTTAAAGCTCGAGTGCTTCAAGTCGAGAGTCACCCCGGAAGGCCGAGAAGGCAATAAAAAGTTGGCGTAAAACGCTTCACACCGAATCGGCAGTTCTGCGTCCGTCAACTTATTCGCGCCCAACGCGAAACAACGCTCGAACATGGCGTCCATTTTCGCCGGAGTGCTCACGTCAAAAGTCTCTTCGTCAGCCTCGTTCGCGTCAGCCTCGTTCGCGCCCTCTAGACTCAAGTTTTCCATGGTTGACTCGACAGCGCTCGACTCTTCGCTCACCAGCGATGTCTCCGCCGGCGCCTCCTCTCCGTTTGGATATATGCGTCGCAACGAAAATGACTTACTCGGCACAGATTTATCACCCATCGCCCACACGACGTCACCGTACGTGTGCGCGAGCTCGACGCCTATTCCTTTCATGCCTCCGGTTTTCGCCTCTTCGCTTGAGCACGCCGCCACCCCGATCGCAAACGCGTCGTCGTTATCGACGATACCGATCTCCACGAGCGCATTCGCCTCCCACGTCTCGTCTCCCTCGAGCACGACGCCCGGAAGCATCAGATTCGCGCCTCCTAAGACTTTCGGGGACACGAGCGAGTGCGTTCGCAGTCGTGTGAGACCGGTCTTCCCTCGAAGCGCCCACAGCGCGTACACCGTCGGGAACATCTCCCAACGCCCACCGGATGCGTCGAAAAATAACGGTTGGCCGTCGATAAGGTACACGATGACTCGATTGGACATCTTGACGCACTCGTAGGTCGCATTTTTCGGTGCGAGCGCATCCAGCGCGTCGGCGTCGGCACCGGACAACGTTGCCGCGATTTCCGCGCGCAGACGCTTGACGTCACCGCCGCCGATCTTGGACGCACCGCCTTTCGGCGTTACTTTACGAAATGCATCGAGCCCGCGCATGCGTGCGCCCCACGGGCGATGTGTGCGGATCGATCGAGAGTGGACTCGGGACTTAACCGACTCTGCGGGCGCCTCGTCGTAGAGGAGGAGAAATCGAGGGGAGCGCCGTCGTCGCGCAGTCTGTACGTCTACACACATGGTTGTGAATTTCAAACAAGATTGTATAGGCTTCGCGAGCGTTACCAATTCATGCAACGCGAGGGGCCGAAGTGTGGTTGATCCAAAGCGCGCGTCCCGAGCGCCGTCTAGTTACCGACGAGGAACACACCGCGACCGCCGTTGATGGACATGAAAAAGTCGCAGAAGACCAAAGAAATGATCGCGGACAACTTCATGAGAATGTTGACCGCCGGGCCGGAGGTATCCTTCAAGGGATCACCGACGGTGTCGCCGACGACGGCCGCCTTGTGGCACTCGCTGCCCTTGCGCTGTCGAACGCTAATCATTTGAGGAGAGCCGTCGACGTTGCGCACGATCGCGCCCGTGTACGGACCCTCGACAGGGTCGGTATGCGCTCGTTCGCGCTTGGGCACGTCAATGTACAATCCACCCTTTTCGACGAACTTCTTTGCGTTGTCCCAAGCTCCGCCCGTATTACTGGCGGAGATGGCTAGTTGGACACCGGAAGCGAGACCGCCCGCGAGAAGGCCGGTCACGGCACGAACGCCGAAGAAGGTACCGGTGATGATCGGCGCCAATATGACGAGAGCCGCGGGCGGCACCATCTCGCGAAGGCTCGCGTCGGTGCTGATCTTAATGCAACGCGCGTGATCGGGCGGCGCGTGGCCCGGCGTTCCCTCGAGGAGACCGGGGATGGTATCGAATTGACGCTTCACTTCCTTCACCATCTCCATGGCGGCAATGCCGACAGACTTCATCGTCATTGCGCTGAACCAGTACGGAAGCATGCTTCCGATGAGCAAGAAGGCGAAGACTGACGGGTTCAGAAGGTTGACGCCGTCCTCAAGCGCGCCAGATCGGGTGACGAAGGCGGCAGTGAGCGCGAGAGACACCAAGGCGGCGGAGCCGATCGCGAAACCCTTACCGATAGCCGCGGTGGTGTTACCCGCCGCGTCCAAGGCATCCGTCTTCTCGCGAACGTCGTCCGGCATACCAGCCATTTCGGCGATACCGCCGGCGTTGTCGCAAATCGGTCCGTAGACGTCGATGGAAAGGCACGTCGAAAGAGTACCGAGCATCCCGAGCGCACATAACGCGACGCCGTACATGTCCATGAGAGAGAAAGACACCATGACACCGAAAGCGAGGACGCCAACCGGAACGATGGTGGATTTGTAACCGAGCGCGAGACCGTAAATGATGTTGGTCGCCGCGCCTGTCTCGGTCGACTTGGCCAATTCGCGCACAGGGTAGTAGGAGTGCGACGTGTAGTATTCCGTCACGAAACCGATGATGAGACCGCCCCACAAACCTGCGGCAATGCACGCGAAGGCGGCGTTGGCACCGTTCGTGATGCACTTGCTGCTCACCGATCCAACGCACACCTTGTCAAACGAGTCGGCGCCAAGATGCAATTGGTACGGCATGTAACTGAGACAAATCGGGTACATGCAGATTGTCATCGCAATCGTGCTCAGCGTGAGTTGCATCTTGAGCACGCGCTCGATGCTCGCCTCGTTGCGCACTGGTTGAATGTCCGTGGCGACGAAAGACACGGCGATGCAAACGATAATACCGACGGAGGAAATGTAAAGCGGGAAAATGAGCGCATCCCAACCGGCCGCGACGATGTCCGCAGATTGTGCGCCGATCACGAGCGCCGCACACGTCGCCTCGGCGAAGGAGCCGAACAAATCGCTACCCATACCAGCGACGTCGCCGACGTTATCGCCGACGTTATCGGCAATGGTCGCAGGGTTACGAGGATCGTCTTCGGGGATACCAGCGACGACTTTACCGGCCAAATCCGCACCGACATCCGCCGCCTTCGTGTAAATGCCACCACCAACGCGTCCAAACATCGCGATGGCGCTACCACCGAGGCCGAAACCGGCGATGCACTCAAAGAGTTTCATGGCTTCGAATTCAAAGGAATACGCGGCGCTGTACACCACCATCAAGAAGTACATGACCAAGATACCGAGACCGCTGAGCGCAAAGCCCATGACGCCACCGCCCCGGAACGCGGCGTTGAAGCTCTCCTTCCACGCCGTGCTCTCCGGAGTCGTGCTCGCCATGATGGCGCAACGCGCGTTGGTGTACGTGGCCACCATCATACCTATGTAGCCGCTCAACATGCTCGTCACCCCGCCCGCCAAGAACGCGAAGGCGGTCATGAATCCAACCTTTCCATCGAATCCGTGCGACCCGTTCGACACGAGCACCGCCATCGGCACCCCGAACCCGACGAGGAAGACGACGCACATCCGGTACTCAGCGGCGAGGAAAGCCTGTGCCCCCTCTTGAATGTCGCGGTAAATCTTTCGCAGGTTCGCCAGGGCGTCCGGAACGTAATTTCCAGTCTCCATTCGTCGCATCAGGCTCTCGTCGCTCGCCTCGTCCATGTCCGAGCGCGACATGCTCGAGGACGAGTGCGACCGCGGGACGCGCGCACTGAGCGAAATCTTGCTCAACTTGCGCGTGAACAACCAGAACGCGAAGAACACCCCCAGCATGGCTGGGGCGACGACGAGAAAGCTTCCGCTCGCCATCTCGTCTCCTCGCGCTCGGCGCACCGTTCGCGTCGCGCGACGAAGACTGAGGCGTAGATCTCATCCGGCGGCTCACGGCTGGATTATCCACTCGCGGCGTCTCGGAGCGGGACCGCGCGCCGCGAGGGATGAGACTGCGTTCACGCGGGCGAATCTCGTGATTTCGTGAAGACTAAAGATGAATTACACTACAATACAACACATGCACTCGCGAGGGATGCGATCGCGCGAATCGCGCGGGCGCGTCGAGACTAGCCTCGGAGGCGCGAACCGCGAACCGCCGCCCGTCACGACAAACCGTCGATGACTTTGAAGAGAAGGGCGAAATCGGCAGACTTGGCGTTGATTTCGTCGTTGATTTGACTCTGTTCCACGCTCGCTTCGGCGATGCTGCGCTTTAGGGCTTCGATGGCCTCGGCGCTCGCCTCTCGGGACGGTAACTCTCTGCACGCACGCGCCGCCTCGTCTCGCGCCGCCCGGAACGCTCGCTCCTTGACCGTCTCGCGCAGCTTGCCGCGCAGTTCAACATTTTCGTTCTTTAGCTCGGCCGTCTTGGCCTCTAACGCCTCCTCTTCCTCGTCGTACTCGATCTGCTGCGCGCGGTTACCGGCGACCACGGTGGTGTAGCGACTCATGTTGAACGCGTACACGTCCAGCTCGGTGAGAAAATGTTCCAGCGCCTCGTCCGTGCTCTCTCCCGCGTTGAGCGCGTCGATCACCGCGCCGAGCCCGTTCGCGACGCGCTTGAGCGGATAATCGACGCCCGGTTTGAGTGTCGCCATTTGCTCGACGAGAAGTTGGTTCAAAACCTCCTCCTCTTCGGGCGTGATGACGAGCTCGGCTGCCTTCTTCGGCGGCATGTTTCTAGTGATCTACTGTGCCGTGTTCCTACGTGTGACGCTCGCGGGTCGCCGCCGCGGTGCGCGCGCGCGAGAGTGGAGAGTTGTGTTTCGCGCGGCGCCCCTGCTGTGGCTTTTACAACGCTCGCGCGAACGACAACGGTGCTAATGAGGCGTCCCACGCCTCGCTAATCGTTAAAAGGAGAATAAGTGACCGAGAGTACGCGTTAATCGCTTTGGTCCATGTCCACGGACTGATCCATGTCCACCGATTGATCCATCTCGGAGGCGTCGCCGCGTGCCGAAAACGGCGTTCGTCCCATTGTGGGAGTGCCGCGGAAACTTTGAGGCGACGGTGTCGGGAACACCCCGTGTTGATCGGGCGTCGAGTCTCGCTCGCCATGCGTGCGATCGAACTCTGGCGTCGCCGCCATCTCGTCCGACGTCGGGAAGTCTACGTTCCAGTCCACTTGTTCGTGACGAGGCAACGTGATTGCGCTCTGGTCGATGAGCGCCAACTCGAGGTGATGCTGAGAGAAGACGTCGTCAGCGCGCAAACTGAGCGCCTTGTGGTAGTATTCGATCGCCATCCCCAACGATCTCGGCTCTGTGCAGCGACTTTTCACCTGATATGTGAACGCGAGCGCCGCGTACGTGGACGCCGCGCGCGGCGCGATGGAGAGCGCGTACTCAAACTGCGCGATGGCGTCGTCGAAACGACCAACCTTGCGTAAAGCTTGAGCCAGGTTCACGATGAGCGATTCCCAACGACTTGTCATCTGCGCCGGCGCGAGCTCGAGCGCGCGCTCAAAGTGCTGTACCGCGCTCTCGTACTGCCCCTCGCGGTAGAGCAACACCCCGTACTCGTTGTAGAGAAGCGGATCCGTTTGACGGATTTCAAACGATTTGCGGAAAAACTGGTACGCCAAACTCAAATTATTCGTCCGCTGATACTCTATGCCGATCGACATGATGGGCACGTGCGTGCCCGAGAACAATCGAGCGGCGGTTCTGTACGCCGCCATGGCTTGGTCGCTCTCGTCTTGCGCCGCAAACGCGTGTCCGAAACCGATCCACGCCTGCACGAAGGACGCGTCCATGGTCGTCGCTTTGCTGAAATACTTCCTCGCTTGGTCGAACTGTCTCGTCGCCATGTAGTAACAGCCGATGCCGAACCACGTTAATGCTTTTTTCGGGTACTCGTCCACGAGCGAATGCGCCAGCAGGTACAAGTCGTTCTTTTTTCCGAGTTCCACGAGCGTCGCAAAGTACAGAGGTAACCCATCCAGACGCGACGGCTCGGCGTCGTATTGACGACTCAACTCGGCGTGACACGCGGCGAACTCGCCTCGATCATACAAGCGACGCGCGCGCGCGATTCGAACGTCTCCGGTCACCTTCAAAACGTCCGTCGCCGACTTGGACGTCGTCGGTTGACTCGACGCGTCCTCCTCACCCACCGCGTGCTCGCGCAAGAGCTCACTCTCGACGTCCCTGACGTTGCTCATCACCGCGTACAACTCTTTGATCCACGCGTTCTCCTCGTTCACGACGAGAGACTCCACCAACGCTCCCTCCTCGGATTCGCTCAACGCGTGTCCCGAGAGCACGGCGTCGTACGCCTCGTAACACATCGGATCGAGTCTCAACGCTAACGCGTACGCTCGCGTCGCCCGCGCGCGATTCTCCATCGCATCGTACGCCCTCCCGCGAAGCGCACACATCGCCGCCGCGTCCGCACGATTTCCATCAGCCAATCGTGTCGCGCGCGCCTCCTCCGTCTCTCGCGACGCGCCGCCGACGCCCTCCTCCGCCCCGCTCCCATCCTCCCCGAGCGCGCGCAAACACTCCTCCGGCGCGCGCAGCGCCAACGAACACCTCGCTCGCAACAATCGCCACCGCGCGCTCGTCCGCTCCCCCGCCTCCGCGCTCGCCACCGCCGACGCGCGTCGATGCTGTCCGTCTCGATGCAACAGCTCGGCGAGCGCCAACGCGTCCGCATCACCGTCACCGCTCAGCGCGCGCGCCTTGTCCGCACAGAATATCGCCGAGACGATCGATCCGTTCGTCGCGTACGCGTCGCGCGCCGCGCGCGCCGCGTCGAGGGCGCGCGCGCGCGACATGTCGAGCGCGCGTCTGTCGTCGACGGTTTAAACTCAAGCCGCGCGAGGGCACTGGCTGATCACACTGGTGGCGTCGTTCGCGAAGCCCTAAAAGGCGCGCACCGCCGCGCGCATCCGCCTTTCACGCACGCGCGGTCGCCAAGGTGCGCGCGCGATGACGCGCGCGAACGATGTGATGCGTTTTCGTGGCGTCGACTCGCGGTGTCGCATGACGTGGTCGAGGCGCGCGCGCGACGTGAGGGGTGACGGATGTGGATCGAAATCGACCGGACGACGACGACTGACCTCGAGGGATCGTTGTCCCGCACGCGCGCGCAGGGTCGACTACCGAACCCCCTAGTCGCGAACACGTTTCGTCGACGTTGATAAACTAAATTCTTTACGAACTCAAGTCGCAATGCTCGTTCCGAAGGTTAACCGCAACGAAGTCTACAAGGCGCTCTTCTCCGAAGGTGTCATGTGGGCCAAGAAGGATTACAACATGCCGAAGCACCCGGAAGTTGGTCAATCCGGTGAGAACCCGATCGATGTGCCGAACTTGCACGTGATCAAGCTCATGCAGTCCTTCAAGTCCAAGGGTTTCGTCAAGGAGATCTTCTCCTGGAGACACTACTACTGGTACTTGACTGACGAAGGCATCGAATACCTCCGCGAGTACTTGAACTTGGGCGCGGATGTCGTGCCGAACAGCTTGAAGAAGTCGGCGCGCGCGCCGACTCGTGCCGACGAGGCCCCGCGTGGCGGCCGCGGCGGCCGAGGTGGCTTCGGCGGCGATCGCGGTGGATACCGCAGCGAGCGCCCGGGCTTCGGCGCTCGTCAATAAGCGCCGAGTCACGACACTCCACCTTTAATCGTGCGTTTTGCGTGATACAGACGACGTGGGATAGATTTTGTTTAAATGACTCAATTCATTCTGTGTCCATTTGCGTGTTTGCTTGCCTCGTATGATTACTCCGATTCGTAGAGCTTGTGCACCGCGGACGCGTCGAGTTGCTCGTAGTTTTCGTCGAGAAGCCACGTACCGAATTCCTCCGCCATCGTTTGTACGCCGCCTTCCACTTGCGACTCAAGGTTTAACACCATCACCGGATCGTGAAGCGAACATCGAAGCAAAAACCATCCCTGTTTGCCGTTGCCTTCGTCCACGCACACTCTGAGGCCTTCGTAGTTGTCCTCGGCGGGACGACACTTACCGAACAAAGAGTGCTCAGTGTCGTTCACGACGGCGAGGAGATTCTCGATGACGTTGAGACCGTACTCCTTAAACTCCGGATCGGTAATTTTGAGTCGAACTTCGGCTTCTTCGAGCGGTTCTTCGAGCGTCTCGAGGACTTTTCCGATGGACGGTTCGTTGGCATTGCGCCTACGCACGGCTTCAATAAGAATCTTCACAGCCAAGTACGCGCCGTCGTCCAAATCGTAATTTTCCTTCATCGCACCGTGACCGCTCGTCTCGATCATGAGCGGGGTGTTGATGCCGGACTTGTTGAGTTCTTTGCCCTTGTTGATGACGTTTTTGTAACCTCGCATGAACCGAAGATGTTTACCACCCTTGGACGTGATAAACTTGTGAAGCCCATCGCTCGTGACGCTGTCGGTGACGATCGTCGCACCTGGCGTTTCCTTGAGGACGATTTCCGCGAGAAGCGCGATGAGTTTGTTGCGATTGATCTCCTTGCCGTTCGAGTCGATCACGGCGCTTCGATCCACGTCGGTGTCGAAGACAACTCCGAGATCAGCCTTCGAGTTTACCACACACTGCACCGCAGACGCCATCGCCTCTTTATCTTCCGGATTCGGGCTGTGATTGGGGAAATTGCCATCCGGATCGAGGAACTGCGAGCCTTCGGTGTCCGCGCCGAGCTCCTTGAGCACCATATCCGCGAAAAATCCACCGCTCCCATTCCCCGCGTCGACGACGATCTTCATGCCCGTGAGAGGTTTATCATACTTATCCGTCGAGTTGACACCCTTTCTGATGATGTCGCACAGCTGCGCGGCGTACGTGGGCAAAAAGGGCGCGGATAATACGCCGCTCGGGGCAGTCACGTCGCCGACGCCGGCGTCCACGTACGCAGCCGCTCGCGCGCAGATGTCCGTGATGTCGGGCTTGTCCAAACCACCCTTTTTAGTGAAGAATTTCATACCGTTACGATTGAACGGCAAGTGCGAGGCTGTGAGCATGACGCTTCCTTCGTACTCGGTGTCCTCGGTGACGCACGACATGAAACACGCCGGCGTCGTGGCGAGTCCCATGTCCACCACCCTCGCCCCAGCCTTGACCATGCCCGCGAACATGCCGTCTCGCAACGATTCACCGCTCAGACGCGGATCGCGTCCGACACCGACCGTGATCTCCGCCGCGCCCGGGTTTTCCTTTCGCAACCAATCCACGAACGCGGAACCGATCGCGCTCGCCGTCGCCGCATCGAGCGTCACCGGCTCGCCCTCGATCCCGTCCAACGCGACGCCGCGAATGTCAGACCCATTTTGAAGTTTCTTCACGCGCTCGGCGTCCGCGCTCGCCGCCATGACGGTCGCGCGGCGCCCGCGAGTCGACCTCGTCGATGCTGACGGTGATGCGCGCGCGGGTGCCGAACGACCGCCGACGCGCGCGCGAGACGCGAGCGTCGCCGTCGCGGCGACGCGCGCGGTGCCGACGATGACGGTGACGCTCGCGCACGCCGTCGTTCCAGACATTCGCTCGATCGAGTCGAGCGCTCGATCCTTTCGGGACGCGTCAAACTGTCGCGTCGCGTCCCCGAGGGTGTCTGGGCGAAACGATGACGACGTGCGTCGGCGCGCGCGCGTCGGCGTCGACGACGTTGACGACGACGGCGTCGGGACGGTGGCGACGGTGGCCGCGTCGAGCGTCGCGAGACGTCTCGCGCGCGGTGGGCAAGGCGCGACGAGGCGGCAAGAGTGCTGGGAAAAAAGGGAACGGCGGTGACGTCGCGGGACGAGCCACGGACCTCGAACCGGCGACGCTGATGGACGTGGAGGAGAACCACGCGCTCGAACAATTCTTTTACGACGATGAAACTCTGCGCAGATTGATGACGGTGGCGAAGCGGTACGAGAGGCCGCTGTTCATGTGCAATCCTTCGCTCGCGAGCGCGTGGGAGAGAGACGTCGGAACGGAGTATTTACTTTTAGATTGCGATCTGAGGTTTAAGAAAGTGTTGAAACACTTTCGAGCGTTTGATTTGCGACGACCGTTTCAGGTTCGGTTCAAGTACGACGTCGTCTTCGTGGATCCGCCGTTCGCCAACGTGAGTCCGCAAGAGGTGAAAAGAGCCGTCGATTTGATAGCCGTCGACGAATCGCAGAAATCAGCGCCCGTGTACATCGCGTACAACAGTGATAGAGAGGAAGCGTTGCTCGAGGCGTTCGACGCGTCCGCTCGCATGGGACGAGCGCTCGGGTATAAGAGCGTGAAAGAGGATATGCAGGCGCGGATTTTTCTGTACGGCCCAAAGGTGTAGACTTAGGATAGTAGAAAGATTTTGTAACCGATCACAGAATGTTGTTGTTTGTTTTCATGCGCTTGCGTGTTCATTTACAACTTTTAAGCTATTCCGTTCACACGGAAACCGTTCCGTTCACACGGAAACCGAAAGAGACGTGCGGGCGGTGGGATGCTGCGTATTTGTCGCTTCCTGCAACCCGGACGCCTTTCGGACTCGTTTCGAGTCGTATTGCGGGGCGCGTTCGCCGTCGCGCTTGACACCGCGATTACCGTACAACACGTCATCGTCAACGTCTTCGCGAGTCGGCATGAGCTGTTCCTCGCCCGACGTGAGCGCGTTCAACGCACGCCAGTTTGCCATGTCCATGTGCAGCACGAAGCTCGATCTATCGTTGCCGGCGCTCGCCGGCGGCGGAACCATGTGCGAGAGCGTCGGCACGCCACCGTTCGAGGCGGGAGCGATCCCAGCGCGGCCGTCCTTGACCAAAAACGCCGCCGTGAACACGTTCTCGACGAATTGCGGAAAACTGTCGGCATTCTTTACGCCCGTCGTGACGCGCGACGACCCGCCATCTTGCTTTCTGAGCTTCTTGTTCATCGACTGCATCATCTTGTCCGTCTGTTTCTCCGCCGTGGTGTCCTCGACCGCGTCGGGCGCCACGCTCGGAGCGAGCACGTCCTTCACGCGTCGCTGCGTCATTCTCCGCTCCTTGACTTCGGTGTCCATGACGCCGTTCATGAACCCGGTCACCGGCGCCTCCGTGAAAAACTTGGCGCTCGCCGTGCCCAACTTGTGCCAATGAAACGCCCCCGGGTTCTCCCTCACCGCCCGCATGGGATCACTCTCGCCTTTATCTACGAATTTACGACACAAGCTCTGCAAGAACGCCTTCACGCTCACCTCGGCGCTTCCTCGAGGTCCGAGTCGTTTCGTTCGCTCCAACGCGCACCCCGCCAGATTCCCGTACAACTCCATGTCCAAAACCATCTCCCGCGCGCGCTCGACGCCCTCGTTCATCGCGTCCGCCGCGTCAACCGCGAGTTCGAGATCATGATTCTCCGGCTTTTGCAGCTCCTCCTGATTCACGCGCGTCTCCTCGAGCGCGTTTCGAAGCTCTTTCCTCTTCGCCCGCGCGCGTCGGTCTCGCTCGAGTTTCTTCGCCGCGTCCGCGGTCGCGCTTCCGGTCGCCATGACGTTTGCGCGACGAAAACCCTCGACCCGCGTCTCTCTTCGCTCGAGCGCCGCCTCTTCGCGTCCCGTCGCGTCGCGTCGCGTCGCTCGCGCGCGTCTGACGGTCGCGCGCCGTCGCCGGTCGGCGTTTTGAAATTCCTCCTCGGAAAGGCACCGCGGCTATCCGGGCACCACCGCGTGAGGGACTCTCGACGAGTCCGGACTCGCCACGGTGGTATTCGTGTATGGTGTATGGGTAAAGGTTTACAGATGGCGTGAAATATACACACAATACGAGGGGCACAGACACGGCGTCACACCGCGCCTCGCGCGCGCCACCGCGCCTCGCGCGCGCGCGACGACGCTCGCGCGCGCGGAACGGTCATTTTTCATCGCCTCGTCTCGTCTCGTCTCGTCTCGTCTCGCCGCCGCGCTCGCGCGCGTCGCCGGAAGCGCGACGCATCGACGCGCGCGAAGGATTCCGCGTCGGACGCCGCGAGACGCCCATGTCGACGCCGCAGACGTGCGTGATATGCCTCACGGCGCGCGAGACGGGCGATGACGAATACGTCACGTGTGCCTCCGGCGCGCACGCGCTCTGTCGCGAGTGTTTCGGCGCGCACGTGCGCACGGAATCTGGCAAGGATGTGAGCCAGTTGAGCGCGCGCGGCGGCGACGTCTTGTGTCCGTTGGCGTCGGACGCGTGCGGGGCGCACAAGTGCGCGTCCAAGCCATTCAACGCGAGAATCATCGCGGCGGTGTGTGACGACGCGACGTTCTCGGCGTACGACGCGGCGAGGACGAGGGTGGCGGAGAAGAAGATTGTCGAGGAGGCGGAGGCGCGCGTGGCGCGCGCGAAGGCGACGGCGGCGGCGGCGGCGGGAGAGGAGGCGCGTTTGCGATCGACGCGCGACCACGTGATTGAGAACATCTTGAACGTGTCGTGCACGAGGTGTGGACAGACGTTTTGTGATTTTGCTGGGTGTTTCGCGCTCAAGTGCTCGAGGTGCTCGGCGGCAATCTGCGGATATTGCACGGCCGACATCGGCGCCGACGCGCACGCGCACATCGCGCACTGTCCTCTCGCGCGAGAGGTGTTATCGTGGCAGTCGAAGAAGAAGGATGGTAAAGCCAAGGCGAAGAAGAGGCGAGAGGTGAACGGGAACCTTCCAGACGGAACGTTCGGGGATATGGAACTCTTCGAAGAGGCGCAGCGGAGGCGGCGTTTGAGAGTGCTCGCCGCGTACTCGGAATCGTGGGACGGAAAGTTTTACGACGCAGTCATGTCTTCTCTCGAGAAGGAGTTGAAAGATTTGAAACTCAGCCGGAAGGATGTCGACAAGGCGCGCGCGCAGAAGAAGAATCCCAAAAATCCCGCAAAGCAGGCGCAACCGCGAGCCGCCGCCGCCGCCGCGCAACCGCCGCGGGGAGGTAACGCGCGCGGCGGACGCGCGCCGCGGGTGAACCCGGTGATAGACATGGCTCGTCAACTTGGAGAGCTGGCGAGACGCGAACGGAATGTGAGACTTGTAGAAGAGCAGGCCCGCCGCCGGCAGGCGGAAGAACGGCTGGTCATGATGCGGCAGCTAGTTCACGCGCAGCAGCAGCGAGAAGCGGAACGAGAGGCGCAGCGGCAAAACGCCGAGTTCCAGGAAGCTATGCATATGTTCCTGGGGTATCCCGAGAAACCGCCAGACGCACAGGCGGAACGAGACCGTCGAAACAACGCGATCACGGAACAACGCGAGCTTGAAATTGCCATACGGCGTTCGATGGAAGACGCCAAGCGCGCTCGGTTGCGTGAGAATACGCCTCGACGCGTGGCTCAAGCGACCGACCAATCCGCCGGTCCTTCTCGGAAGCGCGAACCTTCCGCGCGCGGCAATCAGCGCCGCGTAAAAGTCGAGCAGACTGCCAGCGCTTCACGCGATTCGAAGCGAAAACGACGGGGAGCTTCGAAATCAGCCGTCATTGATTTGACGTGATCCGCATAACTGTAAAATGTACGCGCTGTAAAACTTAGAACTAGGATCTCGCTCCTCGCTCGAAGGTGTCTCTTTGTCTCCCTCATGTAAACTCATTCGTGCGCGCGCGCGTCACCGCGTCCACAGATGTCGCCGTAAAAGGCGTCACGCATCGTAAAAATACACCGAAAGCATGATCGTCGTCCAGCAAGGCGACGCACCGGACGGACCGGACGACTCGAGCGGCGCGATCAATCCGGCGTGCTTCCTGTTGAGATTTCCGAAGCACGCGTTCACGGGGTTGGCGCGTTTTCTGACTTCTTGCGAGCGAGAAGCCGCGCTCGAAGCGACGTTAGAAGTGTTCGGATACGGGTCACCGTGATCGCTCGCGCGTCGGGCGAGGCGGCGCAGGGAGACTGTGGGCGAGAGCGCGCTGCGCATTACACTTCACGGGTCCTAATCAGCCTTCATTGCTCGAGCAGCCTTCGTTTTAGCGGACGGAAACAATGACTTCAAGATGGCCATCAACCAGATGACGTTCATGATTTGGAGCATGGCGCTCGCAGAGACGTACCACGCGTACAACCACTTCGGACTCGCGCGACCCGCGGCGAACATGGCGTAGGCGTCGGTAAAGTACAGATACATCATCGGCAAACCCACGACGAATCGAATAAACACCCAGAGCACGAAACCAACGAGCTCGACCACTTTAAAGACGGTCGTCGCGCCCATTCCCGCCTTGATCATGATGTAACGAGCCGACAAAAACGGCAACGTCATCTCCCAGAGCAAAAAGTTTGCGGCGTACAGGTGCAAGAATCCCTTCGGCATGAACTGCGGTAACCCAAACGTGATCGCAGAGATGACGCCGTGAAGGAAATATTGCACGTCGTAGTGTTTTCGACTCACGATGGAGTCCCAGACGAAATATCCCACCGCGAGACACACCAATTCCTCGCACGTCTCCAACGGCGGCGAGGCGTACATTCGACTCAACGTATCCGTCGACGTTTTCAGCCCCTCTCGCAACAGCTTGGACGCCCACACGCCGCACACCGTGCCCCAGACGCTTGACGCACATCGTACGCCGAAATCGGCGCGCGATTTCGCGTCGAGCGACGCTAGAAATCGCTTATGAAAAACGCGAACGTACGCCAACGACAAGTACTGAATGGCGAAACTCCCGAACAGTCCGAGCGCGATGCACGAGAGTTGCGTCCGCGAGAGCGAAAAGTCGAGTTCGACGTCTTTCGGCGCGCGCGCCAGCGGGTTCTTGGCGAACATGCCGTCTCTCTCGCGCGCAACGCGGTGTGAGGAGACTTTTTAGAGCTCGACGCAACGGTTGGGCTACTCGAAGCGGTAGGTATTAAAATCAATCGGAATCGTCGTCGTCTTCGCTCGCCGACACCTCCTCGAAGTCGTCCGAGATGGACCGCGCGTCGTGATCGTCGTCTAAGTCTGGGTTTAAGTCTAAGGATACGAAGGGCACAACGCGTTGCGCGGGCTTGACGGCGGCGACGGCGTTGGTCGGCTTGACCATGGCGCCGACGCCCTCGTCCATCTTCGGAATGTCGAAACGCAACGCGTCGCCCGGTTTCCACCCCGGTGGCGGCGGAGGGATTCCCTCGGGCCACGGTTCGCCCGGTTTCCACTTGGACAGACGCGCGATGAGTTCCTCCGGGGGAATGGCGGCGGCCGCCTCCAACATTTTTCTTCGCGCCTCCTCTCTCTCGCGCTCCTCCGCCGCCTTGGCCTCCGCCTTGGCGCGCGCTTTTCGATCCGCCGCATGTTGCGCAAGTTTAGATACTTGAAAGTGTTCCTCCTGCGGCGCCGGTGGCATCATTCCACACAGCGGTGCGCCGGGAACGTACGCGCTCGGCGCGAATGTCGTGTAACTGATTCTCCTCGCGTAATCCAACAGATCGGTGAGTTTAAGCTCGCCTGTGCGCGGGCGTTCGCCGTCAGTCGTCCGTGCGCGAGAACGAGATCGCACCGCGCGCACACGTTTCGCGCGTTCGCGCGCACACGCACTCTCCGGTGGAATGTTCCAGTGTCCCAGTGCGTTGGCGCGGTCGATCGCGTCCCGAAGCGCGTTTCTCGCCGCGGCGAGTTCGAGGGCGACGTCGCCCGCGGATCCCGCGCGCGCGCTCGTCGTCGGCGCGTCGACGTCCATCGCGTCGTCCGCGGTCGCCGCGGCGGCGGTCGCCGCGCGCGAGGATTTCCCTCGACGAGGAGGCATGATGTGCGGCGACGGCGCAGGCGGGACACGCGCGTCTTTCGTTCGTTTCGTTACAATATCAATCGACATCGCGCGCGTTTTTCCTTCGTTCATTCGTCCGCGCGTCTCCGCGCGTTCGCGTTCGACGTCTCACGCCGCCTTTTCGCGCTTATCGCTTCGCTCGAGCGAGGCGACCGCCATTTTTCGTCTCGCCGCCGCCACGCCCTTCTTCACCTTTAACGCGAACCAGTTCAACGTGAGCACCCCCGCGACGCCTCCGACGAGCGTCCCGTACTTGACCCAGTCCTCCATCGTCTTACACGCACCGAGCGTGAGATACCGCCCGACCTCGAGCGCCGTGAAGATGTTCTTCTGCGTCTTCGTGTACACGGGCACCGCGCCGACGACGTTGCTCGTCCCGTACGTCGTCTCTCGTCCCGACGTCCCTTGATACGACACGCTCGCCGCGCCTCCCACGAACGACCCGGACTTTTTCGGCACGACGACGAACGAGTACTCCACCGTCTCCCCGGGCGCGATGGAGGCGAACGACGCGCTCAGGGACTCTTTCCCCGTGACGAGCTCAAAGTCGTCGCTCGAAAATCCATCATCCTTCGCCTTCACCTTTCTCGCCTCCAAATCCCCGGCGTTGGTCAGCGACACCGTCACCGTGAGGTTCTGTCCCTCGATCGCGAGGTCCTCGACGACGCGTTTTCTCGCCAAGAGCCGCGCGGGCGACGGCGGGACGTCGTCGGTGGCGTCACCGGTCGGGACGGCGTCGTCATTTTGTGCGCGCGCGATCGCGGGCGCGAGCGACGCGATCGCGACGAGCGCGCACACGCGCGCGACGCGCGCGAGGGATGAACGGGCGCGAGACGTTCGTCGAGGTCTCGCGGACATGGTGTGACGTCGCTGCGAAGAGCGCGCGCGTCGATGTGACGACGAGACGCGCGATCTCGATGCGCCGGCGCAATCACTGGGCGTCGCGTTCGGGGCGCGGCGCGCGAGAGACGCGAATAGTTTTCTCCGCGCCGTCGTGCCACGCTTTGACTTTTGTCGCTCGAGTGGACGCGTCGACGACATCGGTGTCGGTGTCGCTGTCGTGGATGACGTCCACGCGTAAATGACACGCTCGAAGCGCGTCGACGAGCTCTTCGAACATGCCGGCGTAGCGAGACGCGTTGACGAGCCAACACTCGCCGTCGGGGGCGAGACGTCTGGCGACGCACGCGGGAAGCGCGCGCACGTGTTCGCGCTCGTATAAGACGTCGGAACCGATGATGACGTCGAAGACTTGGTCGTCGGCGAGGGCGCGTTTTGGATCGGTCGTGGGCGTCGGCGCGCGCGCGAGCTCGCGATTCCAGTCGAGCGCGACGGCGGAGCACGTCTCCGCGCACCCGTTTTCCACGACGCTTCGATCGAGCGCCTCCAAGAGCGGTTCCTCGTAGTCGCTGAGTGTGACCGATCGCGCGCCGAGTTTGGCGGCGAGTATTCCGCACGTACCGACGCCGGCGCCGACCTCGAGCACGGTTTTCCCGCGAACCGTCTCCGGCGCCCGCGCGAGTCGACGGCTCAGCGTTCTCGCCGCGTTCCACAATCTCGCCCCGACCCCGTTCGCGAGCGCCGTCTCCAACACCCGCACCTCAACGCCGTGAAACATACACGTCTTGTATCTCTCCACCGTAATGCGCTCGCACGCGGCGACGGCGGCGGTTCTCGCGTCGCGCGCGCTCTCGTCGGCGTCGGCGTCCCCGAACGCCTCAACCGCCGCTCTCGCGTTCGCGCGCGACGCTTCCTCGGCGCACGCGCGATCGCCGTCGATCGCGGCCGTCAAGTCTCGACACGCGCGCGCGTATCGCACGCGTCGCGCTCGCGCTCGCGCGCGCATCGCGCCCTCGTTCGCGCTCGACGTCTCGGCGGCGTTTTGGCTCGCCGCCTCGTGCTCAGCCGCCACGGCGCGGAGCGCGTCCACGAGCGCGTGCACGCGCTCCGCGGCGACGACGGCGCTGACTATATCTCCTTCGCTGGCGTCGCTGAAGCTCGCGTCCGAGCGCGCGTCGACGTCAGGCATCGCGTTCCGCGCGCGCGCGACTGCCGACTGACTCAACACACGTGGCAGGCTGTCGACATTTCGACGCGCGTCGGCGTCGTGGACGACGCGATGTCGACGCGCGCGCGCGCGATGGACGAAGGGGAGGACGTCGACGACGACAGTGACATCGCGAACGTGCCGTCGACGCGATTCGACGTGCGAAAGTTTACCGAACAAAAAGTTGATCGTTACACCCGGAGTGGACATAAGTTGCACACCTACGACGAGCGCGACGATGACTCTCACGATGGAGAGGAGAGCGATGGCGTCGGCACGGATGAGTTGAGCGAGATGGCTTCGTGGGAGGGCGAGGCGTCGTCGGGGGACGGCGCGGGGCGAACGGTGAAGGAGCTTCGTCAGGCTGGGTTGGAGCTCGAGTCGGTCGAGAGTTTGAACGTGTTCAATCTCTCCATCTTCGAGCGAGGCAAGCTGAAACCGGGGATGCGTCGTTGGCAGTTTTACATTTTGGTCGCGAGCGAGTGCGCGCTGGCGGTGGGGATCTTTTTGATGTACACGATGATCGGGCTCGGACACGAGGTGTACTCGGGTTTGGCCAACGACGATAATTGGAAGTTATCGTGGAGCGTCGCCGGTGGGAGTTTGGCGCTATTCGTGGTTCTGTGGGTGCTCGATGCGGTCGAAGCGGCTCGAACGCGCGGGAGCGCGTTCGGGAAGACATTGACGTTTTTCTTTGCGGGCATCGGCGTCGCGGGACTCTTGGTGAGCGGCATGCTGAGCATCAAGGAATACGAAACGCTTCCGATCTCCATCTATGTCATCTTTAAGGCTGGAATCATTCGCATCATGAAGTCAACCGTGTGTAAGACGACGCACAACGGTTCTTTCCTGAAGCACGTCGCGTACGCTAGTTACTTTGTGTGCGTTGCATCTGTCGTCACGTGGGTTGTATGGGTCGCCGGTTGGGATAAACAATGGAGCGAAGAATTGTTTGACTCCTACGCGTTGAAGCTCGGATGCAACGCCACGACCACGACTTCGGCGAATAGCGGCGATGCGAATCCGGGAGGCTGCGACAACATCGCGTACATCATGTACGGGGCGCCTCTCGCCATCAGCGCGCTCAACCTCGTGTATGGTTTGTCTTGCGCCAAGTTGTCGAAGAAAGGTGGTGCGCTAATGCTCGTCACAATCCTCGGGACGCTTGTCGCCTTCGGTACGTGGATCAGCGTCGCTCTGTCCGCGGTTGAGATGGGCGTGGCGACGGATGTCATTCAGCTCATCGTCGTTTTCTGCGCAATTTTCGGCATCGCCTGTTTCATCACCGCCGGTCCCCGGCGTGTGTATCGACAGGCGACGAAAAGCAAGTTGGCAAAGAAGGTGATCGGTTACACACAAACTGATCTCGCCAAGGCGCTGCTGTTCTGTTGCACCATGACTCTGCTTCCGTTCGCGCTCGCCATCTCTGTCGTGAGCGCCGCCGCGCGTCGACTCGGTCTGAGCTTGTATCAACAGCCGCCGGACATGCCGAAGGATGGTTTTCTCACCGCGGCGACGCACGCGATGATGGCGTGGTGGTTCAACGACCCGACGAAGATTTTCAAGTACTCGGCGTACATCTCAATTTTTTACTTTACGTTTTCCATCGGTGTCGGTAAAGGAGCCGTCCTCTTTCTCGCTTGGCTGGTGGATGCGTTGAGCAGTCTCAACGTGGGTCTCGTCATATTCGTCTTCATACTCATCGGTGTGAGCATGTTTTTGCTTCCACCCGTGCCCGGTCCACCGGTGTATCTCACCGGCGGCATCCTCGTCGTCGGCACGCTCGAACCGAAGATTGGTTTCTGGCCGGCGACGATGCTCTGCGTTCTTATTTGCTGGTTCGTCAAACTTCTCTCGTGCGCACTCCAGCAGAAGATGATCGGCGAAAACTTGGGGAAATACGCCTCCATCAGGCACATGTGCGGCATCAACTCGCTCCAAATGCGCGCCATTCGGTACTGCCTGGAACAAAAGGGATTTTCCGTGGCGAAAATCGCCATTTTGTGCGGCGGTCCCGATTGGCCGACGTCGGTGCTCTGCGGCATTCTCAAGCTCGATCTCTTACAAATCATGATCGGCACATCGCCCGTGCTCGTGTTATACCTCGGCTACACCACAATCGCGGGGGCACTTCAGTTGAAGATTGGATCGTGCGATGGTTCCACCTCGACCAACAGCGACTCGAGCTCTTGGGGATTGCTCAACTCGATGTTCCTCGCGTTAGCATTCGTGAGCATGTTGATCACCTCGCTCTCTGCGGTGTACTTTATGGAACAAACGGTAATGACGAAGCGAGAAGAATTGGACAAGATGCCGCTAGACGAAGAGGTGGAGGAATTGGACAAGGTGGACCGTAAGACGGAGGAGGCGTACGCGCACGTGACGGATTGGTCGCGACTCTCGTTAACGTCTAAGGCGTCCGTAGTCGTCGCGGCGGTGAGCGGCATTCTGAGTTGTCAACTCGGCGTCGTTCTGGCGCAGCGTTCGTTTGAGTCGTTCACCGTGTCGTGCCCGGTCGCCGTGAAAGACGTTGTCAAGCCGACGGGTTGGTTGTCCATTGGATTGATGGGGGTGTGCATGGTTTTCACAAAGGTGTTCAATACTATCGCGAGAGCCAACACGCGGAGACGGCTCGCCGAGACGGAATCTGCGGCGGAACAGTCGGAACGAACGACCGCCGCGTAGCCTCACTCGACCCGAACCTTCAAAATGTATAACACGCTATGCGTAGAACAGGTTTTCTGAACGAATCATACTACGTTTTTCTGCTTGAAATGCGAACATCTCGTATTAAATGTCTAGTTGCCGTTACCGAAGATTTGTTGCCGAATCCTTTCGTATGATTTTCTACCCCCGACCATCTTGGAGAACACGTCTCTCCAGGCCCCTCCCCGTCTCACCTCTTCCGGCGACGCCGGCGTAAAGTGTACGGAGCGTTTCTTTCCTAGTTCTGGTGTCTGCTCCGCGATCTCCGACTCGGCGTTTTGCACGGTGGCGGCTTCGACTACCTTGGCGATGGTTTCGTGGCGACGACTGTGTCCGCCCAAAGACGAACTTTCTGCGATCGGTTCGTCGTATAAATCGTCTTCTTCCATTTCCACGGCGCCAAGTTTCGGAACATTGCGTCTAAGTTTTCGGTGCGTCTCTTCGTTGTGACCCTTCACCTTTGATAGGTACTTGGCGGCGGTTTCTCTCGACATTTTGCCGACCTTCGTTTTCGACTCGGCACTCGAGGTCGACTTCTTCTTCGAAGCGGACGCGGACATCGACTTCTTTTCGGGCGCGGGGGAATCGCTCCAGCTGATCGATTTGATCTTACCCGCGGTCTTGTGACTCTTCGCCTTCGACTTAGCCACCGGCGCCTTCTCCGACCAGTCGTCTCGGCTCAACGCGCCGCCGGTAGACTTTTTTGCCTTGGACGCCGACTTCGACGTCTTTGACTTTGTGCTTGACTTTGAATCCTCCGACCAATCGATTCCTTTCAACGGCGTCGACGCCTTCTTCGAAGTCGCGCTCTTTTTCGACTTTGAGTTCGTCTTTTGATCCTTTCGCCTCTCCGCCGCGTGTTTCTCAGCGTCCTTGGCCGACACGGAGAGCGACGCCATGAGAGAATCCATGTCGACTTCACCGTTCGACGATCCCGGATACCTACCGCCACCTGGGTACCTGTTGTCGCCATCGTACGTGGACACATCGGCGTGCGTATCGACCGCGATACCGTGCAAATGTTGACTATCGTCGCGAGGCGCCAACCCGCGCCCGTACTTGAAGTCGTCGATGGTTTCTTGATCGTACTCGCCCAAATCTAACAGATCCTTCTTTTTGTAGAAGACCTCGACGTCGTTAGCATCGTTTTCATCAATGTCATGCTTGTGATGCGGATACGGATACTGTCTCAGTTGACCTCGCCCTTTTGAAGACAGACCGCGCGAGCTCATTCTGCCGTGGTGCGCATGCAACGCGTCTTCAAACTTTGAATTCTTCGATTTCTTGCCGAAACTCATCTCGTGAAAAACCATCGATTTCAGTTTGTCGAACGGCGACTTGCTCTTTTCGTGTTCGGATGCCTTCAATTCACTCTTGGACGATCCTTTGGAGACCGAACCGGAATGAGACTTTGAAGACTTGGACGATTTCGAGGCGCTCGATTTGGACGAGCTCGATTTGGACAAGCTCGATTTGGACGAGCTCGATCCCGCCTTGGAAGACGAATGGGACTTGGAGCTCACTTGATACGCGTCATCCGCATCAATGAGCAAGTCATCGATGGACAATTCTTCCTTGTCCTTGTGTCCCAGATCGGGCGCATCTGCGTACTGCTTTGGGTGTTTGGCGGCGACTTTTCCAAAGATTTCATCGAGGAAGGATTCCGTCGCGTCCGCGCTCTCTGAAAACGTGGGCGCCGGGTCAATCGCCGCTTCTTCGACCGGCTCCGACTCCGGCGACTCGACATTTTCGTTCCATTCCGCCGCGGGCGCGCGATCCTCCTTCTCGCTCCGAGGGTGTTCCTCGCCAACTTTGGCCAGACTGGCGTGCCCGGGGAAGTGCCTCTTCGGCGTCATTCCCGAAAAATTCGGATTGTACGTCATCTCTGCTTGCAGCACATCTTGATACTCCGTCGCCCAGCGTTTGGTGAGGCCACCGGTCTCATCCGGGTGCACGGCTCGCGCGCCTCGCGCGTACTCGCCGAAATCCAACTCTCGGAGATCGAGCTCGGTCTCGTCGACCAAATCCTTCGCCCAGTCACCGGGTGAGCCGTCACCGAGCGTGGCGAACGCACGAACACCGCCCACACCGTTCGCCATCGTCACCCGCGCCGTTCCGACCGTCGTCGACGCCGAACCGACGCCGCACAGCGCCAACGCGCCGATCGCCAAGGACGCCGTCGCGACGCGCACCCGTCGCGTGCGCGTCTCGCACACCTCCTCCACCTCGCACGCGCCGATAGCATCGCGCACGCTCTCGCGCACGGCGCTCGCGCACCCCCTCGCGCGCGACATCACCGTCCGCGACGACGCGCGCCTCGCGCGCGCCTCGCGCGTTGATGGTTCGCCATCGCGTCCGCTTCCCGACGTCCCGAACGCGTCGCCGCGTCGCTCCGGGAGCAACGGCGCGCGGTCTTCGCGCATGACGGTCTCCACGAACGCGTCGATCGACCGACGTCGACGCTCGAGCGTCCGCGCGCGTCTCGCGCGTCTCGTTCTGTCGCCCGTCAGCTCGTCGCGGGGGTGTTGAGCTCACGAGTCCCCTCTGAACCCTTGGTTCATGACTGGCCGTGCGTCATTCGTCGCCGACGACGCGCGTCGTGCGCGCACTTGAGACGCACGCGACGCGCGCAAAGACGCACGCGACACCCGTGCGTTGATCGCACCGCATTTTATGTCGACGCAGAACCTCGCGCAGGCGCTGGACTTGCTTTTCCGCGCGTGCACTTTTGCCCTCTGGGCGCTCGTCGGGTGTCTCGCAAGCGCGGTGTCGCCGCTGACGTGGTTGGGCGTGGACGATGAGGACGGGGAGGTGAAGTTTTACGTCGGCGAGGTGCGACACAGGCGATTGAAGCCCGTGATGCGGGCGTTCGAGTATCCTCTGCGGTGCGCGGTGGTGGACCTGGACGCGCCGCCGAGGTGGTTCGTCTCGAGCGGGCAGGCGCGCGACCACCTGACGGCGGAGGAGGCGCGCGCGAGATGTGGGACGAGAGGGAAAGTGGAGCTGTTGACGTCGCCGAAATCGTTCGGGTACGCGCAGAATCCGATATCTGTATATTACTGTTGGGACAAGGAGGGCACGCTTCGTCGCGCGTTGGCCGAGGTGACCAACACGCCTTGGAACGAACGCGTGGTGTTCGCGTTCGATCCCACGCCCGTGGTGGATGAAAACGACGCGACGGTGCCGAAATCGTTGCACGTGTCGCCGTTCATGGACATGGCGGGGGAGTGGTACATTTCGAGCACGCCGCCGGGGAACGAGGTGACGCTTCGCGTCAACGTGCTCAATCATCCAGAGTACGGCGATTACTTTTTCGCATCCTTCAAGGCTAAGCTGGATACGAGCAAATATGCCAAATGTAGAAACGAACGCGCTGGAATGATGAATTTACTCAAGCACGGGTGCACGCCGCACAGAGTGGCGTATTGGATTTACGCGCAGGCGGTGGCGATTTTATACTCAGGCATCTCGTTTTACTCGCCGCCGGGTTTGAGTAACGTGGAGAAGCGAGTGAAGAGCGCCGGTGACTTGCGTCCTGGAATGTGCCCGATGCGACCGACGTTTAGACGAGCGCCGTATTGGCCCTGGACGACGTAGAAATGTAGACTGATAGAGAAAGAAATTGAAATGTTTTATTACAGACGCGCGACTCGAGTGCGGTAAATTTAAATGTTACACGAACAAATCTCCATACCGAGGTACACGAGATGATCCGCGAGAGATGCGTGCGTCCACTCGCTGTCGCTCCCTTTGGGATCTTCACCACTTCCGTCGCCGAGAATGTAATCGCCCGACGCGTTTTGAAACACCTCCGTCGGGACGTGATGATAGCCGAGCAATCTTGGAGGCAGACTCGGGACTGCGTCGTGCGCGTGCGTCCATCGTCGCATGCGATCGCCGAACTTCCCACCAACGAAACTCGCGAATACCTGATCGCCGACTCTGGGCGACCCGAACGTGCTCACACTCGCCACTCGAAATCCGAGCGCCTCCAACTCCACCGCCGCCAGCGTGCTCATCGCCCCGCCGAGCGAGTGTCCGCTGATCTCCACCTCCACGCGCCTCCACATGCGCTCATATTTCGTCCTCAGCTTGATCAAGTGCGAGATCAACTTTTTCCGAACGCTCGCGTACGCATCTTGAAATCCCGCGTGCACGCGTCCGACGCCCGCCGCCGCGTCCGCCGACGGCAACGTCGAGTGCGCGGCGTCTAAATTCTCCACCCAATTATACAGCGATCGAGGCTCCGTCCCTCGAAACGCCACCACCAATCGCCTCGAACGCTTATCGTACCCGGCGTACGCCTTGACGCGCTTTCGATCGTGTTCGAAGACGCCGACGTCCGTGAGCGTCGCCGACGCGCGCTCGCAGTACCGACACGTCCAGTTCCCGAGACCAACCTTGCAGTAGGCCGCCCCCGCGAACCACAGCGCGCGCTTGGCGCGTTCGACGTCCACGCTTGGTGTCGACGGCGCGGACGCGCGCGCGTCGTCGACGACGGCGGCGTCGGCACCCGTCACAGTCCTCGTCAACGCGGTCGCCAACGGGTTGAGATTGCGCGGTGGTTCCCGCTCGAGCGCGCGCGCGCGCGCGCTGGAGACGCACAGGAGGACGCACACGATCGCCACCGCGACGTCGCGCGCGCGTCGGGCCATGACGCGCGTCGTCCGGCGCGTTGCAGTGTGCGAATAGGTGTGCCGTCCGAGTTTTCAACGGTGAACGAGATTGAGAATTTAAACCACAGACGACGCCGCGCGCGACCGACGCGAGACGAGACGCCGCGCGCGGGGGTGAATCATGGCGACGAGCCATCGCGCGTACTACGACGCCGTTCGAGACGCGTTGGAATCGGCGTTCGCACTGCAATCCGCGCCGTCGAGAAAGATGGATGGATTGAACCGTCCCGAGGTGGAGTACGGAGACGCGCCGGCGCTGTTGATGCCGCCGGTGGAAATCACGCGCGGAGAGGCGAGCGAGGGGGCGTGCTTGATCGAGCGCGCGGTGAACAGCGCGAGGGTGAGCGTGCGGGTGCGACAGGTGGATGAGTTGGAGGAAATTCTCACCAGGGCGTTTTGTAAATCGTTGGGACGACGCGCGGACGCGTTTGAGATTTTGAGGCGCGTGCCATGCGAGGGGTATGACGTGTCGTTTTTAGTGTTGCTCTCGCACGTGGAGAGCATGGAGGCGAGCGCGTTGGTGGATTTCGTGGTGACTTTTATGCAAGACGTCGATAAGGAGTTGAGCGAACAGAAACTGAGTGTGTCGAGTCGAGGACGCGAGGTCGCGAGTCGATTCTTCTCCGCGTTTTGTTAGGTTTCGCATCGTAGTTGTATTTACAGATAGCTGTGACTAGTAGCTGCGTTTATGTCGTTCTAGTGTACACGCGTTTCGCGCTTCGTCCAACAGCGCGTCCGTCGTAGCGCTCAGTTCAATCTCAACACGTTCTCGGCGCACAGAATCACTCGAGGAACGGTGTCGTCGACGGTCGAGGTGGTTTCGTTCACGCGTCCCGGGAGATCCACCTCGCGCCAAGGTGGGTAAATGGCGACCTGTCGACCGCGCTCGAGACTGAGCTCTTGCGCTTGCGCCGAGGTGAAAATCACAATCGCTCGACTGTATTCGAGGTCGGTCCGATCGAAATCATCGCTCGTCGCACGGTGTAAATCGCAAATCGCCCCTGCACAATTCGTGAGAGACGCATCCAGTCTCGACGCGTTGACGGTGAAGTGCAGCGCGCCTCGCGATGACGGAGGCTGCGACTGCGCGACGCGTTTGGCGAATTGCGCGTGCGCCGCGTGGGCGTTTTGGAGCACGTGCTGCAAACGATTGGTGAGCGAACCCGCGTTGCGCGAACGATTGCGTTGCGTCGCCAACGACGCGCTGACACTGGATCGAGGCATGAATGTTGGCGAAGACATTTTCGGTAATCGAGACAACGCGCCCAAACCGCCCGGCACGTCGACATTTTCTTGTCCCAGCGTGCACGGTACTTCGTCGCCGCCGCCGCCGCTCTTTCCACTGGAACTCACGCCGTCGTCGTCTATGTCGTCGACGGCGATGTCGTCCTCGACCGTCACCGCATCGTTCGTCGTCGCAGCGTGTGTCGCGGCGGCGCCACGCGTTGTCTCGCGTTCCGCCACGTTCGCCACCCCGTCCGTCGTCGTCGCTCTCACCGCCGTGGACTGCGTCAAAAGATTCAATCTCCCCAACACCCCCCTCGGCGCCACGTTCGCGTTCGCGTTCGTCTTCGCCCTCTTCGCCGCGTGTCTCGGCGACGTCGCCGCGCGCGCCTTGCTCTTCCCGTTCGCGTTCGTCTTCGCCCTCGCCCTCGACTTCTCTCTCCTCCCACCCCCCGCGCCGTCGCGCGCGTCATCACCCTTGCTCGCGCGCATCTTCTTCGCCGCCGCCGCCGCGCGCTCGACGCTCACCCCCAACGCCTCGGCAAGCACCGCCGCGTCTCTCGCCGCCGTTCCCGGCGACGGCGTCCCCGCCCCCCTCATCGACGCTTCCTCCGCCTCTCTCGCCGCCGCGCGCAGACGCGGACTCCGTCGCGGCGTCGTTTCGAGCGCCGACGCGTCCATCGCGCGTCTCGGCGGCGTCGCCTCGACCCGTTCGTCGTCGTCGTCGTCGATAATCTCGTCGACGGCGTCGTCGAGCGCATCCTCCACCCCTCGCCCGCGCGTCGCGAACCCCCCGCCGTCCACCGCGCGCGCGAGATCAAACGCCAACGCGCGTCCCTCTCGCCCCTCATCCGCGCGTCCCTCGTCCTCCTCGTCCTCGTCCTCGTCCTCGTCCCAATCGAATCCAACCGGCGCTTTCCTCGCGCTCGTACTCGGCACGCGCGCGGCGTCCGCGTCCGACGCGCGTCTCGTCGGCGTCGCCAACGATTGCGCCGCCGCGCGCGGCGACCCACCGCCGTACCCGACAACCTCGTACTCGTCGTCGTCCGCCTCGTCGACATCCATCGCGACAGAAACTGACGTCGAACCCAAAACACGCACATGTTTGCGCGTCGCGTCGAGGCGGCGCTCGCGCGCGTGTGGACGCGCGCGACGCGCGAGAGACACCGCATAGGTGCGGAATTCCGCGCGTCGCGCCGCGCGTCGTGGTCGCGCGCGCGCGCGCGCGACGACGACGGCGGTGAGGATGGCGGCGAAAACGAAAACGGTAACGGTCGGTCGCGTTCGGCGTCGTCTCGCGCGCCGCGCGCGGCGTACGTGCACCTGCCGTTTTGTCGATCGAGGTGTCACTACTGCGATTTCGCCATCTCTGTCGTCGGCGCGCGAGGCGACGCGGACGTGGAGGTGGTGGATGGCATGCGACGGTACGCCGACGCCGTGCGCAGAGAAATCGCCGAGACGCGACGGCGAATGGTTGCCTCGTCGTCGACGTCGGTGATTCGACCACTGGAGACAGTGTTTTTCGGTGGAGGGACACCGTCGCTCGTGCCCGCGGACGTTTTGGGGGACATCATCGGTGATTTACGAGACGCGTTCGGGTTCGCGCCGGACGTCGAGGTGAGCGCGGAGATGGATCCGGGAACGTTTGACGAGGAGAAATTGCGCGCGTTCTTGGCGCACGGGGTGAACCGGGTGTCGCTGGGGGTGCAAAGTTTCGATGATGACGTGTTACGGAACGCGGGGCGGTCGCACGACGTGCGAGCGGTGGAGAAGGCGATCGAGATGTTGCGCGCGAACGGCGCGCCGAGATGGAGCGCGGATTTAATCAGCGGACTTCCGGGTGTGGACGCGAAGACGTGGCGAGCGTCGTTGGAGCGAGTGATCGAGGCCGGGGCGGATCACGTGTCGGTGTACGATTTACAGGTGGAGAAGGGGACGGCGTTTTATCGTTGGTACGGTGAAAATGCGAGAGAGGATAGGACACCGTTGCCGAGCGAGGACGCGAGCGCGGAGATGTTTCGAGACGCGAGCGCGACGTTGGGCGCGGCCGGGTACGAACATTACGAGGTGAGTTCGTACGCGAAACCGGGAGCAAGGTGTAAACATAACCAGATTTATTGGGAAAACGGGTCGTGGTATGGGTTCGGCATGAGCGCGACGTCGCACGTCGACGGCGAACGCGTCGCTCGACCGCGCAAAATGAACGAGTACTACGCGTACGTCGACGCTCTCGAGCGCGGTGAAGACGGCGGCGCGGTGAAGACGGGTGGCGATGGATCGGACGCGCTCTTCGAACACATCATGCTTCGTTTGCGCACGAGCGATGGGATGGATCTCGAGAACGTCGCGGCGCGTTTCGGCACCCACGTCGTCGACGAAATTCACGACGCCATCGCTCCCTTCGTGCCTGATTTCGCCACGTACAGACTCGCGGAGGACGGAACGCGCGTCGGTGTGCGATTGACGGATCCGGAGGGTTTCTTGGTGAGCACCGAAGTGCTCGCGACGCTCATCTGGAAGATGCCGTCGCTCGAGGATGTGGACGAAGAGTAGACTCTAGCTAGGCGCGTTGGGTGGATTGTATTTTTCGAGTGTTACAACGTAGATTGGAAGATTATTTGGCAACTTTTGCCGCGGGCACGTTCACCAAGGGCGCACCCGGGCGCTTGGTGAACATCGGCGTCGGCTTGGGGAGCGGCTTCAGCGAGTCACCGAAGCGTTCGGCTCGCGCCTTGAGCTTGGCTTCGAAATCAGCCTTTTCCTTAGCCTTTTGCTCAGCCGTCTTCTCCGCCGGCTTGGACGCGCCGTTCGATCCCGCCGCGGCGCCCAGATCAAACTTCTTTTCCGCGCCGACGTTGCGAATGCGCGCCTTTTCTTGTTCGCTCAGCGCGAAGGGAAGCTTAAACTTTTCCGCGCGTTCCTTTCTGCGCTCCAAGTCTTTCACGAACGCCTCGTCCGCCTCCTTCTTCGCCTTTTCGGCAGCCGCCTTGCGCTCAGCCTCAGCCTTCTGTTGCGCCTCTCTGCGCTCCGCCTTGACCTTCTCCCGTTCCTCCTTGGTCGGTTTCGGCTTCGGTAAATCCTTGGTCGGTTTCGGCGCCGCTCCGTTTTCCTTTGGCGCCTCCTCCTTCTTCTTCTCTAATTCATCGAGCTTGGCCGCGTCCGCCGCCGACACTTCGACGTCCGGCACGTCCTCGAGCTCCTCCTCGGCCCCTTCACCGCCCTCTGTGCCCCCGATCGCCTCCTCGAGACGCTCGACGAGTTGATTCTTCAACCCGCTCGTGTCCAATCCGCGCTTCTCGAGCTCGTCTCGGAGTTCCTACGTCGTCGCGCGCGTCGCGCGTCGTCCTCGTCAGTCCACTCGTCGCGACACCACGATCGATCGCGCGTTCACACAGATCACGCGTTCGCACGACGTCCACACGACGTCGCGCGCCATCCATCGCCCCACGACTCGGAAAATTCACCCATCGCACGCATTCATTCCCTCCATCGTGCGTCACGCCTCCCTCGGGTCACGCGCGCCCTCGCGCGAGACGCACACGACGCACCTGCACTTTCATCTTCTTCACGTCCATGGCGCGCGATCACACGCGACGGTCCGCGCGTCGTCCTCTCTCGCGCGCGCGCGACCGATGCGCGCGCGCGTGGGGTGACCATTTCGAATTTCGAGCCCACCCGAGTCCCCCGATCGACCGTTCGTGATTCGAAACGACCGGATCACATCCAGTCAGCCTCGCCCTCGCGCGCGTGGATCGTGATGTGGTCGTCACACGCGCGCGCGCGGTGGACGTCGTGCGCGCGCGCGAGGACGAACGCGCGTGGGACCATGCGCTCGACGTCGTGCGCGCGCGCGACCGGTGCGTCGACGCGTGTGCGCGCGATGGTGGGGGGAAGTCGGCGCGCGGTGTCGACCAGACCGTCGCGATGCGTTCGACGCGCGACGCGCGACGCGCGGAGGACGCGCGCGGGCGACGCGCGTGGACGGCGAACGGTCGCGCGCGGACTCGCGTTGGATCAGGACGCCGCGCTCGTGGACTTTTACGAACTTCTCGGCGTCGCGGACGACGCGGATGTGAAAACCATTAAAAAGGCGTACTACGGCTTCGCCAAGGAGTGTCACCCGGACGTGTCGGAGGATGAGGACGAGGGGCATCAGATGTGCGTGTTGTTGAACGAGGCGTACGAGATACTGAGCGACCCGACGTCTCGCGCGCTGTACGACGCGGAGTTGGAGCAGCAGCGACGGGATGAGGAGGACGCGTTCACGGGGAACCCGTACAGTAAGTGGACGACGCGACACGCCGAGCCGGGGGAGACGAGGGCGGTGTTCGTGGATGAGTTTTCGTGCATCGGGTGTAAACAGTGCGTGTGGGCGGCGCCGGCGACTTTTAGGATGAACGATGATTACGGTCGGAGTCGGGTGTTCGCGCAGTGGTTGAACAAGGAGGAGGATTTAAACGTCGCCATCGAGTCGTGTCCGGTGGATTGCATTCACTGGGTGCAGCGAGACGACTTGCCGTATTTAGAGCACGTGACAGTGAATTACGAGAAAGTGAGCGTCGGGATCATGCAGAGTCAGACGAGTTCCATCACCGATCCGTTCGAGGCGGCGGTGTCGTTTCAAAAGGCTCGACAGAGACGCATCGACCAACGCGCCGAGGAGCTCGCCGAACAGCGCCGACGCATGTCCGAGGAGGAGAAGAAGATGAACACCTCGGAGGCACAGCGTCGCGCGTACCGCAAAAGCGCCGACGCCATTCGCGCGAGATGGACCGCGGCCACGGGCGTCGCTTTCGCGCGCGCGCGAAGACGGTACGACTCCAACACGGGGTCCACCATTCCGCTCGAGCGATCCGTCGTCGTGTACGACTCTCCGGGCTCGAGAGACGACATGGACGACACGTGGCTCGCCTTTGACGAATCGGGCGATGTCGAGGACGAACTTCCGGTTGCGCGCTAACTTTACTTTACTACACTATATTCTGTACTTTTACGACGACTACACTATGACTACTCTATCTTTCCAAACCTTTCCTCTTTCCCGTCCGCTCGCCCGCTCGCCCTTCGTTCACCCGTGTCCGCCCCCGCCCTCCCCCGGTCGCCACACCGGTCGCATCTCGTACGTCTCCACCGACTCAGTGTTGGATTCAATCAACCGTCTCTTCTCCGCCTCGACGTCAAACTTAGCCTTGGCGCGTCGTCTGCGCTGCGTCGTAGCCGGAGCGCGCGTATCCTCCACCGCCGTCATCGCGTCTCGCACCTCCAACCGCCCGGCGACGAGTCGACCGAGTCCCACCGATCCGACGGCGACGAAGGCGACGAACGGGACGCCGAGGGCGATGAATCTCGTCCCGGCGTTTCGCGACATGACGAGCGGCGTCGTCGGGCGTCGGTGGGCGTCGAGCGACGAGAGACCGACCAAATGTGAAAGACGAGAGACGAATCGCGTCCGCGCGCGCGAGGACGTCGGACGACGACGACGACGACGCGGTGACCCGTCGAGCGATGCGTGGATTCGTCGACGGACGTCGTCGTGTCGACGACGGTCGAACGACGGGGGCGACGAGTGACGGTCGGGACGGCAGACGGTGACGCACTCGTCGCATCGAGAGACATGTTCGCCGCATCCGCCGTCGTCGGACGTCAGGCCGCGCGCGCCATCGCGCGACGCGGTATTCACGCGGGTCGACCCGCGCTCGGGGGCGCGGACGAACCGGTGCGTGTGCGACGTCGTCGACGCGAACGAACGCGACGGGGGCTCTTAGGGTCGATCGAACGTTGACGAGGGACACGAACGCCGACCGCGCGCGATGGTGATCTCACGACCTCGAGGACTGACGAGAGCTGTTTCGTGCGTCGCGATTCGACGAGCAGGCGTACATTCACGCCAAGCACATGTACGACGTGGGCGGGTTGAAGAACCGAAAGTTGATCTTCGGGCTCGCCACCGTCGGCGTCGTCTTGGTCGGCGGGTACATTCCGGTGTTTGCGATTCAGTTTCAGCAAAAGAAGACGCAAGGATGAGTGAAGCAAACGATACATGCGATGTTCGACGCAGAGACGCGCTTCGTGTTGTAATATCGCCGAGAAAACACGTGTACATTTACCGCCGAGCCCCTTCGCGCCGCCGCTCGCGCTCGCGAGTTCGCGTTCGAGACCAATCACACGCGAATGTAAACTACGGTACGGGTCTAAAGCATTACAAGAGGAGGCATGTGTCCCATCGTTTTATTTCTGTTTCGAACGTTTCGCCCCCGATCCGTGAGCCTCCGCGTCCTCCGCGTCGCCGTCCGCCTCCTCCGCCGGCACGGCGCCGACGTAATACGCCGGTTTATGTATATTCACGTTATAATCCTTCAATGCCGCCGCCAAATCCTCATTCTCCAAGACGATTCTCTTATCTCTCACATCGTATCCCTTCTCTCGCTTCTCCTTGATCTGCGCTTGGTTTCTTTGCACCGCGCACCTATAGGCGTCGTCGGCGATCGAACGCACAAAGCGCTCCGTGGCGAGCGAAATCAGTCTCGTCACGCGCACGTCCGGGTTCCCCACCCCGGCGCGCTTGAGATACTCATTCGTCAACGCATCCGGAATCTGTATCGATCGTCCACGATCGCATCGTCAGTCGTCGTCACCCACACTTCGCGCGCGAATCCACCGCGCCCACCGAACGCACGCACCACGGGCTGATAATCATCCAACGCCAATAAAAACGCATCCACCTCCCCCTTGGTCGCGCCCGGGACGCCCGGGTACGCGTCTTCGTCCTTTTCGCTCGCCGTCGTCCCCTCGCTCGCGCGCGCGGGCTCTTTCGGCGGCATTCGTCGTCGGCGTCGTCGTCGAGTGGCGCGCGGGTGCGCCCTCGGGCGGGACACAGAGTCCCCCAACGTTCCTGGTCATGACTCGTCATGATGGGTCACGATCGGTCACTGGGGGGGGACTGCGAGGGCCGACACGTCGACGGACGCGCCTCGTCGTCCCGCACACGCCCTCGCGCGGCGTCGAGCGTCACCGGCGCGTCCGTCGACGGACGACGCGATCGTTGGTGACCGCGTCTCGCGTTTCGCGCGCTCGTCTCGCGCGCGCGCGTCCCGAACGCGTCCTCGAGGGGAGGATGGCGACGCCGGCGGTGGCGGCGGCGGTGAGCGGCCGCCGCGCGACGGTGACGAGTCTCGCGACGACGCGCGGGCGAGAGAGTCGTCGAGGACGCGGTCGATGCGCGAAAGTCGTCGTCTCGCGCGCCATCGCGAGTTGGTCGTCGACGTCGACGCGCGATGACGGTGAGAAGGCGCCGGAGAATCGATCGAGGGTGGAGGCGAAGAGGGAAACGCCGACGGCGCGCGCGGGCGCCGACCGAGAAAAGAGACGTCGATCGAGGGAGATACAGGATCTCATCGGCGAGTGTGAGGGCGCGTATGAGGTGTTGGCGATCGTGGGTGAGCGCGGGGAGTGGTTTAATGCGGTGAACAGCGTGACAGCCATGTATAAAATCTCGAGGTTGCTCACGTCGAGAGCGGGCCGGTTGCGAAGGAGCGAGGCGAAGCAGGTGTGCGCGGATGGACGTTTCGCGACGCTGTTGGAGATGGTGGAGGGCGGAGTGCAGCAGTTGGATAAGGTTGGGTTGGAGCACAGGCGATGGGCGTATCATAAGCTCGCCCTGCCGAGCGAATATAGAATGAAGGCGGCGCTGAGCATTCGTTTGTTAGACCGAGCGAAGGATTTGCAAGGGGACCTCATGGACGCGAGCGACGTCGAGTTCATATTGACCCTGGTCGAGGAACAGGAGGAGGTGTTCAACAAGGTGAACGCATCGACGGCGTTGCACAGGGTGGCGCGTTTGGCGACGCAAAGAGTGCCGGGCCAAACGAAACCGAGCGTGGAGCGATCGACGCTCTTCGCCGACGCGAGGTTTCAGACGCTCATGAGCATGGTGGACCGCATGGCGGGCGAAATGTCCATGCAGGGAGTGTCGAACGCGCTCTGGGCGCTCGCGAGGTTGGATTATCCGGCGGATGAGACTTTGAGAGAGGCGCTGGCGAACCGAGCGGCGTCGCAGGCGGCGTCGGCCGAGTCGAAAAATTTGAGCACGACGCTCTGGGCGCTCGCCGCGCTCGGGCACAAGCCTCGAAGTAAGCTTCTCAAGGCGATCGCCGAGCGAGCGCTCATCGTTGCGGACGATTTCAGAGCGCCGGAAGTCATCAACATGCTCTGGTCGTACGCCCGATGGGCACGATACTTACCGCCGTCCGACAGGCCGATGCCAGTCGTGCAGGCGATGCTCGACCAAGCGGTGAACACGATGCAGAGCTACACGCCGTATCAGCTCGCCAATCTGTCCTGGTCGTTAGCCATGTTGGATTGCCCTCCGGCGCCCAAGGTTTTGGAGTACATCTTACAGACGGTGGCGTCCGATCCGAGCAAGCTCGACGGGACGGCGCTGACGCACGTGCTCTGGGCGTTCGGCGTCATGGGCACGCCGTACAACGGCGCGTCGAGCGATTTCAGCAAACTTCTTCGCGAAGCCGGTCGACGCGCGGGCGCGGGTCAAGTCGGACGTACGGGCGCCGCGGGCGTGCTCTGGGCGTGCGGTCGACTCGGCGTTGAGCCGGACGCCAAAGACACGGCGCGACTCGTGGATCGCATCTACTCGCAAACCGGTTCGAAGACTGTCGATCCGCAGGCGCTCGTACACTCCGTGTGGGGGGTGTCAACCTTTGAGAACTATTCATTTGACGAGAAAACGAAGAAGGAAATTCTTCAAAATCTGAGCGCTCTCGTGGGCGCCGGTTTAATCGGCGACGTTCACGCGAACGCCCTTCGAGATTCGGCGGAGGATGCGGGCATCTCCGTCGGTTCGTTGGATAAAGTCTTGCCGGCGCGCTAAGCACATTAATTTTTAGATTGTAAAACACACACTTTTACGCGAAACGATGGACAAACTTTAGTGAGAGCTCACGCGCCTAAGGATTAGCTATTACAAGAATTATCGCCAGTGAGAGACGAACAATCCCTCGGATACGAACCTAAAACGCGAAGAAACGTTGCGCTCTCTTGAAGATGACGGATCGCGTTTTGCATGTTTTCGTCAGCCATGTTGGCCTCGAAATCGATGTAGAACAAATAGGTGAACTGCATGGATTGGTTCGCGCCCGCGCTCGTCACCGGATTCGTGCGCAAAGGTCTCGATTCAATCTTCGTCATGTTGATGTTTCTGAGCGAAAAGCACGCCAACGCCTTGAACAACGCCCCAGGTTCCTCCTTCAGAGACACCGCGATGGACGTCTTGAACGGCTGCGTCGTCTCCGTCGGCGGAATCGGTTCTCTCGATAGCGCCAAGAACCGCGTCACGTTTGATTTATCATCCTGAATGCCCGAATCGTACACCTGCAATCCGTACAACTCAGCGGCGCGCGCGCTCGCCACCGCCGCCACGCCCTTCGTCCCGTTCTCTGCGATCGCCTTCGCCGCCCCCGCGGTGTCGTCCACCGCCTCACGCACCATCCGCAGGTTCGTCAGGTATCCCTCGCACTGCGCCAACGCTTGCGGGTGCGATTGCGCGCGCTTTAAATCTTCAATTTTTTGTCCCGGAAGCGCGAGCAAACAGTGATTGACGCGATAATACACCTCGCCGACGACGTGCAATTTATGCGTCAAGATCAAATCGTAATTCCGGTGAATCGATCCACCCAGAGAGTTCTCGAATGGTAACACCGCGCGATCCACCTCCATCGCCTCGGTCGCCGCGTAGACGTCATCGAATTGCGCCTTGGGCACCGTCGTGCAATCCTCGTACGCCGCGAGCGCCGCGCCCTCCGAGTACGCCCCCGGCACGCCCTGATACGCCACGCGCACGTCCTTCCCACTCCCGATCGACGACGCAAACACCGTCGGGTCGACGCTCGCCGCCGCGGCGACGACCCGTCCTCTCTCGCGCGTCTCTCGCGCGTCACCCTCGCGCGCCCGCGTCTGTCCCACCGCGCGTCCCGACACCCCGCGCGCCCCGCGCTCGTCGCACCCCGCGCGCGCGGCGGACACCGCGGCGCGCGCGACGGACGGCATCGTCATCATCGTCCTCGCGCGATCGTCGACCGTCGACGTCGACGCGCGCGCGCGAATGCGGCGTCGAAAGAGCGATGAATCATCCCTCGAGCGGTGAAAACCTGAGCAGTCACGAGGCAAAAGCACCGCCCGAGACGACACATTGACGCGCGACGACACGCCACCGACGACGCCTTCACGCGCGA
>Ga0181577_10000063_pt1 | contig 72834 bp, 62 predicted proteins | sample 101ome_21_FD_132468 | JGI IMG/M metagenome (GOLD analysis project Ga0181577, IMG submission 132468) | Coastal salt marsh microbial communities from the Groves Creek Marsh, Skidaway Island, Georgia - 101413BT metaG (megahit assembly) | ecosystem: Environmental > Aquatic > Marine > Intertidal...
GCATACAAAGTAAAAAGTTTCCTCCGTTCAAAAGTCCTACCCCCTTTGATTGTTGCCCTGTGTTTTCTTGCTGTCCCCCTATTGATGGCCTTTCAAAATTGGGACGATCACGACCGATCTGGGCGCTATACTGCCCAGTCCATGGCCAAATCCTATTTAGAGTCCATTCAAAAGGACGCAGGAGCCATGATCTTCACGATTGGGGACAACGACACCTTTGCCCTGTGGTATGCACAAGAAATTGAAGGTTATCGTACCGATGTAAAAACCATCAACACCTCACTATTGGCTACAGATTGGTATATCGATCAATTGAAACGAAAAACCTACGAAAGCGATGCCATTCCCTCACAAATGACCCACGATCGCTATGCCTATGGAATCAGAGATTACATCAAACATGAACCCATATTGGATTCGGTTCGTTGGGACATCAAAGACTTTGTTAACTGGGTCGCCAGTGATCACCCCCGAACCAAATACAAAAGCTTATTGGAACAAGCGGGAGACGATCCAAGGCGACTGCCCAAAGGAACACAAGAGATGGTTTTTTACCCCACCAATAAAATTCGAGTGGAGGTCAACAAAGAAAATGTTCTTAAAAGTGGACTCGTAAAAGCCGAAGATGAGGCACTGATCGTTCCCTACATTGATATTGACTTGCCCGAAAGTGGGATGACCAAAAACCAAGTCATGATGCTCGATATACTGGCCAACAACGATTGGGAAAGGCCCATTTATTTTACGGGAGGTAGTTATGCAGATTCCGAGTATATCTGGATGAAAGAGTATTTGCAATTGGAGGGCTTGGTTTATAAGTTGGTGCCCATAAAAACCACCCAAAATTCGGAAAACCCATACATCATGGGTCGAATTGATGCCGATTTGATGTACGATATTGTAATGAACTGGAGTTGGGGAAATTCTCAAAGTCCCGACATTTACCACGATACAGAAACCCGAAAAAACAGCATTTCTTTCAGAAGCAATATGGCCCGATTGGCAGAGCAGCTCATTGAGGAAGGAAAAGATCAAAAAGCTAAAAAAATAATTGATTTGGCCATGGAAAAAATGCCCCTTGATTATTTTGGATATTACAGCCTATTGACCCCTTTTGTCGACACCTATTATCGTTTGGGGGCCTTGGATTCTGCCCAACAGCTTGCCCAAAAAGTAGCTTTCAAATACAGCGATCAATTGGAGTATTTTGAATCGCTCAGCCCAGGGGAGCAGCTCATGATGGGGGAAGAGATCATTACACAGGTAGAACGATACAGAACCCTATTGGAGGCCATCTTAGTTCACGAGGATCGAAAACTTTTAAAAACCGAGTTGTCTCTTTTTGTCGCCTCAATTCAGCCTTTTAAAAATCTCTATGGAGATTACGATTATTATACATCACTCAATGATTTTGTCAGGGGCTATTATCTTTCAGGGCAACAGGAAAAAGCACGTGAGCTGGTGAATTCCATTACCAGTCAGTATGAGGGGCGCTTTGAGATGATCGCCAATTTTTCCAAAGACAACAAAAAACTGCTTTTCGATCGCGTTAAAGGAGAAATTCTTGATTTTCAAGAGCTGATCTATGAAGTAGAATTGATGGGAGATACCACTTTTGCTGAGGGCTTACAGACGCGTTTTGATCAATCAATGGAACAGTTCGATCAGGAAGCAGTTGGATCAGCGGATTAGTTTACGTAATCCTGCATAAGACTGATCAGGGTGTTGGCATCTTGCTCGCCACTCTGCCTCCAAACCATCTCTCCCAACTTATAGATCATTAAAGTTGGAAGTACTTTTACCCTTAATGCCTCGGAGAGTTTATGGTTTTTTTCGGTATCGATTTTGATCACTTTGCCTTTATCCCCCATGGCGGCAGCAACGTCTTTCAAAACTGGATGCATGGAAGAGGAGATTTGATCCTCTGCATTGTAAAAGACCAAAAGCAGGGGTAATTTTTCGTTAATGAGTTCACCAAATTTTGACATATCTCAATAATTTCAAGGGTTCTCAAGAGCAAATGTAGTTTTTTTTACGATTAAACCAATAATTTCTCCTTTTTCAAAGTGATCACTGTAATTTCAGGCCAAATACCAACACGACCGGGATAAGCGAGGTAACCAAAGCCTCTGTTCACATTGAGTTTTTGTTCTTTCTCTTCATAAATACCTGCCCAATGCTTGTATCTCCATTGGATAGGGCTCCATTTGATCCAGCCAGGAATTTCAATGCCAAATTGAAATCCGTGGGTGTGACCGCTCAGTGTCAGATGAAAAGGATAGGAGTGAGGGAGTACTTCTGCTTCCCAATGGGAGGGATCGTGACTGAGCAATATTTTAAAATCCTCTGGTTGGATTTGGGCAATCGATTTTTCCAAGTCTCCCGCTTTTTTAAACCTGCCAGCACCCCAATTTTCTACCCCTACAAGGGCAATTTTTTCTCCGTTTTTTTCAATATATCGACTCTCGTTGAGCAAGAGATCAAAGCCCATGTCCTTATGGGTTTGATACATCTCTTCCATATTTTTTTGTTTTGCGGCCTCACTTTCCCATGAGCTGTAGTCACCGTAATCGTGATTCCCCAGCACCGAAAACTTTCCATAGGGGGCTTCTATGTTGGCTACCAAATCTACCCATGGTCGAGCCTCCGATGATTTGTTGTTCACCAAGTCTCCCGTAAAGAGGAGGAGGTCAGATTTTTGCTGGTTGATCAGTTCCATTCCATAGGCCACTTTTTCAGTATTGTCGAAACTCCCACAGTGTAAATCTGAAATTTGTGTGATTTGAAAACCGTCAAAACTATCGGGCAGGGACGGATAGGTCAAAGTATATTTGAGCACCCTGTAATTATATCGCCCCTGGTACATCCCATAGAGCAAAGAGGAGAAGGGTATCGTACCCAGGACCAAAGCCACTTGAGAGACAAATTTTCTACGCTCGGGAAGTTGTATTTTTTGTTCCGTTGCAAAAAAGTGGTACACACTTAATGCGATTCTGCTTAAATCTTCAAAAAACAAAACGAGGATCATCACCAACTGACCACTTAGTAGTGCGATAAAGGATCCAACCCCATAGGCAATCCAAGGTGTCCATCCTACCGATCGATCGAAAATTAAAGTTTGCCAAATGATATTGCCTAAAATTAGACTTACCGTTACCCCGTAAAAGGTCCACCATACTTTGTTTTGGGTCACTGTTTTAAGGGCTTGAAAAGCATACCACTCCACAACAATCAAAAAAACAATATAGGGAACCCAACGCATTGGCTAAATTTTGGTTAAAGGTATGAACACAAAATGAAAATCGCCCTCTGCATTTATTTAAACCCTATTTTTTCGGCCAAAAGTTTGGCTTTGCCATCCGTAAGACTGGCAACAAAACAGCTCGCATTGAGCAGGGTTTGGTAAAGGCTTTCTCCCTGGAGTTCCAGGTGACCAGGAATCAATTGCAACAACAATTGGTCATAGCTGTTGGGCTTTTTGAAAAAAGCATTGGAGGCAGCGGTTACAAAAGCATCCAGTAGAACCGAAATTACTTTGTAACCCACAATCTCTTTTTGTACCACCTCATCTGAGCAATAGATTTTTTCCACACTCAGATTGATGATGTCTTTGATTTGTGCTTTGTATTGGCTTTTTTCCAGTAGGGCATTTGAAAAAGTTCCCTTGAGGATGTCCGATTCATTCTCAGTAAAGAGGTGCACCGCATCTTTGATAAGACTGTTGATGGCTAATGCTCTGAGGTAGGCCAACCTTTGGGCGCGATGTTTCAATTGGGAATATTTGTTGGTATCCATGTCCTCTTTAACCAAATTGATTAAGTATTCCAGCGCGTATTCCTCTTCAATCCAACCGAGATGGATACCGTCCTCAAAATCGATGATGGTATAGCAAATGTCATCAGCAGCCTCGACCAAATAGGCCAATGGGTGACGGTGAACAGTTGCCCCACTTAGAAGTCCGAGTTCTTCAGACAGTGTATCGAAGAAAGCTTTTTGGGCTTGAAAAAAACCAAATTTTTTATGAGCGACATGGGAAGTGGGACGATGGGGTAAACTTCCTTTGGGGTACTTGACAAAAGCCCCCAAAGTGGCATAACTCAGCCTCAAGCCACCCGGGATCCCTGCCTTGCTTTCTGTGAGAATTTTAAAACCGTTGGCATTGCCTTCAAATGCACATAAATCTTGGTATTCTGCATCAGTCAATTGAGATTGGAACTGTTGCCCATTGCCTGCTTCAAAGTAATGGCCGATGGCTTTTTCGCCACTGTGTCCAAAGGGGGGATTGCCAATGTCGTGGGAAAGGGCTGCTGCGGCAACAATGGCACCAAAATCATTGATTTTATAGCCGAGATCTTTCGTTAAATACGGATATTTTTCTAAGACGGCTTTACCCGCCATTCTGCCCAAACTTCTGCCTACCACAGAAACCTCCAAACTGTGTGTAAGCCGGGTGTGAACAAAGTCGGTTTTGGAGAAAGGAATGACCTGTGTTTTGTCCTGCAGACTCCGAAAAGCACTGGAAAATACAATGCGGTCATAATCCACTTCAAATCCCAAACGAGTATCGTCTTGTGCCAACCTGGGACGGTCATTTATATCTCCAAAACGCTTTAACTTCAATAGTTTTTCCCAATCCACGACTCACCAATGTTAAGAATTTATTAATCGATTAGATTTTATATAACATTAACTTAACCCAAACCCCCTTTGTTTTAACTTTTACCTAAGGATACAAGCTAGCAGTAAAGATATATTTGTCAAAAATATTTCAAAAATCATGAAAAAACTCCTTAATCTACCTTTTTTAATTTTAATCATTGCTGTTGTAGTTTCTTGCGAAAAAGAAACTGAACTGGTTGAGATTCCCGAAGCAACCATTGCAAGGATTGCCAATGCTGCCGCTGCTGCTGTTTCTACGCCCTCTGCAGCCGAAATTGCCGCGGCTGTTGAAGCTGCATTGCTTGACGATCTTCAAGAAGAGGTAGAAGAAGCTACTGCTGAAATTATGCATTCTGGCTTTATTACATCTGATGAGACTTGGGAAGCTTCTTCAATCCACGTATTGCAAAATAAAGTAATTGTAACTGAAGGAAACACCCTCACCATCGAAGCGGGTACAGTCATCAAAGCTCAAAACAACGCTCAGCCTAACACTGTTGCTCTAATCGTTGCAAGAGGTGCCGACATCTATGCATTGGGATCTGCTACAGTACCAATCATTATGACGTCAACCGCTGATGAGGTTCAGAGAGATCATACATATGCATCCGGCTCTCCTAACCTTACTGCTTCAGACAATGGTTTATGGGGTGGTTTGGTTGTTCTAGGCAGCGCATACATTTCTCCTTCTTCTAACGCCCAAGTTGCAATCGCTGAAGGTATTGAAGCCTCCAACGCATGGGCAGAATTTGGTGGTACAAATGATGCAGACAACTCAGGAGTAATTGAGTATGTAACCATCAAGCACGCTGGTGCCGCATTGACCGCTGATAATGAGTTGAATCAATTAACATTATGTGGGGTTGGAAACGGAACTACCATCCAAAATATTGAAGTTTATGCTGGTTCTGATGACGGTATGGAATTCTTTGGAGGAGCTGTTGGTGTTACTAACTTCTTGGCTTATCATGTTTCTGATGACTCAGTTGATACTGACTTTGCTTTCTCTGGTTCTATTAACAACGCTGTAATTATTCAACACCCTATCCTTTCAAGTGATCATGCAATGGAGCTTAGTGGTAGACTTGGAACTTATGAGGCAGCCAACCCATACACATTTGACGACTTTACCATTGTTGTTGGAGGATCTACCGATAACGTATTCAAGTTCAAAGACAATCTGAAGGCTACCTTCAGTGACTTTTGGGTAAAAGGTTTGACTGAAACAAACAAATCCTATATTAAAGTTGAACTAGCCGATTGGACTGAAGCCGCTGCTGGTGATGTAACCGCATCAGATATGGTTATCTCTACCGGAACAGCTACTGGAGTAGACGAGGCATATATTTTAAGCAATCTTACTGAGTCTACTGAGGTTAAAGCCTCTGAGCTTAATGGTGCTTTTACCACTACCGCAACCGAAACCAAGCCCGCTAACGCAGGTGCTGATACATCTGTATTTGGATGGACTTTTGCAGCATCTCAAAATGCGCTTACAGATGCTGGAATTTAATTTCTTTGTGTCAAGTTAATTTTATTAAAAATGCTAACTACATGTGTGAGCATTTTTTTTAATACCAATTAAATGAAAAATATTTTTCTTCTTTTTTTTCTTCTTTTTATTATTGATATATCATACTCCCAGTCAGGAAGAATTACTGGTAAAGTTTATGATAAAGAATTTCAAGAAGCCCTTCCGTTTGCCAATGTAGTAGTTGCCGAAATGGATGGTTCCGTTACCGATTTTGATGGAATCTATAATATTGAGCTCGATGCTGGAATATATAACATCCAGTTTTCTTTTGTTGGGTTTAATACAGTAACTGTAGAAAATATCGAATTGACTCAGGGAGAAGTTAAAGAACTAGATATTTACCTAGAATCTGCTGCTCAGGAGTTTGAGGAGGTAGTGGTAACCGCACAAACCCTTCGTAATAACGAGCAAAGTGTACTTCAAGTCCAAAAAAAATCTGCCAATTTATTAGATGGACTTTCTGCACAAAATATTAAGTCAACGGGGGTAAGTAATCTTGCTAATGCAATTAAAAGTGTCCCAGGCGTTTCCATTCAAGGCGGAAAATATGTTTACGTCAGAGGCTTAGGGGACCGGTATACAAAAACAACCATCAATGGAATTGATATTCCTGGGCTTGATCCGGACAGAAATACCATTCAACTGGATATTTTTCCTACAAATATTATAGATCAAATCATTGTACTCAAATCTGCCAGCGCTGACCAACCAGCTGACTTTACTGGAGGGATCGTTGATATCGTCACCAAAGACATTCCAACCAGCAAACAATTTGGCTTTTCAGTTTCAACCAGCTATAACCCTGAGATGAACTTAGTTAATAATTTTAGAACTCAGGACAAATCTAGTACAGATTTTCTTGGATTTGACCGAGGTTACAGAAATTCACCTATTGATCGAAACAGAGAAATTCCAAATCCTACTGGATCTGAGTCAGGAAGAATTGAGCTTTCCAATCTCACAAAAAAATTCAGCAATTCATTTTCAAATGAAGTGGAGTCCAGTGGTATGAATTTATCACTTAACGCTAACTATGGAAATCAGTTTGATCTTGGAAAACATAAATTAGGGGTTATTTCTAGCTTGTCTTATTCAAATGTTTACACTCACTATGATAATTTTGAGAGTAACATCTTTCAAAGAGACAACAACAGAACAAAATACGAGCTGAGAAAGGTGCAGGGAAGAAATGGATTGAGTTCCGAGGTAAACACTCAACTAAATGGTCTGTTAGGGCTGAGTTTAAAAACAGCCAAGTCAAAGTATAAGTACAACTTTTTAGGCATTCAAAATGGGATACTGAATTCTATACTGATGGAGGAAGAGAGAATCATTGGTGCCGATGCGCTCTTCGAACAAACTGGAAACTTCTACACTGAAAAAAGATTATTAAATAACCTATTTAGTGGAACACATTTTAATGCCGACGGATCATTAAAAGTCGAATGGAAGGTCTCCAATACCCAAAATAAAAATCATGAGAAAGATTTTAGAACCTCTGCTTTTGATATTCAAGAAAAAGTTTTGGAGGGGGGGGATTATAATTTGGATCTTACAGCCACCGGCCCACCGACTAGATTTTGGAGAATTTTAGATGAATCCAGTAATGTGGGTAAACTCTATCTCACAAAAGAATATACCTTAAGAGGTAGAAAAGCTAAGTTTAAGACGGGAGGATATTATTCAAAAAAAGAAAGAGACTATTACATTGAAAACTACATTTTTGATTACCGGGAAGTTACAGGAAGGATACCAGGTCTTCGAGACGGAAATCCATCCATGTGGCTTCAGTCGGCAAATATTCTAGACCCTTCAACAGGTGAAGGGACTTATTTTTACAATGCATCGAGTAAACTAGATGAGTTTAATTCAGACCAAACCATAGTAGCGGCATATCTTTCAAATGAATTTGAATTTTTTAAAGATTTAAGAATGATTTTGGGCGTTAGATATGAAATTTACAATCAAAATTATAATGGATATAAAAGAAGTGACACCACTTTTCTGATAGAACCATTCGAAGATCAAGTCATTGATGAGGCAAAAGTTTACCCCTCTTTAAATTTAATTTATAAACTCAACGAAGAGTCCAACATAAGATTTGGATATTCTGAAACAGTCGCCAGGCCTTCATTTAAAGAGTTGTCAAATGCTTCAATTTATGACCCGCTAACTACTACATTCTTTTTTGGCAACTTGAATGTGAAACCCTCATTTATTGATAATTTTGATGTAAGGTATGAGAAGTTCTATACCAGTGGGGATATGTTTGCCGTAAGTGGTTTTTATAAAAGAGTAAATGATCCTATTGAAGTTGTTCTTTACAGTGAGATTGTAGACGACAGTTTTCAAGCAAGAAATTTGTCTGATGCAAACGTTTATGGGATAGAGTTTGAAATTCGAAAAACGATTTTAGAAAATTTAAAATTCAGAACCAATGCCTCATACATTTATTCGGAGGAAAAGATGGATGATGGAGAATACCAAGGGAGATTGAATAATGCCAGGGAGGCTGAAACAATTGATGATACAAGAACACTTCAGGGTCAATCCCCATATTTGATTAATTCCTCCTTAGAGTATTTTAAAGAAAAATTCAAAGCCAATTTAAATTATAACGTCCAGGGAAAAGCTCTTGAAATTGTTGGAAATGGAGCCATTCCTGACGTATTCACGATGCCTTTCAATAGTTTGAATCTGAACATTATTAGGTATGGAGGAGAACAAAATAATATAGAATTTAGGTTTCGGGTAAATAATATTTTAAACGACACCAGAAGAAGTGAGTTTATTTTCCCTCAGGCAAAAGAAACCTATCATTTCAGGAAACTAGATGTGGGAAGAAGATTCACAGTTGGAGTTGGATTTAAATTTTAATTCATATTTTGGAATAAAAAATAAATGGGAGATTTCTATCTGTATATTGTTATTATTTTATCAGCTCTAGCAATAGGCGACCTTATAGTTGGTGTAAGTAACGATGCCGTAAATTTCTTAAATTCTGCCATTGGCTCAAAGGCGATTTCTTTTAGGAACATTATGATCTTTGCGAGCCTAGGCATAGCTTTGGGAGCGCTCTTTTCCAGCGGGATGATGGAGGTGGCCCGCAAAGGGATCTTTAATCCCGGAGCCTTTAATTTTGAGGAGATCATTTTCATTTTTATGGCGGTGATGATGACCGATATTTTACTATTGGATTTCTTTAATACCATGGGAATGCCTACCTCTACCACCGTTTCCATTGTTTTTGAATTGTTGGGGGCGGCGGTGGTCATGTCGATCATTAAGATCTTTTCAGGCTCAGGGAATCTAATGGAATTGTCTACCTATATCAATACGGAGAAAGCCACGCAAATCATTATTGGGATTTTACTTTCTATCTTAATTGCTTTTACCATAGGGGCACTAGTGCAGTGGATTTCCCGAGCCTTGCTTACCCACAATTTTCTTAATAAGGCCAAGTTGATCAACGCCTTTTTTGGGGGAATTTCACTGGCGGCAATCAGTAATTTTATATTGATCAAAGGTATCAAAGGCACCCCTTACGCTGGGATTGAATATGATTTTCTCAATGGCCAAACCATTAACGCCTTCCTTGAGGCCAATGCGCTTTTGGTCAATCTTTCCAGCCTTTTCTTTTGGTATATCTTCTCCTATTTACTAATGAAGATCTTTAAAGTAGATATCTATAAAGTCATCATTGGAGTAGGAACCTTTGCTTTGGCTTTGGCTTTTGCGGGCAATGATTTGGTCAACTTTATAGGTGTTCCGGTGGCGGCCTATCAATCCTATGATGCATGGGTTGCTTCGGGTATGGCAGCCGATCAATTCAGTATGAGCGTACTTTCTAATAAAGTCCCTACGCCAACCGTATTCCTATTGGTTTCTGGATTGATTATGGTGCTTACCCTTTGGTTTTCTTCCAAGGCGAAGAAAGTGGTTAAAACCTCCCTTGATTTGTCCGATCAAAATCAAATCAAAGAAAGATTCAAACCCAATTTTTTATCTCGATTATTGGTTCGTTTTTTTGTGGTTCTGAATCAATACTTTTCCAATTTGTTCCCCGCTTCTATTTCTAGAAAAATCAGCAGTTCTTTTGAGCAAAAAACAGATGCATCCCTCGTTAAAGATGCCAATGCCCCCTCTTTTGATACCCTCCGGGCTTCTATTAACCTGACGGTAGCTGCCATATTGATTTCCATTGCGACCTCCCTGAAATTACCTTTGTCTACTACTTATGTCACCTTTATGGTCACCATGGGAACTTCCCTAGCCGATCGTGCTTGGGGGACGGACAGTGCGGTTTATCGCGTTGCTGGCGTGATCAACGTCATTGGGGTTTGGTTTTTCACTGCACTGAGTGCTTTTTTGGTCTGTGGTGGAATTGTTTATTTGATCCATTGGGGCGGGTTTACTGCCATACTGATCATTTTGGGTATTATTTTATTGTTGATTTTCAGAAACTTTGTCAACCACAAAAAAGAAACGCAGAAAAAAGTGGATCAAAGCATTTTAAGTAATACACAAAGCGATTCTTTTAGTGGTATTTTAGAGGAAAGTTCTAGAAATATTCGAAGTGTAATCAGCCAGACTTACGATATCTATGCCAATGTTATCAAGGGTCTGTCCAAAAGCGATCTCAGAGCCCTCTCTGTTGCAAAAAACAATGCGCAAGAACTGTTGGACGAAGTCAATGATTTAAAAAATGGAATCTATTTTTTCCTCAAGCGAATGGATGAGACCAGTGTTTCCGCTACTCGATTTTATATCTCCTTGTTGGGGATTATGTCGGACTTGATAGAGGATCTGATCTATATTTCAAATGTAAGCCATCAGCATGTCAACAACAATCACGCTGCACTCAAAGACAAGCAAATTCAAGACCTAAATGACATATTTGAATCCTTATCCTCGGTATTTAAGGAGGGAATCGAGGCCTTTAACCTGGAATTTAGTGATAAAGAGTTTAACGACGTATTGATTCAGAAAAGCCAAAACTTTGATTTATTGAATCAAAAAATTGAAGATCAAATACTAAGAACCAAGGCAGAAACGAGTGCTAAGAACACGGCACTTTACTTCAATATCCTCATTAGAACCAAGGATCTCATACTTCATAAATTTGAATTGGTAGAGGAGTTCTATCAAGTCAGCAGGAAATTAAATGCCTAAGCAAGTAGATTACAGTCTAATATCAATCGTTTTTGGCGATTAATTTTTTATCACTGCTGTTCCACTCCAATACATTGACAATTTTGTTGTTGTCGTAAATGACTTCCATCAAATCATCACCTTGCCAAAAAAACCATTGACCATTTTTCTTCCCCGAAAGATAAGAGCCCATGGCAGTTTTTTTGCCAGAAGCTTTATAGCTGACCCAATTGCCGTGACGTTTTTTATCTTTAAAATATCCGGTTTGGGCGATGGCACCGCTGTCGTGAAAATAAACCACTTTGGTTAGATTTCCTTCTTTTGTAAATTGGGGTTTAATGCTTTCTTGTGCACTCAATGTAAATGTAAACATCAACAGGGCGATCATAATATTTTTCATAGTTGAAATATTTAAAATCCACCACTAATGTAATCAAAAGTTCACATAAAATACACAATAAATTAACATTAAATTTACATAAAACCCATAAGTTATTGATTTACAATATTTAATATAATAAAAAAAGGTGCTTTTTGAATTCAAAAAGCACCTTTTTTTGGTTTAATTTATGGGTTATGATCCACACATCAGACAGTCATCGTCTTCACTTTTTTTAGACTGTTCGAGCATTTGTTTTAACTCTGCAGGTGTGAGCGGTTCTACAGCTGCGGCATCATTTTGAGCTTTCTCAACTGTGTTCACCAAACGAGAAGCATTAGTAACGGCAGCGACGGTGGCAACTGACTCTGTGCGATTTGATGCTGACTGAGCAACTTTGGTATTGTCCAGGGTAAATTTGATGGCATCTACAGCCGATTTTGTTCTCAGGTAGTACATTCCTGTTTTCAAACCAGACTTCCAGGCGTAGAAGTGCATTGAGGTCAATTTTGCCATCGTGGCGCCTTCCATAAATAAATTCAAGGACTGCGATTGATCAATAAAATAGCCACGATGTCTAGACATATCAATGATGTCTTTCATACTCATTTCCCAAACCGTTTTGTAAAGCTCTTTGATATCGTCGGGGATACCCTCTATTTGTTGAATAGATCCATTGGCTTGCATCAGTTTCTGTTTCATATCCTCATTCCATAAGCCCAGGTTAACCAAATCCTCCAACAGGTGCTTATTGACCACAATGAATTCTCCAGAAAGCACCCTTCGGGTATAAATATTGGAAGTGTAAGGTTCAAAACACTCGTTATTTCCTAGAATCTGCGAGGTGGAAGCGGTGGGCATAGGAGCCACCAACAGCGAATTCCTTACCCCGTGTTTTTTCACTTTTTTACGGAGATCTTGCCAATCCCAACGACCACTAAGCTCCTCATCTTTAATCCCCCATAAGTTGTGTTGAAACTCCCCTTTCGAAATGGGTGAGCCTTTGTAGCTTTTGTAGGGCCCGTCTTTTTCCGCCTCATCCACCGAAGCGCTAACTGCTGCAAAATAGAGGGTCTCAAAAATTTCCTGATTGAGTGTTTTGGCCTCCTCGCTTGTAAAAGGCAATCTGAGTTTGATAAAAGCATCGGCAAGTCCCTGAACCCCTAGGCCAACAGGACGGTGTCTCATATTGGAATTTTCCGCCTCTTTCACAGGATAGTAGTTTCGATCTATTACTCGGTTGAGGTTTTTGGTAACCCTTTTGGTAACATCGAACAATTTGTCATGATTAAATTTTCCATCCTCCACAAACATCGAAAGTGCAATAGACGCCAAATTACAGACTGCGATCTCATCCTTGGAGGTGTATTCCAATATCTCAGTACACAAATTGGAAGAACGTATGGTTCCTAAGTTTTTCTGATTGGATTTGCGGTTGGCAGCATCTTTATACAACATATAAGGGGTGCCTGTTTCAATTTGGGATTCCAAAATTTTATCCCATAGTTCCCTGGCCTGGATGGTTTTTCTTCCTTTGCCCTCTTTCTCATACTGGGTATACAGCTTTTCGAATGCCTCACCATGACAGTCATAAAGTCCAGGGCACTCATTGGGACACATCAATGTCCAAGAGGCATTTTCTTCTACCCGTTTCATAAAAAGATCCGGCATCCACATAGCATAGAACAGATCTCTGGCACGCATTTCTTCCTTACCGTGGTTTTTCTTTAACTCCAGAAAATCAAAAATATCGGCATGCCAAGGCTCCACATAGATGGCGAAAGATCCCTTTCTTTTCCCTCCCCCTTGATCTACATAGCGCGCCGTGTCATTGAAAACACGAAGCATGGGTACAATACCATTGGAAGTACCATTAGTTCCCGAAATATAGGAGCCCGTAGCTCTGATGTTGTGGATGGACAAGCCTATTCCCCCCGCTGATTGCGAAATCTTTGCCGTTTGCTTGAGGGTATCATAAATCCCATCAATACTGTCGTCTTTCATGGTCAACAGAAAGCAAGAAGACATTTGTGGCTTGGGCGTACCAGAATTGAAAAGAGTAGGAGTGGCGTGCGTAAAATAACGCTTGGACATCAACTCATAAGTTTCGAAAGCAGCCTCCAAGTCGTTGAGGTGAATCCCGATGGAAACCCGCATCAACATGTGTTGGGGACGCTCGACAATTTTCCCGTTGAGTTTGAGTAAATAAGAACGCTCTAAAGTTTTGAACCCAAAAAAGTCATATCCAAAATCTCGGTTATAAATGATGTTGGAATCGATCTGATCCGCATTTTTTTCGATGATCTTGTATACTTCATCTGATAGCAAAGGGGCTTTTTTCCCGGTTCGAGGGTTGACATACTCATAAAGGTCTTTCATCGTTGCCGAGAAAGATTTTTTGGTATTCTTATGTAAGTTAGAAACAGAGATTCGTGCTGCCAATTGAGCATAGTCGGGATGGGTGGTGGTCATGGTGGCTGCAATTTCTGCGGCGAGGTTGTCCAGTTCCGAGGTGGTTACCCCATCGTACAAGCCCTCGATTACACGCATGGCAACCCTTACTGGATCAACCAAAGGATTCAGCCCATAGTTGAGTTTTCGAATTCGAGCCGTAATCTTATCGAACATTATTGGCTCCTTGCGCCCATCTCTTTTAACTACATACATAGATCTATATTTTATTTATCATAACAATAATGTGTACCCTAAGGGGGTGTTTATTGGGGTTTTCGAACAGTCGGGGCGACAGATTGCAGATTAGAAATCTGCGTCAGTGGTAAACTGAGTTTCTTCTTTTTCGTTGTTTAGAACACCTGCTTTTTGATATTCAGAAACGCGTTTTTCAAAGAAGTTAGTCTTTCCTTGCAACGAGATCATATCCATAAAGTCGAATGGGTTGGTGACGTTGTGTTTCTTTTCACAACCCAACTCAATGAGCAAACGATCTGTTACAAACTCTAAATATTGTGTCATCAATTTCGCATTCATTCCAATAAGGCTTACTGGAAGGGATTCTGTGATGAATTCACGTTCAATACGAAGGGCATCCAATATAATCTCTTCGATTCTTTCTTTTGGAACTTTATTAACCAAATGGTGGTTGTGTAAGTGAACGGCAAAGTCGCAGTGAACCCCCTCATCTCTTGAAATTAATTCGTTGGAGAACGTCAAGCCAGGCATCAACCCTCTCTTTTTGAGCCAATAGATAGAACAGAAGGCTCCTGAAAAAAAGATACCCTCAACTGCAGCAAAAGCGATCAAACGCTCCGCAAACGAATCAGAATCGATCCAACGCAAAGCCCAATCCGCCTTTTTCTTGATGGCAGGGAAAACCTCGATTGCTTTAAATAACTTGGTTTTTTCTGCTTCGTCCTTAACATAAGTGTCGATCAAAAGCGAATAGGTCTCAGAGTGGATGTTTTCCATCATGATTTGAAAACCATAAAAGAACTTGGCCTCTGAATATTGTACTTCATTGACAAAATTTTCCGCCAAATTTTCATTAACGATTCCGTCAGAAGCAGCAAAAAAGGCTAAAATGTGCTTGATAAAGTATTTTTCGTCTTCGTTGAGCTTGGTGTTCCAGTCATTAAGGTCTTGGTGCAGATCAATCTCCTCAGCTGTCCAAAAACTTGCCTCCATTTTTTTGTACCATTCCCAAATATCATGGTGTTGAATGGGAAAAATTACAAATCTATTATCGTTTTCTTGGAGAATCGGTTCTACAGCTGCCATCTTTTGAAATTTCTTTAAATTTTTGATTATTGTTGACCACAAAGATTCTAAAATGTTATCAGAAATGAAAGACATACTTTTCCACAAAGCGGTCGAGTTTTTAACAAATTTTACATGACTACCCTTACTCAGCAATCTCAATAAAAATATTGTAATTCATTGTTTATAAGCAATATATGAGCGCGTTTTTTCTGAAATTTTGTGGGAGTAACCCTTTAAGAATTAATTTCTTGGGCGGCTATTTCCAACTCGGCATACCATTTTTTTCCAAATTTTCTGACCAGTGCCTCTTTAACAAATTGGTAAATGGGGATTTTTAAACTCTCCCCCAACTCACAAGCAGCACTGCAAATATTCCACGAGTGATAATTGACAGCTTTAAACTCCGAGTACTGTCTTACACGCACGGGATATAAATGACAAGATATGGGCTTTTTGAAATCAATTTTATGAGCCCGATAGGCGTTTTCAATGCTGCATTGTGTAATGTTATTCGACCCAAATACAACATAAGCACATTCTTTGCCATTCACCAGAGGAGTTTCAAATTCTCCTTTTCCTACAGCAATGAATTTCCCTTGTTCTTTCACCGCCGCTTTCCCCTTTTCATCCATAAAGGGCGAAATTAAATCGTAGTTTTTTTCCAACCAATCGGTTTCTTCTTTTTCGAGCGGCGCCCCGGCTTCCCCTTCGACACAGCAAGCTCCCTTACAGGCGTTCAAGTTGCACACAAAATCTTTTGTGATGATTTCCTCAGATACCAAGGTATTTTCAATTTGAAACATATCCGTTGAATTTCAGACCAAAAAATATTTTGCTAATTTAGTATAATAAGGAAAGAAAAACCTCCTAGTTTAAGGATTCCTTTTAGCGATCAATAATGATAGACACGAAAGAAATACTTACGGCCAGTATGGTGCTTTTTGCAGTAATCGACATCGTGGGGAGTATTCCCATCATCATCAGTTTAAGACAAAAAGCAGGCCATATTCAGTCTGAAAAAGCCGCATTGGTTGCTGCTATCATCATGATTGCCTTCCTTTTTGTAGGAGAAAAAATTCTAAACCTGATTGGCATTGATGTCAATTCTTTTGCGGTAGCAGGATCCTTTATTATTTTATTTTTAGCATTGGAAATGATATTGGGAATCAGTTTGTTCAAAGAAGAGGCTCCCGAGGTGGCATCTGTCGTTCCTCTTGCTTTCCCCATCATTGCAGGAGCGGGAACCATGACCTCTTTATTGTCCCTAAGGGCAGAATACGATTTAATCAATATCATCATCGCCATCTTCATCAATGTATTGATTGTCTACCTCATTCTAAAAACCTCTACAAAACTGGAGAAGATTTTGGGAAAACAGGGGATCAGTATCATCAGAAAAGTTTTTGGAATTATTCTACTGGCCATTGCCGTAAAACTTTTTGCCACCAATATTGGTAAAATAGTGGTATGAAAATCTTCTGATTGTAATAGGTTTCCTAATTTTGAATCATGAAAATATTGATGAGAATTTTAATGGCCTTGTCTTTGGGGATGGTCGTTTTTAATGCAGTCCAAATCGATTGGCAAGATCCTCTAACAGAGAGAAGTGATGTGGCAGTTATAGGGGTGATGGCAGCGCTATGTGCCTTTCTTCTTTTGCTCCTTTTGATGCTATCCAAGAAGATTTCAAAAAAAATAAAAAGTTAATTTATAAGGCCAATCTGTCCAGTGTTTGGAGGGCTTTTTCCATGAACAAATCTTCCTCATTTTTGATTTGATTAAAGGTGTTTTCTCCAAACAATTGTAAGCCCAGATAAGCCTTGACGGCTTTCAGTACATCCTGTTCCTTAATTTCCAATTCAATTTCTTTTTCTTCGCAATAAGCTTCAAAACGTTCCTGCCAAGGAAGCATACTTTCAAACTTATCCAAAAGCAAGTCCTCCTCTTTTAAAGAATTGAATCGGGTTCTGTTTTTGTCCATTTCTTCAAAAACAAAATTATTCATCAGGTTAGAGTTTAAGAAGAAAGAATTCCATTGCTCAAGCTCATCATTGGGGTAGGAAATATTGAAATCTGGGGCAATCCCCCCTCCACCGTAAACCGTTCTGCCATTGGGGGTTTTGAAAGCCAAACTGTCCACAACTTCCGCTTTTTTTGAATCCCCCATTTCCCCTTTATGGTATCGATGGCTGATGTCTTCATAATAAGCCGCTCTGTCACCCTCATAGGGCCTTTGAATTGATCTTCCCGTTGGAGTAAAGTATTTGGCGATGGTCAAACGGACGGCATCCCCCTTTCCCAATGGCATTTGCTGTTGCACCAAACCCTTGCCAAAGGTTCTTCTTCCAACGACCCAACCCCGATCGTTATCCTGAATGGCTCCCGCGACAATCTCACTAGCAGAGGCCGATTGTTCGTTCACCAGAACAACCAAGCCTCCTTCTTGAAAATTACCATCTCCTTTGGCCAAAGATTTTTCCTCCTCTCCCAAATTACTTTGAGTGATGACAATGGTTTGGTTTTTCTTTAAAAAATCATTGGAAATTTGTTTGGCAGTGTGAAGGTATCCCCCTGGATTATCTCTCAAATCCAAAATTAATCCTTCCATCCCTAAAGCCAGCAGTTTGTTCATGGCGTGATCAAACTCCTCATAAGTGGTTTGCGAAAAACGATTGATCTTCAAATAGCCAACTGTTTTGTCGACCATATAAGAAGACTCTACACTGGGTAGAGGCACCTTGCCTCTATTCATATCCAATGAAAAGGTTTTCCCATTGGACTTTCTAAAAATGGTCAAATTAACTAGAGTCCCCGCATTTCCTTTAAGGGCTTGCATGATCTCCTCACTGGATAGATTTTTATTAAATAAGGTGTCTCCATTGGCAATCAAAATCCGGTCTCCTGCCATAAGTCCTGCGGCTTTACTAGGCCCATTGTCAAGGACTCGGATAATGGTAACGCTGTCGTTATGCATGAAAAAACTAACCCCAATACCAAAAAAATTACCTTGCATGTTTTCGGCAATACTTTTTCTTTGACGGGCGGGGATATAAACTGAATGAGGATCCAAACGATTGACAATGTTTTCTATCACTTCCCCTACCAAACTATCGGTGTCTATGCTTTCCACATAATCATTTTCAATATAGCTCAGCAGTCGCTGTAATCGATGGATCCCGCTGGAGTCATTGGCATTGATTTTGAACATTTGTTTTTCACTGCCGAGTAAGTATCCGATGCAAATGGAAAGAAAAACGATACTGAGTAAGACTAAATTTTTTTTCATAGAGGGTGTCTTTTGCGCATTATTTTTCTAATTCCAAATTAGTAAGGATCACGCCAGCTTTTTCCAAAAACTTCAGTCCGGAATCGTCTTTGTAGGTTTTTGAGAAAACGACCCTTTTGATTCCCGCTTGATGAATCAATTTACTGCACTCCCTGCATGGAGATAAGGTAATGTATAGTGTGGCGCCCTCACAAGACTGTGTCGAAGCAGCAACCTTCAAAATCGCATTGGCTTCTGCATGAAGCACATACCACTTGGTATAAAGCTCCTCATCCTCACAAACATTTTCAAATCCAGTTGGTGTACCGTTGTACCCATCGGAAATAATCATCCGATCTTTTACAATCAAGGCCCCTACCTTTTTGCGTTTGCAGTAGGAAAGTTCGCCCCATATTTGAGCCATTTTCAAATAAGCAGTATCATATTTTTTTTGCTTCTTATCAGACATCATGGCTAATATAGGTTAAAATGGCCAGTTATTGGAAGTCATCAATAAGGCTTGTGAAAGCACCATTGCTGCAATGATCCACTGCCATTTCTGAGCCTTAATTTTTAAACGCTCCACTGCTAAGCCGTTGATCAATAGCATGAAAATTACGATTAAAACTTGAGCAAATTCAACCCCTAATGCAAATTCCAAAAGAGCTACAATAGCCTCTTCATCGGCAACCATCATTTTGAAGTAACGGCCAAAACCAAAGCCGTGAATCAGTCCAAAAAATAAGGTGATCAGGTTGATCATACCTCCCTTTAGTTGGACATGTTTTTTTTGGAAAAGGATGGAAAAACATGCAATACAAATGGTGACTGGAATCAAAAACTCTACCCATTTTGAATCGATTTTCACCCATTCATAATGGGTCACCAACAGGGAAAGGGAATGCCCCAGAGTGAAAAGACTCACCCACAGCAAAAGTTTACGCCAGTTTCTGAATGAAAAAGGAAGAGAAAGGGCGACTAGGAAATAAAAATGATCCAGCCCCCCGATGTCCAAAACGTGATCAAAACCCAAATCGAAATAAAACAAAAATGTTTCTATCATATTGTTATCATTTACGCATTAATGTTTCATAAGCTTTCTGCACCTCTCTAAATTTTTCTTCAGCGCCTTTTATCATGGCGGGATCTTGTCCTCTGAGTTTGTCAGGATGGTATTTTTTAACCATTTTACGATAGGCGGTTTTGATTTGTTCCTCACTGGCATTCGCATCAACCTCCAGGATCTTGTAGGCGTTGTCGGTATTTTTGACAAACATCGCTTTGATACTTTCAAAATCGGGTAACCGCAATCGCATTCCGGTGGCTATTTGTGACAGTTTTTTTAGTTCAGAGTCTGAAACGCTACCGTCAGCGTTGGCAATACCAAACAAAAAATGAAGAATTTGCAGGCGGGTTTCATAGGAAGTTTGCTGCACAAAAACACGGGTCAATTGATCGAGGTGCTGGGTCTCTTTTTTGATTTGGGTATTAAAAGCCCTAAAAATAGAATCCGCTCTTTCTTTTCCGTATTGGCCAATAAAAAAACTTCTAACAAAGTCCAATTCTTTTTGTTGAATCTTACCGTCGGCCTTAATAATCAAAGCAGAAAGTGCCAATAAATTCAACTGGAATGTCTCGGGTTGGATGCTGTGGGAACCCGTTCGTATTTGAATGGAATTTTTAGTTAAAAACTCAAAAAATCCCCCGATCATAAAGCCTAAAATGGCCCCAGGGAATCTCAAAAAAGAATAACCAATAATAGCAGCTACCCACTTAACCATAGACCTTTTTTATTGTATCTGCAAAGATACAAATGTCAATAAAAGATCAATTGTCCCCCTTGATTAAATAAGGAGTTTTTTATCTTTGGCAAAAAAATAGAATTATGTATCCAGCAGAAATAGTTCGACCCATGAAAGAGGAGTTGACCACCATTGGATTTGAGGAGTTGTTGTCACCAGATGCTGTTGAAACTGCCTTGTCAAAACCTGGAACAGCCCTAGTTGTTGTAAACTCAGTATGTGGATGTGCCGCAGCCAACGCTCGACCCGCTGTACGAATGTCTATGAATAACCCCAAGACTCCAGATCATTTGTTTACCGTTTTTGCAGGGGTAGATCGCGATGCTACCGATGCGGCAAGGGCCAAAATGCTTCCTTTCCCCCCTTCATCGCCCAGCTTGGCGCTCTTTAAAGATGGGGAGTTGGTGCATATGATTGAAAGACATCATATCGAAGGACGTACGGCTGATTTGATTGCCGAAAACCTTGCCGGTGCCTTTAATGAATTCTGTGACTGATCACTTTTTAGGGAGAAATAATTTTGTAAATGTTGTCTAAGGCATATCTCTATCCTTTTTCAATTATTTACTATATTATATTTGTTTGCACGCTCATTCTTTTTCATATCATTCAAGTATTCTGTTATAAGCTTTTGGGTTATACTGCTCATAAAATTGCTGTGGATTGGCTCAATTTTTTTTTAATGCGTTGCCTCAACCTGTTGGGTACGAGGTTTTATCTCAGCAATCCACACATAATGCCCTCAGAGGGCCCCATGATTATTGTTTCCAATCATCAAAGCACCTATGACATCCCTCCCATCATTTGGTTTTTTAGGAAATACCACCCCAAATTCATCAGTAAAGAAAGTTTAGGCGCTGGAATTCCAAGCGTCTCATATAATCTCCGTCATGGGGGTTCGGTGCTTATCAATCGTAAAAATCCCCAATCTGCCCTAATCAAGATCAAAAGCTTTGCTCAACAAGTCCAAAAAAAACAATGGGCCGCCGTTATTTTTCCCGAAGGAACACGAAGTCGAGATGGGCAACCTAAAAAATTCTATTCCAATGGTCTGATTACCTTATTCGACCAGATTCCCGATGCAACAGTGGTTGCTTTGAGTATCAATAATTCTTGGCGGTTGGCACAATACCGCTATTTTCCAATCCCAATGGGCATTAGCTTGAACCTGAGCGTAGAAGGGGTATTGAAGTGTTCGGACTACGCCCCAAAAGAATTGAGCAAAAAGGTGGAGGGATTGATCCTCCAAGGGGTTCAGACGGCTAAAACTTAGGTTTTCTTTTTTCTAAGAAAGCAGTAATTCCTTCATTGAACTCCTCTGTTCCAAAACAAGATGAAAATAAGATCCCTTCATTTTCAAAACCCTTTGGGGTTCCATCAGCGCCATTGATGGCCTTGATGGCGTTTTTTAGCGACTGAGGTGCATTTTTCATCATCCGCTCTGCCATTGAGATGGCCGCTTCGAGAAGTTGGTCCCCAGGCACCACCCGATTGACCAATCCCCATTGATAGGCTTTTTCAGCTCCAATCATGTCTCCAGACAAAATCATCTCCATTGCTCTTCCTCTTCCTACCAAGGCAGGGAGGCGTTGGGTTCCTCCATATCCAGGGATGATGCCCAAGGAAACCTCCGGCAATCCCATTTTGGCATGCTCAGCGGCAATTCTGAGGTGGCAGGCCATTGCCAATTCCAGCCCTCCTCCGAGCGCGTAACCATTGATGGCTGCAATCACAGGTTTTTCCATATTGGCCACAAAATCAAACAAAACTTGATTGCCTTGTCGGGTCAATAGGGAGGCTTGTTCAGGAGTATAACTGGAGAATTCTGCAATGTCTGCTCCCGCAACAAATGCTTTATCACCATTACCCGTAAGGATGATCACTCTGACGTTTGGGTCGTTTTGAAAATCAAGTAGTCCTTGGTGCAGTTGGTTAATTAAATCTCGGTTGAGGGCATTTAGCTTTTTTTCACGATTGATTTTGATCCAACCGATATGGTCCTGAATTTCGATCCATGTGAGTTTGGGTTCCATTGATTTATAATTTGAGTGTAACGACAAAGGTGGTTCCTTTATCTCCTGTAGTATATTCTATTTTGCCCTTGTGTGAATCGATAATGTTTTTTACAATCCCCAGTCCCAACCCCATTCCTTTGGTTTTGGTCGTAAACTTGGGTTCAAATACTTTGGATTGAATGGATTTGGGAATGCCTATACCATTGTCGGCGAAAGATATTTTTACCATTGGGTCCTCTTTTTCAATGGTTACCATTATTTTGGGATTGTTCCCTGGTTTTACTGCTTGTAATGCATTTTGTATAATATTGGTCACCACCCTCACCCACTGGGTTCTGTCGAGGGGCAAACTGATCTTTTCGTCAGAGGTTTTGAAAACGATACCCTTCCCTTCAAAAATCTCCAATGATCTCCTTGTGATTTCGACCAGATCCGATTTTGCCAGTTTAGGTTTGGGGAGCGTAGCAAAATCGGAAAAGGCATTGGCCACATCACTCATGGTGTCAATTTGTTCCAATAACATTTGGGAGAACTCATCAATTTTTTTGGTGTTTTCACCATCACCCTCGGAAAATCTTCTTTGAAAACTCTGAACCGTCAAACGCATGGGGGTAAGTGGATTTTTGATTTCGTGAGCCACTTGTTTTGCCATTTCTTGCCAAGCTTGTTCTCGTTGGCTTCTGGCGAGCAGGGTAGCACTTTTCTCCAATTCATCGATCATTTTGTTATAGGAGTTGATCAAACTCGCAATGTCTCGAGGGGCATTTTTTAATTCAATTTTTTCATTTTCTTTTAGCAGACCCGTTTGATCAATTCTTTCGCGGAAAGCTTCCAATGACCTTGAAATGTACTTTGAAATGAAATAAGCCATAATAATGGCGACCACCAGCATCAACAAATAAATCTGATATAAGCTTTGTAAAAAAGTATTCAATTCGTTCTCCGAAAAGGAAACATCCTCAAAATAAGGGAAGAACAACACGCCATAGGGCTGGCCGAATCCATCTCTAAGAACACTATAGGAAGATTGAAATTTTCCTATTTCGTCATTGTTTTCCTCTGAAATACGCCCATTCGGTTTTGAAAGAATACTTTTCAAAAGTTTGCTTTCCAGTTCGTAATTATTGGCTATAATCTTTAGTGGGAGGAAGGAAGTAAAAAGAGGTTTTCCCTCTAGGTCAAAGATGGAATAGTTAACGTTATGGATTTTAATGACAGCGTTAAACTCCTCATTGAAGCGATCCCAAATACTATCATTTTTTTGGATCAAATTATTTTTTTTAACCAGATAGTCAATTTGTTTTCTCAACTGATTTTCCTTTCGGTTCAATCGGAAAATATTGTAATCGATGGATTCATTTTGATATTGAAAAAAGGTAGCGACCAGAATCAAAAGACAGGCCAAAAAAACCAGCAATATCATGGAGATAAAGATTTGAGTTCGGAGCGAAATACGTCGGAGTAGGTTAGCCATGATCGATCCTAGATTTTTTCCTCAGTCTTTTGTATAATCTTATGCCCAGCAACAAAAATAAAATCAGTCCCAAGGTTCCCAACAGCATAAAGATCCAATGAATCGCGCTTTTGACGATGGCCAGAAAAACAATCGCAAACAAAAACAAGGTAGCACCTTCATTCCATATTCTCATAAAGTTGGAAGAGTAACGAATTTCATCTCTTTGGAGTTGCAAAAACATTTGATGCGTTTTCAGATGATAGGCAAACAAAAAAAAGATAAATCCGATTTTGATCAGCATCCATGATTCATAGAGCCACTGTGGCATAAGGATCAGTAGCCAAACGGCAAAAATGGTGGCCAGTATGGCCGAAGGCCAAGTAATGATATACCACAATCTTTTCGACATGATTTTAAGTTGTTTCTCCAAAATTTCTTTTGCAGGCGAGGTTTTTTTGGAAGCTTCAATGTGGTAAATGAACAGTCGAGGTTCATAGAACAAACCGGCAAACCAGGTGACTACAAAAATTAAATGCAAAGATTTGATGTAGTTGTAATACTCCATTCGCTATGGGTCAGTTTGAGTATTGGTGGAGCACCACCAATAAAGCTACAAAGTACAAAAACTTATACAAATGCAAGCTTCAAAATCCATGGCTTGATTATGAATTTAAATACTTTCTGAGTTCATAACTTAAAAACCCACCCGTGACCACAGTAGCCAAAAACTCAGCGATGGGAAATGCCAACCAAACCCCGTCAATCCCCATAAAATTGGGAAAAATATAGAGCAGGGGGATAAAGAAAAACCCCTGTCGGGTCAGGGTCAACAATAGGGCAGGGAGGGCTTTGCCTATGGCTTGATAGTAGGCTGCTCCAATGAGTTGAATGCCTACAATCGGAGTGGCTGCAAAGACCCATCGGATGGCAGCGGGGGTATTTTCCAAAACCAAAGGGGAGGAGGTAAAGATCGTTCCAATTGAGTTGGAAAAGGTGTAGATCATCAAAAACACCAAACTGGCCATGGCCGAAGCATACAAAACAGCCGTTCGAATAACATGTTCAACTCTTTTTTTATTGTTGGCACCATAATTATATGCAGCGATGGGAACAAAACCCTGAGTAATCCCCAATATAGGGAAAAGGGAAAACATCAACAATCGGCTGATGATGGCATAGACTGCTACTGCCGATTCACCTCCCAGGTTGAACAGCAAGTTGTTGACCAACAAAACCGATAGGCTGACCACTCCTTGTCGGGCCAGGGTCACAGATCCCAAAGCACCAATCTCTCTTGTAATAGCCCCATCCAATTTAAAATCACTGATGTGAAGGCGTAATTCCGAGTGCCCTGAATTAAAAAAAAACAAAATGTAGAGGGCACAAACTCCATAGGATAGGGTGGTGGCCCAAGCCGCGCCATACATTCCAAAGTCGAAAATATAGATGAGGAGGTAGTCTAAAATAAGATTGGAAACAGAGGGTAGCATCATTGCATACATCGCGTTTTTGGGTTTTCCTACAGCTCTGATGACGTTGTTTCCCATCATGCAATAGCCCAAAACAGGCACCCCATATAAAACAATGGTATAATAAATTTTAGCAGGTTCAAAAAGAGCTCCTTTCCCTCCAAAAGCAGGGATCATATGCTCCACAAACAGCAGACCGAAAATCACTAAACTGATGGTCAAGGTCAAAGTCAATACAATCTGATTTCCGAAAGTTTTGGTTGCTTTGACCAAATCATTTTTACCGAGCGATCTTGAAATGATGGAACTCCCTCCCAAACCAATCGCCATTCCGAGTGCAGCAATAAAAAAAGAGACCGGTAAAACAACATTAATCGCTGCGATTGCATTGGCACCGATCCACTGACCCACAAAAATTGTGTCGATCAATATGTTGAGAGACATCACCAAGATGCCGATGGAAGCAGGGACAGCTTGTTTGATTAATAGCTTGGGAATGGGGTGGGTACCAAAGGATGCCGATCCACTTTTCATGCAGTGGTACTGATTTCCGCTTTGGCCCATTGGTCAATCCAGCGGCTCATCACATTTACCCAATCCGTTCGGGTATTGATACATGGGATCACATGAAGCTCTTCCCCCCCTTTTTCTTCAAAATCTTCCACGGCTTCCATTCCAATTTCCTCCAAAGTTTCCAAACAATCAGAAACAAAAGCAGGGGTTACGATGGCCATGTTTTTTACTCCTTTTTTGGCAAATCGCGCAACTGTTTGATCGGTGTAGGGCTGCAGCCAAGGGTCAACTCCCAGCCGGGATTGAAAACTAGTAGAGTAACTGCCTTCTTTTAATTCTAGGTATTCCGACACCAGCCGAGTGGTTTCAAAACATTGGTGACGGTAACAATATTGATGCGCCTTGGAGGCCGTTTGGCAACAACTTTTGTCGATTTTACAATGGGATTTGGTGATGTCGGATTTCCTAATGTGACGTTCTGGAACCCCGTGATAAGAAAACAAGAGATGCTCCCATTCCTTATCTTTCAAATCCTCTTGTATGCTCTCAGAAAGCACCTTGATATAGTCTGGATGATTGTAAAAAGGAGGTAAAACCGTAAACTCCAGATTTGGATATTTTTCTTTTCTGATTTCCTCTGCCAACACCAAAATGGTCTCGGTAGTGGCCATGGCAAACTGGGGATAAAGGGGAATCAACATGATTTCATCTACCCCTTGTTTTTCCAATTCAGCCAAGCCGTCTTCGATAGAGGGCGAACCGTATCTCATGGCGAGACCCATAGGCACAGAAACTTTTTTCTGGACGGCTTCTTGCAACCTTTTGGACAAGACAATGAGTGGCGATCCCTCTTCCCACCATATTTTTTTATAGGCTTTGGCGGACTTTTTTGGACGGGTATTCAAGATGATCCCCTTCACCAAAAAAGTTCTAAGGGGTTTCGGGAGGTCAATTACCCGTTCATCCATAAGGAATTCACCTAAATATCGCCTAACATCTTTTGGGTTTGGACTATCTGGAGAGCCCAAATTGATCAGTAACGCACCTTTCATTTACAATTTTTTACGAAGATACTGACATTAAATATTTTTTGGGAGTCGTCCCAAATTTCTTTTTGAAAGCAGCGATAAAGTGGCTGGAGGTACTGTACCCTAGCTTGATACTGATCTCGTTGATATTATATTGTTTGGAGTTCAGCATGCTTCTGGCTTCATTCATTTTATAATCCAATAAATATCCGTAAACGGTATCGCCATAGACTTGTTTAAAGCCTTCTTTTAGCTTTTTTACGTTGAGTCCGATCTCGTTTGACAATGCCTGAAGGGTGGGGGGCTCTGTCATTTGAGTCAAAATAATCTCTTTGGCTTTTCGAATTTTTCTCACATTCTCTTCATCCACCAAAAAGGGGCATTGCTCCACATCGGTATCCTCACTCTTATTAAAAAACAAACTCAGCAATTCGTATACCTTACCTTTCAAATAAAGCCCTTGTATGCTCTCATGAACTTTGGTTTCAATGATTTGACTTAAAATGACACTCATAGAGGGACTCACTGGCTTGGTATCATAATATTTTTTGGTGTTGTTTTCCTGACTTAAAAAGGGAATATGATCTGCATCTTGGGAAAACAAACGATGAAATTTTTTGATGGAAATAATCAAACTCACCACTGTTGAATCGGGGGTTAAATATAGGTTGATGGGCAGTGCCTTTGTAGGGTTGAATAACAAAATCACACTTTTGGATATTAACGGTAATTGATAGTTCCCCTCATTGAATTCGAAAGTCCCAGAGCCTTGATGACAAAAATGAAACTGGATGAATTCCTGACTGACTGGCTCCTCTAATTTTTTAAAGGCATTTGTGTCATTGGTAGTTCTCAACACATAAAACCCACTCTCCAAAACTGTTTTTTCCATTGTACCGATATCGTTATTTTTAAAAATAAACTATTTAGAATGATTCTATTTAATGTAAATAAAATATTTCTAAAAATATTACTTTTAGAGTGATTATCGAAAAAAAGGTTTAAAATAACCTTATCGGATATTTATAGTTCTTTTAGCGTTGTTTTTTAAAAACTGCACTCCTTATTTTTGTTTTCGAATTTAGACTGGACTTTTGAAAAGCACCTTACAATATTGTATCGTAGGCATCAGCTATAAGAATGCGGATCTTCCCACTCGAGGGACTTTTAGCATCAACAAAGTCCAATTGGAAGCCCTACTGTCCCAAGCCAAAGCAGATGGTCTCCAAGAGTTGATGGTGATTTCTACCTGTAACCGTACCGAATTAATGGGAGTCGTTGACGATCCCATGATTTTGATTGAATACTTGTGTAAATGGTCTGGTGGGAGCGTTTCTTTATTTTTAGAAAAAGGCTACATACTGCGTGACTTGGAAGCCATCCATCATGTTTTCCGAGTGGGTTGTGGCTTGGAAAGCCAGATTCTAGGAGATTTTGAAATCATAGGCCAATTGAAAAAAAGCTTTCAAAATTCCAAAAAACAACACATTGTCAATGGTTTTTCGGAGCGACTCCTCAATGCAGTGATCCAATCCAGTAAACGCATCAAAACGGAAACGGAGTTATCCTCTGGCGCCACTTCAGTTTCATTCGCATCCGTTCATTACATCCTTCAACATGTAGAAGACGTCAAACAAAAAAATATTCTTTTGTTTGGGGTCGGAAAAATAGGGAGAAATACCTGCGAAAACCTGGTAAAACACACCCAGAATGATCACATTGTTCTGGTCAACCGATCAGAGGAAATTGCCCAACGCGTGGCTGGAAAATTTAATCTGTTGGTTAAGAATATCAGCCAATTAAAGTCGGAAATTGCAAGCGCGGATATCATGATCGTGGCCACTGGAGCGCTTGATATCACCGTAGACGCCTCATTGGTTTCCAAAGACAAACCCCTTTTGATTTTGGATGTGTCTGTCCCTTCCAATGTTGATCCAAAATTGAGTGCGATGGAAAATGTGACCCTGATCAATCTAGACGAATTGTCCAAGCTCACCAATGAGACCCTCACCAATCGAAAGAAATTTATTCCAAAAGCTGAGGAAATTCTCAAAGAAGTGGAAACAGAATTCATACAATGGGTAGAGCACAGAAAATTCGCCCCTACCCTTAAAGCCCTAAAGAAAAAATTATTGAACGGCCACGAGGATGAGCCTGGGCAAGATCAAGAATTTCCTCAAATGGTTTACAGGCTGACCGGAAAAGTAGCCAGCTATCTTAAAGAAAACCCTTCCAAAGCCGACCAAACCATGGCCATGTTACAACAGGTTTATCAATTGGATTCGGACATAGATGGATAGTTCCTTATTTCGTATTGGTACCAGAGACAGCCCACTGGCCCTTTGGCAGGCTAAAAAAGTAGGCACGCTTTTGGAAGCCAAACAAATCAATACCCGCTTGGTACCCACCAAAAGTGAGGGGGATCTAAATACGACCCAACCCATTTATGCCATGGGCATTCAAGGGGTCTTTACCAAAGCATTGGATATTGCCCTGCTTGAAAACATAATTGATTTGGCTGTACACAGTCTTAAAGACGTTCCAACACAATTACCAAAAGGATTGATCTTAGCAGCCGTATTGGAGCGGGGGAGTGTGGCAGATGTTTTGGTGCAAACCCATAAAACCCCATTGGAAAACCAAGCCACCATTGCGACGGGTAGTCTCCGGCGGAAGGCCCAATGGTTACACCGTTATCCCCAACACCACATGGTTGACCTAAGGGGCAATGTTCAAACCCGAATGGATAAATTGTTTTCCAGCAATTGGGAAGGGGCCATTTTTGCCAAAGCTGGCCTGGAGCGCGTCGAACTCTTGGGGTCTCACTATCATGAATTGGATTGGATGATTCCCGCTCCCGCCCAAGGAGCCATTGGGGTGGTTTGTAGAGCAGACGACAATGATATCTTGGAAAGTTTAAAAAAAATCGACCATGACAACACCCGAAAGTGTGTAGAGATAGAAAGAGAATTTCTCCGCATTCTGGAAGGTGGCTGTTCCGCGCCTATTGGTGCCCATGTGACCATTCAAAAAGACCATCTCCAATTTCGTGGAGGGCTTTTCTCTTTGGATGGAAAACAGGCCCTCACCCTGGTAAAAGAAGTTGAGACCAACGCCTCTGCTTCATTGGCAGAACTTGCAGCGCAAGAGATCCTATCCAAAGGCGGGCGTGAACTCATGAATACTATTAAATATAGTAAATAAATGAGGTTGCTGTCTACCAAAATATTATCCCCTGCATTTAAAGATCGTTTGATGATGCATTCATTCAGTCTGGTAGAACAATCCTTTATCAAAATCGTTCCCATCGATCAACCCATTGTGGCTCCGGTTCATGACGCCCTTATTTTTACCAGCCAAAATGCAGTGAAAAAGGTGTTGTCGGATTCCAAAATTCGAAAAATGATCGATGGAAAAATCGGGTATTGTGTGGGAAAAAAGACAGCAACGCTTTTGACCGAAAATGGGCAAAAAGTCGCCAAAATTGCTCAAAATTCGTCAGAATTGGCTCATTTTTTATCAAAAAACGCTAAAAATCAATCCTTTTCGTATTTCTGCGGAAATCTGAGAACTCCCGATTTGGAGGAAGTTTTACCCGCCAATGGCATCGAAATTCAGGCGATCGAGATCTACAAAACCCAGCTGCTAGATCATGTGGTAAAAGGGCATTTTGACGGTCTTCTTTTTTTCAGTCCTAGCGCGGTCAGGGCCTACGCCCAGCGAAATACTTTTGATCAATCCCACAGTTTTTGCCTGGGGACTTCCACCGCCAAAGCCGTGGCCTTGCATACACAAGATTACACCATCGCCAAAGCCCCCGATGAGGCACAACTTTTAAAATCATTAATCAATCATACTATCCGCTATGAAGAATGAATTGTTATTACAGGCCCTAAAAGGGGAAACCGTTGACCGACCTCCAGTTTGGATGATGCGTCAGGCAGGAAGGTACCTCCCTGATTTTATGAAGCTCAGGGAAAAGTACGACTTCTTTACTCGCTGTCAGACCCCCGAGTTGGCCACTGAGATCACCCTAATGCCCATAGACCAGATCGGTGTGGATGCTGCCATCATCTTTAGCGATATTCTGGTGGTGCTTCAAGCGATGAACATAGCAGTAGAAATGCGAGAGGGGGTAGGTCCATTTCTCCCCCAACCGATTATCGATCAAGCCGCTTTGGACCAGGTCATACTGCCCGATGTAAACGAGCGTTTGGGCTATGTTTTTGAGGCGGTAAAAATGACCAAAAGCGAGCTCAACGAGCGCGTTCCATTGATCGGTTTTGCTGGAGCACCCTGGACGCTATTGTGTTATGCCGTTCAAGGCCAGGGCTCCAAAAACTTTGATCGTGCCAAGGCTTTTTGTTTTCAGGAACCCGCCATGGCCAAGGAACTCCTGCAAAGGATCACCACCACCACCATTGCCTACCTGAGAGAAAAGGTCAAAGCCGGTGCCGATGTGATCCAAATTTTCGACTCTTGGGGAGGTTTGCTTTCCCCCACCGATTATCAGGAATTCTCTTGGCCCTACATCCAACAGATCATAGATGCCCTAAGCGGAACCGTGCCTGTGATCGTTTTTGGAAAAGGCTGTTGGTTTGCCCTACAAGAAATGAGCAAATCAGGGGCTTCCGCCTTGGGAATCGACTGGACCTGTACTGCCCGCAATGCCCGTTACCTCTCGGGAGGACAGATTACCCTACAAGGCAATTTTGACCCCTCACGCTTGTTGTCTCCCATTCCTGAAATCAAAACCCAAGTCAAGCAAATGATCCATGCTTTCGGCAAAGACCGCTATATCGTTAATCTGGGCCACGGTATCCTGCCCAATATACCCGTAGATCACGCCAAAGCCTTTGTTGATGCGGTCAAAGAATATCAATCTTAACCTCAATCACCTTTGCCATGAAAACAAAATTCAACCGTTACATCGAAAAACTACAAGATCAAATCACCAAAAAACTTGCTGAAGTAGATGGCAAAGCCCGATTTAAAGAAGACGCTTGGGAGCGTTCTGGTGGCGGTGGCGGCCGAACCCGAGTCATCGAAAATGGTGCTGTATTCGAAAAAGGAGGGGTCAATATATCTGCCGTTCATGGCGCACTGCCAGATAGCATGAAAACCTATTTCAAAGTCAAAGCGGGAGAATTCTTTGCCTGTGGCCTCAGCTTGGTCATTCATCCCAAAAACCCTTTTGTTCCCACCGTTCACGCCAATTGGCGGTATTTCGAACTTTACAATCCCCAGGGGGAAATACAAGACCAATGGTTTGGGGGCGGGCAAGACCTGACACCCTATTATCTTTTTGAAGAAGATGCCCGACACTTCCACCAAGTATGTAAAAAAGCTTGTGATGCCCACGACAAAGACTTTTATCCACTTTACAAAAAACGCTGTGACGACTATTTTTGGAACGCCCATCGCGCAGAGGCAAGAGGGGTTGGCGGCTTGTTTTTTGATTATTTAAGACCCGACGAAAACCACTCGGTCAAAAACTGGTATGACTATGTCACTGGAATTGGAGACAGTTTTTTGGAAGCCTACGTACCTATAGTAGAAAAAAGAAAAAATATCAAATACACCGATGCCCATCGAGAGTGGCAGGAAGTGAGGAGGGGCCGTTATGTGGAATTTAATTTGATCCATGACAAAGGCACCCTTTTTGGATTAAAAACCAACGGTCGGATCGAAAGCATTTTGATGAGCCTTCCGCCCCATGTACAATGGCAATACAATCATAAGCCAGATCCCAACAGCAAAGAGGAAGAGTTGGTCAATGTGCTTGAAAACCCGCGAGTTTGGGCGTAAAACCTTATAACGATTATCTTTACATCATGTATCCCAATCAAAGAAACAGAAGACTCCGAAAAAGCCCTGCGATAAGGCAATTGGTCAGTGAATGCCAATTGAGTGTAAACGATTTGCTGTTGCCCCTGTTTATCACATCAGGAAAGCAAGTCAAGGAACCCATATCGGCCATGCCCGGCTGCTATCGTTTGAGCTTGGATCTGCTCGAAGAGGAGATCAAAGCCCTCTGGGATATGGGCATCAAAGCCGTATTGTTGTTTGTAAAGGTTGAGGATGAACTAAAGGACAACAAGGGAACCGAAGCCCTTAACCCTGAGGGCTTGATGCAAAGAGCGATAAGGAGCATTAAAAAAGTGGTGCCGGAGATAGTGGTCATGACCGATGTGGCCCTTGACCCTTATTCCTCTTATGGCCACGACGGAATTGTAGAAGAAGGAGTGATCCTCAATGATGTAACAGTGGAGGTCTTGTGTAAAATGGCCTTAAGCCATGCCCAATCTGGAGCCGATTTTGTCGCACCCAGTGATATGATGGATGGGCGAATTTTGAAGATCAGAACTGCTCTTGAGGGGGCCGGTTGGACGGATACGGGCATCATGAGTTACAGTGCCAAATACGCCTCCTCTTTTTATGGACCATTTCGAGAGGCCCTGGACTCTGCCCCAGGCTTTGGAGACAAACGCACCTATCAGATGGATCCAGCCAACCGTTTGGAAGCCCATACAGAGACAATGAGAGATATTGAGGAAGGTGCTGATATTGTGATGGTCAAACCTGGATTGGCCTATTTGGACATCATTAGAGACCTCCGTGATCAAGTAGATGTTCCCATTGCAGCCTATCAAGTGAGCGGTGAATATGCCATGCTCAAAGCTGCTGCCGAAAGAGGATGGTTGGAGCACGATGCTGTTATGATGGAGCAATTGCTCGCCTTTAAAAGGGCAGGAGCCAATATGATCGCTACCTATCACGCCAAAGAAGCTGCACAGCTTCTTTTATAGTCATTTATTAGACAAAATCAGATAAAAACAATCATTTGTTTAACTTTTATTATCTTTCTCGGCTGAATCAATCAGCTGTATGGAGATAGGTTTTTACAAAAGTAAAATTGGAATTTTTTCTATAACCATTGACAATCAAGAGGTTATAGGAATTTCTTTTGTGGATCAAATCTCCGATCTTCCTCAATCAATGTCTCCATTGATGGAAACTGTAGTTCAACAGATTGGAGAATATCTTCAAGGCAGCCGACGAGAGTTTTCTTTTCCCATGCGGTTAAAAGGAACTGATTTTCAGGTGAAGATTTGGAAATTACTGTTAAGAATTCCCTATGGAACTTTACTGTCCTATGTCAAGGTGGCTCAAGCCTATGGCGATACCAAAATGGTTCGGGCGGTGGCGACAGCCATTGCAAAAAATCCCCTTCTCATTGTGGTGCCCTGTCATCGGGTCATAGGAAGCGATGGATCACTTGTTGGCTATTCAGCGGGGATACAAACCAAACGCCAACTTTTAGAGTTAGAGGGGTTCCCAAAACAATTTGATGTATTTTAGTAGCTAAAAACCATGAAAAAATTCCTTTCGAGCTTGGTTCTCCTGCTCCTTTTGTTGCTTTCACTACTATACATCTCTCCCTACAATTACCTCTTGAGGGGCATCAGCACCATCTATCTTTCTGGTCATACCACTGCTTTTCTCGAAGACTATAAACGATTTGAAAACGATACCGTCGTGGCGACCACCTCCCCTCAAGCTTGGCCACTGCACAAAGATTACAATCGTTACGCCCCATCAAAGGATTTGGAAGATTACCATCAAGACCTACAAACCGTTGCCTATTTGGTCATCAAAAACGACAGCATCCTTTATGAAAAATACTACGATGGTTTTGGGATGGACACCAAAAGCAACTCCTTTTCGATGGTTAAGAGCGTGGTTTCAGCCATGATGGGTATCGCCATCCAAGAAGGCGACATCCAAAGCTTGGATCAAAAAGTGATCGACTTTATTCCCGACCTCAAAGGGCCCTATGCTAAGGAAGTAACCGTTGGCGATCTTTCCAGTATGGCCTCTGGTCAAAAATGGAGTGAAGAATACTACAATCCTTTTTCTGTTACTTCGGCTTCTTATTTTGTGGAAGACCTCAATGCCCTGATTTTGGATCAACCGATTGATGAAAAACCTGGGCAAAGTTTTGCCTATAAAAGCGGGACGACCCAATTGCTGGGGATGGTCATTAAATCAGCAACCGGCAAAAACCTGAGTGCCTATTTGACTGAAAAATTATGGCAACCCATGGGAGCCAGCCAAACTGCGCTTTGGCAATGGGACAGTTCCAAACACAAAATGGAAAAAGCCTATTGTTGTCTGGCGACCAATGCAAGAGATTTCGCACGATTCGGAAAACTCTACAAAAACCATGGCCAATGGAACGGCACCCAACTGCTGGACTCTTCTTTTGTTGCCCTGTCGGTTCAACCGCGATTTGAAAAAAGCCCAGAATACGGCTACGGCTGGTGGTTGGATGTTTTTCAAGACCATAAAATATTTATGATGCGGGGGCATTTGGGACAATATGTATTGGTGGTTCCCGAAGAAGACTTAATCGTGGTTCGGTTGGGTCACCTTAAGGACAAAGAAAAAGGAGGAAAAGGCAAAAGTTCGGGTGGAGAGCCTTTCACCAAAGACATTTATGTTTACCTTGAAGGTGGATTGGAAATGATTAAAAATGTTTCAAAAAATTGACCTCAACCAACTGTTGTTTTTGGACATAGAAACCGTTCCAGTGAAGGCAACATTTGATGCACTTTCCGAAACGGAAAAAGACCTTTTTGCAGCCAAAACCCAATACCAGCGCACCCAAGATCAAACCCCCGAAGCGTTCTATGAACGGGCAGGGATCTGGGCAGAGTTCGGAAAAATTGTCTGTATTTCTGTTGGGTTTTTTAATCTCACCCAAAAGGATCGTGAATTTAGGATCAAGAGTTTTGTTGGGGAGGAAAAAGCATTGTTGTTAGATTTCAAAGCCCTTTTGGAAAATCATTTTAGCCAACCCGCCCACCGGCTTTGTGCCCATAATGGTAAAGAATTCGACTTTCCTTATATCGCTCGAAGAATGATCATACAGGAAATTGATTTACCGGCCAAGCTCAACCTTTTTGATAAAAAACCCTGGGAAGTTCCCCATTTAGATACCTTACACCTTTGGCGTTTTGGGGATTATAAGCACTACACCTCTTTGTCTCTGATGGCTCATGTATTGAAAATCCCCACGCCCAAAGACGATATCGATGGCAGTCAAGTCGCTGAGGTCTACTACAAAGAAAAAAATACAGATCGGATTGTCACCTACTGCGAAAAAGATGTCATCACCGTGGCTCAAATTGTCTTGCGTTTGCGCAACCAATCGCTGCTAAAGCCAGAAGAAATCCTGCATACATGAGTAAAAAAACCCCTTTGTTGCAGTTGGAGGGCCTGTGCATCTCTTCCTCTGAACGGATCCTGATCGACCAACTATCCTTCAGCCTCCAAACCGATGAGATTGTCGCCATCGTGGGGGAGTCTGGCAGTGGAAAATCACTGACAGCCCTCACCGTTGCAGGTTTATTGTTCCAAACCCCATTGGTGGTCAGTAGTCAAAAAATGCTATTCAATGACAGGGATCTTTCCAGTTTGTCTTCCCAAGAATGGCAAGCGGTTCGGGGCAAAGAATTGGGCATGGTATTCCAGGAGCCCCAGTCGAGTCTCAATCCCAGTATGCGCTGTGGGGCTCAGGTGATGGAGCGATTGGAAAAAAACAAGATCGGAAAGCCTCAAGACTACCGAGGGCAAGTACTGGAGGCCTTTAGGCAGGTGCAACTCCCCGACCCAGAGCGGATATTTAGGGCCTATCCCCATGAACTTAGTGGCGGGCAAAAACAAAGGGTGATGATTGCTATGGCGCTGATCGGCAGTCCCAAGCTGTTGATTGCCGACGAGCCGACCACCGCCCTCGATGTAACGGTACAAAAGGAAATATTAACCCTGATCAAGGCCCTGCAAAAAGCCAATAAAATGAGTGTGTTGTTTATCTCCCACGACCTCTGTGTGGTGGCTCAGTTTGCCGATAGGGTGGTGGTGATGCACCAGGGCAGGGTGGTGGAAAGCGGAACCGTAACCGAAATTTTCAATCATCCCCAAGACCCCTATACCCAAGGCTTGTTGTATGCCCGACCCCAAGCCGATAAACGACTCAAGCGATTGCCGACGGTGGCAGATTTTTCAAAAAAACAAAAAAGCTTTCCTACGGTTTCCAAAGCCAGCCGAAGCAAAAGGCACCAAGCACTCTACGCCCAAAAACCCCTGTTGGAGGTCAAAGGATTGGTCAAAGAATATCCCCTCACCCGACATTGGTTTAAGGAAAACCAAAGCTTAAAAGCGGTGGATATGGTCAGCTTTAACCTCTATCCCGGGGAGACCTTGGGCTTGGTGGGTGAGTCCGGCTGTGGGAAATCCACCATCAGTCGTGCCTTGGTCAATCTCGATTCCCCCAGCGCGGGAGACATTCGCTATAAAGGCCGTTCGATCATTGGACTCAATGCCTCGGAACTAAGGGAACTGCGCCAGCAAATCCAACTGGTGTTTCAAGACCCTTTTGCAGCCTTGCATCCCCTAAAATCGATCGGCAACGCCATTGCCGAACCCCTTTATGTCCATGATTTGATCCGCGGTAAAGCCGCCCAAAAGGATAGGGTGCTACAGCTTTTGGAACAAGTAGGACTGGCCACCGAGCATTACCACCGTTACCCCCACCAACTTTCGGGAGGACAAAGACAAAGGGTGGTCATCGCCCGAGCCTTGGCCACCGAACCCCAATTGTTGCTGTTGGATGAATCCGTTGCCGCACTGGATATCTCTGTCCAAGCACAGGTCCTCAATTTACTCAACGAACTAAAAGAACAACTGCAGTTGTCTTATCTCTTTATTTCCCACGACCTGAATGTGGTCAAATACATGGCCGACCGGATTTTGGTGATGCAAAAAGGGATTTTGGTAGAGGAAGGAGAAGCCGATGCACTGTATTTCCATCCCCAACAATCCTATACCCAAGCATTGATTGCGGCTTTGCCCAAGATTTAACATTAATAAATATAGTTAATAAAAAATTTAAAGTGTTGTAAAACAACATTTTAAGTGTTTGTTGGCTTGACGGGTAATGCTTGCTAACTATATTTATAGATGTTTACCGCTCAACAAATATCCCAACCAGGCTAAGGAGCCGGATTGGGTATGGCCTCATTGATTGCATCAATGGCTTTGAGAATTTCCTCAGACAGTTTCACTTGATGGGTGGCGATATTTTCCTTGAGTTGTTCCATGGTGGTGGCGCCAATGATATTGGAGGTAACAAAGCTGCGGTCGTTGACAAAAGCGAGCGACAGTTCCGTAAGGGAAAGGCCCACTTCCTCGGCCAAAGCGGCATAACGCTCTGTGGCTTCAAAGGATTTTTCCCCGCTGTATCTTGCCAGACCTTTAAACAAGGACAAACGGCTGTTGTCAGGCATCCGACCGTTTCGGTATTTTCCCGACAAGACCCCAAATGCCAGAGGGGAATAGGGTAACAAACCGATATTTTCGCGATGGCATATTTCGGCACTGCCCACTTCAAAGAGGCGATTGAGTAAGGAAAAGGGATTTTGTACGGTGATCATTTTGGTGGCTGGGCTTTTGGCGGCTTGTAAAAAACGCATGATGCCCCAAGGATTTTCGTTGGACAGTCCGATGTGTCGGATTTTTCCTGCCTTGATATGGGTCTCCAGGGCATCCAAAACGGCTTCAAAGTTTTCTTGCCAAGCTTCGTCGGGGTCATGAACGTATCCCCTAACACTAAAAAAATTGGTATTTCGCTCTGGCCAATGCAGTTGGTACAGATCGATATAATCGGTTTGCATTCTCTTGAGGCTTTTGTCTACCGCTTCATCGATATGGGCCTTGCTAAAACTTGGATCTTTGCGGATATGTTGGGTAAAATCTCGTGGTCCTGCAATTTTGGTGGCCAAAACGATCTGATCCCGTCGGCCGGTTTTTTTAAACCAGCTTCCGATAATGCGTTCGGTTTCCCCTTGTGTTTCTGCATTGGCAGGAACAGGGTAGAGTTCGGCTGTATCAAAAAAGTTGATACCTTGATCCACGGCATAATCCATTTGCTCATGCCCTTCGGCTTCTGTATTTTGCCTGCCCCAAGTCATGGTACCCAAGCATATTTTACTGACTTTGATTTCAGTATTAGGCAAAAGATTGTATTCCATAATCTAGTCTATTGTGTTGATGATCTGAGTGATTTCGTCCAATTGAGGACTCAATACCACTTCTATTCTTCTGTTGGCTGCACGTCCGGCTTTGGTGGAGTTGGGAGCAATGGGGAGGTATTCGCCCCGTCCCGCAGCAGTGAGATTTTGGGGGAGGATATCGGGATTTTCAAGCAATTGATTGACAATGGCGGTGGCACGTTTGGTGGAGAGGTCCCAGTTGCCTTTTAGCGGTCCTTTTCCGCTGTAGGGGACATTGTCGGTATGTCCTTCGATGAGTACGGCAATATCGGGATTGTCGGCCAATACACTTCCCAATCCGGCGATGGCTCTTTGGCCTTCCGCTTCAACCGTCCAACTGCCAGAACGGAACAAGAGTTTGTTTTCCATGGAGACATAGACTTTGCCGTCTCGGGCTTCAACGGTGAGTCCTTTGTCTTCAAAATTTAATAGGGCATCGGAGAGTTTTTCTTTTAGGCTACGCATGGCTTCTTTTTGGCGGGCGATCAGCCCTTCCAATTCATCAACCCTCGCCATGCGGTTGGCCAATTCATTTTCTCGATCTGCAACTTTTTCCATCAGCGCCTCGTTTTCTGCAATGCGTTCTTTTAAAGCACTTTCGCTATTTCTCTTAAGCAAATCCAAAGAGGATTCCAGCCTTTCCAAGTTTTGTTGTTTTTGGTTGAGACTGTCCTCAGTTTCTTCCAAGGTGGTTTCTAATCCGACCAATTTTTCAGTGACATCCTTCAACTTAACGTTGAGGTTTTCAATGGTTTTATTTTGTCGATTATAGTTGTCTTTCAGCTCAGCATAGCGAGATTCCAAATCATTGAAAACTCGATTGGAAACACAGGCATTGAGCGTAAAAGCAATGAGAATGAGGGAGATGATTTTTTTCATGATGACGGTTTAAAATTGAAGTTCTACCCCCACAGGACAATGGTCGGAATGACGGGCGTCGGGGAGTAAATAGGCACGGTTGATATTGTTTTTTAAGGTCTCACTAACCAGGTTGTAATCGATGCGCCAACCCTTGTTGTTGTTTCGGGCATTGGCGCGGTAGCTCCACCAACTGTACTGGTGGGGTTCGGGGTTGAGGTGGCGGAAGGAGTCTATAAACCCACTTTGCATAAAGCCATCGATCCATTGGCGTTCCTCAGGCAAAAAACCAGAGACGTTTTTGTTGCGAATGGGGTCATGAATGTCAATGGCGCGGTGGCAAATATTATAATCGCCACAAATGACCAAATGTGGATGTTCTTTTTTGAGCGTGTTGATATAGGTTTGAAAATCATCCATAAACTTGAATTTGTAATCCAAGCGGTCGAGGTTGGTTCCAGAGGGGAGGTAGAGGCTGATGACCGACACTTTTTCAAAATCGGCACGGATGACCCGACCTTCAAAATCCATATGATCAATACCGGTGCCAGCTTGGACGTTCAGGGGAGGGGTTTTGGTCAAAATGGCAACGCCGCTATAACCCTTTTTTTGAGCAGAATGCCAGTGGTGCTCGTAGCCTAGCTCCTCAAAGATCCCAGTATCGACTTGTTCGGCCAAGGCCTTGGTTTCCTGCAAGCACAAAACATCGGGGTCGGCAGCGCGCAACCAATCGGCAAAACCTTTGTTGATAGCGGCACGGATGCCGTTGACATTGTAGGAAAGAATTTTCAAACTCGACTTTTTACAAAACTATAAAAAACAAAACCGCTGAAAAAACGCAAACCCCCCTCAGTAGAAGCAAAATTTTAAAGCTTTTTCAACAATTCGCTCATGGAGAGTTTTTTCCCAAGCATTTTGTCGAGTTGATCAATGGCGATGCGTTCTTGGGTCATGCTGTCCCGATCTCGGAGGGTAACGGTATGGTCCTCCAAACTTTGGTGATCCACGGTAACGCAATAGGGCGTTCCCAGTGCATCTTGCCTGCGATAGCGTCTGCCCACAGCGTCTTTTTCGTCATAGGCAACCGCATAATCCCATTTGAGATCTTCTACGATTTTTCGGGCAATCTCGGGGAGTCCGTCTTTTTTGACCAGTGGAAATACCGCCAGTTGAGTGGGTGCCAAAACGGGAGGAAGTTTTAGGATGGTACGTTTAGAGCCATCTTCTAGTGTTTCTTCCTCTAAGGATTTAGAAAATACAGCCAAGAACATCCGATCTAATCCGATGGAGGTTTCGACCACATAGGGGACATAGTTTTCGTTTCGCTCTGGGTCGAAATACTGTAGTTTCTTGCCCGCATATTTTTCATGATTGCCCAAGTCGAAATCGGTGCGGGAATGGATGCCTTCCAACTCCTTAAAACCAAAAGGAAAATTAAATTCGATATCGGTGGCCGCATCGGCATAGTGGGCGAGCTTTTCATGGTCGTGGAATCGGTAGTTTTCATTCCCCAAGCCGAGGGCTTGGTGCCATTGGAGCCTTTTTTCTTTCCAGTGTTCATACCATTCTTTTTGAGTTCCCGGAGGGATAAAAAATTGCATTTCCATTTGTTCAAACTCTCGCATGCGAAAAATGAATTGGCGGGCTACGATTTCGTTTCTAAATGCTTTTCCCGTTTGAGCAATTCCAAAAGGGAGTTTCATCCTTCCCGATTTTTGAACGTTAAGGAAATTGACAAATATACCTTGTGCTGTTTCGGGACGTAAATAGAGATCCATGGCCGTATCGGCAGAGGCGCCCAGTTTGGTGCCAAACATCAGATTGAATTGTTTGACATCGGTCCAATTGCGGGATCCCGATTCGGGACAGGCGATTTCCAGTTCCTCGATCAGGGCTTTCACATCGGCCAAATCTTCCTTTTCCAAAGATTGCCCCATGCGTTTGAGAATGCTGTCGGCTTTGGTTTGGTATTCGACCACCCGAGGGTTGGTGGAGCAGAATTGCGCTTGGTCAAAAGCGTCGCCAAAACGTTTGGCAGCCTTGGCAACTTCTTTGTTGATTTTGTTTTCAATCTTGGCGACATAATCCTCTATGAGGACATCGGCGCGGTATCTTTTTTTGGAGTCTTTGTTGTCGATCAAAGGATCGTTGAAGGCATCAACATGCCCCGAGGCTTTCCATGTGGTGGGATGCATAAAAATAGCAGCATCGATCCCCACGATATTTTCATTGAGCTGGACCATGGCCTTCCACCAGTAGTCGCGGATGTTTTTTTTCAAGGCGACACCATTTTGGCCGTAATCGTATACGGCACTTAAACCGTCATAGATTTCACTGGATTGGAAAATAAAACCATACTCTTTGGCATGGGAAATTACCTTTTTAAAGATCTCAGATTGTTCCATAATGGGGCAAAAATAAGTCTTTTTCGTATTTTTAAAACGCCTTAAATCTTTTAAGATGAAAAATACCCTAAGCAGAAGCTTTAGTGCGTTCGTTTCTCTTTTTTTTCCGAAGCTATGTCCAGCTTGCCATTCCCCATTGTCTGTACACGAAAAGGTAATTTGTTGGTATTGTCAAATGTCGCTCCCCCAAACCTTTCATTACAATGATCCGCACAACTCCTTGTGGCAAAAGATGAATGAATTTCTCCAGGTAGAAAATGCCGTGGCCTTGTTCGATTTTCAAAAGAACAGTAGGATTGCTTCTTTACTGCATGCGTTGAAATATCGAGGCAATCAACAAATCGGTGCTTTTTTGGCGAATTGGCTCGCTCCACTATTAATACAGTCGGAGGTGTTTAGAGAGGTTGATGCCATACTTCCATTACCCCTCCATCCCACCAGGCATAAATCGCGTGGATACAATCAAGTGCAGCTTTTTTCGGAGAGATTGGCCCATCATTTGGAAATTCCAGTCATCCACGATTTGGTTTTTAGAAAGAAAAAAACCCGTCAATTGGCAATGATGAAACAGATGGACCGATGGAAAGAAGTGGAAGAGGCTTTTGGGGTCAATAAAGATCGGCATTACGTTCCCCAACATTGGTTGTTGGTGGACGATGTGATCACCACCGGAGCTACGATTTCCAGTTGTGGGAAGGTCATTTTAGAGGGCTGCGGAGAGCGCATCAGCATTGTATCACTTGCCAGTAGGTTGTCTTGAGAATATTGCGTTATTTTGTGTCGACATTGTTCCTTATGAGAAAATTAGGAAAGTATTTTTTTCTTTTTTTGACGGTGGTTTCTACCTATCAATGTGCCAGAAAATCAACCCCAACAGGGGGATTGAAAGACACCCTCCCTCCAGTAATGATCAATGCCTCCCCCAAGATGAATACGGTCTTTTTTGATAAAGAAAAAATTACCATCACCTTCGATGAGTACATCAAACTCAATGATATTACGAAGCAATTGATTATCTCCCCCCCTATGGAATTTAGTCAATACAAGATCAAACCCCAGGGAACTGTTTCCAAGAAAATCCAAATCGAGCTGCTGGATTCCCTCCAAGACAATACCACCTATACCTTTAATTTTGGAGAAAGCATTGTGGACAACAATGAAGGCAATTTATTGCCCTTTTTTACTTACGCCCTGTCCACCGGACCCATCATTGACTCCCTAGAGATCAAAGGAGTGATTACAGATGCTTTTGAACGCATCACCGAGCCTTATACCTCCATCCATCTTTACCCGATTGACAGTACTTATAGCGATTCCACCATTTTCCTCAAAAAACCATTTTATGCCACCAGCACCTTGGATTCTGTGGCCTACCATTTTAGAAATCTTCGTCCTGACAAATATGAAATCATTGCCATCAAGGATGTAGGGGGGAATTATCTGTTCGATCAAAACGTCGATAAAATTGGATTTTTGGAAAAGCCCATTACATTACCGGGAGACAGCATTGTGAATTTTCGGATTTTCAACGAAGTTCCAAATCTTTTTTGGACGAGGCCTTTCTTTATCAATCGGAATCAAGTCGGTTTTGGGTACTATGGAGAACCTGAAATAGATTCCATTGTGGTGAAAAGTGAAGTCCCCTCCAACTTCAGGTACCTCATCAATCGAAATCGCGAGACGGATACCCTGAATTTTTGGTTCAGAGGCCCTAAGTTAGACTCCCTGAAGTTTGGAATCAAAGAGGCCGATACCACCAAGCTTTACAATATTAAATTTGGAAAAGTGGACAGAGATTCACTGGTGATCAAGCCACTCACTTCATCGAGTATGGGGTTGTTGGACAGTTTTAAAATTGAATCGAATTTGCCATTGGTAAAAATTGATTTGGATTTGATCAAAATCGTGGGCTTGGACTCACTGCCCGTCGATTTTAAAGCTTCATTTGACAAAAACTACGATCGATTGTCCTTATTTTATGAATGGTTGCCTAATGACGACTATAAAGTCGAGTTTTTTCCCAATGCACTGGTGGATTTTTGGGGAACTACAAATGATACTTTAAGATTCCGAGCCAAAACCCAACCGCTTGCAGATTATGGAAGCATTTTCCTGCAAATCCTCAGAGAGGACGCAGACCCTTTTATTTTGGAATTGGTGGATTTAAAGGGGAGAACATTGAGACGTGTGGAGGAATCCAATGAATTGGATGCTTATGAATTCAAATACCTAATGCCCGGCAATTATTTGTTTCGATACATCAAGGACAAAAACGGGAATAAAAAATGGGATACGGGGAATTATCTGAAAAAAATTCAACCGGAAATGGTTTTTTATTCTCCGGACACCATTGAGTTGAGGGCCAATTGGGAGATCAATCAGCAGCTAAAAATACCCAATGAGGTGGAACGTTTTTCAGCTTCAGATCTCTCTGAAATTAATTCAGAGCAGGTGGTTTTTCCAGCGGTTGATTCCTTAGGAATAGATCCTAAGGAAAATGAACCTTCTGTTATTGATTCTCTAGAAATATCAAATAAATAGTATCTTTAAAACAAAAAACAATGGGTGTAGGAAATATTGTACTGGCTTCCATTTTGGTCTGTGTTGTGCTCGGTGTTGTAGCCGTGATACAGTCCAGACTTTAAACAGGATTATACCACTTTTTCAAAGCCCTGTATCCCTTGTACAGTGGTGTATTTCATGGTAAACTTTTTATCTGGATTAACGATCTTATAACAAGATTGCACTGCCAATGTAGCCTCGTGAAAACCACAGAGGATGAGTTTCAATTTTCCAGGGTAGGTATTCACATCTCCCACTGCAAAAACGCCCGCTATGTTGGTTTGATAATCCAAAGTATGATCCACTTTGATGGCGTTTTTTTCGATCTCCAATCCCCAATTTCCAATGGGCCCCAGTTTTGGGGACAGACCAAACAAGGGCAACCAATGGTCTAGCGCAATGTTTTTGGGGGATCTGTCTTTTTGGTGCAATTCGATGGATTCTAATACTTGATCACCATTGACGCCTTTGACTTCTGCATGGGTGTACAATTCAATTTTACCCTTTTCTTGGAGTTCATAAACCCGTTGAACGGATTCTTTATGGGCTCTAAACATATCGGATCGGTGCACCAGCCCCACCGGCAAATGGCTTTGCTCCGCAAAGTAAATGGCCCAATCCAGGGCAGAATCCCCCCCTCCCGAGATAAACAAACGTTTCTCCAAAAAGGCCTTGCGAAGAATGCGATGAGGAAAATTGTCAGATCAAAAGCGTGTTTGAGGAGGTTCGGGACAATACCTTAAAGATCCTCACCAAAACATCAATCGACATGATGCGGCATCATGTCTAAAGTCGATTGATAAAACTGCCCAGGGAATCCTTAAATTGTATTCCTTCAAAGGTTCGAAGTTTGTTTAATTTTTGATGTGCTTCCAATCCCCACAATAAAAATTCCATCACAAAGTAATGATCTTTTGTATCCAAATCAGATTGGAATTTCTTCATGATCTTTTTTAAGGGAGGAATTTCATCCAATGACTTTTGGTGAATTTTATCGTTGGAATTGTCTTCAATAAAGAGTTCATTCTCTTTAAAAAACCAGCCCAAAAGCTCATCATACGGACCCAGTTCGTTGGGTTTTTCGAGCTTTTCAATTTTAGGAAAGTAGCTTGTAAAAAGGGTTTTTATCGCACTAGATATCAAATGGTGCGCTACCTCAGTAGCTCCCTCCTGTTCTCCCTCATAGACCAATTCAATTTTTCCATTGATGGCGGGGATAATCCCGAGAAAATCACTCATTCGAACCGTTGTTTTTGAATCTTGGGTAATCAATAGTCGTCGCTCGACGGTACTGATTAAATTCTCATATGCTGTGATGCTCATCCTGGTACTCACCCCACTTTTGGGGTCGACATATTCACTTTTTCGGGCTTCAAATCCGATTTGTTCCAAGAGGTCTTTGGCCAATTCGGGAACATAGATCTGAGATTCGTTTTCTGGACTGATCGCGACCTCTTGTTGCGTAATCTTTTTGGCGATTTCGAGGTTGTGAGGGTAGTGGGTTAGAATTTGAGAACCTATTCTGTCTTTAAGTGGCGTGACAATACTTCCCCTGTTGGTATAATCCTCTGGATTGGCGGTAAATACAAATTGAATCTCAAGGGGTAATCGCAATTTGAATCCTCTGATTTGTATTTCTTTTTCTTGTAGGATGGAAAAAAGGGCGACTTGAATTCTGGCTTGGAGGTCTGGAAGCTCATTGATGACAAAGATACAGCGATGGGCCCTTGGGATCATGCCGAAGTGAATGACTTTTTCATCGGAATAATTCAATTTAAGCGTAGCGGCTTTAATGGGGTCAATATCCCCGATCAAGTCGGCGACGGTAACATCTGGGGTGGCCAGTTTTTCAAAAAAGCGTTCGTTGCGGTGCAACCAATCAATGGGAGTGTCGTCTGCTTTTTCTGTAATAATTTGTTTGGCCATTTGGGAGATGGGTTGAAGGGGGTCATCATTGATTTCTGATCCTGCAACGACTGGAATCCAGGGGTCCAGTAATCCGACCATTTGCCGAGCCATTCGGGTTTTGGCTTGTCCTCTCAAGCCTAAAAAATTGATGTTATGACCTGAGAGTATGGCACGTTCTAACTCTGGAATGACCGTGTTTTCATATCCGATTAAGCCTTCAAAAGTGGTTTTCCCTTCTCTGATTTTTTCTCTGAGGTTTTTGGCGAGTTCCTCTTGTATACTTGAGGGTTGATAATTGGTTTTTTTAAGTTCTCTGAGGGTGGTTATTTTTGGTTTTTCCATGAATTATCCAAAGCGTTTTTTTCTGTTTTTTTCGTAATCTTCAAAGATCATTTCACCAAGGTTGTTCAGTCCGGTATAAAATGCCTTTCCATTGTTGGCCTTGGTAAATTCTTGAACAAATTGTTGGAGGTAAGGATCAGAGGCAATCATAAAGGTGGTGATGGGGATTTTTATTTTTTTGGCCTGTCGTGCCATGAGGTAACATTTTTCGACGATGGATTGGTCCAGCCCGGCGCTGTTTTTGTAGTAACTTCCATCGGGGAGCTTGAGGCAACTGGGCTTCCCATCGGTAATCATGAAGATTTGCTTGTTGGTATTTCTTTTTCTTCTCAAAACATCCATGGCAAGTTCTAAACCAGCAACGGTGTTGGTGTGATAGGGCCCTACCTGTAAATACGGCAATTCCTTGATGCTTATGGGGCGAGCGTCGTTTCCAAAAACCAAAACATCCAAGGTGTCTTTTGGATAACGGGTGGTGATGAACTCAGCCAAAGCCATGGCCACTTTCTTGGCAGGGGTAATTCTATCTTCCCCATAGAGAATCATACTGTGGCTAATGTCGATCATCAACACCGTGCTCATTTGAGATTTATGGTGATTCTTTTCAATCACCAAATCGTCTTGGCTGATTTGAAACTCATCGATGCCAAAATGAATTTGTGCATTTTTGATGCTTTCTGTCAATACGATATTTTCTATGGGATCTCCAAATTGAAATTGACTTAACTCCCCTGCAACTTCATTTCCTGTTCCAATGTTATTGGTATTGTGATTCCCTGAACCGGACTTTCTTAAATTTCCAAAAATCTGCTTGAGTGCGTATTCACGTAGTAATTTTTCCGTTTTGGCAGTAATTGCCATGGACGGTTCACTCCCGTCGGGTTTAATCTCTGCTTTGACAAATCCTTTGTCCAAAAGATCTTCAATGAAATCATCAATGGTATAATTTTCGTCCGTCAATTGGTACTCTTTATCCAATTCACGCAACCAATCTATGGCTTCATCAAAATCCCCAGAAGTGTGCGTAATCAATTCCTTAAAAATCTCGAGGAGTTTTTCAAATGGAGACAAATCCAGAGGACGGGCAGATTGAAATAAAATTCCTGTTCTAGAACTAGAAAATCTCATTCAGAATATTCTTTTTAGCAATTTTTATCAAATATAGCCTAAAATTAAGCCAATACTATGGACTGAATAAAGAAATCGCTCCAATTTTTAAACCTCGAGATTTCATTACTCAAAACAAATTTTTTCAAGGACCAAGTGTAAGGAAATTAATTGGTTTAATTAAAATTACTATATTTGTGCGCATTTTGTAAAACACAGGGAGGCGACCATTGAGTCCCTCTTTTTTTTGAAATGAATTTTAATCAACTTGTTGAGCATTTATTGAATAAAGCGTTGGAGGAACATCCCACTATTTTTTTGGTAGATCTCAAAATAGCTTTCGATCGATCCATCAAAATAATTTTGGATGGGGATGTGGAGGTCAATGTTAAGGATTGTATCAATATCAGTAGGGCCATTGAAACGGCTTTGGATAGAGATGCGCATGATTTTAGTTTGGAAGTAGCTTCAGCTGGAGTTGGAAGCCCATTGAAGTTTCCTCGTCAATACCATAAAAATATTGGCCGAAAACTGGAGGTTATTTCCAAAGATGGATTAAAATATGAAGGAGCTTTGACAAAGGTAGAATCTGATGCCATTCAATTGGAGTGGAAACAGCGTGAGCCAAAGCCTATCGGGAAAGGAAAAGTAACAGTAATAAAAAATAAAACCCTGACGTTTGAAGAAATCAATCAAACGCGGGTAATGGTAAAATTTTAAATATTCAGAAATGGAGAATTTAGCACTCATTGAGTCTTTTTCAGAGTTTAAAGATGAAAAATTGATTGATAGGGTTACCCTAATGGTAATACTCGAAGAGGTTTTTAGAAATACCCTTAAAAGAAAGTTTGGCTCGGATGAAAATTTCGATATCATTATTAACCCAGACAAAGGTGATTTGGAGATATGGAGAAATAGAATCGTTGTCAAGGATGGAGAGGTTGAGGATCCTAACCAAGAAATTGAATTGACTGAGGCCCAGAGAATTGAACCAGATTTTGAGGTGGGGGAAGACGTGTCTGAAGAAGTAAAATTGGTTGACTTGGGAAGAAGATCTATTCAAACCTTAAGGCAAAACCTTATCTCGAAAATATTTGAACACGATAGCACCAACACTTTTAATCAGTTCAAAGATAGAATCGGAGAGCTATATACCGCAGAGGTTCATCACATCAGAAATCGCGAAGTGATTTTACTGGACGACGATGGTAATGAGATTATCTTGCCAAAGGATCGTCAGATTCCCAATGATTTTTTCCGAAAGGGAGACAATGTTCGAGGGGTTATCGATTTGGTTGAGTTGAGAGGAAATAAACCGAGAATCATTCTTTCTCGTACTTCTCCTGTATTCCTGGAAAAACTATTTGAGCAAGAGATTCCAGAAGTTTTCGACGGATTGATTACCATCAAAAAGGCAGTGAGAATTCCTGGAGAAAAAGCAAAGGTGGCAGTTGATTCCTACGATGACCGCATCGACCCCGTAGGCGCTTGTGTAGGAATGAAAGGATCGAGAATTCATGGAATTGTCAGGGAGTTGGGAAATGAGAACATCGATGTTATCAATTACACCAATAACCTTCAGTTGTTTATCACACGGGCATTGAGTCCAGCTAAAATCAATTCCTTGAAGATTGATGAGGAAAATAAAAGTGTTCAGGTTTTTTTGAATCCCGAGGAGGTATCCAAAGCAATTGGAAGAGGAGGGCACAACATACGGCTGGCAGGAAAACTAACAGGCTATGAAATCGACGTTTATCGTGAAGGCGTTGAAGAAGATGTTGAATTAACTGAATTTAGAGATGAAATCGATGCTTGGGTAATTGATGAATTTAAAAAAGTAGGTCTAGACACCGCCAAGAGTATTTTGGAACTCGACACTTCGGATTTGATCAAGAGAACCGATTTGGAAGAGGAGACTGTAGCGGAGGTAATACAAATTTTAAAAGCAGAATTTGAGGAATAAACGTAGGGATTTTTCCTACTTTTGAAAAGTAAAAGGTATATATGGCAGACACTTCAACCATTAGATTAAATGTTGCGTTAAGGGATTTAAACATTTCCCTGGATCGTGCCGTAGAGTTTCTGGCGCAACAAAATATTGAAATTGAAAGTCGACCTACTACCAAAATTTCACAAGAGGTATATCAATTACTTTTGGATGAATTTGAAACGGATAAATCCAAAAAAGATGCTTCACACGAAATCAGTGAGGAAAAGAAAAAGGAAAAGGAAAGCCTGAGAATTTTTCAAGAGAAAAAAGAACAAGAACGCCAAGAACAGCAACAAAATCGGGAAGTCATCAGGGCCAAGGCGTTGATTAAAAAGCCCGTTACATTGGGAAAAATTGATCTTGGATCTGGTTCGACCCAACCCGCAGCCCCTCCAGAAGCGACTGCAGAGGCCGAACCCCCAAAGGAAGTCGTTTCGGATCCACCTATCGACAAGACTAAAAAAGTAGAAGATAAACTGGCTCCTGAAGCTGTTAAAGAAGAAAAAAAGGAGGAGCGCACTACCACTGAATCTATCACACCTACTGCTGCCTCTGCAGAAGGCACAGCAGATCCAAGTGCTATCAAGACCCAATACAAAACTTTATCGGGCCCGAAGAAGACCGGTCAAACCATTGATTTGGAGGAGTTTAAAAAGAAAGAAAAAGGGGTTGAGGAGGCCAGAAAGCGCAAGCGAAAGAGAATCAGTAAAGAACCCACGGCCAAACCTCCCAATCAAAATGGTAGAAATCAAAATACCGGAGGAGGGAATCAAAAAAATCGTCCCAATACTCAAACGGTAAAGGAAGAACCCTCTGACGAAGAGGTACAAAAGCAAATTCGTGAAACCCTAGAAAAACTTCAAGGGAAATCCAACAAATCCAAAGGCGCCAAGTACAGGAGAGACAAAAGAGATCAGCACCGACAAAAATCGGAGGATGAGTTAGCAGAACAAGAGGCCAGTAGTAAAATTTTGAAAGTGACAGAATTTATTACTGTTGGTGAAATTGCCACTTTAATGGAGGTCAATATCAATGAGATCATCTCCGCTTGTATGACCTTGGGAATCATGGTAACCATGAACCAAAGATTGGATGCTGAGACCTTAAGCATTGTGGCTGAAGAATTTGGCTATCAGATTGAATTTGTTAAAACAGAGCTGGAGGAAAGTATTGAAGAGTCCGAGGATGAAGAAGAAGATCTTCAGCCACGCGCCGCTATTGTAACTGTAATGGGTCACGTAGACCATGGTAAAACTTCATTATTGGATTATATCCGAGAGGAAAATGTAATCGCTGGAGAATCTGGAGGGATTACACAGCACATTGGCGCTTATTCGGTCACCCTCAAAGACCAACAAAAAATCACATTCCTGGATACTCCAGGTCACGAGGCCTTCACCGCCATGCGGGCTAGAGGTGCTCAATTGACTGACATTGCCATTATTGTGATTGCTGCTGATGACGATATTATGCCGCAAACCAAAGAAGCCATCAGCCACGCACAAGCCGCTGGAGTCCCCTTGATTTTTGCGATTAACAAGGTGGATAAACCCAATGCGAATCCCGATAAAATCAAAGAGGCTTTAGCAGGAATGAATCTGATGGTAGAAGAGTGGGGAGGTAAAATCCAATCTCAAGACATCTCGGCCCTTAAAGGTACTGGTATCTCTGAGTTGTTGGAAAAAGTATTGTTGGAGGCTGAGCTTTTAGAACTTAAAGCAAATCCCAATCGAAAGTCGAAGGGAACCGTCGTTGAAGCTTATCTAGACAAAGGTCGAGGTTACGTTTCAACCATTTTGGTTCAAACCGGTACGCTCCAAATAGGGGATTATATTTTGGCAGGAAAACACAGTGGTAAGGTAAAGGCAATGTTCGACGAGAGAGGGAACCCTCTGGAAGCTGTACCTCCCTCCACACCCGTTTCTATTTTGGGATTGGATGGAGCACCACAAGCAGGAGATAACTTCTATGTCCTTGAGGATGAGAAGGAAGCCAAACAAATTGCGGCGAAAAGAACTCAGCTATTAAGAGAGCAGAACGTAAGAACCCAAAGACACATTACCTTGGATGAAATCGGCAGAAGAATTGCCTTGGGAGAGTTCAAAGAATTGAATATGATTTTGAAGGGGGACGTTGACGGGTCGGTGGAGGCTTTGACGGATTCACTGCAAAAACTGTCAACAGAGGAGATTCAAGTCAATATTATTCACAAAGGGGTTGGTGCTATCACCGAGTCTGACGTACTGCTGGCCTCTGCATCAGATGCCATTGTGATTGGATTCAACGTGAGGCCAATGGGAAATGCAAGAACCCTTGCTGACAAGGAAGAAATTGATATCCGCTCCTATTCCATTATCTACGATGCCATCAACGATGTAAAAGATGCTATGGAAGGCATGTTGTCACCCGAGATGAAAGAGGAAATCACCGGGACTGCCGAAATTAGAGAAACCTATAAAATTTCTCGGGTAGGAACCATTGCTGGATGTATGGTGACCAGCGGTAAAATTTATCGAAACTCAGGGATTCGTTTGATTCGTGAAGGCGTGGTTGTATTTACTGGAAAACTAGTCTCCCTCAAGCGATTCAAAGATGATGTCAAAGAGGTGGCAAAAGGATATGATTGTGGAATTCAGATCAAGAATTTTAATGACATCATGGAGGCTGATATGTTAGAGTGCTTCCAAGAAGTAGCGATTAAAAAGAAACTTTAATAGGTCGCCTTACTCTCTAATAAAAAAGCGGCAGGATAAACCTTCTTGATCTCCCTAAGTTTATTCAAGCCGAAGTAGTAATCTTTGAATTGACCTACTTGGACTTTATAGTTCGGAGTTTCAAAACTTAAATCCGCATCCCAATCTGGGAATTCCTCTTTGAATTTTTCAAAAAGTTCTACTGCAGTTTTATTGTCCCCATAGAAAAGTTGGATGGTATAAAATGTTGAAGCGTATACCTCAGCATCTATCTGTTTTTTGGTCTCCATCAGTTGGGTGATGGTTGAATCCTGTTTAATGTTGGTCGCTCCCTTTTGAGCGCTTATTTCCACAAGGGGAAAAAAGCACAATACTGCAGTTATTAAAGTGGCACAGCTGGTTTTTTTCATCTCACAAAAGAACAAAAAAATCAAAAAAAACCGGAACAATAAAGGAATAAATTAAACGGTAATTTAGAATCAATATAAATTACAAAAATGTTAAATTTTAGGTTTTAAGTTAACAAGTCTATCACTTAAATTTGTTGCGGATTTTAGATACTATCATATTGTTGTCCTTAACAAACAAATTTCAGGAATATACTTCCAGTTGGCAAACAAGTGCTTCCGTTGTATTCTTATTTTTATTTTTTACTTTTTTTTCAATTACGAGTTCACTAGCTCAAGAAGCTGATGTTCAAGCTGGAAAAAATCTTTTCAACGCCAATTGTGCCTCATGTCACAAGCTAAATAAGAAAGCGGTTGGTCCTGCTTTGAAAGGTGTTTCTGCGAAATACGATCGAGAATGGCTCTACAGTTGGATCAAAAACAGTTCAGCGATGATCAAAGCTGGAGATGCGCAAGCGGTTGCTGTATGGGAGGAGTACAACAAAGTGGCGATGAATGCCTTTCCGATGTTGTCCAATGCGGATATTGACAATATTTTAGCGTATACGGACTACACCCCTCCAGCCACAGCCGCTTCGGCTGCGACGCAGCAACCTCCTGCTGCCGCTTCTGGATCAGGAATGAATAATAATTTGATCTTGGGGGCATTGTCCTTGGTCTTCCTGATGTTGGTGGTCATGTTATTTTTGGTTCAGAAGACACTCAAGCGAATTGCGGTTGCTAGTGGAGTAGATATTACACCACGCTCCAAGGAAAAACGTCCTCCGGTATGGAAGGTGGTGGCGCAAAACCAATTTTTGATATTCCTAATGGTCATTGGTTTTCTACTCAGCAGCGCTTATTTTGTGTATGGATACTTAATGCAAGTTGGAATTGATCAGGGCTATATGCCGGTTCAGCCCATACATTATTCTCATAAAATACATGCTGGAGCCAATCAAATTGAATGTAAGTATTGTCATTCTTCAGCTAGGGTTTCCAAACATTCTGGAATACCCTCATTAAACGTCTGTATGAACTGCCATAAAAACATTGCAGAGTATAACGGGGAAGAGGATGTTGAAAACGGATATACCAAAGAATTTTACACTAAAGAAATTAAAAAACTTTATGACGCTGTTGGATGGGATGAAGAAAACCAAGCCTACACTGGTGAGTCCAAACCTGTCAAATGGGTAAGAATTCACAACCTTCCTGATTTTGTTTATTTCAACCACGCTCAACACGTTCAAGTTGGGGGTATAGAATGTCAAACTTGCCATGGCCCTGTTGAGGAAATGGAGGTCATGTATCAACATTCATCATTGACCATGGGTTGGTGTATCAATTGTCATCGAGAAACCAATGTGAAACTCCAAGACAATGAATATTATGCCAAAATCCATGAGGAGTTGTCTAAAAAATATGGAGTTGAAAAGCTGACTGTCGCGCAGATGGGTGGTTTGGAGTGTGGTAAATGTCATTATTAACAAACGTCAAAATAAAATATGTCGTCAAATAAAGTTTATTGGAAAAGCACAGCGCAACTCGACAAGAACAATGAGTTGGTGAAGCGGCTGGAACAAAATGAATTTGTAGACAAAATTCCAGTAGACGAGTTTTTGGGAGATGAACAAACCATGAGTGAATCCAACACCAACCGTAGGGATTTTTTGAAATACGTTGGATTCAGCACTGCTGCGGCAAGCTTGGCTGCTTGTGAAGGCCCAGTGATCAAATCTGTGCCTTATGTGGTACAACCCGAACAAATCATTCCCGGTAAGGCAAATTATTATGCCACAGCCATTGCTGACGGTTATGATTTTGGGAGCATTCTTATCAAAACCCGTGAAGGTCGTCCCATCAAAGTTGAAAACAACAAACAGGCACCCACCATGGGGGGAGGAAATGCGAGGATTCATGCCTCCGTCCTCTCTTTGTATGACATTCAGCGCTTGCAAGGACCCAAGGCGGGAGGTAAAGAAGTAAGTTGGAGCGATTTTTACAGCCAAGTTGGAGACAAGTTAAAAGCCATGTCCCTTGCTGATAAGCCCGTGGTACTACTAACACAGACTTTTGCCAGTCCCACTACTCAAGTCATCATTGATAACTTCATTGGGCAATTTCCAAATGTACGTCATGTCATTTATGACCCGATCTCTTGTAATGCTGCTTTGGAGGCTTTTGAAAACATCTATGGTGTTCGTGCTTTGGCGGATTATGATTTCTCCAAGGCGGAGACCATCGTATCTGTTGGAGCTGATTTCTTGGGAGATTGGCAAGGGGGAGGATTTGACAGTGGATATGCTAAAAGTCGTGTTCCCAAAAAACACCACGGTAAATCTGAGATGTCCTACCATATTCAGTTTGAATCCAATATGACCCTTTCAGGAGCCAATGCAGATCACAGAATTCCTGTTGATCCTGCTGGAATGAAAAAAATAATTGCTGAGATTTATGCGCAGTTAACAGCTGCCTCCTCAAACAGCAATCTGAGTCTACAGCTTCAAAAAGTTGTAGCTAAAGTGGTGAAGAGGCTTAAAAAATCTGGATCCAAAGCAGTCTTGGTCTCTGGTGTTGAAGATGTTGCTGCGCAGGAAGTTGTTTTGGCAATCAATAAACATTTAGGATCCAATGTGATTGACACTGCCCAACCGAAATTGATTCGCCAAGGCAATCACAAATCAGTTTCCCAGTTGGTGGACGACATGGAAAGTGGTAAAATAAATGGATTGATCACCGTTGGAGTCAATCCTAGCTTTACCCTTCCCAATGCAGCGGCGTTTACGGCTGCACTTTCCCAATTGGAATTGTCAGTTGCCTTTGCGCTCAAAGAAGATGAAACGGCAACGAATTCCCAATTTGTTGCTGCGACACCTCACTATCTTGAAAGCTGGGGTGACTATGAATTCAAAAAAGGACATTATGCGCTGGCACAACCAACCATTCGTCCACTTTTTGATACCCAACAATTTCAGGATGTCCTTTTAAAACTTTCAGGAAGTGATAGCTCCTATTACAAAGAAATCAAATCCCATTGGACGGAAAAAATGCTCAACGGAAGCTCATGGAACCAGACTTTACACGATGGTTTTATTTCCGGGGATGATTCGATGGTTTATGAGAATGTTTCTTTTGATGTCAATAACCAAGTAGCAGCACTATCCAAAGCAACTTCCGTTCCTATGTCATTGGTTCTATACAGTAAAACCGGTATGGGTGACGGACAACAGGCCAATAACCCCTGGCTTCAGGAATTCCCTGATCCCATCTCAAGGGTGTCTTGGGACAATTACCTGACCGTATCCGCTAATGATGCAGCCCAAATTGGATTGAAGAATGTCAATGTAGCCGATGGTGCTTTGAATGGCAGTTATGCCAAAATAACGGTTGGAGGAAAAAGCCTCGTTGTACCTGTACTGATTCAACCTGGTCAAGCCAAGGGAACAGTAGGCTTGGCGTTTGGTTATGGTGAGCGAAAAGGTTTACAAGACGAAATGCAGGTAGGAGTAAACGCTTATCCCCTCTACAATGATTTTGATTCGGTTCAAAACGTAAGCATAGCTCCTGCGGAGGGCTACCATGAGTTTGCTTGTGTTCAGTTGCATAATACCATGATGGGGAGAGACATCATCAAAGAAACTACTTTGGAGATTTTTAACACCAAAGACAAAGAATATTGGAACCCCATTCCTAAGGTTTCCAAAAATCATATTGAATATGAGGTAACTTCATCGGAGGTGGACATGTGGCAATCATTTGATCGTTCTATCGGTCATCACTTCAATATGTCCATTGATTTAAACGCCTGTACTGGCTGTGGTGCTTGTGTAATTGCTTGTCATTCAGAAAACAATGTGCCAGTGGTTGGCAAAAAAGAAATCAGAAAGTCGAGAGACATGCACTGGTTGCGGATTGATCGTTATTATTCCTCGGGAGAAACTTTTGGAGAAGACTACCAAACGAAGGAGGATATCTCCGGGATAGGGGATTCGTTGACTACATTTGGTGGAATGGAATCCGCTTCCGAAAATCCTCAGGTCGCTTTTCAACCCGTCATGTGTCAACATTGTAATCATGCTCCTTGTGAGACGGTTTGTCCAGTAGCGGCATCTTCACACGGAAGACAAGGTCAGAACCACATGGCTTACAACCGATGCGTTGGAACGCGTTATTGTGCAAACAACTGCCCCTATAAAGTCAGAAGATTCAATTGGTTCCTCTACAACAAAAACGATGAGTTCGATTATCACATGAACAACGACTTGGGTCGTATGGTTCTCAATCCTGATGTGGTGGTCCGTTCGAGAGGAGTAATGGAAAAATGTTCGTTGTGTATTCAAATGACACAAAAAACAATTTTGGATGCCAAGTTGGACGGAAGAGCCATCGAGGATGGTGAGTTCCAAACCGCTTGCTCCAATGCCTGTAGCAGTGGCGCTATTGTTTTTGGTGACATCAATGACAAAGAAAGCAAAGTAGCAGCCTTAAAGAAAGATGACAGAATGTACCACCTTTTGGAAAGCGTTGGTACCAAGCCCAATGTTATGTACCAAGCGATGGTAAGAAACACAGACGAATCTTAGAATTAGAAAAAAATAATCGTATGGCATCTCATTACGAAGCACCTATAAGAAAACCTTTGGTCACTGGCGACAAGACCTATCACGACGTAACAGTTGATGTTGCTGCTCCAGTTGAGGGAAAAGCCAATCGCCAATGGTGGATCGTTTTTGGAATTGCGCTTACTGCTTTCCTTTGGGGGCTGGGGTGTATCGCCTACACCATAGGTACTGGTATCGGTACTTGGGGATTGAACAAGACTGTAGGATGGGCTTGGGACATTACCAATTTCGTTTGGTGGGTAGGGATCGGTCATGCTGGAACCCTTATTTCCGCCGTTCTCTTATTATTCCGTCAAAAATGGAGAATGGCCATCAACCGCTCTGCGGAGGCCATGACCATTTTCTCTGTGATTCAAGCTGGACTATTTCCCATCATTCACATGGGAAGACCGTGGTTGGCTTATTGGGTATTGCCCATTCCTAACACCTTTGGATCCCTTTGGGTGAATTTTAATTCTCCTCTTTTGTGGGACGTATTTGCAATATCTACCTATTTGTCTGTTTCCTTGGTCTTTTGGTGGACAGGCCTGTTGCCAGATTTTGCAATGATCCGCGACCGAGCCATCAAGCCTTTTCAGAAGAAAATATACAGCCTCCTGAGTTTTGGATGGTCGGGTAGGGCTAAAGACTGGCAGCGTTTTGAAGAAGTTTCATTGGTATTGGCAGGATTGGCAACACCTTTAGTACTCTCTGTACATACCATTGTATCCTTTGACTTTGCCACTTCGGTAATTCCTGGCTGGCACACCACCATTTTTCCACCTTACTTCGTTGCAGGTGCGATTTTCTCTGGTTTTGCCATGGTACAAACCCTACTCATTATCATGCGGAAGGTTTCCCATTTGGAAGATTACATTACCGTACAACATATCGAATTGATGAACATCGTCATCATGATTACTGGATCCATTGTGGGGGTTGCTTATATTACGGAGCTTTTTATCGCTTGGTACTCAGGGGTTGAATATGAGCAGTATGCCTTCCTCAACAGGGCGACCGGACCCTACTGGTGGGCCTATTGGTCGATGATGACCTGTAATGTGTTTTCACCACAGTTCATGTGGTTTAAAAAACTGAGAACCAGTATTGTATTTTCCTTTATCATTTCCATAGTGGTAAACATAGGCATGTGGTTCGAGCGATTTGTTATCATCGTAACTTCCTTACACAGAGATTATCTTCCTTCCTCTTGGACCATGTTCTCTCCCACCTTTGTGGATATAGGAATTTTCATAGGAACCATTGGATTTTTCTTTGTATTGTTTTTACTCTACTCCAGAACATTCCCTGTCATCGCACAGGCGGAGGTGAAAACCATCTTGAAATCCTCTGGAGAGAAATATAAAAAATTAAGAGACGGCGAATGAGCAGTAATCAAGTAATACACGCTTTATACGACGACGACGATACATTGTTGTCTGCAGTGAAATCGATCCGTGATGAAAAGCACCATATCGAAGAGGTTTACACCCCTTTTCCTGTGCATGGTTTGGACAAAGCCTTGGGATTGGCCGATACCCGAATTTCCATTATGGCATTTATCTACGGATGTATAGGTTTTTCTGTAGCTGTGATGATGATGAACTACATCATGATTGTTGATTGGCCACAGAACATTGGAGGAAAGCCCAGCTTTTCTTATCTGGAAAATATGCCAGCATTTGTCCCCATCATGTTCGAGATGACCGTATTTTTTGCAGCCCACTTGATGGTGATCACCTTTTACTTAAGAAGTAAACTTTGGCCTTTTAAAGCAGCTGAAAATCCAAATCCATTGACCACAGATGATAAATTTTTGGTCGAAATTGAGTTACACGACAACGAAAAAGATCTAAAGTCACTGTTGAAAAAAACAGGAGCCATTGATATTCAAATCATTGAAAAAAAAGAAGATGATGAATAGAATTATTGCTTTTGGATCGATTATGGTATTGCTTTTGGGCTTGCAGTCTTGCTCTAACCCTTCCAAGCCCAATTACCAGTATTTTCCCAATATGTACGAACCTGTAGGTTACGAAACCTATGCAGATTCGCATGCTTTCGCCAACGGTATTGAAGCGCAGCTTCCCGTTGAGGGTTCTATCCACCGAGGTTGGGTACCCTATGGTTATCCGGACTCCAATGAAGGCTATGAAGCAGCCAAAGCAGAACTGAAATCTCCGATTCAAGTGAGTGCTGAAAATGGCAAGCAAGGAAAAGAACTATACGGAATCTATTGTGCAGTATGTCATGGCAACAAAGGCGACGGACAAGGAATTCTGATGACCCGTGAAAAATACCTGGGCGTTCCCAGTTATGCCAACCGCGACATTACCCCTGGAAGCATTTACCATGTTCTGATGTATGGTAGGAATGCAATGGGATCACACGCAGGACAAGTCAATGCCACCGAAAGATGGCAGATTGCTCAGCACGTGATGGAGTTGAGAAAGAACCTAATTAAATAATTTATTGGAAAACGGTATGTACACTTTTACAAATAAATTAAGAAACTTCTCCATCATTTTGATGGTCGTTGGATTTTTAGGTTTGACTTATGGTTTTCTGACTAGCCCTGATACAGTTGAAGAAGCCCAAGCCATGGTGGCCGACCCTCACCATGGGGATGGCCATGGTGCAGATCACGGGGAAGCTCACGACGCTCATGCCGATGATCACGGCGCGGCTGCGCATGCTGATTCAGCTCACGACGATCATCACGAAGCCGCCTCTTCTCATGGGGAAGAGCATGGCGAAGATCACCACGGGGAGCACTTACTCCACCAATTACAAAACAAACCTTGGGCAGCCTTATACGTAGCAGCATTTTTCTTTATGATGATTGCGCTTGGTACATTGGCGTTCTACGCTGTCAATCGTGCAGCCCAAGCCGGTTGGTCTCCTACTCTTTTTAGGGTTATGGAAGGAATTACGGCCTATTTATTGCCCGGTGCATTGGTCGTTTTTGTTATCCTTGCCCTTTCTGGTATGCACTTCAACCACCTCTTCATTTGGATGGATCCTGAAGTGGTGTCCCACGACAAACTCATACAAGGTAAAGTAGGCTTTCTCAATGTCCCTGGTTTTTTATTGCGTGCATTGTTCTATATCGCTGGATGGACGACTTATCGTTACTTTTCCAGAAAATTTTCTTTAGCGCAAGACCAAGCAACTGATATATCCAACCACAAAAAGAACTTTAGAATCTCCGCTGGATTTTTGGTCTTCTTTATTGTGACCGAATCCATGATGTCTTGGGATTGGATCATGTCCATTGATCCCCACTGGTTCAGTACTTTATTCGGTTGGTATGTTTTTGCCAGTATGTTCGTTTCTGGAATTACTACCATTGCACTGGTTGCCATTTACCTCAAGTCCAAAGGGTATCTGGAGAAAGTCAATAACAGCCACATCCATGATTTAGGAAAATTCATGTTCGGAATTAGTATTTTTTGGACTTATTTGTGGTTCTCTCAGTTCATGCTTATTTGGTACTCCAACATTCCTGAGGAGGTTACCTATTTTATCACCCGAATTGAGGATTACAATCTTCCGTTCTTTGGCATGTTGGTGATGAACTTTATTTTCCCACTATTGATCTTGATGAATAGCGATTACAAACGAATGAATTATTTCATCGTAATGACAGGAATCGTTATACTCTTGGGACATTATATAGACGTTTTCAATATGATTATGCCTTCGGCAGTCGGTGACCAGTGGTTTATCGGTATTGCTGAATTGGGAGGGTTTGCCTTCTTCTTTGGTTTATTCATTTTTGTGGTATTTAAAGAAATTTCGAAAGCACCACTTCATGCTTCAGGAGATCCCCTGATGGGAGAAAGTGAGCGTTTTCATTATTAATCAATTAATGGCAGGATAAATGACGATATTATTGACACTTGTAGTTTTAGTATTGATTGCGATTTCCATTTGGCAAATCACTAAGATATTTGAATTGTCACAAGCCAAAAAAGAGAATACACAAATTGCTGATGACGATGACAATCGTTGGAATGGCCAATTGATGTTTGCTTTTTTGATATTTATTTACGCTATCACCCTGTTTTCTTTTTGGAAGTGGGGGGATGTTTTACTGCCCGATGCCTCTTCAGAGCACGGTATAGAGTATGATAATCTGATGTGGATTTCATTTGCCATCATCTTTTTTACCCAAACCATTACCCAAGCTCTTTTACATTATTTCGCCTATAAATACAGGGGTGAAAAGGGCAAAAAAGCTTTATTCTACGCAGACAATGATCGTTTGGAGGCCATTTGGACCATTATTCCTGTGATTGCTTTGGCGGGACTGATTCTTTATGGACTTTATACTTGGACCGATATCATGACGGTAGAGGAGAATGAGGATGCTCTGGTAGTAGAATTGTATGCACAGCAGTTCAATTGGAAAGCAAGATATGCTGGAGAGGATGGTGTTCTTGGCGACGCTAACGTTCGTTTTTTACAAGACTTTGACGGTAAAAATCTTGTTGGAATCGATGCGACTGACCCCAACGGCTTTGACGATGTAGTGGTTCAAGAATTGCATTTGCCTGCTGGTAGGGAGGTCATTTTTAAAATGCGTTCCCAGGATGTATTGCATTCAGCCTACATGCCTCATTTCAGAGCTCAAATGAATTGTGTTCCTGGAATGATTACAGAATTTGCTTTTGTTCCTACGGTCACTACAGAAGAAATGCGTCAAACAGATGACATCAAGGCCAAGGTCAAAAAGATCAATGCCATCCGAAGAGAAAACAGCCAAGCACTCTTAGCAAAAGGAGAAGAAGCATTAGAGCCATATGTCTTCGATTATTTGTTACTTTGTAATAAAATTTGTGGTGCTTCGCATTACAACATGCAGATGAAAATTGTCGTAGAAACACCTGAAGAATTTCAAAAATGGATGGACGATCAGCAAACCTTTGCGGAAGTCATTCAATAACCTATAAAAAAAAATTAGATCATGTCAACAGCAGCAGCCCAAGTACACGAAGAGGATCACGGACATCATCACAAAGAAACCTTCATTACCAAGTATATTTTCAGTCAAGATCACAAGATGATCTCAAAGCAATACTTGATCACGGGACTATTCATGGGAATCATCGGGATAGCCATGTCTCTATTGTTCCGATTACAACTGGCTTGGCCAGAACAGCCTATGGGCATCATGTCAGCCTTATTGGGAAAGTGGGCTCCTGACGGGGTCATGGATCCCAATGTATATCTGGCACTGGTAACCATCCACGGAACCATTATGGTTTTCTTTGTCCTTACAGCAGGACTGAGTGGTACTTTCAGTAACCTTCTTATTCCATTACAAATCGGAGCAAGAGATATGGCCTCTGGACTACTCAACATGATATCCTACTGGTTGTTTTTCTTATCTAGTGTTATCATGGTATTGTCCCTTTTTGTGGAGGCAGGACCCGCAGCAGCAGGCTGGACCATTTACCCTCCATTGAGTGCCTTACCTCAAGCCCAACCTGGTTCTGGTTTGGGGATGACGCTATGGTTGGTCTCTATGGCCATTTTCATCGCTTCTTCTCTCTTGGGATCGTTGAATTATATCGTTACCGTATTGAACCTCAGAACCAAAGGGATGACCATGAGTCGATTGCCTTTGACCATCTGGGCTTTCTTTATCACTGCCGTTATTGGAGTGGTTTCCTTCCCAGTGCTTTTGTCAGCCGCCTTGTTGTTAATCATGGACAGGAGTTTTGGAACTTCCTTTTTCCTATCCGATATTTTTATTCAAGGAGAAGTCTTGCATTATCAAGGAGGATCACCCGTATTGTATGAACACCTTTTTTGGTTTTTAGGACATCCAGAGGTATACATAGTACTACTGCCTGCCCTAGGGATCACTTCCGAAATTATAGCTACTCATTCGAGAAAACCTATTTTTGGATACCGCGCCATGGTGGCCTCCATTTTGGCCATTGCCTTCTTATCCACCATAGTATGGGGACACCATATGTTCATTTCAGGAATGAATCCATTTTTAGGATCGGTATTTACCTTCACTACCCTCCTGATCGCTATCCCCTCGGCGGTGAAGGCCTTTAATTATATCACCACCCTTTGGAAAGGAAACCTGCAGCTCAACCCTGCCATGCTATTTTCCATTGGCTTGGTTTCTACCTTTATCTCTGGAGGGTTAACTGGAATTATTTTGGGAGACAGTACCTTAGACATTAATGTTCATGACACTTATTTTGTTGTGGCCCACTTCCACTTGGTGATGGGTATCTCAGCACTTTATGGTTTGTTTGCTGGGGTTTACCATTGGTTCCCCAAAATGTTCAAGCGCATGATGAATAAAAACTTGGGTTATCTCCATTTTTGGGTCACTGCCATTTGTGCCTACGGGGTCTTTTTCCCCATGCACTTTATCGGTATGGCCGGACTTCCCAGAAGGTATTACACCAACACTGCTTTCCCTTATTTTGATGATTTGGCCAATATCAACGTAGTGATTACAATTTTCGCTTTGATTGCAGGAGCAGCACAGCTGGTCTTCCTCTACAACTTCATCCACAGTATTTTTTACGGAAAGCCTACAGAACAGAATCCATGGCGTTCCAACACCTTAGAGTGGACAGCACCTATCAAGCACATTCACGGCAATTGGGAAGGGAAAATTCCCGAAGTACACCGCTGGGCATACGACTATTCCAAACCCAGACACGATGAGGATTTTGTTCCTCAGCACATTCCATTAAAAGAAGGAGAAGAAGAACTCCAACACTAAGTAAATAAGAAACCAAACAAAAAAAAGCTGCTTTAGGGCAGCTTTTTTTGTACCCTATCCTCATTGATGGGCGTACAATTTTCGGTTGCGTCAACCGTCGTTATTTTTAGAGCCTGTTCGGTGGGTGAGAAATAAGGGTTACCCAAGTCCAGTAGAGGTTTGTTTTATTGAAAAAAAACGTTTTTTTGAAACCCTAAAAAACAATAGGGACTTTATCATACACCTGTTGGATACCTTCGCCGATTATCTCAGGTCGACCGATGACCGAATTGTAATCATGGGACAAAATAAAATGATGGTGCGGTTGGCCCATTTTTTAATCAAACTTCACACGGAGTTTGGGGAAGATCAGCAGGGCCATTTAAGATTGTACCTCAAAAGGGAAGACATGGCCAATTATATGGGGGTTACCGTGGAATCGACCATCAGAATGTTAAAAGATTTTGAGCATAAAGGTTTGATATTACTCAATGGAAAATTCCTTAAACTCATCGACTTTTCTGGTTTGGAGCACATTTCCAAAGGTTTTAAAATTTAAGCGTTAAAACATTTATCTTTGTTAGAGATGAATGAGTTTTTAGACCCATCGGGAGACCAACTTAGTCCAGAGGAAAAAGACATTGACAGAGCTTTACGACCAGATAGTTTTGATGACTTTGCGGGACAAGAGAGCATACTGGAAAACCTTAAAGTATTTGTTGCTGCAGCCAATCAAAGAGAGGAAGCATTGGACCACACACTTTTTCACGGCCCTCCGGGTCTGGGAAAAACCACCTTGGCTTATATTTTGGCCGGTGAGTTGGAGGCAGGCATCAAAATGACTTCTGGGCCTGTACTTGACAAGCCAGGCGACCTCGCTGGATTGCTCACCAACCTACAGCCGAGAGACATTCTCTTTATCGACGAAATCCACCGTCTCAGTCCCATCGTAGAGGAATACCTCTACTCGGCGATGGAAGATTATAAGATCGATATCATGATCGAGACTGGGCCCAACGCCCGAACAGTTCAGATCAACCTCAACCCCTTTACATTGGTAGGTGCCACAACGCGCTCTGGATTATTGACTGCCCCCATGCGTGCTCGTTTTGGAATTACCAGCCGATTGGAATACTACAATACCGAACTACTGTCCACCATCTTGGAACGCAGCGCCAATATTCTTAATGTTGCCATCAGCACTGAAGCTGCCATTGAGATTGCAGGAAGGAGCAGGGGAACACCGAGGATTGCCAACGGTCTGCTCAGAAGGGTCAGGGACTTTGCACAAATCAAAGGAGACGGAAAAATTGACATTGAAATAACTCAATATGCCCTCAATGCCCTTAACGTCGATGCCCATGGCTTGGACGAAATGGACAATAAAATCCTCACCACCTTGATCGATAAATTCAAAGGAGGACCGGTGGGCATTACCACATTGGCCACTGCTGTTTCTGAAAATGGTGAAACCATAGAGGAGGTCTATGAGCCCTTCTTGATCCAAGAAGGTTTTTTGGTCAGAACCCCGCGGGGAAGAGAAGTGACCGCGTTGGCCTACAAACATCTCGGTAGGATTAAGGACAATCAAGGGGGATTGTTCTGAGTTTTTTCAACCTTATTGCAATCATGGATCACATTGCAGTCGGATGGGCGCTTTGTGATAATTTCTTATCAGCTTTTTGATCATTTCTTATCATCATCTTATTCGGATACCAAATGGAGGTAGGCAAGCAATCATTTTTACTAATAGATGGATGAGCCCGAAAAATTAGACGATCGGGAATCAACACATCGTCTTTGAATTAGCACAATAATTATACTAAATAATTTTTGAGATATATTTTACATAATAGCAATTGATGCTGGTTGTTTTTATGACATTAAGCCAAGCGCTATATCAGTCAACAACGAGTAGGTAAATTTTAAATGATTCTCAAAACATTAATAAATATAGTTAATAAGGAATCTTTTATTTCACCTCTTTATTTTTTCTCTTAAATTGCCTTTGTCTCAAATCTAAAAAGCTTTAGATTTAGGAAAATGTTGTCTTTATCTCAAAATACAACCCTTATCAAGTCTGCCGCCAAAGATCTGGGGTTCCTCTCCTGTGGAATTTCCAAGGCCGATTATTTGGAGGAGGAGGCCCCGCGCTTGGAAGAATGGCTCAAAGCGGGCAAACACGGTAAGATGGCCTATATGGAGAACCATTTTGACAAACGTTTGGATCCCCGGCTGCTCGTTCCTGGTGCCAAAAGTGTGGTCTCTCTCTTGCTCAACTACTACACCGAAGCGCAACAAGTGGAAGGGGCGCCTAAAATTTCCAAATACGCCTATGGGACCGACTACCACTTTGTGATCAAAGACAAGCTCAAACAACTTTTTAGAACCCTCCAAGAGCAAATAGGGGAGGTCAATGGCCGGGTATTTGTCGATTCTGCTCCGGTGATGGACAAGGCTTGGGCCGTACGAGGCGGTTTGGGATGGATGGGTAAAAACACCAACCTGATCACCCAAAAGGTAGGGTCTTTCTTTTTCATCGCCGAATTGATCCTTGACCTTGAATTGGAATACGACACGCCCGTTACCGACCATTGCGGAAGCTGTACCGCCTGCATCGATGCCTGTCCGACAGAGGCCCTGACCCCTTATGATATCGATGCCAGTAAATGTATTTCCTACCTCACCATAGAGCTTAAGGATCAAATCCCCACCGAGTTCCAAAACAAAATGGACGACTGGGCCTTTGGATGTGATGTTTGCCAAGACGTATGTCCTTGGAATCGCTTTTCCAAATCCCATAACGAACCCTTGTTTGACCCGCAACCCGAACTGCTGGACTATACCCAAAAAGACTGGCAAGAACTGACCCAAGCTACCTTTGACACCATCTTTAAAAACAGTGCGGTCAAAAGAACCCAATACGAGGGCCTCAAAAGAAACCTTTCTTTTATCCGTCGATAGCCAAAGCCATTTACCTGCTGAGTTTTAGTTTCCCATTCCCCTGGTTTGGGAATATTTGTTGGAAGCTACATCCGGGGGGAGAGGGGTTTTTTTCGATTGGGGTGGATCGACTTTTAAACTACCGCAAGCGGTGATCCAAACACCAAGGCATACAAAAAGAGCAAAACGTAAGATTTTAAGTAGGGGCATAATTAAAAGATTTACCATCAAAATTAATGCATTTCAGACAATAAAAAAATCAGTCCAAAGGCGAGAGGAAGCGAAATTATTAATTTCCAAAAAACTAGTATTGTTCTACTGTTTTTATACTTTTAAACAACCTAAATCTTACATAATATGAAACGAACTTATTATTGCTATTGTGCAAAACGGTGCTTTGCATTGTTTTTCCTTTTGTTTATGAGCTTGGTAGTACAGGCCCAAACGGTAGGAGGTACCGTCACCGATGAGGCTGTAGTCCCGCTTCCAGGAGCGACGGTGGTAGTTTTGGAAACTAACCAGGGAACCACCACCGACTTTGACGCTTTAAGTTTATTGATTTTTTTTTAAAAAAGGGGATTCAACAGTCATAGAAAGGAAAAAAAATGATATAATTTTGAAATACTTAAAAACACTATACCAACCAACGGCTACTTTGAAATTATACAAAATATCATTTTTGGTGATGCTTGTCTTTATTTTGGGATTTACCCATTGTCAAAGGCAGTATTCACCCATTGAAATTTTATCGGAGGATTTTCATCAGGCGCAAGATCAGTTGACCTCGGTGATGGTTCACGATATTTTTTCTCCCCCTTTGGCCAGTAGGGTATATGCCTATGCTAATTTGGCGGCCTATGAGATTTTAGCTCAGGAAAAAGACAATCCCCACGGCACTTTAAAAGAGGTGCTGAGAGATTTTAAAGGCGTTTCTTTAGTAAATGATAGTTTGGTCAACCCCAAGCTTGCTGCCTTGATCGCCTATCTGGAAGTGGGAAAAAGTTTGATTTTTTCGGTGGACAGGATGGCCGAATATATGGATGGGTTGTACCAGGGATGGAAAGAACAAAATCCAAATGTGTACGCCTCCTCCCATGCTTATGCCCTTCAAGTGGCGGGAGAGGTCAAAGCCTGGTATGATCAAGACCACTACAAAAAAACCCGAACCTATCCCAAATTTTATGTGGACTATGACAGTCCTTCCCGATGGCAACCCACCCCCCCAGACTATATGGATGGGATTGAACCCCATTGGAGCAAGCTCCGACCTTTTATACTGACTTCGTCCCAACAATTTCAACCCGAGCCACCACCCCCTTTTTCGATGGAGCCCGAATCTGATTTCTACAATGAGTTGATAGAGGTTTATGAGGTGGTCAAAGACATACAGCAAAACGAAGAAGCGGATGAAAGGGAGGAAATTGCCAAATTTTGGGATTGTAACCCCTATGTTTCCACCCATAAGGGTCATGTGATGTTTGCCCTTAAAAAAATCAGTCCCGGTGCCCATTGGATCGGTATCACCAAAATCGTTTCCCGAAATCGCCAAGCCGATGTTCATACTACGGTTGCGGCTTATGCCAAGGTATCCATTGCCATCGCAGATGCTTTTATCAGTTGCTGGGATGAAAAATACAGGAGCAACCTTATCCGTCCCGAAACCCTTATCAATAAAGTGTTGGATGAAAATTGGTATCCCCTGCTACAAACCCCTCCCTTTCCTGAATACACCAGTGGCCATTCTGTTGTTTCAGGAGCTGCCTCTGTGATTCTTACTGATTTTTTTGGGGATAATATTGCCTTCGATGATGATACCGAATTGCCTTATGACTTGCCCATTCGTTCCTACCGCTCCTTCAATCATGCAGCAGAGGAAGCAGCTGTCAGCAGGTTGTACGGTGGGATTCACTACCGTAAAGCCATTGATGAAGGTCTAAAACAAGGGCGAAATGTAGGCAATTACATCAGCCAAAAACTGGGCTTAAAAAATTAAACCCTCAGATCGACTCTAAGAAGGTAGCCAATTTCATCACAAAAGCCTTACTCCATTCTACTTTAGGGTTTTTGTAATAAAATTGAATCAACGCTTGGGTGGTAGGGGTGACTCCGTGATCGGTGGCCAACAATTGGCCAATAAACTGCTGTACCTCTTCTTCTCCTCGTATTTGTTGTAGGGCATAAATTCCCAAGAGGTGATTTTTGGAGGGACTAAAAAGTTGCACTTTAGAATATTCCGCTACTTCCTCCAATGCAGATTGCATTGCCCCTTTGTTGCCTTTTTGATCATGGAGGTAGGCCAGCAGAAATTTTTGGAGCCGTTCTTCCGGATCAAAGGGTTTTCCTACCCCCAAATGTTCGGGCCAAAGTAAGGCCGTTTCCAATCTCGATTGGGCTTGACTGTTCTGATTATTGGAAATATAGCTCAATGCACTGCCCATATAGGCATCGGTGTATATTTTACGTCCTTCGGTAGCGTGCTCATAGGGTAAAATTCTTAGCTTTTTAAGCAGTTCAATGGCTTTGTTATACTCTTTTAACTGATTGAGCGTTTGTGCCAAAAGCATCCCTGCAAAATAATTGTCATTGTCTTGTTTGTAGATTTTTTGAATGATCTTTAAAGCCGCTGATGGATTTCCGGATTTAAAATGATCTTCGGCCAGCGAAAAGGCATACCGCCAATTGTTGGGGGACTCCTGATAGGCATATTGCAAATCTTTTTTGTATCCAGCCTTTTGATGCTCTTTAAATAACATTCCTCTGATATAATAGAAGAGGGGGTCGTTGGGGGTTTGTCCCAAATCCCTAAAAATTTCAACGCCTCTGTTGGTCTGTGATCGGCCTAATAGGTTGAGGCCCAATAAATACCGAGATTTCCAAGAGGAATGATTCGTTGTTACCCAATCGAGCATGTTTAGGCTTTCTCTTCTAAACGGAAAAACAAAAGCAATGGATTCCTTCTCTAGAGAACTGAGTGCAGCTCGGTCTTGTTTGAGATAGGCCAACCAGAGGCAGTTGAGCAGATGTTTTGGACCCATTTCCAAAATATTAATGGCCTCAGCATTATGGTTTCTGTTGTGATAAAACAAGGCCAATTCCATGAAGGTTTGATGCGGAAATTCAGATCGATGGGAATCGATGACTGCTTTTTGGTCATTTTCACCCAGCAAATATTTTTCATAGACCACAAAATGATTTATAGGGTCAATGGCTTCTATTGCTGAAAGGGTTTTGAGGGCATTTTCTTTATCGTTCATCTTTCGATAAAGGAGTGCTTTTTGTGCAAGGGCATTGATGTTTTCGGTATTAAATTTTAGGGCAACGTCATTGTAGTGTTGGGCATCGCCTAATTTTTTTTCAATAAGATGGATTTGAGCCAGCAAACTGTTAGCCGATGAACGATAAGCTACGGATCGGGCCGCCCAGCCCAGGTGTTCTTTGGCATTGATCCAGTCTTTTCCTGCCATATAGGCTATTCCTGCTGTGTAGTTGAGTCCATTATGATAGGCATCGATTTGCAAACCTGTATTGGCAATAGACAGTGCTTGGTCGTAATCACCATTTCTGTAATAGAGGAAAGCCAATTCTTTTCTCGCTTCGAGATGGAGGGGGTCTTCTTGTAGAATCTGCATGAGCAATTCCTCTGCCAATGGGTAATCCCTATACCTTTGGGCATCTTTGGCCTTTAAAAAAGTTTTTTCTAAGGTATTGAAAGCAATTACCTCGGGATTATCAAAGCGTCTTTTGATCAAGGGAGGTCGACGGTCATAGTGCAGTTCCAAACCGGGGGCATCAATGGTGTAGTCAGCCGATGGTTTAAGGAAAGTGAGAGTATAGGTGCCATTAGGGACGGTTTCCAAAGATTGACTTTGGTTTTTTCCTGATGCGGAGAGGGTTACTTGGGTGGTAGCCATTTTAAAAGCATTGATTTTTACTTCTAATTTATTTTGGGTTTCAACGACATTCATTGCTCCAAAGCGGGAGGCCTCTTTGATCCCTCCAATTTCCTTGACAGGAAACCATACCTCGGTCCACTGGTCTGTCAGATGAGGATCAAAAGTGGCTTGGCTGATGGGGTTTTCCTCTCCTGGGAAATATTGTACATATAGTCTTCCTGCCTGATATTCTATGTATTGTCCATCGGTATCGGTGAGGAGGTCTTCCCAAATTCCACCGGCTCGGGAGAGATTCCAAAGCCACAATTTTTGCCCAGGGATTTCGTCATATCGTCCCCAATGGCCAAAACCTATGTCACTATTCTGATAATAGCCTCCGAAAAAATCGTTGTATTCTCCAATCACATGGTAGGATTTGCTGGGGCCAAAATTATTTTGGTTGTAGCGAGAAAGATCCCTGTTGAGCGGGTCTAAGGGCCAAGGCTTGGCCATTCCTCCGTGGGTGAGGAACTGATCACCTGGGGTGTAGAACACCAGATCTTGTTGAGCGGCAGCGGCTGCAGTCATCCAATTGTAATAGGCTTGTTCTGTTTCTGTAGGATTGTACCATACGGCTTGGGTGGTAAAAGCACTTTGGCCTTCAGGCAAGATGATTTTAACCCGCCATTGGGTTCTAGAAGGCAAATCAATACCGCCAACGGTACACATCACACTGCCATCCGGACGTTCATCCAACCGATAGTCTGCCGGAGTACCTGTACCGGGATGATGACCGATCACGCCAAAATTAAACTCTATCCCTCCCGAGGTCCACGGACCACGCATGGCGATGTTCCTGAATTTGGCCACCTCGTTTTTGTAAATGAATTCATTGCCGTTGCTTTTATCGATAGCGCCCCATACCTTTCCGCCTACCTCAGGAAATACTGTTACTTCAATCCATTGATTTTCCAGTGTGATTTTTTTGAATTCTTTTTCAGATTTTTCAAATTCATAACCCTGAAATTTGTGGTAGGGGTATATTTTGGGATTGAAAACAAAAGCGGGTAATGGATTGGGATCCCCAAAGTAATAGGTGGGGTACTTAACGCTTTCTTCGGTTATTTTTTGCTCTTGTGCTGATAGTGAGGCAGAGAGCATCAAACAGGTGATGAAAAAACTAATCATTTTTGGAAGTTGAACAACTGATGGGTTCATAGTGAATCGCTATTTAAAAGGTACAAACTGATCACCAATTTACAACAATAAAGTAATCCTTGGATTGTGAGAGAGATTTTATTATGTTTATTATTTAGGGGTA
>Ga0181577_10000064_pt1 | contig 72650 bp, 70 predicted proteins | sample 101ome_21_FD_132468 | JGI IMG/M metagenome (GOLD analysis project Ga0181577, IMG submission 132468) | Coastal salt marsh microbial communities from the Groves Creek Marsh, Skidaway Island, Georgia - 101413BT metaG (megahit assembly) | ecosystem: Environmental > Aquatic > Marine > Intertidal...
AAGAGCCCTCAGCTAGAACAAGAGCCCTCAGCTAGAACAAGAGCCTTCAGCTAGAACAAGAGCCCTCAGCGAGAGGAAAACCCAGGTCCCTACACACAGCACCACAGCCTCACACCAAGCCCCCAATCAAAAGGTCAGTCTGTCGACGCTACCTTAAAGCGTGTTCCTGGGGCCGGTGGCGTGGCGGGGCCGCCGGCGAAACACTGCGCGTTCGCCATCCACATCTCAGCGGGCTCACCCGTTACCTTCAGATTGGTATCAGCAATGTGTCGCGTTTGCGTCACCACTTGTGCAAAGGCTTCTGCGGGGCCCGTTATACAGTTATCCGTTTGCGAATCGCCAAACGACCACGCATCACCCGAGGGCGAGATCAGGGAGAGAAATGGTTTAGGGGCAGGCGGCTCTTGCCCGCGCACTTTAAACGTCCAATCGTAGGTATTAACACCAAGTACCACGATGTTGATGAGTCGATCGGTATTTTTCCGGTCATGCCCCAAGCTGTCGTAAATTGCCTGACCATGCGCCCACGTCTCCATCTGGCGGGCAGTGATGCAGCTGCGTGCACTCATACTTGGCCCCACCCAGGCGCACCGAGTAGTCGGATCAGCCTGCTGAAAAACACTCGCCGTCTCCTGACAACTGGCGTACCAAGCGTCGACAAGCTCGCGCCCACGCAGGGTGATGCTATCCCCTTCTAGCTGCGGCAGCGTCTTGCCCGCTTGCATCCCCGTCATGAGAGGTTCGAGCGCAGCGGTTAATTGCTGGGGCTCAGTTAACGCCCAAAACGCCATCTGATTCCAGAAATTCAAATGACGGATAATTGTCTCGATAGTCCACGACTTAAAACCCGTCGCTTTTACAAGCGCGTCTTCACTCAAGGGCGCGACAAGTGCGTGAAGCTCCACGCATTCTTCCCAAAAGTCATTCGCTTGTTTCATGGCAGTCTCCTGAATCGGTGCTTTATCGGGGCCGTTGTTCGCGCTCTTGTATGGCTTATGCCCCAGAATCGACCATCAATATGCGATCACCCGCGGCAAGTTGCGAACCCGCCTTTGCCCAGACATTACTAACAACGCCGTCTACTTGCGATACCAACTCATGTTGCATTTTCATGGCCTCTAATACCGCGAGTCGGTCGCCTTTAGACACCGACTGTCCCTCCTCGACTAAGACCGATATAAGTTGGCCATGCATAGGGGCCGTAAGATTACCGGTACCCGCCTGCTCTTGACTATCAGGAGGCAACATCGCTTCGTTGGTGACCCTGAAAGTCCTTGAATCTGTGGCCACATGCAGGGTCACAAAGTCTTCGTTTTGGAAAGCTATGCTATGGTGCCGACCGTTGATAATCAGATGAGCGGTGCTCTGCTCAAGAGTCCGAATAGCGACACATGCCTCTTGGTCCCCAACCACAAGCCGATATTGATCGGGCGCTAGGGTAGCTAATAGAACTTTCTGCACTTGGCTATCCCAGGTGTACATGTAGGTTTGTTCCTGACGCGCATCGGAAGACCAGTCGAATAACTCAGTACAAACGCCAAGCGTCGCCTCACTGTAGTACGCTTGCGCAAGCTTGTGTTGTAAAACTGCGGCCATAGAGAGCGCTTCGATTGGTGCCAGCTCAGCGGCGAATTGATCACCATAATGATCTGCAATGAACGCGGTGGTTGCTTGACCGGCAATAAAAACTTCCCGCTGCAAGGCATCAATCAAAAAGTCGCGGTTGTTGCTGACCCCCAGCAAGGCCGATGCCTTGAGCGCCGCTAACAGTTTGCTGCGCGCATCCTCACGCGTATCCCCAAAAGCAATGATTTTGGCAACCATCGGATCATAAAAAGGACTAATCTCATCGCCGGTCTCAACCCCCGAATCGATCCGCAAATCTACCCGCGCGGGTATGTGGCAAAGATTAACCTTACCCGTACTGGGTAAAAAGCCGGTCGTCGGGTCTTCGGCGTACAGGCGTACCTCGATAGCGTGGCCAAATAATTCAACGTCCGCTTGCTCGATCGCCAGCGGCTCCCCGCGCGCCACCCTGAGCTGCCACTCTACCAAGTCATAGCCCGTCACCAGCTCGGTGACGGGGTGCTCAACCTGCAGACGAGTATTCATCTCGAGAAAATAAAATGCACCGCTCTCATCGAGTAGAAATTCAACTGTACCTGCACCGACATAATTGACCGCTCTGGCGGCCTCAACAGCGGCATGACCCATGGCCTCGCGCAGCGACGGGGTCATTACGGGGCACGGCGCCTCCTCAATTACCTTTTGGTGACGTCGCTGAATCGAGCAATCACGCTCACCCAAATGAATAACGTTGCCGTACTGGTCTGCAAAGACCTGTATCTCAACATGGCGTGGCCGTAAAACCGCCTTTTCAATAATGAGCTCGGATGATCCAAAAGCATTGAGCGCCTCTGACTGTGCCATCTTTATGGCCGAGGCTAGTTCGGCCATATCCGTTACCAGTCGCATACCCCGGCCACCACCGCCAGCTGCTGCCTTGACCATCACCGGCAAACCCACGGCGGTGGCTTCCTGGCTGAGCGTTTCTACAGACTGATCGTCACCTTGATAGCCGGGCACGCAGGGCACCCCTGCCGCAATCATTGCGCGCTTGGCTTTGGCCTTATCACCCATAACGTCAATGGCGTGGTTAGGCGGCCCCACGAAAACAATACCCGCTTTTTCGCAGGCTGAGGCAAACGCCTGATTCTCGGACAAAAAGCCATATCCAGGGTGAATCGCGTCAGCACCCGACTGTCGCGCCGCGTCTAAAATAGCGTCCGCATTGAGATAGGATTCGGACACGTTAGCCGGACCAATCCGGATAGCCACATCGGCTGTCCTAACGTGCATAGCATGGGCATCGGCATCTGAATAAACAGCAACAACGCGCAAGCCCATCGCGCGCGCCGTGCGCGCTACCCGTACTGCTATTTCACCGCGATTAGCAATGAGTAAAGTGGTTATAGTCTTCATGCCTAACTCTCCTGCTGCCAACTAGGCTTACGCTTGTCAAGAAATGCACGCACTCCTTCACGACCATCGCTACTTTGGAGGCAGGCTGTGAAATTTTTAGCGGCAAATTCAATCGTGTGGTCAATGGCTACATTTGGCAGCGCAATAATCAATGCTTTGGTTGCGGCTATGGCGCTTGGCGAGCACGCCAGCACATCGGCCCGAATATGCCGTTCTAACGCCATGAGCTCCTCAGAGGAGTTAGCCAGACAGTCTACGAGACCGATTTCTTGTGCCTCAGTGCCGTCAAAGCGAGCCGCGGTCAACATAAGTCGGCGCGCTGTAGCGTATCCGCACTTTTGTATGACATAGCGCGCAATTTGCGCAGGTGATATACCAATACGTGTCTCTGAAAAAGCAAATTTGGTGTCGCTTGTGGCGAGTATGACATCGCAACAACAAGCCACCCCCAAACCTCCGGCCATCGCAGCACCCTCAAGTAATGCGAGTGTAACCTGTGGCAGGCTGTTTAACTTTGCCAGCAATTCACCCACACGCTGACTGCTAGCAACGGCGGCTGTGGTATCACCTCGTGCCAGCGCCTCAAAACTTTTGAGGTCGCCACCGGCACAAAAGAAGCCACCGCGGCCGCGCAGGCTAATACCACGCACCGTGCAACTGCCACCCACAGCGTCACACACGGCAATCAGTTCGTTTACAACATCGTCCGTTAATGGATTACGACGCTGGGGCTGGTTAAACCAAATGGTTAGCCAGTCGCCAGTGATATCCAAATCGATACTTGTGGTGTGAGGTAACTGTGTCACCGTTACATCCTCGCCACACCAAAGCTGTTGCCACGTAACTGACGCTGACGTCCCTCAAGAATGGTCTCAAGACAGAAAGCCAATACTTTCCGGGTGTCCCGTGGGTCAATAACACCGTGATCCAAAACGCGACCCGATGTAAAAAACGCATCTTCCTGAGCGTCAAAGTGGGCACGAATATGCGCTTCTTGTTTGGCCAACTGCTCCTCCGACGCGGTCTCCCCACGCCGTGCAGCGACCGAGCGTGCCACCTCGCTCATTGTGGTAGCGGCGCTCTGCCCAGCCATAACGCCGGTACGCGCATTTGGCCATGCGAATAGAAAATCAGGCTCATACGACCAACCGCACATACCATAATTGCCTGCACCGTAGCTCGCACCAATATGCAAGGCAATTTTAGGCATACGGGCAGTCGCTACGGCTTGCACCATTTTCGACCCGTGTTTAATCATCCCTGCCTGCTCATACTCAGTGCCCACCATATAACCCGTGGTGTTATGACAGAAAATCAACGGTATATCGGCCTGATCACACAACTGAATAAAATGTGCAACTTTGGTCGCCCCGGCTGGATCAATGGGACCGTTATTACCGATAAAAGCACAGGCAATTCCGGTAATGCTTGCGTGACCACACACCGTGGATAAACCGTAACGGGATTTAAATTCTTCGATCGTTGAACCATCAACAATTCGGGCCAGCACCTCCCGAAAATCATACGGCGTTTTCGGATCGGTAGGTATTGCGCCTGCCAATTGTTCGGCGGGGTACGTTGGTTGGCTATAAGTCCTGCGCCGAACCGGTGTGCTACGTTTGTTCCAATCGAGTTGTCGAACAACACTGCGCGCCGTGAGTAACCCGTGGGCGTCGTCTTCCACCAGATACTCGACAAGGCCAGATTTACTGGCGTGCATCTCAGTACCACCCAGCTCGCGATCATCTGCCTCCTCACCGGTTGCAGCTTTCACCAGCGCGGCGCCACCGAGTGCTGCCATGCCATTACCCTTAACCCCGATGACATAGTCAGACATCCCAGGCATATAGGCACCGCCCGCGGTCGAACCGCCATGGAGCACAGAAATGACCGGTAAACCTTGTGCCGACATACGCGCAAGATTTCTAAACACCGCTCCAAACTGCGACCACAACTCTACGCGGTATTTGAGCAAGTTAGCGCCAGCACTCTCTACACAGTGAATGAGAGGTAAATTCTGACGCAAGCAAATGGTCTGCAGTGACAGTGCTATCTCTACCGACTTATCGGTGGCTGCCCCTGCTGCGATACCCGAGTCATCGACCCAAATCATGCAGCGGGTGCCCTCAACAAATCCTATACCCACCAGCACCGACGCACCGGGAATACTGGTTTCAGGATTTTCATCAGAGACACAATAATTGGCCAAAGAGTGGAGGCGCAAAAAAGGCATCCCGGGATCAAGTAATTGACGCAAACGCTGTGCGGGGGGTAACTGACCGCGCTTTTCAAAGGTCGCGTTACGTTTACTTGATGCAATAACAGTGCGATCTTCAAGTTCCCGAAGTCGCTGAATAAAGGCCATCATCGTGGCGCGATTATCCTCATAAGACGGCATAGAAGGGGTAATAGCTGGCTGAATTTCAGGCATTGCTGACACTCTCCCAAAGGCTCACTGGAATTTCGATCATGGCATCCAACAGAATTTGGGCATAAGCCTTAGCCTGTGGATCATTACGTAGGCTAGCCGTACCACCGCCACCCAAAACACTATCCAAAACAAAATTGAGTGCGTTGATACCCGGCAAATAGAATCGGCTCACCGTACCGCCGGTCAGAAAATGTGCAAAACGGCGCGCCACTTCTTGCTCGGTAAGGCTTTGGGCAATCCAAGGCAGATAACGCGAATCTCGTGCCATCACGCCAATATTCGCTTGATCGCCCTTATCCCCCGATCGCACAAATGCCAGTTGTAGTAGCGGTACGCTAATGACTGGCCCGTGGCTCGGTGATGCGGGTACGGCCCTGTACTCATCGTGCGCGATTGCCTGTGTCTGTGTCTCTGCCTCATCCAAAGAAACCGTATAAGGCTGGATTGCTGTTTCATCACTAATCTCAACACTGACATTGCGCTTGGGTACCAACGTTGAAAACAAACGCACGACAGGAGACGGCTTGGGCCGAGTCCCAGCAAACATACAAAGCCCTGGCGGCGCGCCGAGAGCGGCACCGGTTAGCTCCCTTAGTAACAACGCGACTGCACGCTTGTCCGGGTGCTTACAGGCGACTTTTATCATTACCTCTCGACTGTCGACTTCACGCGCCGCCAATCCGTAGTGGCTCTCATCGCCGACAACCTCGACGCATACCTCTTCAAAGTCCGAAGCACCCATCGCTGTTAATTTATCGCGGGTTCGTATCAAAGCTTGCTCAGCGAATAGTCGCGCTTTGTGCGCAGCCTGATCACCGACATAGCAAAAGGTAGTACCGCCACGCCAACCATCCACCCAAGTTACACACGCTTTATAGTGACTGGGTACGCCTACACCTCGAGCGCCTTTTACGGCTACCTGGTTTTTGTCAATTTGCTCAAGCGTTACTTCGGTGAAATCACAGATAACATCGGGTAGCACGTAAGCTGCAGGATCACCTATCTCGTAAAGTAATTGTTCGCCCACCGTACCACATGTCACTGCGCCACCGGTGTGCTGGGGCTTAGTGATAACTAAGGCACCCCTGTGCGAGAGCTCGGCAATGGGATAGCCCACGCAGTGGAGTGAATCAGCAACCTGATGCCAATCGGTGTAATTGCCACCGCTTGCCTGCGCACCACATTCAATGATGTGACCTGCTAGGGATCCCATGGCTAATTGATCAAGGTCCGATGGCGTCCAGCCGAACGCGTGAATTGCCGCACCCAATGTTACCGCGCTGTCTACACAACGCCCTGTGATAACAATATCAGCACCGCGGTTTAGCGCCTCAGCAATGGGAAAAGCGCCCAAATAAACATTGGCACTCGCGATTCGATCAGCGTCGGGGAACTCTCGACCCGAAAACATATCGACCGTATTCATCAACGCCGGCAGCTGGGGCGACAAATCATCACCCAAAACCACCGCTACACTGAGCGACAGTCCCAGACGATCAAGCTCTTTACGCACCGCTTCTGCGCATGCTTGGGGGTTCACCCCTCCGGCGTTGCTAATTATTTTGATCCCTGCTTGCGCGATGTCATGACCATGCTTGCCGATCACTGCTGAAACAAAGTCGGTGGCGTACCCCATCGCACTATCAGCCGCTTTGGCACGCGCAAGAATCGACATGGTGATTTCGGCGAGGTAATCAAAAACGATGTAGTCCATGTTGCCGTCAGCAATGAATTGCGGCACTGCCATATCAGCATCACCCCAGTAACCACTAGCGCCGCCCACACGAATCATGTCAGGCATCAATCCCATTCTCCAAGCGAAGTGGCACTCATGATCCACGGGACACAAACCCCTAGAGCACTAGCCTCGCGATTGTCTTGTTACTGCTTTGACTAACGATAAAGTATGCCTCATTATTACTGAGCTTTCCTCATTTGTAAATTACTCCTCAACAGAGGTGGGCTGACAAAGGCGGATATGAAAAAAGTCAAAGAAACCCAGCGCCAAAAATTTGAAGCGCGAGATACAGCGATCATTGAAGCGGCGAGCCGTGTTTTTGCCGAGCGCGGGGTCGATGGCGCCAAAATGGTCGATATCGCCAAAGCCGCGGGGCTAGCCGAGGGCACCTTGTATCTCTATCATCGAAACAAGCAAGAGTTGCTCAACGCTGTTGTTGGTCATTTTTGGTCGAATCTGACCGCTGGAGCCCAGCAATCCATTCATCACACTGACCCAGTGTTTCAGCAGCTACACAGCTTGGCGCGCTACCATCTCGACGCCATGCTTTCTCAGTTCGAACTGGTTCAGATGTCCTACCGCGTTGGAAACACCGGCTCAGTACCCGACCAAGATTTGGCCCAGATAAGGACATACGTGCGCATTTTTGATTCGCTGGTCAATCGAGGTATTGATAGAGGAGAAGTAAGATCCGACATCGAGCTGTGGCAATGGCGCGACATATTCTTTGGCACACTCGAATTCGCAGCACGTACGTTGAAACTGCGCGGCAAGCACCAAGATGATGGGGTCGTGAACAACCTAATCGCTCTATTACAGGCGTCGTTGCAAGCTGAACCAAACTCAGCGGATGCAACCCAAACCACTCTTCCCTCGGGTAGCGCTCAGCAACACGCTGAAATCATGCGCACCCTGCAATCGATTGACGACAAGCTCACATCACTTGCCAAACGCGAATTAAACTAGCGGTATTGCCGCCCCATAGCATCAATAAATTCAGCAAGGGACTCTACCGGCAACTCGTTAATACCTGCGGCCGCCGCACGCCCGCCCCCCGTGGGAAACTGGCGACATAGCTCATCGGCTCCAGATCGCGCATTAAGCGGTGCCCGAACACTCACCAAATAACCTTCTTTTATTTTCGTGAGCACCGCGTGCGCAGTATCGGGCTCGCGGTTGGCAAGCGCGTTACCGTAAACACCACTCACACGTCGCGCCCAAGGCGCGTCAGGGAACGCAATAACTGCAATAGCAGCATCATTGACCAACCGCGGCGCCTGCTCGGCATTCGCCATATCGTCAGCGTAAGCCACACTTAACGTGGCTATCAGATCGGGATCATCGGCTATACAGGCAGTAGGATCCTGATGTGGGAGAAGACGTTGGAACAACGCCTCAGGCGCAAAATGCAAATCTGAGACCTGAGCACCATAACCGTTGTAGTTAATCAGTACACCCAGCTGTTTGTACCGCGCCAAATCCACAGGTGATGCCAAAGTAGCCGCAATCCTCTCTGCCGTGGCATCGAGATTATCGCCATAACAACCGACCACTGACCAACCCGCACGCGCGCCTTTCAAGAAACCATTAATCAGCGCTGAAGTACTTACCTCTGGCGAAATATTAATCAGAGTGGTGAGTTGATCATGGGGAGATATCTCCCCTGCATGATGATGGTCACAATAAAAAACACGAGCCCCAACATCTAACAGGCGTGTTACGTCAGCTCGGTTTTTATCGAACGATATGTCGAGCACTGTGATGCTGTCACCGGGAGAGGCCTCTACCCGCTTAAGTAGATTGATATCGCGCTTCACGCCGGTAACTAGATGACTTTCTCGGTGTTCAACCTGACGCAACTGGAGCAGCGAACAGATGCCATCCGCATCGCCGTTAAACACATCATAAAAAGCCATCAGACAGCACCTACCTTGGTCAACATAACCGGTCAGTTATTGCTCGCCGGATTAGACACTGGCGCGGGAAACACCGTGACATTGTCGCCCTCGGGCAAGGTCTTTGTGCGCTTTCCCACTTTGCCCTGCTTCACCCAAATAAAATCATGACGCGGCTCATGGCCGGCAAAGCCAGTCACGTGCTGACGCAAGACATCATTAATGGCGGAACAATCGAGCGCCGCGCAGGCCTTCAGTAGCGCCAACACTACGCGCTCGAGCGTTTCAAAATTCAAACAATCCTCTTCGGCACGCATGATCATGGGATGCCCCGTACCCGACACCGAAGTCCCCAATAATAACTCTTCGTGTAACTTTTCACCGGGCCGCAAACCAATGAATTCAATATCAATATGGTCTGATGAGGTTGATTCACCCTCAAGCTCATAACCACTCAGCCGAATCATCCGCCGGGCAAGATCAACGATACGCACAGGCTCGCCCATATCGAGGACAAACACGTCCCCGCCGGTTCCCATTGCACCCGCTTGAAGCACCAGCTGAGCAGCCTCGCGAATACTCATGAAATAACGCGACACTTCCGGATGGGTAACCGTGACTGGACCGCCTTGTTCAATTTGCTCTCTGAAGAGGGGTACAACCGAGCCGGATGAACCGAGTACATTGCCAAAACGCACGATACAAAAGCGCGTTGGGGTATCGAGCTGCGCCATCCCTTGTAAGACAAGTTCAGCGAATCGCTTGGAGGCACCCATTACATTGGTTGGACGAACGGCTTTATCGGTGGATACCAGTACGAAAGTATCTACACCCGCAGCTTGCGCCGCACGGGCAGCGGACCAGGTACCCTCAACATTGTTAGCCACGCCTTCGGCAATGTTGTATTCGACCATGGGAACATGCTTGTAAGCGGCAGCGTGGTAGACCGTTTCTACGCCAAAAGTTTTAAACAACGCTGTTAAGCGTTGCTCATCACGAACGGATCCAAGCAGCGTGACAATAGGTGCGCGCACACCAAGCTTTTGTGCTAGGGCTCGCAGCTCGCGCTCTATTTTGTAGAGCGAAAACTCTGAAAGCTCCAGCAGAATCAGTTCCCTAGGCGAGGTCTCAATGATTTGGCGGCACAACTCAGAACCGATAGAACCGCCAGCGCCGGTAACCATCACCACCTTGTCAGTGATACAACGGTCAATGAGCTCTGGATGCGGGGGCACTGGATCACGCCCTAGTAAGTCATCGAGATCGACATCCTGAATTTGGTTAACGCTGGCTCTGCCGGCAACCAATTCCGAAATTTTAGGAACGGTACGCACGTGCACTGGCATACCAACGAGAGAGTTTATGATCTCTCTACGACGCTCGTGAGAAGCCGATGGCACGGCAAGCAAAACCTGAGCCACTCGTCGCTCACTCACCAAACGCTCAAGCAAAGAGGCACTCAGCACAGGTCGACCGTTAATCACGGTGTTGCGCACAGCTGGATCGTCATCGACAAAGGCGACGACCTGATAATTGGAGCCGTGGTTAAGCGCATGCAGGAGCTGACGCCCCGACTCCCCCGCCCCATAAATGATCACGCGTTTACCGTCTCGTCGAATCGAAAGCTGATACCACGCTCGCAGCAACATACGCACACCGCCGGTGGTTACAAACAGCAAAAGCCAAAAAACCAGCGGCGCTGAACGGGGAATGTCGGCATTAATAAAAAACAGCGCCGCACCGAAAACCGAAGCGGAGTAGGTGACGGCCCTTACCAAGTCCCAGACCGCGTGGTGTCCCATGTGATTAATGAGCGCTCGGTACAGACCCTGACGAATAAAAATGGCGGTTGTAGCGACGATGACCAAGCCGCCAATGGCGAATTCAGCTGGAGTGCTGGGCAAAGGTGTACGAAAGGGGCCAATTGCAACAGCGCCCATCAAGGCCAAACAAACCATCAATAGGTCAACGGCCAGCAAACTGCTGAGTCGAAAAAACATCGTCTCGTGTACCACCTCTTTACCTGAGAAAGGGTTCAGTTTGTTCAGCATAAGCTTACCCAATTCGTCTTGTTCACCATTGGCTACTGGCGCAGGTCGCCCGAGGACGACAGCGCAGCTCACACGACATCGCGCATTTAAATTCGGAACCGCAGTTTACGCGCTGCGCTGCAGGTGGGCTACCACCATAAGGGTTGGAATGGGTGCCAAAATTACCGGTATCCATGCCTTCTGGGGGCTATACAAAGCGGCAAGCACCAAGGGAAATTGCCAAACAAGGTGCACTGCAAGCAAAGCGAGATTCACCGTTAGCGCGCTGCCAGAGCGTCGAGCAAGTCGCTGGTAAGCGTGCTCGCGGTGGGCGATGTGTGGCGCCTTGCCTTGCATCAGTCGTATCAGTAACGTGGCGCTTGCGTCACAAAGGAACGGTGCCATCAATATCCACCAAACCACGAATAAAATTAAGCTCTCGCGCAAAGCAACAACCGCCACAATAGCGAGCGAAAGCCCCATTGATACAGCGCCACTATCTCCCATAAATACCCTAGCGGGCGGCCAGTTTATGACCCAAAGCGGGATCAACGCAGCGATTAACAAAGCGCAAATCCACGGCAATTCGGTCGAGACCTCAGGCGTAAAGTGCGTCACGAGCAACATACCCGATGCCACCACCAAAGCCTGTGTGACTGCCAAACCGTCAAGGCCGTCCATAAAGTTATAGGCATTAACGTGCCAGGTAAAAAATACGATGAGCCCGAGGGCTAGGCCCATGCTCATGTTAGGCAATCCCAAATAAACGAGGCATCCGCAGGCAATGAAATAAGCTAGCAGGCGAGGCGTACTGGGTAAATGAAATCGGTCATCGAGTAGACCTACAACAGCCAACCCCACAACTAACACGCTAAAAGTTTGCAATGGCAAAACCGCATACTCAGTGACAGATCCGGTTAACCACAAGCCAATGGCAAAAGTGATTGCAGATACAATACCGGCGCCCACAGGAGTCTCCCGGACATGCTGACTGCGATGATTGGGTCTATCCATTAAGCCTAGCGGCGCAGCGATACGCAGAAATCGCCACAAGCCAAACGCCGTGACAAACATCACGCAGAGCAACAACCATTGAGCGTCAAAACCATTCATGGCGGTGATCCCTGGTCTAGGAGATAGGTTGGCGCGGCGAGTCGACTTTCTAAATGCCAGTGCACACCGAACACTGGCTCAACGCCCCTGCTACCTATCCAGTGCTTTTCGCCGATAGCGGCCCAAGTTGACCCCGCTGGGGCGCGTCTGCTGGAGTCTCGCATCGACGCGGCTAAGCGCCACAACCAAGTTGGCAATCTCATCGGTCGCGGGCCAACAATGGCATCTGCAATGCGACGTGCCGAATAGTGCTGACCATCCCACAGCGCATAGCGTTGCACGCCTGCCGCTCCAAACGGTTGCTCAACAATCTCAGACAGGGCACCAACCAAGTCCTCTCGACAAACCATAGAGCGGTGACCTGTATCGGGAAAGCGCGCCGGGATTAAACGCGCGAGGGAGGCAAGGCGAGCTAGATTACCTGTGAGTTCGCGATCGTAAATTAAAGCAGGACGGACGATACATAGTTCACACGAAGTGTCTCTGAGCAGCGTCTCTAATCCACGCTCAGCGTGCCACTTACTGGCGGCGTAGGGCGTGCTAGGGCACGGTAGCGACGTTACCGCCAAGTGCGGGTCGCGCGCTTCAGCGTTAACCACGTTCATTGAGCTGATGTAAATAAAACGTTTTACACCCGACGCCAGCGCTGAATCTGCCAACACCAAGCTCGCCTGCACATTAACTCGGTCATAGTCCGCAGACGCAGCGGCATCGTGCGCTAATCCCGCACAGTGAATGAGCGTCTGCACCCCCTCTGTAACTTTGCGACACCCAGTAGGATTGCGTAGATCTAAATGGCGATCATGTACATGTAAATCGCGCCCGGCAGTAATGACCGGGCTATCACCGTTGTGGGATTTGAGTAAGGGCAGCAGGCGCTGCCCTACATAGCCTGAGGCACCAGTCACCAATATCATGACTGGCCTGAACCACTCACGCGCTGTTGTTCAATCGAGAACAACCTTCTCGCGATTGCGTTCAACAATAGCTGCCCCAATGCCCTTAACCTCCAGCAACTCGTCAACGGCAATAAACGGCCCATGGGCCTCGCGGTGCTCGACAATACGGTAGGCCTTTGCCAGACCAACCCCTGAGAGACCTTCGGCCAGCATTTCTGGGGTATCGGTATTGATATTAACCAATGCCTCCCCAGCCCAAACGGCTGAGGCACACAACGCGCAAAGCGCAATGGCTGAAACGAGGGTAATTTGTCGCAAAGTAAACTGTAGCGCTGTAAACCAGCGGTGAGGAGTGGAAAGCTCAACATCGATATTTTTCATGGATTAATCTCCGTAATAGACAAAGTATCAGCCACACTGGGCTAATACCAAGGTTACGAAGAGACGCCATGCCGCCTAACATCAGTGGTCACGCAAGTCAGGATTTGGTCGTTAACGATCGCAGCGTTTGCTCAACGGCAGCTGCTGGACTCGGGGCTCCGGTAATCGAACGCCCCATAACCAAGTGAGTGGCACCCGCCGCTAACGCATCGTTTGGCGTAACTACTCGTCGTTGATCACCCGCATCGTCTCCGGGTAATCGAATGCCGGGTGTAACCAATAAAAAGCCATCGCCACATTGACTTCTGAGCATGCTCGCTTCGACAGCTGAACAGACAACACCGTCAACACCACTCGATTGTGCCAAAGCGGCTAACGACGCAACTTTTTCCAGAGGCGATTCATTAATTCCCAATTCGCTCAAATCAGCTTTATCCATGCTGGTTAAAACGGTAACAGCTGTTAGTAGTGGACGTTTCGGACGGTTTGCAAGCACATCAACCGCCGCCTGCATCATGCGCATCCCACCAGAAGCGTGGATGTTGACCATCCAAACACCCATGTCGGCCGCGGCGGCTACAGCGGCGGCAACCGTATTTGGAATGTCATGAAATTTAAGGTCAAGGAACACCTCAAAACCCAAGTCATGTAACGCATGAACAACCGCCGGGCCTTCTCGTGTGAATAGCTGTTTACCCACTTTTAGCCGACACCGAGTAGCATCTAGGGTTTCGGCAATTGCCGTTGCGGCTGCTAACGATGAAACATCCAAGGCGACAATCAATGGTCCAATAGCATCAGCCACGAGTAAACTCTCCAATGGTTCCAAGGTCACGTACCGTGCCCCAATGTTTGCAGCCTGGACAGTACCAATGCATTTGCTGGCCACTGAACCCACAGTGAGCACAACGGTATGCAGGGCGCACTTCGATGAGTCGCTGCACAATATTCATCTGTAGCGCCTCATCATTGGAAGCCTCCTGGCGATTGTGCAATGACATCAAAAGCCGCAGCCCTCTCAATGAGGGACGCTCTGTTAAATGATCGCGTAAATAGTCCTTGGCGGCCTGAGGCGAATTTGTTGACGCAATTTCTTCAGCCACCGCAAGCAACAACCGTGTACTGGGACGTTGTTGAAAACATTCACGCAAATACACTTGTAGCGCGTCACGCCTGTTAAGGGCCGTGTAAGCATTGCGCAACAAACCAATCGCTTCATTGATCATATCAACATCTTGATCGCGAATGCCGTGCAGCGTTTTTAATGCACGTTGAGCGTTACCAGCGCTCAATTCCAGCTCCGCCAACATCAAAGAAGCTCTCACGCAGTTACGGTCATATTTCAGCGCTAAATCCAGCTGCCCTCGCGCCTCATTTAAATCGCGTCTCGCAGCAGCAAGTTCACTTTGCTCACAACAGTAATGTGCAAGCAGAACGTGTACTGGCTGCCCTACTTCGTTGGGATCTTGGGCGTTGGACTTGAGAAATGAACGTTTGGGTAGTAACTCACGAGCAACGGATTGGGCAGATAACCAATCGCGCTGTGCCTCAAAAATCTCCAGCAAGTGGCGCTGAGCAACTCGTTTGTGATGGCCCGATTCATTAACCAAGTCGGTCAACAAACGTTCGGCGCGATCCAATAATCCTGCAGAAATGTAATCTCTCGCAAGCTCAAGATGTGCTAGGTGAAGCTGTGCCGTTGGCAGGCTGGGTCGGGCGAGTAAATTCTGGTGGATTCGAATAGCGCGCTCAACCTCTCCGCGACGACGCAATACGTTGCCAAGCGCTATGTGGGTATCGAAAGTTTCGGAGTTAACCTCTAAGGCTTGCGTGAAGGCATCAATGGCGCCGTCTTGACTCCCATCCAAGAGAAAATTTAGCCCCCGGTAATACTGAGAAGGCAGCTTGCCATTATGTTGCCACACATTGGCGTGCTTCTGACCACGGGTGCGACCCATCAGCCAACCAATCGCTACCGCAACAAAGAGTAGCGCCAGTAGCAGTAAATCATTCACTGTCAGCAAAACCCACTTTACGCAGTCGCTCAATCTCCAGCGACAAGCGCTTTATTTTTCGAGTCGCCGAGACAAGGCGAGCGCGCATTTTAATAATCAAATACGCTCCGGATACCAGCCCCAATAAAGCACCGGCAACAAAAAAGGCTACCAGCCAAACCGCCATCGTGCGCTCGGGTAATTGAATGAACAACAAGTCGAGCGGTACCAATGACGTATTTTGCAAAGCAAACAATGCGCCGCCAGCGACCGTGCACACCGTCATAAGCGTACCCGCCACTAGCCGGAGGGCTTTGAACATCAGAAACCTGCCTTGAGAGACCGATTGACGCGTTCGCGCAATTCTTTACCTGGCTTAAAGTGAGGCACATGCTTGGCGCCTAGATCAACAGCATCGCCGGTTTTAGGATTACGTCCCCGCCGGGGTTCACGGTAATGCAGTGAAAAACTGCCAAATCCCCGGATCTCAATGCGCTCACCTTCGGCAAGCGTTTCAGCCATATGATCAATCATCAACTTCACTGCCAGCTCTACATCTTTGGTGCTAAGCTGGGTTTGTTGGGATGCAATAAGGTCAATGAGTTCACTGCGGGTCATGGTAGTAACTGTCGTATCGTGCAAAACACCATTGTCTATTGAGCCCGATCGAATGGCAACGCTTTAATTTACAAGCAGTTTTTGATGAGCGGCACCCATTGCCGTTCAAGGGTCAAACGAGGGCCGGCAGTCAGGTACTTACTGGCACCAAGCGAATATCGTGGAGCGACTGCCAGTGAGTAGCTGACGGACGGTCCGGGAGCCCGTGACATCCACCATTCACGTCAAAAAAGTACAATCTCATGTCACAGAGGTACTCTCTCACGTCACAGAGGTACTATCGCCGGGCCTAACTTAGACAAAAAAAAAGCCGCACGACGTGCGGCTTTCTTAGAACAACAATGCTTACTGGTTGTCCATCTGCGCCTTGATCAGATCACCGATGGTACCTGGAGAAGCGGCACCGTCTTGGTCCTTCAACGACTGAACGGCTTCTTTCTCGTCGTCCATGTCCTTGGCTTTAATCGACAGTCCCAAAGCGCGGTTCTTACGATCAACATTGACGATTTTAGCTTCCACCTTCTCACCAACACTCAGTACTGAGCGCGCATCTTCCACGCGATCGCGACTGATATCAGCGGCCTTGATGTAACCCTCAATCTCGTCGCCCAGCTTCACCACTGCTCCCTTGGCGTCAACCTCAACGATCTCGCCAGTCACAATAGCACCACGGTCATTGTCTGAGACATACAGGGTGAAGGCATCTTCTTCTAGCTGCTTGATACCCAGTGAAATACGCTCACGCTCGGGGTCAATAGACAAGATAACGGTCTCAATCTCGTCTCCCTTCTTGTAATTGCGTACGGCTTCTTCGCCGGTCTCGTTCCAGCTTATGTCACTCAAGTGAACAAGACCATCAATGTTGCCATCAAGGCCTATGAAAATACCAAAATCCGTAATTGACTTGATCGTACCTGAGATTTTGTTTCCTTTGGCGTGGTCGGCTGCAAAGGCGTCCCATGGATTCTGAGTACACTGCTTGATGCCCAGCGAGATACGACGACGATCTTCGTCGATATCCAGAACCATCACCTCAACCTCATCGCCCAACTGTACGATCTTGGAGGGGTGAACATTCTTGTTGGTCCAATCCATCTCAGAGACATGCACCAAACCTTCAACACCCTCTTCGATTTCAGCAAAGCAGCCATAATCAGTCAGGTTGGTGATGCGCGCCTGAACCCGCGCGCCTTCTGGGTAACGGTTAGTAATTTCTACCCATGGATCCTCACCCAACTGCTTCAGACCCAGTGAAACGCGATTGCGTTCTCGGTCGAACTTGAGGATTTTGACATCCATCTCTTGACCAACTTCAACGATCTCGCTCGGATGCTTGATTCGCTTCCATGCCATGTCGGTGATATGCAACAGGCCATCCACGCCGCCTAGGTCAACGAAGGCGCCGTAATCAGTGAGGTTCTTAACAACGCCCTTCACTGACATGCCTTCCTGAAGATTGGCAAGTAACTCTTCACGCTCGGCACTGTTGGCGGCTTCCATGACTGCACGACGTGAAACAACAACATTGTTGCGCTTTTGGTCGAGCTTAATCACCTTGAAGTCTAGCTCTTTACCCTCAAGATGCGCCGTCTCGCGAACGGGGCGCACATCAATGAGCGAGCCGGGTAGGAATGCACGAATTGAATCAATGTCGACAGTGAAACCACCTTTAACCTTGCCGTTAATCACACCTGTGACAACTTCGTCGGCAACATGCGCTGCTTCAAGGCGCTTCCACGCCTCGGCGCGCTTGGCTTTCTCACGCGATAACTTAGTTTCACCAAAACCATCTTCTACCGTTTCCAGTGCTACCTGAACTTCGTCACCGATGTTCAGCGTGCACTCACCATTGGCGTTGGTGAATTGATCGAGAGGAATCACACCTTCGGACTTCAAGCCCGCGTGCACGGTGACCCACTCGTTGTCGATATCGATAACCACGCCAGTGACAATGGCACCGGGTTCCATATCTACGGTTTTGAGACTTTCTTCAAAAAGTTCGGCGAATGATTCGCTCATCAACAAGTACCTGTTATTCGGCAGCTATTGCTGCACTAGCCGGCTTCCAGACACAGCCGGGTTATCTCATTTTCACGGTTTCCGAGGCGTCTGGCCTTGTGTCGAAATCCCGCGCTTTGACGGTTGTTCTAGAAAAACGTGGTTTCATCTAGAAAAAACTCGGTTTACAACCCTTTCTCGACCGCCAAATCAAGCACTTGGCGAAGCACTTGGTCGATTGATAAGTTGGTGCTATCAATCGTGATGGCGTCTTCGGCAGCAACGAGCGGCGATGCTTGACGATCTCTGTCGCGAGCATCTCGCTCCCTGATGGCGTCAAGAAGGCGCGGCAGGCTAACACTTTCGCCTCGCGCAAGCAACTGAGAATACCGGCGTTGTGCACGCGCCTCGGCGCTCGCGGTCAGAAAGATCTTGAGGGCCGCGTTAGGAAATACCGTTGTGCCCATATCGCGGCCATCGGCCACCAAACCCGGTGGCTCGGCGAGCTCGCGCTGACGGGCTAGTAACGCGTCGCGAACCTCGGGAAGCACAGCCACAGCAGAGGCGCCTTTGCCACCGAATTCGGAACGCACAGGAACAGTCACATCTTCTCCTGCTAAAAACACGCTTACACCTTCGGCCGAGGTACTGAAACGCACCTCTAAAGATCGCGCAATTTGGGCGACGCCAGGCACATCTGCCCAGTCGACACCGAGTCGATGCGCCGCATAACCCACAACGCGATAGAGAGCCCCACTGTCGAGGAGGTGCCAACCGAGGTGCTCGGCTAATCGAAGGCTAATGGTCCCCTTACCCGCGCCACTAGGGCCGTCGATGCAAATAACTGGGGACATCAATCGACCAGTACAGTCAACTTCACACCCACTCGCTGAGCGAGTTGGGCGAAGCCCGGAAATGAAGTTGCAACATGATCGCAGTCGAGAACGGTGATTGGATCGCTGGCGCGGAGTGCCGCTATCGCAAAGCTCATCGCAATACGGTGGTCGTGGAATGTGCGAATCTCACCTCCGCTCAACGGACCACCCTCTATAACGATGCCATCGGGCAAAACCTCATGACTCACACCCAATGTCGTAAGCCCTTCTGCCATGGCAGCAATACGATCGCTTTCCTTCACGCGTAGTTCCTCGGCGCCACGCAAAACCGTACGCCCATCGGCACAGGCGGCAGCAATAAACAGCGCAGGAAATTCATCAATCGCCAGAGGGACTTCTTCCTCGGGAATGTCGATCCCGTGCAAGGGTGCATATCGGACCCGCAAATCTGCGACCGGCTCGCCACCCACCTCGCGCGCATTCAGTACCTCAATATTCGCTCCCATAAGCGTGAGAATATTGATCACACCGATACGGGTTGGATTCATACCCACGTGTTGTAGCGTCAAATCGGACCCGGGGGTAATAGTTGCACCCACCAAAAAGAACGCCGCTGACGAGACGTCAGCCGGGATATCAATAACCGCTCCCTGAAGCGCGCCGCCGCCCTCAAGACTAATGACACCCTCGGAGCGTTCAACAGGGTAACCAAACCCCCGGAGCATGCGCTCTGTGTGATCGCGGGTGCAAGCGGGCTCTGTCACCGATGTTTTACCCCGGGCATATAGCCCCGCTAACAGCACACAGGATTTCACCTGAGCACTGGCCATGGGCAAATCGTAGTGAATACCCTCAAGCACATTGCCTCCATGAATGGTGAGTGGTGGTCGACCTCCCTCGGCGCTCGTTATTCGCGCACCCATCATCTCCAGCGGGGTAATCACTCTCCCCATTGGACGTTTACACAGGGATATGTCCCCGGTAAGGGTGGTATCGAAAGGCTGACCCGCCAAGATACCGCTCAGCAAACGTATACTGGTACCCGAGTTGCCCATATCTAAACTGGTCGCAGGTGGCTTCAGCCCGCGCAGGCCTACGCCATTGATCGATAACCTCCCTGCCTTGGGTCCATCAATCCGTACGCCCATAGCCCGAAAAGCGGCGACGGTCGCGAGAGCATCTTCACCTTCTAAAAACCCGCTCACTTCGGTACGGCCCTCGGCCAACGCCCCAAGCATCACCGATCGGTGTGACATGGATTTATCTCCGGGCACGCGGATCGATCCTGTTAGACTGCCACCGGGCTCAACGCAAAACCTCATGATTTAGTCTCTCTTTTATTGGCCTCATCAAGCATTGGATTGAGTACCCGGTCGTGGTTACGCCTCACCTGGCGACAATGATTAAAGTAGTCGTATAAGGCCGCAGTGTCGTCGCTGAAAATCAGCGCTCGAAGTATGTCCAACTCGTCGCTGACCAAGGTCATGGCGTGCAACAACGCATCTTTGTTTGTTATGGCAACATCGCGCCACATAAGTGGATCTGAGCCAGCAATTCGCGTCATATCGCGCAGAGCACCACCGCCATGCTGCATGGGATTGCGTGCATCTTTGCTCAGCGCCATCGTCAGTGCGTAGGCCACCATGTGCGGCGAGTGGCTACTCGCGGCCAATGCAGCATCATGGTCATCTAGCGACATTTCACTAACTCGCGCGCCAGTTAGCTGCCACATTGAGCAGACTTGCGCTGTCGCTGCGGCGTCAGTGTGTTGTTGAGGCGTCAATATCACCTCGCGTCCGGCAAATAAATCGTCACGCGAAGCTTCAACGCCGCTGTGCTCGGAACCAGCAATAGGATGGCCGGGCACAAATCGCGAGTAGCTATGATGAGCTTGCCCAACCACCCAGCCCTTGATACTAGCCAAATCGGTGACGATAGGTTGGTGCGCAGATGCCTCAGCCAAAGGCAGTAGCTTGGCAAGTAACTCGCCTGTTGCCATAGGTGGCGCACCAATAACCAGCATGTCACAGCTGTGAATCAATTGCTGTAAATCAAGGGTATAACGATCAATCACACCCAAAGCCTGACCTCGGGCAAGAGAGGGTTCTCGGGGGCCCCACCCGATAAGTTCGCCTTGCCAACTCGATGCTCTGAGGGCTCGCGCGAGAGAACCGGAGATAAGCCCCAATCCCAACAATCCAATGCGCTGCGATTCAAACACCATAGTGATCTAAATTGGGGCTCGCGGATAGGAACCGATCGGCTTGAGCATAATGGAGTGCTCCGCTAACTCGCTCATAATTTCACCAATGATGGCATCTTCTAAGTGGCCCTCGAATTCGATATAAAACATATAAGTCCACTTCTCAGTCTTGGAGGGACGCGAGTCAATACGCGTAAGGCTGACACCACGGTCTTCAAAGGGCTTTAGCAGACTCAGCAACGCACCTGGCCGGTTGCGACTCGATACCAAGACCGAGGTTTTATCCCAGCCACTCGTTGGAACGCTCTCCCGACCCAGCACAAGAAATCGAGTGGTGTTGCTAGCGATATCTTGAATGCCTTTGGCCAACTTTTCGAGCTCGTAAGTATTGGCCGCCAAATCGCCAGCAATTGCAGCAATACCCGCCTCGCTTGATGCGCGTTTCGCTGCTTCACCATTACTGGCACAAGACTCGCGGGGAACAGCTGGATAATGGCTGTCAAGCCACTCTCGACATTGAGCCAGTGCCTGTGGATGCCCACAGATAGTCGTTAGCGCGCTGTTGGCAGTACCGGGCGTTGCCAGCAAATGATGGACAATGGGTAACTCCACCTCACCAACAATTTGCAAAGGGGACTCCAAGAAACAGTCGAGCGTGTGCCCCACCATGCCCTCTGTCGAGTTTTCAACGGGCACCACGCCAAAATCGCAGTGCCGGTCTTCTACCTGCCGAAACACCGCGCTAATAGAGGCATGGGCCTCGATAAGGGCGGACTGCCCAAAGTGTTTACTGGCAGCAGCTTGGGTATAAGTACCTGCAGGGCCCAGGTATGCGACCGTGAGAGGCTGCTCAAGCGCGAGACAGCTTGACATGACTTCGCGGAATATTTTTGCCACGTAGTCATCGGGCAATGGGCCCGGATTACGTGCCTGAATGGCGCGTAGAACCTGGGCTTCGCGTTCTGGGCGATAAAACAGGGGAACCTCTTCGCCAAGCTGCCGGGCCGCCGCTAGCTTGATGTCAGCAACTTCCTGTGCACACTTTGCGCGCGCACTAATGAGGGCCAGTAATTCGGTGTCAATAGCATCTATGCGGGCGCGTATATCAGCTAGTAGTTCGTCAGATGCCATCGATTTACCCTCGGCGTTGCGCAAAATCTGCCATGAAGTCGCATAATGCCTGCACAGACGACTCCTCAATGGCGTTGTAAATACTCGCTCGCATCCCCCCTACCGACCGATGTCCCTGCAAGTTGATCAATCGATGCTGGCCTGCCTCAGACAAAAATAGGCCCTCAACCGCGGGATCAGCCAGGGTAAAGGGTACATTCATAAGGGAACGGCTGCTGGGCTCTACCGGACTGGCATAGAAATCGTTGCTGTCAATTAAATCGTAAAGTAGGGTGGCTTTGCGGCGATTGATGGCCTCCATTGCGGCTAAGCCGCCCAGTTGCTCCAACCATTCAAAAACCAGCCCTGCCAGATAAATAGCAAATGTGGGTGGTGTGTTATACATCGACTCATTTTCTGCCTGAACTGTCCAATCGAGGGTGCTTGGACAACCTGCACGCGCGCCTCGCAAAAGATCGCGCCTCACAATGACAAGTGTCAAACCCGCCGGGCCAATGTTTTTCTGGGCCCCGGCATAGATAACACCAAATTGGGAGACATCGAGGGGTCGAGAGAGCAAAGTAGAAGACATATCGGCAACGAGGGGCGCCACAACAGAAGGCACCCACCCAAACTCCAATCCACCGATTGTCTCGTTGGGGCAATAGTGCACAAAGGCTGCCGTCGAATCGATTTGCCATGTGGCCTGCGCAGGTATTGTAGTGAAGCGCGTGTCGGCCGAACTTGCCGCCACGTTTACCGTCATCAACCGCTGAGCTTCGGTGGCAGCTTTTTTTGACCATTGCCCCGTCACAATGTAATCGGCTGACATGTCGTGAGTCGCTAAGTTGAGGGGCACAGCGCTAAATTGCTGAGACGCCCCTCCCTGTAAAAATAGCACCGCATAATCATCGCCAATTGCAAGGAGTCGGCGCAGTGCCGCCTCAGCCGATTCGATTACCGCATTAAACGCCGCACTCCGATGACTCACTTCCATGACGGAAGCGCCCAGACCTTGCCAATCAGTAAGCTCGCGTTGCGCGCGCTCAAGTACCGGCAATGGTAGGGCTGCTGGACCCGCACAAAAGTTGTGGGCGCGCACGCTGATCAATCCTCAGCGTTGGAGGTGTCTTCCGCGTCAGAGACGTCGGTCGCTGCCGATTGCACAGGCGGGGCTTCGGTAGCGGCGTCGTCGTCTTCCGCAATACGGCTAACGCTCACCAGCTTTTCATCACTACGGGTACGGATTACACGAACACCCTGGGTGTTTCTGCCCAACAGCGAGACCTCCTCAACTCGGGTACGCACCGCGGTACCCTGATCAGAGATCAACATCATCTCGTCGTTCTCAAATACCTGCTCCGCACCCACCAGAGGGCCGTTTCGTGCAGTAGTCGCCATGGCAATGACACCTTTGGTACCGCGCCCCTTAATGGGGAAATCACTGATCGCCGTACGCTTACCGTAGCCATTTTCGCTCACCGTCAGTAACTGACCGCCTGCTTTAGGGACCATCAGCGAGATGAGTCTGTGCCCCTCAGCCAACTTGATACCGCGCACACCTTTGGCGGTCCGACCCATGGGTCGGACTGCGTCCTCAGCAAAGCGAACGGCCTTACCCTCACTAGAGAACAGCATAATGTCGCAGTTCCCGTCGGTCACCGCTGTACCCACCAAATAGTCATTCTCTTCGAGTTCTAGCGCTCGTAAACCCACGCTGCGCTGGCGGGCAAATTGGCTCATATCGGTTTTTTTGACGGTACCGCTCGCCGTTGCCATAAAGATGTAATGGCCCTCTTCATAGCCATCAACAGGCAATATAGAGGTAATTCGCTCACCTTCATCGAGGGGCAGTAAATTCACCATGGGCCGGCCCCGCGAGTTACGACTAGCAAGGGGTATGTGAAACACCTTGAGCCAGTAGACTTTGCCGAGGTTAGAGAAACACAAAATAGTTGCATGGGTGCTGGCAATCAGCAGATGCTCAACAAAATCCTCATCTTTAACGGCCGTGGCCGAGCGACCTGTACCACCTCGGCGCTGCGCTTGGTAGTCGGTAAGCGGCTGAGTTTTTGCGTAACCACCATGGGATATCGTGACAACGCGATCCTCCTCGGTGATTAAATCCTCAACCGTTAGGTCATGAGACGAATCTGTGATCTCTGTTAGGCGATCGTCCCCAAACTCTTCGACAATCTCTTTGAGCTCATCACGGATTACCTGTTTCAGGCGATCGGGGTCACCCAAAATCTCTAGGTAGTCCGCTATTTCCACGAGCTTATCGGCGTACTCCTGCAATAACTTTTCGTGCTCAAGGCCCGTCAGACGGTGCAAACGCAAGTCCAAAATGGCTTGCGCTTGTGCTGTAGACAGATGATACATCCCATCGTGAAGCCCAAATTGTGGCTCAAGATCATCAGGACGACAGGCATCCGCGCCTGAACGTTCGAGCATGGTGTTCACATCACCGGGCGACCATGGCTTGGCGATCAAGCGCTCGCGAGCCTCAGCAGAGGTGGGCGAATTTTTGATGAGCTCAATAATCTCATCAATGTTTGCCAGGGCAATAGCAAGGCCCTCTAAAACATGGCCACGCTCGCGCGCTTTGCGAAGCAAATAGACAGTGCGTCTGGTTACCACCTCGCGTCGATGGCGAACAAACGCGTCTATCATGTCGCGTAGGTTGAGGACTTTAGGTTGGCCGTCAACCAATGCCACCATATTGATGCCCACAACCGACTGCAGTTGCGTCTGAGCGTAAAGGTTATTGAGAACAACGTCGCCAACCTCACCACGACGTAACTCAATGACCACGCGCAAGCCATCTTTATCTGACTCATCACGTAACTCGGTTATGCCCTCAATTTTCTTATCTTTTACCAGCTCAGCAATACGCTCAATCAAGCGCGCTTTATTCAGCTGATAGGGAATTTCATGAATAATGATGGTGTCTTTGCCCTTGCTTGCATCGGTAATAACCTCGGCGCGCGCGCGAACGTAAATGCGTCCACGTCCTGTTCGGTAAGCCTGCACAATGCCCGCGCGGCCATTGATGATGGCACCGGTAGGGAAGTCGGGGCCGGGAATGTACTCCATTAAGCCGTCTACGGTGATCTCGGGGTTGTCGATAAGGGCAATGCAACCGGCGACTACTTCGCGCATGTTGTGGGGTGGTATGTTAGTCGCCATGCCCACAGCAATGCCCGATGATCCATTGATCAGTAAATTAGGAACCCGGGTTGGCAACACCACGGGAATCTTTTCCGTGCCGTCATAGTTATCAACAAAATCGACAGTTTCCTTGTCGAGATCGGCCAGCAACGAATGTGCAATTTTGCGCATGCGAATTTCGGTGTAGCGCATGGCGGCAGCGTTGTCGCCATCTATAGAACCAAAGTTTCCCTGGCCGTCAACCAATGTGTAGCGCAATGAGAAATCCTGCGCCATACGCACGATGGTGTCGTAAACCGCCGAGTCGCCGTGGGGGTGATACTTACCAATCACATCACCAACAACCCGCGCGGACTTTTTGTACGCCTTATTCCAGTCGTTGTTGAGCTCATTCATGGCAAACAACACGCGTCGGTGCACAGGTTTTAAGCCATCGCGAACATCGGGCAGCGCACGGCCGACGATGACGCTCATAGCGTAATCCATGTATGACTGTTTCAGTTCGTCCTCAATGCTGACGGGAAGAACTTCGCGGGCAATATCTTTAGGAGTATCTGCCATTCGGCCTACTTCGCTGGAAGGGAAAATTTGTGGGTTTAAAGCCGTCCGAGTGTACCAAAAAGCAACGCAGCGGGCTATTGAATCGGCAGATTTTGAGCCAGCACGCTATACTGTCCTGAACAGTCAGGAAAACCTCATGTCAGTATTCGATTTCGTTATTCATCCCGAGTGGATCGTGCCCATAGCCCCTCGCAACCAGGTTCTCCAGGGCCACAGCCTAGCCGTCACTGATGGGTGCATCAGTGCCATTTGTCCGCAAACCGAGGGGCGCGCACTGACCGCCAAGCAGCACATCGAACTGCCGATGCAGGCCCTGTTACCCGGATTTGTTAATGCCCATGGACACGCGGCTATGACCTTGTTGCGCGGTTATGCCGATGATTACCCCCTTATGACATGGTTACAGGAGCATATTTGGCCGGCAGAGACACACTTTGTCTCTGAAGAGTTTGTCAGAAGCGGTACCAATCTGGCGCTGCTAGAACTGATTCGCGGCGGAACCACAACATTCAGCGATATGTATTTCTTCCCGGATATAACAGCAGAGTGCGCCGACTTTGCCGGTATTCGAACCCAGCTGATGTTCCCCATTATCGACGTGCCCACCGCTTGGGCTGCCGACCCAGAGAGCTATTTAGCGAAAGGGTTAGCACTCAGAGACAGATATCGTGGCCATGATCGCGTAGAGATTGGCTTTGGCCCGCATTCAAATTACACCGTGAGCGAGGCTACTTTAAGTCGCGTGGCAACGCTGGCTAACGAGCTTGACGCCCCCCTACAAATTCACTTGCAGGAAACACGGGGCGAAGTTCAGATGTCGGTCGAGAATCTCGGCGAGCGGCCCATCGACCAGTTGGCGCGTATTGGCATGCTTGGGCCGCGTACACAGTGCGTGCACATGACGGCCTTGGCAGATGAGGATATGACATTACTGGCAACAACCGGCGCTCATGTTGTCCACTGCCCGCGATCGAACATGAAGCTTGCATCGGGCATCTGCCCCACACAGCGGCTCCTCAACAAGGGCATCAACGTTGCCATTGGAACCGACGGTGCCGCCAGTAACAACCGCTTAAATATGCTCGCAGAGCTTCAGAGTGCCGCTTTGCTGGCCAAATTGGAGTCGAACGAAGCGACCGCCATATCGGCCAGCACCGCCCTCGAGATGGCCACGCTGAATGGTGCTAAAGCCTTGGGGATAGACACCATCACCGGATCACTAGAGGTGGGTAAAGCGGCTGATATGATAGCTATAGGCCTCGACGATCCCAGTCATCAGCCCGTCCATCACGTATTATCGCAGCTGGTCTATGCCACTGCCGGGAACGAAGTCACTCACAGCTGGGTTAACGGCGTACCGCTCATGGTCAACCGCGAGGTCACCACACTGAACACCAATGCGATTGTCACCGAGGCCAACACCTGGCGCGATCGCCTGCACAAACTAACGATGAACAAAACAACCGCAGAGGGGCACCCCGGGCAATGACTAACCGCAATGTTGACGACGCAGAAATCGCTAAATTCGAGGCCTTAGCGTCGCGCTGGTGGGATCCCACCAGTGAGTTCAAACCTCTGCATGACATAAACCCACTGCGCGCCAACTGGATTGACGACTTCTCGCAAGTTTCGGGAAAACGGCTTTTAGACGTTGGCTGCGGCGGTGGTCTTATTGCTGAAGCCATGGCTTGGCGGGGCGCTGCAGTTACCGGTATCGACATGGGGGAAGCACCGCTGGCAGTAGCAAAAATTCATCGCCTCGAAAGCGAACTGGATATTGATTATCAGCAGATCACAGCCGAAGAGCTGGCAGAGCAACAGCCGGGCAGCTACGACGTGGTTTGTTGTCTTGAAATGTTAGAACATGTGCCCGACCCCAGTTCGGTCATTGCCGCGTGCGCCAAGCTCGCCAAGCCTGGCGCAGATCTATATTTCTCTACAATCAACCGCAACCCAAAGGCTTTTGCATTTGCGATTGTGGGTGCCGAGTACATCTTGAATTTATTGCCCAAGGGTACTCACGAGTATGGCAAGTTTATCCGCCCGTCCGAATTAGGGCGCTGGGCGCGCGACGCGGGACTACAATTGACTGATATGACAGGTCTCACCTACAACCCCATCACGCGACATTATCGACTCAATGCCAGCGATGTCTCCGTGAACTACATGGTTCGTGCGGTCAAACCGGCTTAACCCTGGCAGCTCTCTCTCATGACTGAATTTGCAGGCCAACCTCAAGCGGTCGTTTTTGACCTCGATGGCACACTGGTCGACACGGCGGACGAGTTCGTCGTGGTGCTACAGCAAATGCTTGCCGACTACGATCGTCCCAAACTGGATGCAGAGCAAATACGCAAAACCGTTAGCAATGGCTCGGGCGCACTCATCACGTTGGGCTTTGGCGTTACACCAACGGACAACGACTACGAACACCTACGGCTGGTCTTTCTCGACCGTTACGCGCAGGTGCTAGGCAGTACTGCCAAACCCTACCCTGGCATGCAGTCTTTAGTAGCGAGACTTGCGGAAGCAGATATCCCTTGGGGTGTGGCCACCAACAAATTCCGGCGTTACGCCGAGCCGCTTATGACGGCCATGAACTTTAAACCAGCCACCGCAAGCCTGGTGACGCCCTGCGATGTCACGCATGCCAAGCCCCATCCAGAGGCAATCCTTTTGAGTTGCGCAAACCTGGGCTCCGATCCGGGGCGCACAATTTATATTGGCGATCACCAACGCGATATCGACGCTGGTAGAAGCGCCGGCTGTTTTACCATCGCAGCGGCCTATGGCTATATCGAAGATCACGATGATCCCAACAGCTGGCAGGCCGATGCTATTGCGCACTCTAGCGAGGATCTCGCTACGATGATCACAAGGATGATGATATGAATGTTATGCCCCCCAACTGGCAAGCTGCCAGCAATGAGCTTGCTGGCAAAACGATACTCGTCACCGGAGCCGGCGATGGCATAGGTAAGGCGGCGGCATTGGCTTATGCGGCCGCTGGGGCTGAGGTATTACTTTTGGGCCGCACCGAGGAAAAACTAGCGACTGTCTACGATGCCATCACTGCCCTCGGCGGGCGCGAGCCGGGTATTATTCCCTGCGACCTCAGCCAGGTGAGTCACGATGCATTGTGTAATCTAGCGAGTGAACTAGGCCAGTCCCTACCCCATCTTGATGGTCTGCTTCACAACGCCAGCATTCTTGGTGATAGAAAACCGATGGCGCAAACCAGCGCAGCAACCTGGCACGCGGTGATGCAAGTCAACGTCAATGCTGCTTTTATGATCACCCAGACCCTGCTACCGCTCCTCAATGCGGCACCCCGAGCATCCATCATTTTCACCAGTTCTAGCGTGGGCCGCCAAGGTCGCGCCTTTTGGGGCGCCTACGCCACCTCCAAATTTGCGACCGAGGGTATGATGCAAGTGTTGGCCGACGAGCTTGGCCAGACCAGCAATATTCGCGTTAACAGCCTGAATCCGGGCCCGGTTAATACCGGCATGCGGCGCCTGGCATACCCCGCTGAACCACCCACAAGCAACCCCAAGCCCGAGGACATTATCGCCCCCTGGGTTTATCTCATGAGCGAGGTGAGTGCTGATCTAAACGGACAGGCACTGTCGGCACAAAGCTAGCTAGCCATAAGCAAGTTGGCGGCTAAAGAGGCTCGGTACCTGAATAGGGCACTGGGCATCCAATATTGTGCGCCAGCCCTGTGCTAGCGCCTTGTAGCGCGAGCAGATGTGCCTTTATCACCTGCAAACTCGCGGCGGTGGGTCTTGCGACCGGACTTTTTGGACAAACGCTCTAACTTTTCCTGCTCTTTTTCGGTGAGTGGCTTGGCGGTTTTGGCCGGCAGATTTGCCATGCCATAAAGCACTTCTACATCTTTATTTCCCAGCTCCAGCCACTCGCCTTTTTTCAATTTTGACGGAATAAAAACATTGCCGTAACGTACGCGCTTCAGCCGAGAAACCGTCAACCCCTGAGACTCCCAAAGCCGTCTGACTTCACGGTTGCGGCCTTCCATGAGCACCACATAAAACCATCGATTAATACCTTCGCCACCCCCATCAACAACATCGGTAAAACGTGCGGGACCATCGTCTAGAACAACACCCTTTTTCAGGGTCTCAATGGTTTCGGGTGTCACCTTACCCATAACACGCACGAGGTACTCACGTTCAATCATGCTCGATGGGTGCATAAGTGCATTCGCGAGTTCGCCATCGGTGGTAAATAGCAGTAATCCAGACGTATTAAAATCGAGGCGCCCAATCACAATCCAGCGACCCGACTTAAGCTTGGGTAGTGAGTCGAAGACCGTCCTGCGACCCTCCGGATCTTTGCGTGAGCACACTTCACCGACGGGTTTATGATAGAGCAAACAGCGAACCTGTTCGGTCTCGGCGCTATCGACGATTCGGCCATCGACCTTAATCACCTGGCCCATCACAGCACGATCACCTAGCTTTGCCGTTTTCCCTTCTAGCTGAACACGGCCCTCTTCTATCCAGCGCTCCATTTCTCGGCGAGAGCCAATGCCTGCGCGGGCCAATACCTTCTGCAGTTTCTCTCCGGCGCCCGTCGCACTGTCACTGTCAATGCGTTTCTGTGTCGTCTTCGCTTTCTTGCTCGAGTTGCTCACTCGGTGTTTCCTCTATCGACGCTTCGTCAGCGTGTGGTGGGGCATGGTTATCTGTGTCGGCTTCTGCCGCATCGTTGTCGGCCGTCTCAGCGGCAACGTCGAGCACTTCCAGAGGCAAGTCACCCGACAGATTATCGAGGTCCTTGACCTCTGCCAGTGGGGGTAAATCCTCCAGCGACTGGAGATTAAAATAGTCAAGGAACTGCCGTGTCGTTGCATACATGGCCGGCCTGCCGGGTACATCACGGTGACCAACAACACGCACCCAATCGCGCTCGTGGAGTGTTTTAATGATGTTAGAACTCACCGCTACGCCGCGAATCTCTTCAATTTCACCACGTGTAATGGGCTGGCGGTAAGCAATAAGCGACAACGTCTCCAGCAAGGCACGGGAATAACGCTGGGGACGTTCTTGCCAAAGGCGACCCACCCAGGTGGACAAATTCTGGCGTACTTGGAAGCGATAACCGCTAGCCACTTTGACCAGCTCATAACCTCGCCCCGAGCAACGCTCTGCCACCTCTTCAAGCGCAGCTTTAATGTCGTCATCTGCTGGGCGCTCTAAATCATCAAATAATTGGCCCATGCGTTTGAGCGAAACCGGCTCACCCGCGGCCATCAGCGCACCTTCAAGAATTTGCACCAAGCCTGTTTCAGACATTACTCTGTTCTCGCCTTTACATGAATTGGACCGAAGCCCTCGGTCTGTACAATTTCCACCAAAGATTCTTTGATCAATTCCATCAGTGCCAAAAATGTTACAACGACGCCAAGTCGACCTTCTTCGGCTTTAAACAACGCGACAAAAGGCACAAACTTTTTCTCGCGTAGCACTTCTAGCACATCTGACATGCGCTCTCGGGTAGACAACGACTCCATTTGAATATGATGGCTTTCAAACATATCGGCACGCTTGAGTACTTCGCCAAGTGCCAGCAACAGCTCTTTCATATCCAGATCCGGTAGCGGCCTGTCACGCTTGAGATCGGGTGGTTCGATCTTCGCCACCCAGGTATCTCTTTCAACGCGGGGAAGGGCCTCGATGTCCTCGGCTGCTTTTTTAAAGCGCTCATACTCCTGCAGGCGTCTGATGAGATTCGCTCGGGGATCTTCCTCTTCATCGTCTTCCGGTTTCGACCGCGGCAGCAACATGCGCGATTTAATCTCTGCAAGCATGGCCGCCATGAGCAGATACTCAGCCGCCAACTCAAATTGCATGGCATCCATAAGCTCAACATATTGCATGTACTGCTCGGTAATGGCCGAAACATCAATGTCGAGAATATCCAGGTTCTGACGCCGTATCAGGTACAACAGCAAGTCGAGGGGTCCCTCAAAGGCCTCTAGAATGACTTCTAGTGCTTGAGGCGGAATGTACAAATCCTTGGGCAATTCGGTCATTGCCTCGCCCATGACAATAGCGAAAGGCATCTCACCCTGCTGTGGCGTTAGCTCGCGTTTCTCTACGCTTTCTGATGGACGCAGGGTTGTGACACCCTGCGCGGGCTCATCGCTTGCGCTTGAAGAAGTCTGATGGTCTGAGGTTGTATTCACAGCCGCAGTATACCGCAAGCGGCGTGGTACGCGAGCAATGATAGCGTCACATGAAACGGCTTTTTACTATTGAAAGTCGGAAACATCACCCAGACCCTCTCGCAATACCTGCGGTGCATCGGTGGTCATATCAACCACCGACGTCGGCTCAAGCCCGCAATATCCCCCGTCCACGACCAGATCGACCTCGTGCTCGAGGGTCTCGCGAATATCGTAAGGGTCGGTTAATGGGTATTTGTCGCCGGGCATGATGAGCGTGACTGACATCATGGGCTCATCAAGCTGCTGCAAAAGCGCTTGAGCAATCGCATTGTTAGGCACCCGCAGACCAATGGTCTTACGCTTGGGATGCAGTAATCGGCGCGGCACCTCACCGGTCGCCTCCAAAATGAATGTATAAGGACCGGGTGTTCTGTGCCGAATAAGCCGGTACGCCGTGTTGTCGACCCGCGCATAAGTCCCCAACTCCGACAGATCCCGACACATCAGCGTGAAATTATGATCGGACTCAAGCTTGCGGATGCGCCGAATTCGCTCCAACGCTTGCTTGTCACCAATATGGCAGCCCAGCGCATAAGCAGAGTCAGTTGGATAGGCTATCACCCCCCCCTTACGGATAATTTCTACCGCTTGCGTAACCAAGCGCACCTGCGGATTCTCCGGATGGATGGCAAAAAATTGACTCATGTAAACTGCTCCCAGACCGCCGGCAACCCACCGGCGAGGGCTGAGTCTACACCGATGCGGGCACCGAACTGCCAGTCTCGATGAAAATCGCTGCCCACCGAAACGGCAAACCCCCATTTTTGTGCCAGCAAACTCAATTGCTTGGTCTCGTCCGTCGTTTGGTTTCCGTTGATGATCTCGAGCGACAAACCACCCGCCGACTTAAATGCTGCGCACAGAGCATTGAGTTTCATGCGAGTAAATTTATATTTCAGCGGATGCGCCAAGACAGCCATGCCACCTGCATCAACAATGGCTAAAACCGCATCCTCAAGTGGCGGCCAAAAAGCCTTTACGTCACCCACCTTGCCCTGCCCCAAGAATTTGTCGAAGGCCGCGTTCATATCGGACACATGGCCCTGCTCCACCATCCAGCGCGCGAAATGCGGTCGACCCAACTGCGACGACTGGGCAATGGCTTTGGCACCCGCCAAAGCACCTGCCATACCGCGTTTCTCAAGTCGCTGGGCTATTTTTTCAGCCCGATCTAATCGGGCTCGCTGCAATTGAGAGACCACAGCGTTTATAGACGCAGCCTTCGGATCAAACGCTAATCCAACAACGTGGATGGTGGTTGCTCCCCAGACACAGGACAGCTCTACACCGGGGATCAAACTCACCTGCGTGCTGGGCTGCTGCGATACGGCAAAATAGCCCGCCAGGGTGTCATGGTCGGTGATCGCCAGCATAGCGAGTCCGGTTTCTTCGGCCCTCTGCAACAGTGCCGACGGTTCCAGTGCGCCGTCTGAAGCTTGTGTATGTGTGTGGAAGTCAACGAGCAAGGTCAATACACTCTATAATCGCTAAAATAATCATCCCCTCTTGATGGGGGTGCCGCTAGCGTAACAGACAACCGCGTGGCTGCGTGCCAATTCAACACCTTGATATTCCGGAAAACTGCATGAAACAACTGATTGAATTTATCCCTATTGTGCTCTTTTTTGTCGTTTACCAAATGGACGGTAAAACGGTGGATATCGCTGGACTCAGTCATACACTAGACGGGATTTTTAGTGCTACCGCGGTGCTTGTTGTTGCTACGCTCATCCAACTTCCCCTACTACGCGTGCTAACCGGGCAGATCGAAAAACGACTGCTGTGGACCAGCGCCGCGGTCGTTATTTTTGGTATGGCGACACTGCTACTGCGCAACGAGCTATTTATTCAGTGGAAACCCAGCGTTCTCAATTGGGCCATGGCAATTGCATTTACCGCCTCACAATATATCGGCGACCGCAACCTGCTTGAGCGCCTTATGGGCTCCCAACTGGAACTTCCTCGCGCACTGTGGCGACGGGTTTGCTGGGCTTGGGTAGCGCATTTTAGCGCGGTTGGTACACTCAACCTTGTGGTTGCCTACCAATTTTCCGAGGCCACCTGGGTGGCTTACAAGCTATACTCCAGTATTGGCTTCACACTCTTTATCATGGTGATCACTATAATCATGATAGGCCCATCACTTAAACATGCGGCCAAACAGGACTCAGTTGACAGTGAATTTCGACCGTAAACCACCGGAGGCAAAGCCTATAATGCCTGTACAGCAATTAATAACGTCCATCTTACGCCCGACGCTTGCGCTGGCTGCGCTGCTGGCAGCGGTATCGGTAGCCGCACAGGAAACACGCTACGTTAATGACAAGCTCTTTGTGCCAATACGCACAGGTGCCGGTGGCGACTATCGAATCATCCACAAAGGTATTCCCTCGGGTACGGCAATCACTCAGTTCCAGGTTTCTGAAGACGGAGATTGGGCAGAAATAGAAACCCGAGGCGGAACTCGGGGCTGGATGCGCACGCAATTTTTACAAGCTGAGCCCCCGGCCATCGTGCTGCTCAAGCAGCTCGAGCAGGAATTAGTGGAGGTAGAGGCTGATCGTGACAAAATGCGTGCCTCGCTATCAGCGACGGCATCTGACGCCTACGAGGCGGGGGACGCGGCCGAGGCCTTACGAGCCGAGCTTGCTACAGTAAAGGCCGAGCTAACCGAAGTGAAAAGGGTGTCCAGCGCCGCACTCGAACTCGATGCACAAAATCAAAACTTAGCCACGGAGCTGGAAACCCAACGCAAAGAGGGCGAACTATTGCGTCTGGAAAACCAGCGGCTGCAAGCGCTCATGGACAACAGCCAAATCCTTGATGGCGCTATTGCAGTTTTGTTGGGCGTGATCATTGCCGCCATCGGCCCCCGGCTCATGCCCCGTCGGCGCCGCAGTGACGGCTGGGCATAATTCAATGGGGCATCATGTAATAAAGAGCGACCGGAGACGCTATCTATGGACCTAGGCCAGCAACGACTACCGCAACGAGGCAAGAGCACTGTCTTATTGACGCTCCTAGTCCTTAGCACGCTCGCCCTCAGCAGCCTCGCTACAGTCGGCCATGCTTCAGAAACACGGGTTCGCTTGGAAACAAGCATGGGGAACATCACCCTAAAGCTATACCCGGAAAAAGCACCGATTACCGTTGCCAATTTTCTCAGTTATGTCGACAGCGGTCACTACGATGGCACGATCTTTCATCGGGTAATCAGCAACTTCATGATACAAGGGGGCGGCTTTGACACTGATTTCGTTGAGAAACCCACCAACGACCCTATCCCCAACGAGAGCAAGAACAAACTGCATAACATTCGTGGCTCAATAGCCATGGCCCGCACCAGCGACCCCGACTCCGCCGGCGCACAATTTTTTATCAACCAGCGCAGTAACCTGCGCCTCGATTGGGCGCCCGGCAAGCCCGGCTACACTGTTTTTGGGGAGGTGGTTGACGGTATGGGTGTTGTTGATTTTATTGCAGTTTCAAAGACGGGCCCCGCACTCGCAACCACCAGCGCCGGCCGAGCGCCAATGAACGATGTGCCAGTAGAGCCCGTTATCCTAAAGCGAGCGGTTCGGGTAACCACGATTGATTGATCTGAGTATCAACCTCAACAAGATAGCGCTGATCCGCAACAGCCGCGACACCAGCATTCCAGATGTGGTGGAGCATGCTCAACTGTGCATCGCCGCGGGAGCCGATGGTATAACCGTGCACCCCCGACCCGACCAACGGCACATCCGAGCTCAAGATTGCAGTGCATTAAAAGCAGCCATCACAGTAGAGCTTAATATCGAGGGTAACCCTTTTACCCAGGCGCGAATCTCTGACCGCGCTAATGTAAGCGACTACCCGGGATTCCTGGCGTTGGTGGACGCGGTACGCCCGGCGCAGGCTACCCTAGTACCCGATGCTGACGGGCAGCTAACCTCAGATCATGGTTTCGATTTGGACAAAGACGGCGCACGACTCGAACCGATCATCGCCAAACTCAAGGGCATGGGCTGTCGAGTCAGTTTATTTATGGACCCTATCCCGCAGAACATGGCCAAAGCAGCGCAACTGGGGGCCGACCGGGTTGAGCTCTACACCGAAAGCTACGCGCAGGCACACAAACGTGGGCGCTTCCAAGCCGTGCTCGCCGATTTTCAAGCATCCGCTATTGCAGCACACGAGGCCGGGCTGGGTGTCAACGCCGGTCACGATTTGAATCTGAGTAACCTGCCTGCGTTTCAGCTGCCACATCTCGCCGAAGTATCGATTGGTCACGCTTTTACCGTAGATGCCCTACGCTATGGGATCGCCGAGACAGTGAAACGCTACAAGGCAGCGCTTGCCCAATCCCTGCTGTGACTGAGTTCAAACCCACCGCGCATGAGGCCGGGCGCGACACTACACCACCGCCGTATATTGTGCCGCACAGTCAGCAAGCCATTCCCATACTGTATGAAGACAGCGACTTGCTGATTGTGGATAAACCGCACTTGTTACTAAGCGTGCCCGGTCGACACCCAATTAATCGCGACAGTCTCATTTCCCGCCTCAGCATCAGGTATCCGGGTGTTACGGCGGTGCATCGCCTCGACTTGGATACCAGCGGATTATTGGTGGTGCCCAGAACCCGAGAAGCGCTGGCAGAAATTAGTCGTCACTTCCAGGCGCGCCGCGTCAGCAAAGAATATACCGCTTTGGTATGGGGCCAGGTTGCTGATGATCAGGGTGAAATTGATCTCGCTATCGCCCGTGACTGGATAAACAGACCCAAACAAAAAATTTGCAGCGACACAGGCAAACCATCACTCACACGCTATCAGGTACTTGCACGAAATCCCAAGCACACACTGCTCAGGCTTATACCCGTGACTGGCCGCTCCCATCAGCTGCGCATTCATTTGCGCGAGATCGGTCACCCCATTTTAGGCTGCGATATGTATGCGCACCCCCAGGCGCTGCGGGCGGCGCCGCGGCTCATGCTGCACGCAACACGGCTGGGTTTTACCCACCCGCGCTTGGGCGACTGGCTTCAGGCAGTCTCGCCACCACCCTTTACAGTGGATGGCCTAAGCACTATCCCCCACAGACACACTGATTAACCACTAGTCCGCTTGGCGGCCTTTACACGTATTAGCTACCATTCGGATCCGCGTTTGCACAGCACCAGCAACCACCGATAACAGCCCAGCGATTTACGCGCTCACCCGGACAGCGATCACGACTATGACAAGACCGGCCCTCTCGTTAACACTTGCTGCTACCCGCATCGCGGATACGCGCTCGCCGCTGAGTCGACTGGCATGATCAATAGTTCTACCAAAGGCCAAACCCGGGTGATCGTTGCCAAACCGAATCACTCCTCAACCTGGCGGAACAACCTCTGGGTATTGGTGGCCATTTCCATACCGTCGCTGGGAGCCGCCATCGGCTTTACGCTACTGGGTGCCTGGCCTATATTGCCTCTGGCCGGCGCAGAGTTGCTCGCGCTTGCGGGCGCACTCTATTACGTTAATTGGAAGCTCCAATACCGGCACGTCATTACACTCAGCGCAAACAGTGTGCGCATTGACAAGGGGCATTATACCCCGCGCAAAACGTGGACATTTCCGCGTGAGGACTCGAGTTTGGCCATTACCCCCGAGCGTCACCCCTGGGATGGCCCCTCCATGGCGGTACACAATAAAGAGCAGGTGGTTGTGGTTGGTGAGTTCCTTAACCGAGAGGATGCGCTCGCGCTGTTGGCCCTACTGCGCAAAGAGTTACGGGTGGGCACTTTCAGCCCGATGGCGCATAAAAATCTTTAAAACGCTAACCAGGGACACGGGGCGAAAATCACATAAAAAGTTCGAGGGCACTAAGACGTGATGAGGGGTTACAATGGCGCACCGCTTCGTCCAAGCCAACACAGCTAACACAGGCTAACACCATGCCCTCTACCTCCCTCGATCACGCTCAGAAAGTAGGCTTTGTGTCTTTGGGTTGCCCAAAAGCACTCGTTGACTCCGAGCGTATACTTACCCAGTTGCGCCAAGATGGCTACGAAATCACGCCAAGCTATGACAATGCTGGCGTAGTAATTGTGAACACGTGCGGCTTTATTGACAGCGCAAAAGCCGAGTCACTCGCGGCTATTGGTGAGGCCCTTGAAGAAAATGGTCGTGTGTTGGTTACCGGGTGTATGGGCAAGGGGGAGGATGCCGAACGTATATTGGCCGAGCATCCAAAAGTGCTAGGGATCAGTGGTCCGGCAGCCTACGAAGAAGTTTTAGGTGAAGTTAGACGGGTATTACCCAATACCCGAAAACCCGATCCGCTTATTGACCTTGTCCCCGACCAAGGTGTCAAACTCACGCCACGCCATTACGCCTACCTCAAAATTTCTGAGGGCTGCAATCATCGCTGTAAATTTTGCATTATTCCCAATATGCGGGGCGATTTAGTCAGCCGCCCTATTGGCGAGATCATGAAAGAAGTCGAAGGTCTGGCGCGCGCGGGTGTGAGAGAACTGCTGGTCATTTCACAAGATACCAGTGCCTATGGCCTAGACATCAAATACCGTACAGATTTCTGGAACGGCCGGCCCCTCAAATCTGATTTGCAAACACTCGCCGAAACCTTGGCCGAGTTTGGCATCTGGGTACGCCTGCATTACGTCTACCCCTATCCCCATGTAGACAAGCTCATCCCGCTTATGGCTGAAGGTAAAATATTGCCTTATCTCGACATCCCGCTTCAGCACGGAAGCCCCAGCGTTCTTGAGCGTATGCGACGTCCCGCCGCCACAGAAAAAACCCTCGATCGAGTTCATCGCTGGCGCACTCAGTGCCCCGAAATCACCTTGCGGAGCACCTTTATTGTGGGTTTTCCTGGCGAGACTGAAGCTGAGTTCGAGGAACTCCTCGATTTTCTCGAGGAAGCACAGTTAGATCGCGTAGGGTGCTTTCAATACTCACCTGTGGCGGGTGCGGCCGCCAACGAATTACCCAATCCGGTACCCGATGATGTCAAGCAAGACCGCTGGGATCGCTTTATGGCATTGCAGCAGGACATCAGTGCTCAAAAATTGCAGGCGAAGATCGGCGCAACCATCGATGTGTTGGTTGATACCTTAACCGCAGATGGTGCTGTGGGGCGCTCTATGGCCGACGCGCCCGAAATAGATGGTGTTGTGCACATGCCGGGGGCTACCGATCTACAGCCAGGTGACATGGTTCAAGGCGAAGTGATTGCGGCGGACGATTATGATCTCTGGCTTGGCTAAGCCGTGAATATCATCTTACTCGAACCAAGGGACTTCATTGCTGCTCAGACAGTTCGGCTTGACGACCATCGACACCAACACATCATTGGCGTACTCAAAGCCACAGCCGGTCAATCACTGCGCGTAGGTTTGATTAATGGTGATTGTGGCACGGGAACCATTGCGCAAATCGAGCGCGACGCTACCCTGCTCACCGTTGAGCTCACTGAAGGTATGCGACTCCCCAGACATCCAATCACGCTGGTCCTAGCGCTCCCTCGTCCCAAAATGCTGAGGCGCGTATTGCGAACTTGCGCCGAGTTTGGCGTTGGCGAATTGCATCTCATCCACAGTTTTCGCGTTGAAAAAAGCTTCTGGCAAACACCGCTGCTAGCGGCAGATCGTGTTAACGCGGCCTTGCGAGCAGGCATGGAGCGCAGTGGTGACCCAATAATGCCTAGCGTGGTTACACATGAGCGCTTTAAGCCCTTTATGGAAGACCAACTACCTATCATCGCAGGCTCAGAGCCGATTTATTGCCTTCATCCCGGTGATGGAGAGCCGCTAGCAACCAAACCCGCGGGTAGAGCCACTGTGCTGATTGGGCCTGAAGGCGGTTTCATCCCTTATGAAGTGCAGTTGGCACAGGCTCAGGGCGCACAACTGCGGACCTTAGGCGAACGCATATTGAGCGTGGATACAGCGGTTAATACCGCACTGGCGCAAACGCTCTAATTGCTACCCTAAAGCGCGTAATGCGTTTAGTGATTCCTAAGATTGCGCGTATTGCTAGGTCGCAGTGACCCCGGTACCAAGACTACAGGCCACGCCAGTACCGCCAATACCACAGTAACCCGTAGGATTTTTGTGAAGGTACTGCTGATGATAGTCTTCGGCGTAATAAAAGGGTGGCGCATCAACAATCTCGGTGGTGATGTCACTGTATCCAGCCGCATGCAAATGCCGCTGGTAACTCAGCCGGCTACGCTCGGCAGCTGCGGTTTGCTCGGGTGAGTGACAGTAAATCCCCGAGCGATACTGAGTACCGTAATCATTCCCCTGACGCATTCCCTGGGTGGGATCATGATTTTCCCAAAATGTTTCCAGCAAGCGCTGGTAACTGATGATCTGCGGATCAAACACAACTCGCACCACTTCATTGTGTCCGGTTTGACCGGAGCACACTTCCTTATAGGTTGGGTTGGGCGTGACACCACCCGCATAGCCCACGGCGGTTGTAAAGACACCTGGCAAGCGCCAATAAATTCGCTCAACGCCCCAAAAACAGCCCATCCCAAACGTGGCCTGTTCAAGATGCGACTCGAAAGGCGGGCAAATAGGATGCCCCAAAACCGCGTGGGCGTTAGTGACTGGCATGGGCGTCTGCCGACCTGGCAACGCAGTATCGGGTGAAGGCATCGCGTGTTTCTTTCTAATATCAAACAGTTTCATGCTGCATCCTAAGGTTTGTAAATTATGGACTGTCGCTGACGCTCACCGCAGTATTTAAGCACAGCACAAACACCCCTGTGCAACACGTAACGCAAGTGTCACATTCAACGGCTGGTGTTACGTCATTACGTATGCAAAACACTACGCACTGCCCACCGTTAACGATCAACAGGCATGCATGCGCGATGAGGAAATTAACACCATGACACGCCAAACCATCAGTCCCAAAGCCTATTGCAGCAAAAAACTGCTCGACTTGCTGGATGAAACATCCACCCAAAACCAAAGTCATTGCGAAGTTGTAGTTAAAAACAAGATTGTTCGGGAGCTTACCCAACGCGGCCACTACTTGACGGAGTTGTCAGATCGCGGTCTCATCGGAGATTCCCGACCACTCAGGCACTAACCATTAGCACCCAATACCCAAAAAAATCCCAGAACACTGACATTGCCAGCTTTCTGAGCAAAGCCAAAACCCTACGGCAAATCGCGTCCCAGCAACCACGGCTACTGTTTGGGCTCGATGCGACGGCCAGTCGCGAGCCGACATGGGCTATCGCACGAAAATTGCACACAGCATTGTTTACTGCGACCCAATCGGGGACCAACCTAGCCGTTCAGTTGTGTTACTACCGCGGCTTGCATGAATTTCGCGCCAGCCCATGGCTAACCAACAGTGAGACCTTGCTGGCACACATGAATAAAGTCAGCTGCAGTGGCGGACCAACGCAAATTGCAAGACTGCTTACCCACTACCGTAACGCAGGCAGTGCGACCACACCGGTGCGTGGCCTAGTGTTTGTAGGCGACGCCTGTGAAGAGGCTCCGAGTACGCTGATTGACCTTGCAGGTCAATGTCGATTGCTCAATCAACCCCTTTTTATGTTTCAAGAGGGGCTCGATCTATCAACGGCAAATTTGTTTAAAGAAATGGCTGCAGTCAGTGGTGGAGCCTATGCGCCATTTGATGACTCAAGTGCTGCCTATCTTGGTGAGCTGTTGGGAGCTGTTGCGCGCTATGCCACGGGTGGCCGCTTAGCATTGAGCCGCTCAGGCCGAGACAGTGATAAACTCCTACTGGCGCAACTGCCCGACAGCAAGAGTTCTTGAAGCAGAGTAAAATCTGCACAATGATGCGCACGCAACCGGGAGCAGCACCACGCATGCCTGAGAGCTAGCTCAGCTTAAACAGTGTTTTTCCACCAATCCAGAAGGTTTGATATGCCAAGAGTAATCGTGCTCCTTGCCATAGCTGTAACGCTTTATTTACTGCTACGGCGTATTGGGCGTCTACCACCGCACAAACGTCGCTCAGGTTACATTCAACTACTGCTGGGAGCTACCGCTATCGCGGTGGTGATATTGACCCTCATGGGAAAAATGCACTGGCTAGGTGCGGCACTCACGGGTCTCTTGGTCGTTCTCAGACAGACCCTTCCACTCATCATCCGTGCTTTCCCGTTACTCCAGCAATGGTTGCAGCGCAGTCAGGGCGCGACTGTGCAGGGACAACACTCTGAGGTGAGTAGCGACATTTTAAAAATGTATTTAGACCACAGCAGTGGCGAGCTGTCCGGGCAGGTAATGAAAGGGCCCTACAAAGATTGGTATTTAAACGACATGAATCACGAACAACTTGCGGCACTCCTGACGTTTTGCCGCAAGGAGGATACCGATTCTGTACAGTTACTCACTAGTTATCTTGAGCAGCGGTTTCCCGAGGGCTTCGAAACACAGGAGGCTGGCGGTGAATCTTCTAACCCGAGCGCTTCCGGACTAACCCGAACCGAAGCACTGGCCGTACTTGGGCTCAAAGACGATGCAGATCGAGATGACATTGTTGCCGCGCACCGAAGCCTCATTCAGAAACTACACCCTGATCGTGGCGGTAACGATTATCTGGCCGCCAAAATCAATGAGGCTAAAGACTTTTTACTCGGGGATTAACTGCGTGCCCGAATCTACGACTTAAAGCGCAACCACACACCAAAAAGCACTGCAAGCAACAGAGGAAACAATGAGCGACGTATACATTATCAAGAATCAGCATGGGCACTATTGGGGCCGTGGCAAGCGTTGGGTGGACGGACGAGACACCACTAAAGTGCTGACTTTTACGCATTACGATGAAGTCACCAATACCGTTTTTGAACTGAGTTCTAAAGACATTGATTTACGCTGTGAGGCCATGGAACTGTCGACGAGCGAGGGCAGATTACCCACGCTGGAAATCTCTTCAGTGCCGCTGCCGGACGATGAAAATTTATCGCTCGATCTTGAAAATAACGAATTAGCGCCAATCTCTGAATCAGAGAGTGAGGTACTTACGGAGACCTAAACGTGCGCATATTGCTTTTTTTAGCCACTAACCTTGCCGTACTGGTTTTGGTTAGTTTGGTATTCAACCTGTTGGGATTTAATGGTCTGTTGATGGCCGATGGCATCGACCTCAATCTGAGCGCACTGCTGGTGTTTTGCGGGCTCTTTGGTTTTGGTGGCGCGCTCATTTCACTACTGCTATCAAAGTGGATGGCCAAGCGCGGTACAGGTACCTACGTGATCAACCAACCCCGCAACCGAGACGAGCAATGGCTGATGGACACGGTGGCGCAGCTGGCTAAAGAAGCCGGTATTGGCATGCCTGAAGTGGGTATCTTTCCCTCGCAAACTGCTAACGCCTTTGCCACCGGTTGGAATCGCAACGACGCATTGGTCGCAGTGAGCGCGGGCCTGTTGCAACGCTTTCAACCGAACGAGGTGCGCGCCGTATTGGCCCACGAGATCGGCCATGTTGCCAACGGCGACATGATAACCCTCAGCTTGATTCAAGGTGTAGTCAATACCTTCGTCATGTTCTTTGCGCGCATCATTGGCCACACTGTCGATCGTGTAGTCTTTAAAACCGAGCGTGGTTATGGCTTGGGTTACTTTGTGGTTACCCTCGTAGCTGAGCTAGTACTCGGCTTTCTCGCCAGTATGATAGTCATGTGGTTCTCTCGCTATCGCGAGTATCGGGCTGATGCGGCGGGGGCATCACTCACCACCTCGGGTGATATGGTAGCCGCTCTTCAACGCCTTAGACTTGAGCAGGAGCAACCCAGCGAGTTGCCGGGTGAACTGACCGCCTTTGGCATACGCCCCGGGAACAGTGGCCTAGCCCAATTACTGCGTTCACATCCCCCGCTAGAAGACAGAATACGAGCGCTACAGTCATGATTTCATCCACTTTGGGCCGTTTGAAATGGCTTGGGGTAGCACTTCTCTCCCTCGGAACCCTTAGCTGCTCAGCCGAACCCGGCGAGCAGCACGACGGCGTTGACACACCCGCAGCTAACTACCTGAGCTTCGCCACTGACGATGAACGCAACACCACCGAAATTTTCAGTAAGGCTAGCCCCTCCGTTGTATCAGTGACCAGCAGTGCACTGCGGCGCAATTTATTTTCGTTTTCGGTAACAGAAATTCCCCGAGGTGCGGGCTCTGGCTTTGTGTGGAACAACAGCGGGCTGGTGGTAACCAATTTCCATGTGGTCGCCGGCGCAGACAAGCTGACAGTGACTTTACAGGATGAGGGTGACTTCGAGGCCGAAGTTGTGGGTGTTGCCCCCGAACGCGACTTAGCTGTACTTCGACTCGAAAACCCACCTGACTCATTAAAACCACTGCCTCTGGGCGACTCCTCTGAGCTAACCGTGGGCCGCAAGGTATTGGCGATTGGCAATCCATTTGGGCTCGATTCTTCACTTACCGTGGGTATTGTCAGTGCGCTCGATCGCGAAATTCAGTCTCCCAGCAATCGTCGTATTCAAGGGGTTATCCAAACCGATGCTGCAATCAACCCTGGCAACTCCGGAGGGCCACTGCTCAATTCTCTGGGTCAGGTCATTGGTGTTAATACAGCGATTTTTTCACCGAGTGGCGCGAGTGCCGGTATTGGTTTTGCGATTCCTGTAAACATGGTTAAAGAGGTAGTGCCCCAGCTCATTGCCTACGGCAAGATTTTGCGCCCCGTGTTAGGTGTAGAGCTAGCCAGTGATCAATGGACACGGCGCTATGGCGTTGAAGGCGTTGCCATTGTGCGCGTATTGCGGGGTATGCCCGCAGCAACATCGGGCATGATCGGTGCATCGCGTGGACCGCGCGGTGAAATTCGCCTGGGCGATATCATTACACATATCGGTGACCGGCCAATACGCAATCAAGACGACTATTTATCGGCTATGGAGCAGGTGAAGATTGGCGACACCATCGCCATTCGCACGCGACGCGGTGAGGATACGCGTCAATTTAGCGTCACCTTGTCAGCAAGCCGCTAACTGTGTGGCGCTATCTACTTCTTGCGGTGGGGCTTGGAATGGTGGCATTCATCCAGTTCATTCCTGATCCGCAGGTGAGCCCCAACTCGCCTGATCAAGTGACAAGTCAGGCATCTGATCCGCGGTAAACGTGGCCGAGCCCGACGCATGCGTGTGCTTTTCATAATGTGCCAGCAGACGGACAGCCACTGGGTACAAGGCCCAAAGTGCCGCTAGGTTCACCACCGCCAGCAGACCCATGGTGAGATCGAGGAAACCAAACACCGTACCCAGATCCTGCAAAGATGCCCAGCCAATAAACCCAAGCAGCACAACGCGAAAAAGCGTGATGGCGCCTTTGGGACGCCTGTCAAAGTAGGCAATGCTGTTCTCGCCCAAATAACAGTTGTAGGCAATGGAACTCACACCAAACAGAACCAACGCCACACTCACCAAAGGCTCACCCCAGGCACCCAAATGGGCAGCCAGTGATAATTGGGTTAAGGCAATACCTTCTACGCCCTCGGCGCCAGGTTGATATACCGGCGACAGCACAATAATCAGTGCCGTACAGGTGCACAAGATCATGGTGTCGATAAACACACTCAAGGCCTGAACCAACCCCTGCGAAATGGGGTGTGGCACGTCAGCCACGGCAGCTACATTGGGCGCCGTACCTAATCCCGCTTCGTTGGAGAACAGCCCGCGCCTCACGCCTTGCATAATCGCTGCGGCTAAACCACCACCCACTACTTGCTCAAGACCAAATGCTGACTTCACAATCAACAGCAGTGCCGCGGGTACCTCACTGATATTAAGCACCACCACCGCCATAGCAGCCAGAAAGTAACCCACCACCATAATAGGAACGATAATTTCGGAAAACACAGCAACCCGGCGAATACCGCCAAACATGACAATGCCCATAACAGCGGTCAAGACAATGCCCGACTGCCAAACAGGCACACCAAAGGCCGATGCGACTGACTGGGTTATGGCGTAGGACTGCACAACATTAAAGCCCACCCCAATGGTGACCAATAGCAGTAATGAGTAGACCACGGGCATGGCCTTCCAACCCAGCCCGTGGCGCATGTAATAAGCTGGACCACCACGAAAATCATCGTCGACGTGTTTTTGTTTGTAAAGCTGGGCCAGCGCACACTCCACCAAACTTGTCGCCATCCCCAAGAGCGCAATCAGCCACATCCAAAAAAGTGCCCCAGGGCCACCCAAGGTAATAGCCACGGCCACACCGGCGATATTACCGCCACCGACACGCCCGGCAACGCTGACAACCAATGCCTGAAAACCACTGATACCACGATCAGTACCGCCCAGATGACTATTCAGCAGGCCGGTAAACATCTGCTTGAATAGGCGCACTTGAACCACTCGGGTACCCAGGGTAAAACGCAAACCCACAGCCAGCAGCGCAATAATCAGAACATAAGACCACAGCCAATCGGTCAGGGTGGCTATCACAGACATCATTACATCAACCCCGTAACGAGGATAATGGCAATCGCGGGTACCGCGACAAAACGAATCAGTAACCGCCAAGATTGATAAATACCCGGCGATGTCGCTATTTCATCGGCACTATGCTCGCGCAGCATGAACCAACCGGCAAACAGTGCAATCAGTAAGCCCCCGGCCGGCAAAAACAGCTGTGCATAGAGGAACTCAGTAAATTCGTTGAAGTTCATACCGGCAATGCCAATATTCGCCCAAACGTTATATGACAAAACACTGGCCACACTGCAGAGCGTTGCCACACCTACCACTACAGCCGCCCCCACGTGGCGATTAATACTGAAGCGACTATCAATCCAATTGGTCACTGACTCCAGCAAACCCACCATCGAGGTAACACCCGCAACAGTGAGCATAATAAAGAAGAGCACCGCGAATAGGTGCCCGCCCGGCATTTGCGCAAAGGCCACCGGTAGTGTTTGAAAAATCAACCCCGCACCACTGCTAATATCGAGCCCATAGTTAAACACCGCAGGGAACACCACAAAACCAGCCAGTAGAGCTACCATTGTGTCAGCAAAAACAACAACGGCAGCTGCACCAGTGATTGAAAAAGAGCGTGGCAAATAAGAGCCATAGGTCATCATGCCGCCCATGCCTACCCCAATGGAAAAGAACGCCTGCCCAACAGCCGCCAACAACGTGTCGGGACCCACTTTGCTGAAATCGGGAGTAAATAACCACTCAAGGGTTTCATTAAAACCGCCGGCGTATATGTTATAGACACTTAGACCCACCAACAGTGCAAACATAAGCGGCATCATAATACTCACAGCGCGCTCGATACCGTCTTTGACTCCGGCAAAGATAATGGCACCCACTAACAGATTGCCCACCAGTGTCCAAAACAGCATGCCGCCACTACTGGCCAATAAGGCGTCAAATTCCGAAGACGCCACCGTCGCATCAACACCACTAAAGCCGGTCATCACTGCCTTGAAAAGATAAGCAAGCACCCAGCCAACAACCACGGCATAGGTCACGGAAATCGTGAATGCGGTGAGTACGCCCAAGCCACCCACACCGCTCCAGAGAGAGGACTTACCCGATTCTTTAGCCACGCGCGCCATGGCGTTGGGCGGGCTCATTTGTCCTCGACGGCCTATCATAAGCTCAGCAATCAAGCATGGAATACCAATGGCGACTGCACAGGCCAGGTAAATAAGAACAAATGCCGAACCACCGTTTTCCCCTGTGACATAGGGAAAACGCCAGATATTTCCCAGACCGACGGCAAAACCGACCGACGCCATAATGAAGGCAAATCGGCTCGACCAATGGGCACTGTTACCGGCTGCTCCAGCCATGTGACACTCCTTTTATCGTTGGACGCGAATCCGGTGACAACCGCTTTTGAGCGCATGCCAAGCAGACACGGAATCTCTCCTTATTATCTTAGCCGGGTTTGTTTCTCACCCCAGTGTACGGGGCGCACCCTAGCACCTTCTATACAACCACACGCAAATATTCAATCACAGGCGAGCCAAAAAACGGGTAAGTTGGTATGACCCCATGCGTGAAGCTTACTTACCCTTAATCGACTTGCACAGGTCATCTGTTCAGCTTTTTAAAAGCTAGAGCTGCCCATTAATCGTCAGGTCAAAGCCGTCGGCCACCGGCGTGGCCATCAGCCGTAATGACCCTCGCAAACCCTCATTGGCAGTTGCGGGACCGCGCAGCGCTAACGCCACTCGGTAATGTTGCTCTTCTAGGGTCAGCTGACCGTTGGCCTCAAGGGGACCCGATAAGGTTTGCAAACGTCCAACCAGCGAACCTTCTTCGCCGGTTATTTCCATGGCGTAATTGCCCAGCGCCACATCGCCCGCACGGGCAGTCCACACACCGTTGCGCCAAATAAGCCGGCCCTCAACACGATCAATCACGGGTGGCTGGATCGATTCGAGACGCATAACAGGCAACTGTGCCTCAAGTGCCCCACCAACATAGAGCGGTAAAAATGCGCGAATCGTTTCCACACCAACGGCCGCATCGATATTGCGTAAGGTCAACCCGCCACCCAAAGGGAGACGCACATTACCGGTCAGTCGCTGCTGGCCCCAACGGGCATCCAAATCGATAGAGGGACTAAATAACAGCAGGGACCAAGGTTTCAGCTCCCACGATACCCGCCCTAGGTGAATCACTTTATCGCCGATTGTGACATAAGCTCGAGCGGCTTGGCCTTGCCAGAGCGTACCGCCAAAACCACCCAACTGAATGGTGTTGGGGAGCAAAAAACCCAACACTCGCGAGGGCGTGGCCATCAGCAACAACAACGAAAGTGCAGCAACAAGCACCGCAAGACGTTTTTTGGCCGTTAACGGCATCATCCGGGCTGCGCCAGTCGCAGCGTGGCGTTGACGCCACCTGCGCGTCCACCTTGTGTGATTGACGCCTCTAAAATGGCGAGCCCCTCAGTCACCTCGATCGTGTGCAGGTAGCGAACTAGCGCATCGTAGTCAACACTCTCAAAGCGCACTTGTACTTCGCCACGACTATTGGGTTGGAGTCGACGTACGCTCAGACCTGCAAGCTCACTGGAACGGGTAATTGTAGCCGACAAGGACCCCCCCTGGCGTGACCCCTCGCTTTGGCGAAGGTTGAGCAGTTGATTAACCTTGGCATCAACACGCGCCAACAGCTCACTGGCAGTAGCGTTGTTGACTGCCATCTGTGCACGCTTCTCCGAGAGCGGTATTAGCGCCCACTGCACCAACAACCACAGTGCAATAGCACCCGCCATAGCAATGAGGTAAAGCTGTTCTCGACGCGTTAGCTGTAAAAACCACGCCTTCATACGCGACCTCCCACAATTCGTAACCGGGCTCGTACCCGATCATCGCGTGACGACGAGGTTTCCAATGTTGCGGTCATGTCTTGGGTCTGTAATCGCTGGCGAAGTTTCTCCACCAGCGCATAGTTCTCCGCAATCAAATCTAAGCGTATCTCGCTACTCGTTGCATTGAAGTTGAGCGAGCTAATACTCAGACCTTGTTCGCTGGCTACAGCTTGGGTAATCGTTGCTAGTAGCGGAGTAAAAGCCGTGCCCGAGCTTGCTACTTGGTACTCCGCGAGTTGGCGGTCGAGCTGTTTCTCGGGGTCGACAACCGCACCGCGTGGATTGGCTTGTCGGTAGCTCGCCTGAATAGCCGCACGCAGCGCCATATTGTCACGCTCTAGCTGATGCACAACGAAAGCGTCTGCACCCAGATGCAACACAAGTGCTGCCGCCGCCGCCATGGCTACCTGTCGCCAGTGCCCCCACCACCGTTGAAAGGGCAAACGCGGCGCGTAGTCACCCTGGCGCAGATCGAGTAGTGTCGAATGATCGCCACTCAAAAGCAGCGCCTGCCCAAATCCACCACGACGCCACTGCGCGTTAATAATCCATTCTGGGGGAAGTAGGGCAAGATCATCGTGCTGATCCTGCCCGTAAATTAAGACGGTTTCAGGTGGCGTCGCAAGCGAGTTGAGCAGCGGTGCCAGTAGCTGCTTGGGAACCCGTGCGCCCAAGGCCGCACTCGAGCGCACGAGCACGCTGTCAGTCTCTACAACAAGGCAAAGTTCGCCCTCATTAACAGGTAAAAGTAGCGATTCAGGAATCCAAGGGCCTTCCCAGTGCTCCGGTAGCAGCCTCGCCCAGTCGTCCATACAGGCTCGGGTCGTCACGCCGTAGCGTATGGTGTCCTCAATACCATCGCTACCCCCGCCATACACACAGTGCAACGCCGCAACGTCGTCAATTACGTCTTCTTCAAGCAGAAAAGGTAATGATTTGCGCAAATGTTTTCTCTCAGCCTGAGAGACGGCAAGCTCACCCAAACGCACCGCATCGGAAGGAAGCGCCAGCACCGTATTGTCGGGCAAGCCATCAACAGGAGGTACATCCCGGGAGGTGGAGTCTCCCGCCTGCCACCAGCGCAATGTACCCTGCTCTATTCTCAATACACTCAAGTTAGTCGATACAGTCATTGTCGGTTGCTTGTTGTCAATCGATCGTTAGTCAGCTTGGCTTGCTTCTCGTTGGCATTTAAACATCACCACCATGCGGCCACCAAACAGACCCCCTAGAGCTCTCCAAAGGTCCTAAACTGCGAGGCAACCCGCTGTCCATTGCGGCGCATAACACTGTACAGCCGCAATTCCCTACCGGCAATCTCAACTCGCGCCTGCAACAAAAACCAGTCACTTGACTCACCCAAAAGGGGCCGCAGCTGCTCGGTTGGACCTGCGGTGAATACCGCCTCGGTTAGCAGGGCCTCGGCACTCTCCAGCTCCCCAAGCTCACGCCGCTCTACAAAAAGCTGTGCTTCACTCGCAGACAGTGGGTCGAGACGATCGTCGGTATTGAGACTACGCAGTAGCACGGTAGATGCGGTAAAAACATTGAGCCTACCGCCTTGGGTAGGCCACACGGTTACCAGAGGTGCGAGCGCGCGATAGATTTCCGGGGTTATACCCGCCACTGCGCGCAACTCACTGACACTTGCTAAGGGCCGATTCGAGGGTTGATAAGGCGGCTGAAGATTACGATAGGCTTCTTGTTCATCTACTGTTGAGCGTGGTTGATCGTCGCTGTCCATGTAATCGATGATGGCATCGGTAAGCTCCCTAGCCATGGGCAAGCTAATGTCAACACCCTCAAGGGCCTGCAGTAAGCGAATAAATTGTTTTTGTGCGCCCGATAACTGCCGGTTTGTGGCTCCCAAGTCATTGCGAGCGCTATCGTTAGCAACAGCCCCCAGTTCGGTCGAATTAACGCCGTCTGAAGCGCTGCCATCCGTACCATTATCCTGGGAATTACCGCCTTCGGTTTGCCGCTGGCGGTCATCATCAGTCAATAAGTTGTTCAGGTTAAAACGTCCTTGTAAGTCTTCCAACTGCCCCGCCAACAGCCCCCCTTCGTCCAAAGGATAAGGCGTGGCATCCTGGGCCCAGAGTTCACTGAGGTCATCACGGGCGGTGCCGCGCTGGGCATCGGCGATGGCATCCATTTGCAAGGCCAACTCCGCCAAACTCTCGGCACCCAGCAGGTATGACCACGCCTGTTCGTTTACCAAGCTATTACTTCCTCTCTGCATGGTCAGCGTAAAATCGCGCTGAAGGCCCACCATTAATGCGGCGGCAATGGCAAACACCAATAGCGCTACGATTAGCGCAGCACCTCCTTGGCGACCGCCGCCACCAGACACATTAGAGACCGGGCAAAACATACAAACGCTCAATTTCTCCCCAGTGCGCCAGCTCAAGTCGAAGCTCAATGGCTTGGGGTAAGGGTATGGTTGTTGCTGGCTGTGAGACATCAGCCACCCAGTTTTCTTGCCAAAAACGTCGATCAAACTCGAGATTTCGATCGGCTTGCACCGCGGCAACATCGGCTAAAAATCGTAGTTCAAAGGCCGTGACGCCTTCTAGCAATACCATCTCACGCGGCTCGATAGCCGTCGTGCGATCGAGCACCGGGTACACCGCGCGAATCAGCTGTTCACCTTCCAAATAATAAGCCACGCGCTGTAGTGCACTACGCGGCGCCCCGGTGGTGTTGTGCCAGCCTGCTCGGGTAAGCGCCAACGTTTCTCTGGCCAGTGGCCCTCCCTCGAGCGCCGAGCGCAACAGGCCAAACTCGTCGGTAATAGGACGATCGACAACCTGGCGAACATCGCGGGACATGACATCCAGTGCGCGGGTCAGTTCATGCAACCGGTCGGCCTCTTCGCGTACGCCCTCCACCCCGTTGATCACCGAAGACAACGTTGTGTATGCCACCAGCGCTACAAAGGCCGTAATAGCCATAGCTATAAGCACCTCGATTAGCGTGAATCCCCTCAACTTTGTGGCAGCCAGATGCGCGCGCGGGGGCGGTTGCCGACGGCTTTGTCGCCAAGTCCAGCCCCTCACCTCTGGTCACCCGTCACCACAAAAGCCGATAGTCGGTGCTGAGCGCTACTCTCATCGGTGGCATCGAGCTTGGCCTCAACGGCAATAGTGACACGCGTAAACCCGGGAAGCTGGGTGGGTTGCCGATTGACTCGCCAGCGCCAGTCACGCCCGGCCAAGGTCGATTCTCCCTCAAATGGCTCACGAGGGAGCTCACCCCCACTAGCCAATACCAGCTCTAGTTCACTGAGCTTATTAGCTGCCACCCAACTCGCTAGGGTTCGCTCCCGCAAATAAGCGGTGCCGTCGAGCTGCTGCACCAGCGCAAACAGCAATGCTGGCATCGCAACAGCTACCACTGCCATGGCCACCATGACTTCGACCAAAGTAAAGCCCTGAGCGGAGTCGTTAGTTTGTCTAGCCCGTCGGATCATCGATGCGCTCACCACCAGGCAGCAGCGTTGTACGGCCAAAGAAATCCCATTGGAGTCTGAATAGTAGATCACCGGTTTGGCTATCAACCCAATCGAGCTCGCCTTCACTCACCTCGCCCCCAGCAAAAAATATGATTTGAGGTTCAGGAAGTAACTCAGGATCGCGCGTGCTAATGAGCACATCGGGATTGTCAAAGAGCGACAAAGACAGCTCTACACCGGACTCAAAGCGATAGGGAGCCAGTGTATCGTCGGGTAGCCGGGGCTCCGCCCAGCCCTGATCAAAGCGCTGCAGCCAGCGAGCAAGATAGCGTTGTTCACCCACGTCGTCAGTCAACTCAACAAATAGACCGTAGTCACTTCCCGACAACTCTGCTTCTGACTGGGCATAACCCATAGTGGCTGCCAAATGGCGTACCTCGGCTTCCCGTTTGAGCAGCCGCCCTCCCGAGCCCACATTCAAACTGACCACACTGGTGAGCAATACAATCACCAATACTGCGACCAGCAGTTCAATCAGGCTGAATCCGCCCGACCGCCGGCGTCTAGACCGGGTGGCCAGCATTTGAGCCCGTAGGTCTGGCATGCGTTCGATCAATCCTCGCTCGAACCCCAATTGCCAATATCGGCGTTTTGGCCATCGCCTCCCGGCAGGCCGTCGGCCCCCAGGGAATAAATATCTACCTCACCGTTTTCACCGGGCGACAAATACAGGTATTCGCGTCCCCAGGGATCAACGGGAACCTCGCTAAGGTAACCACCTGCCTTAAAATTGCGCGGCTCGGGTTCCAGCGGGCTGGGCTCAACCAGCGCCACCAAGCCCTGCTCGGTAGAGGGGTAGAGGTAGTTGTCGAGTCGATAGATCTTGAGCGCCGTTTCAATGGCTGCAAAATCGGCGCGGACCTTTTGGATTCGTGCATCATCGGCACTGTTGAGCACTGTGGGGGCGACCACACTAATCAACAGGCCCATAATAACCAGCACGACTAAAATCTCGATCAAAGAAAACCCGCGTTGTTTGTACATTGTCTTTCACCTCACCATTGTATTGAGATCGAAGATAGGCAGAAGAATGGCTAATACAATTGTTAGCACTAGCCCGCCCATCACAACGACCATAAAAGGCTCAAAAAGGCCCATGACTGTACCCAATGTCATCTCGAGCTCGCGCTCCTGATTTTTCGCGGAGCGTGCAAGCATGGTCTCTAACTCACCCGACGTCTCGCCCGATGCCACCATGTGGACCATCATGGGCGGGAAGTAGGGCTCGGATGCAAGCCCCCTGTTCAGGCTCCCCCCTTCCTGAACCCGCACGGCAATGCGAGCAGCGGCTGCGCGCAACACGAGATTACCCATGACGGCACTGGCAATACGCAACGCATCAAGTAGCGGTACACCACTGGCCATTAGAATACTAAGTGTTGAGGCAAAACGTGCGGTATCAATACCAATGAATACCCCAGAAACACCGGGTATTTTTAACAGCAGTTTGTGCCAGCCAAGTCGCCGTCCTTCATCGCGCAACCACCTGCGGAATCCCAAAACGCCAAGCACAAGCGCCAGCAGCAGTAGGGCACCAAACTCGCGCAGAAAATCACTGGTGGCAATTAAGGCCACTGTCAGCGACGGCAAGGTCTTTTTGGTGTGAGTAAAGATACCGACAAGTTCGGGGACAACAAAAACCATCAACGCGGCCACCACCGCTACGGCAACACCCACCAGCACAAACGGATATATCAGCGCCATCTTTAATTGTTGGGCCGTATGCTGCCGATTTTCAGTGTAGTCAGCGAGTTGCTCAAGCACCGGCGCTAGCTGCCCAGCCTGTTCTCCGGCATGTACCATGGCCCGATACATATCACCAAACGCTTGAGGAAACTGTGCCATTGCATTGGCAAGGGTATAGCCCTCGGCTACCCGCGAGCGCACCTGTAAAAGAATACCTTTGGTTTTGGCACGACGTGTTTGCTCGGCGGCGGCTTGTAAACATTCATCCAAGGGCAGTGCTGAGGCAACCAAGGTCGCCAACTGTCGAGTAATAAGCGCCACCTCGCCAGCACTTAGCCGCGGTTGCAACCATGCAGTAACCAAGCTCGATCGGTTACTGGTGCGTTCGTTGGCCGGACTAACCTCTATCGGGCTAAGTTGTTTAGCTCGCAGTTGTGCTCGAACCTGGCGCTCTGAATCCCCTTCAAGCACACCTTTGAGCAATTTGCCCCGGGTATCGAGGGCTTTGTAGCGAAATGCCGCCAAACCCTATTTCACCGCCGTTACGCGGAGAACCTCTTCGATACTGGTCTCACCGGCAAGAATGCGCCTGCGCCCGTCAGCGTCAATACCTGGGTAGCGTTTTCGCGCTTCGGCCAACATCGCTTGTTCGCTGGCACGCTCATGGATCATGAGGCGCAGATGGTCATCGATTTCAATGAGCTCGTAGATACCCGTGCGACCTCGATAGCCGGAGTGATTGCACGCCGGGCAGCCCGCGGCCCGATAGATAGGCTGCTCGTTATCAGCCGATATCGCCAACAGCTCACGTTCTGACGCCGAGGGAGTGTGGGGTACGCGACATGCCAAACACAGCAGTCGAACAAGCCGTTGAGCCATAACGCCGATCAGCGAAGACGACAACAGAAATGGCTCGACACCCATATCTTGGAGCCGTGTTACAGCGCCAATCGCCGTGTTTGTATGAAGGGTAGACAACACCAAGTGACCCGTCAGTGATGCCTGTACGGCAATCTCTGCGGTTTCCAAATCGCGAATTTCGCCCACCATGACCACGTCCGGGTCTTGACGCAAAATAGCGCGCAAGCCGCGGGCAAAGGTCATATCAACCTTGGTATTTACCTGGGTTTGACCCACGCCGGGCAGCATGTACTCCACCGGATCTTCAATGGTTAAAATGTTGCGCGAACTCTGGTTAATACTGGAGAGTCCCGCGTATAGCGTGGTCGTTTTCCCCGAACCCGTAGGGCCCGTGACCAAGATAATGCCATGAGGGCTTCGCAAACCACGACGATAAGCCTCGGCAACCTGGGTATTCATATTGAGCTGAGCGAGCTCGAGCTGCCCCGCTTGTTTATCGAGTAATCGCAGCACCACGCGTTCACCATGGGCTGAGGGAATGGTCGACATACGAATATCAATAGCATGCCCAGCAATACGCACACTGATGCGGCCGTCTTGCGGAATACGCTTCTCGGCGATGTCTAACTTAGCCATAACCTTTAAGCGCGAGATCAATAACGGCGCCATCATGCGGCTTGGGGACAGCACCTCTTTGAGTACACCATCAATGCGGTAGCGCACACTGAGCTTATCTTCAAACGTCTCCACATGAATGTCAGAGGCCTTTTCCTTCACTGCTTGCTGCAAAATAGCGTTGATAAGTCGAATAATAGGTGCATCGTCCTCGGCATCCATCAAATCACCCAGGTCGGGTATTTGATCGACGAGCTGAGAGAGATCGACGTCCGCACTGATGTCTTCAGCCATCTGTGCAGCTTCATTGTTGGTGCGCTGATAGGCCTGGGTGAGACGTTGCTGAAACTCGGCCGCACTGGTTTCAACCAGTGCGAAGTCATCGCGGACGTAACGATGTAACTCAAGCAGGGTATCGCCCGCTACAGGCGCACGGTAAAACACCCGGCAGAGGTTACCATCGCGCTCCAGCAATACGCCGTGTGCCTTGGCGTAACTAAACGGTAGTAGACCCATGGCCGTTGCTTTGGAATCAATTAAATCTTCTGCAGAAACCATCGGTTCCAAGCCAGCTGGCGTTGTTGCAATGGCGTCGGTCATGGTGGGGGCGGTGTCATTCACTGACCTTATTGCTCCTGTGCACCGGTGGTTGATTGTGCATCTTCAGGCATTTGGGGCAGTTGCTGCACCTGTGCTTCCCACTCTGGAATAACGGGCAGATTGCCGTCGTCCAAAAACATCAAACCCCGCTGTCGTCGCGCCATTTGCTGGTCACGTATAAAGCGGTACTTCTCGGCAGTTGCGCCAGCGAGATCGGCATCGTCACGCACGATGGTGGGACGAATAAAAACCAGCAAATTGGATTTGGTCACAGACACCACATCGTTGCGGAATAGCCGGCCTAACAGCGGTATATCTTGCAACAGCGGCACGCCCTGCTGACTGTCCTGGACATCATCTTTTACCAAGCCACCCAACACAACAATGTCGCCGTCTTTGGCTAGTACTTTGGTCTCGATCTTTCGCTCGTTGGTAATCACGTCTGAGGCAACCAACAATTGCTGACTAATACTCGATACCTCCTGCGTGATGTCAAGCACCACCGAGTCACCTTCATTAATCTGAGGTGTGACCGTGAGTGTGATACCCACATTCTGTCGTTGAATGGTTTGAAAAGGGTTTTGAACAGCCCCGTTACCCGCACCCGTGTTGGTATACGAGCCGGTCACAAAAGGTACCTGCTGACCCACCGTGATGTAGGCCTCTTCATTGTCTAACGTCAGCAGACTGGGTGTCGACAAAATATTGGCATTGCCCTGGCTCTCGAGGGCATTGAGGATCACGGCCATCGACAAATCATTGTCGACCACCCCCCAGCCAAAGGTTGAGCCTGGCACCTGAGATAATGCGCCGGCTAAATCGCGTACGCCGATATCATTGCTAGCAGGATCATCGGGCAAGATAGCGCCCGCAATCGTTGCATTACGCGCTTGCTGTGTCGCGCTGGTACTCACATTAGAGCCAAACAAACCACTGTCATTGGCAAACAGCCATTGAAGGCCCAACTCCTGCCCCTCGGTAACTTCCATCTCAACAATAATGGCCTCCACCAAGACCTGCGCCCTGCGAATATCTAACCGCACAATAACCGCCTCTAGCGCTGCCATTTCATCGGTGTCGGCGGTAATGATGAGCGAGTTGGTACCCTCATCGGCCTCGATTGTCGACGTTGAGTTACTGCCGCGGGTCTTCTGACCTTCGCTATCGAGACGAGTGATGTTTTGCATGACGCGGGTAAGCACCTCGGCAATCTCGCCAGCGTTGGCATATTCCAGATAAATCACCTTCACGTTACCGCTTTGCTCAAGCGGCGTATCAAGGTAGCGGATGAGATCCTTGATGCGCTGGCCATTGAGTTCATCCGCCGTCACCACCACGCTGTTAGTGCGCTTGTCGGCAACCAGCAATACTTCTTCATCGGCATCGCCAGCGTCGCCTTTAGACTTCTCCAGCTTCTGTAGCATGGCCACAATATCCTCAGCCACGCCGTACTTCAGGCGCACCACCTCGGTGGTTTGCACTGCCGAGCGATCCATACGGTCAATGATGTCAAGAATACGATTAATATTTGAGCGAATATCAGAAATGATAATGGCGTTACTGGGCGCATAAGCGGCCATATGTGCTTGCTGTGGTACCAGCGGTCGCAGCACCGGAATGAGCTTTGCCGCCGAGACATTTTCTAGACGCACAACCTGGGTAACGTATTCATCATTGACCAATTGAACGCCACCATCATCAACCGCTACCGGCGCCGAGCGCGCGTCTTTATTGGGAATAACGCGAATTACCTGACCCGAACGTACCGCGGTGTAACCGTGTACATCTAAAATAGATAGAAATAGATCGTACAGCTCGGCCTTGGATACAGGCTTTGAAGACAGCACTTTAACCTTACCCTTAACAGCTGGATCTATAACAATGGTGCTGCCAGTAACGTCGGCGACAAACTTGATAAATTCTTGAATATCGGTGTCTTTCAGATTGACCGTGTAGTTTTGCGCGTAGGCCTGTGGTGCTAGCGCAGTTGACACCATCGCCAACAGTAAAAGCGCTGCAGCTGTAACAGCGCGTGCACGCCAAAAAAGAAGCGCAGGTAAACGGCGTCGTGCCCGCCGTAAAAAATCGCGCTGTTGTCGTCTAGCGGTCATCGCCATAGAGGGGATAACTCCTGTGATTATTCGTTAAGTGAAACCGAGAGTGACATCGCCACCCCGTTACGATCAATGTCAAAAGTGGCCTCGGTAGCCGTGCGCATGAGTTGGTACAGCCGCACGGTATTCGCCGGATCGCTGAGCGCGTAGCCATTGACCGCTGTAATGATATCGCCAGCCTCAAAGCCAAAAGCGCGAAATTGTTGACTGTCCTTACCTGGCCCGATGCGATAACCGCGCAAACCACTGTCATCACGCACGGCGGCAACCGTGACCAAATCTGTCAACTGGTCCGGATTTTCATACAACTGCGCACGGTACTGCGCTGCTTGGCGGCTCAGGTTGGCGTTATCGACAATCCGAGCGTCTGTAGCGCGCTGCATACGTGTTGGCTGCACCGGCGAGCCCGCTTCAACACGCGCAGCATTTGCTTTTGCCAACGATTGTGACAGCGCATTGTCTTCAAACAATTTTAGTAGTTCGTACTTACCGTTGTTGTCGATGACCACCTGTTGGGGCATCACCTTGGCCAAACTCACCTGTCCGGCGGCAGGCAGCTTGTCACCCACGGCATAGTGCTTCTGAGAGCGATTAGCTTCAATGATAACGCTGCCTAAACCGTCGTCGGTAGAGGCCAATATGCCTTGCAGCGTAAGGTCAAGACGTGTTTCTCGAGCCCCCGACTCAATACCTTCCCGCGAGCCGCCACCCGAGGCCACGCTGACCGGGTCAGCCGGAGCCTGCGCATCCGGCTGGGCAAAGAGACCCAGACCCAGCATGGCATCGAGATCAACGCTGACAGCCTGTTGCGTAGCGCCACTTACGGTAACTGGATTAACCGGTGCAGAGCTTGGTGTGTGAAGTTCTGGCGACGGCAGCAAACTCCATGCAAATCGAGCAATGCTCGACAAAGCCCACAGGGTCAGTAAAACCAGCAACGTCTGCTGGATTCGCAACAGCACGCGAGGCTCCGAGAGGTACGCCCACACCTTGTGCAGGCGGTCCTCCAAAAGACGTGCATCCCAGTATTGGGGTAATCGTTGCATAGCAGCTTGTTCTCTACGCCAAGGGTCAGCAAACCATAAGTGAGCGTAATCATACCTAAGTTAGCCGCCAAAAAACGCACTTATCTCCTTAGACCTTCGCTCACCCAGCGCATGAGATCTCTGCGAATGAGCCTTGAGAGCGAAGAGAAACGTGCGCCACACAAAGGCAGCAAGCGGAGTAAAACCCACGCATTAAGCCCCGCAAATTAGCGCGCTAAACTAAAACGCAATTGTGTCGTTAATGTGACACTGCCGTTTGCGCAAAATCACTTTGTGGTTCTACGGGGTTCATTTCGTGGCTGCTGATTGGCTATACTTACCAACGAACCTGCGGGGTGGCCCAGCCTGAGACATTCAATTGCGAATGAACCCGTCGAACCTGAACCGGATAATACCGGCGTAGGGACAGGAAAACGCTGGCGCAGTCGCTGCAAACGCACCAGCCGTTGCCTCTCTCTCCGCCGGAGAGGACGTAGTCAATGCTAAACACGCCGCCAAACACGAGAGCAAAGAGTCGCACAGTGTTGTGTGGGTATATGGCACTCTTTGGCAGCACACTACTGTGCCCAAACACCCAAGCCAACACCCTCGAAGAGATTATCGTGACTGCTGCTTTTGATGACAGTAGTGTCAATCATCGCTCGGTGACAGTCATCAATACCGAGCAGATGAAGGCACGCTCGGCACAGCACGTGGAGGAACTCCTCTCCATTGCGCCCAATGTGAATGTTGCCTCGGGGGCATCACGGGGTCGATTTTTTCAAATTCGAGGCATCGGCGAGCGCAGCCAGTTTGTGGAGCCTGTGAACGCATCGGTAGCCACTCTACTTGATGGCATTGACATCACCGGTATTGGCGGCGCTGCAACACTCTGGGACCTGCAGCAGGTGGAGGTACTCAGAGGCCCCCAAGGCACACTGTTTGGTGCCAATGCGCTAGCTGGACTTATCAACTTCCGCAGTCAACCCGCCGATAGCAGCGACGCTCTCACGCTACAAGCCGGCCTTGAGAACGAAAACGGACACCGCCTAGGCTTGGTCGCCGGCAGTAACTTCAATGAGGCGATAGCCGCCCGGGTGGCTTTGCAGCAATACCAATCGGATGGCTTTGTCACTAACCGCTGGCTTAATCGTCGCGACACAAATGGCCGCGATGAGTTCACCGGGCGGCTTGGACTTGTCTATGAAAGCGGCGCCCACAGGGTTGAGGCAACGGCTTACCGCATCGATGTTAACAACGGCTACGACGCATTCTCACTAGACAATACCCGCGAAACTCTGTCAGACCAACCCGGTAGAGACAACACCACAACCAACGCGCTAAGACTTTTTTGGCAGTGGCATGGTGACATCAGTTTGTCACAGCAGCTTAGCCATGCCAGCACCGAAACCGAATACAGCTACGACGAAGACTGGAGCTTTATAGGCATTGCGCCCGACTGGGAATATAGCTCGTTCGATGCGTATTTCCGCGACCGCGAAATGACCAGCTTGGAAAGCCGCTTGAGCGGTAAGTGGACGGCTGTTGATTGGGTGGCCGGCGTGTATTTACGGCGCGAAGAAGAGGATTTAACCCGTGACTACACGTACTTAAGTGCGCCCTTTTCCAGCACTCTACAGATCGACACCAGTGCGTTCTTTGCGCACGCGAACGTACCGGTGAATGCGTCGACTACAATCTATGGTGGGCTGCGCTGGGAGTATCGCGGCAGTGAGTATCGCGATTCTTTGAATGTCTTAACCAATCCCAGTGACACGCTTTGGAGCGGCCGCCTCGGTGTCGAGTGGCAAATCTCAGACTCGCATCTGCTCTATCTCAGTGCCAGCCGCGGGGTTCGCGCCGGCGGTGTAAATGCCAACCTATTGGCGTCTATTGATGCACTGGCACCCGAGCAACGCGGCGACTTACGCAATCTGGGCACCTTCGACAGCGAGTCGCTCATCAACAGCGAACTCGGCTGGCGCTGGCGATCACCTAAAGGTACGTTCACTAGCGACTTAACCCTGTTTAGCATGGCTCGACGCGACCAGCAGACCAAGAGCTCGCTGGTGATACCCAGGCCCGACGGTTCAACTGCGTTTATCGATTACAGCAACAACGCCTCGCAAGGCAGCAATCGCGGGTTAGAGTGGCAGCTCGCATGGGCCGCTACCGATACAATCACGCTACGGGGCGCTCTGGGTTTACTGGATGCCAAATTCGATCGCTACATTAGTGCTACCGGTGATGATTTAGCCGGACGCGAGCAGCCGCATGCGCCGCGCTATACCGGACATGTGGCACTGAATTGGCAGCCATTGAAAAGACTGGCTCTCGGTATTGAAACAACCGCTATGGACAGTTTTTATTTTTCTGATCGCCATGACACGCGCAGTCCTTCCCGCGTGCTATTGAATGGCTACATTAAGTGGCAACTCGACGAATGGTCGCTGCAACTGTGGAGTCGCAATATCACCAATGAAGACTACTTCGCCCGTGGCTTTGGCAGCTTTGGCAACGACCCACGGAAAGAGTACGCTACTGAACCTTACTTTCAGTATGCCGAGCCCCGAATGGTGGGGCTAACGCTGACGTTTGATCGCTGAGCGCAGCAAAGCAAACATTTGAATCCTCGATCGGTTAGGAGATATGCGACATGGAACTACGCGCCGAACTCAGCCTCTATCCGCTCGCTGGTGATGTGGATACCAACGTGCTGGCGTTTATTGAAGATCTGGTGAGCACAGGCGCAGTGAGTGTTGTCACCAATGCCATGAGCACGCAAATCCGCGGCGACTCCCAGGCCGTGTTTACCGCCGTTGAAACAGCATTGGAAGCCAGCTATAACCGCAGCGGTCGTCAGGTGTTGGTGGCAAAATTTTTACCTGGACCTGCGCCCCAAGTTAATCCCGACGGTAACTAACGGGGAGCATGGCCCTTGCAGAGAGACCGTGAACATGGTGCTTGAGCTGGTTGCAGTGCTGCTGGCGCTCGCTTATGTGTTACTCGCTATTACCGAGAGTCGGCTTTGTTGGCCGGCCGCGCTACTCAGTTCAGGACTTTACACCGTGATATTTTGGCAGTCTGAGCTGTTAATGGAGTCGGCGTTACAAGTCTTTTATGCCGTTATGGCTATTTATGGTTGGATCCACTGGGGCGCTAATGACACGCAGTCCACCCTCTTAATCACGCGTTGGTCTTACCGCCAGCACCTGATAGCAGTGGCGTTGATAGGTATCATCAGCACAGTGGCAGGTGCCCTGCTCAATCACTACACCAGCGCAGCATTGCCTTTTTTGGACAGCCTGACAACGGTAGCTGCGCTGCTGGCAACCTGGATGGTGACACAAAAGATATTGGAAAACTGGGTGTATTGGATTGTGATTGATGCGGTATCCATCTACCTATATCTCTCACGTGATTTGCAACTGACCGCCGCTTTATTTCTGGGCTATACCGTTCTGGCTTGGGCAGGCTGGAGAACGTGGCGTCAACACTTTGAGCAGCAGGCGATAACAATCGCCCAAGCCAATCACGTGTGCCCATGAGTCTAGATCTGGCATTGAATAATTGGCGACAGTGGCAGGTGACTAGCCCACTGCTGACGAGACCGCGTGTTCTCAGCACGCTTAGTGAGGGACCCTATACCACTATCAGCAAGTTAATTGCTGAGACTCACAACGGTTCCGCTTTCTTTGTTGTTCGTAGCCCCAATGTTGATCGTAAAGGCCACAAGGCACACGCTCGCACGCTGGCACCCACTGGGGTATCGGAGGCACGCCATCAGTGTTTGGCGGCCAAAGTGCAGCTCGCACCGGCGCTACGCTATGTGTGCGCCGACACTCGCACATTGGTTATGGATTATATTGACGACACCGTTAACAGTGCCAGTAACAGTAATGGTGTTAGCGCGAACAAAAGTACCCATAAGCGTGCCACTACCAATACAAATACCAATATAAATAAAAGTGCCCCTCAAAGCGCCCATCCCAGCCACGCGTCCAAGCGTAGCGCGCTTACCGTTAACGCCCTGGCTACTCTTATTAACGGTATTCACGCAATTGAGGTAACGGGCCAACCACTGGATTTACACGCGCAGCTTTCGCTGTACACAAAACGGGCGATTGATGGCGGCCTGTCAGATAGCGGCCGGTCAAAAGCCGAGCTAATCAATCCCAATGATGCTGCGCTGAACCGCGCCATCGCCGTCCTCGCCCGGGACCAACAGGTGCTGTGTCACAACGACCTTCACGCCAACAATGTGTTACTCCATGAAGGGCATCTAGTAGCCATCGACTGGGAATATTCAGGCATCGGTAGCGCCTACTTCGATCTTGTTTCTGCCGCGCAGGGCTGCCCGGGCATCGACACGGAACAACTGATAGCGTTGACCCTTGGGGACTCGTTTTGCCAATACACATGGCAATGCGCCCAGGCCGTTTTTGCGGCCCTAGCGTGGAACTGGTACCAGGCCAGTGGCGTACCCAAACCAACCTCGTGTACCTTCGATAAGGTAGCCGCGCAACTCGAGGCACTGGTTTAACCATGCATTGGCACATCTTGGGTGTGGGCGCGATGGGTGGACTGTTTGCCCGCCGACTCCACGCGATGGGCTTTGACGTCACACTGCTATCGCGCCAAAAGGCGCCAATAACTGCGCGCCAAGCACTACCGTTTGCCCATGATGAGCCGGGCTCGACGCCCAGCTTTGAGGTATCTTGGGTACAAGACCAAATGCCCATCCAGCAGCTTCTGGTGTGCACAAAAGCCTTTGCAACCGTGGCAGCGGTGAGTGCGATTGCTGACAGGCTGACGGCTGACGCTTGTGTTGTACTACTGGGCAATGGCATGGGCTATCACGAGCAAGTGGCGAGCAGCCTTGCGTCGCAGACTCTGTTGGCAGGTACCACAACAGCGGCCTGCTATCGCACGGTCGATGCATCAACTGGCGCTCACCTTTGGCACCTAGCAAGCGAGGGCGAAACCACTTTCGGCAACCTCAACGGTGCACCGCCACCCGCTTGGTTTGAAGCCTTCACTCGTCAGCCTTGGACGTGTCACTGGTCGAATCGGGTTGGAGACTTTCTGCTCAATAAGCTGGTGATTAACGCGGTGATAAATCCGCCCACGGCCCTTTACGATATTGACAATGGCGCTTTACTCAGCGCTCCCTTCCATAGCGAGTTTGAAGCGGCTATCGCAGAGGTCGCAGCACTAGTTGCCGCATGCGGAGAGACGAACTTGGCTAATCAACTTGGTGTTCTCGCACGCGGTGTGGCTAAACATACGGCGGCGAACACTTCATCGATGCGTGCCGACATGAAAAACGGACGTCAAACTGAGGTAGAGGCAATTCTGGGTTATTTACTTGAGCAGTTACCTCAGCGGATCGGTGCTCACCAGCCCATACCTGCCACGCCTATACTCAGCGAATGGCTTCACAAACTGCGAAATCGCGAGCGAGTCGCTCAATAGCTGCTGTCCAGATTTCGCCGGATGCAGCCGATAACACTAAATCTTGATGGCTATGGGAGCGCGTATCCACGTTGTGGCGAAGCGTAAGCTGGCACAGTTGATCGGGACAGCTTGCCGACACCAAGACCCTATGATCACCCTGTATCGCGCTTCGCCAAGCCCCACCTAGCCCCTGTTTAAATGCTTGTGCCACCCATTCGTCGCCCAGCGGGATAGCCAACACCGTAGAGGGTGCAATATCAGCTATCGCCACCGCTAGGCTATAGCGCTTCGGCAACGCGGCTTGGTAAAGCCAGCCCCCCACCAGCACACAACCCACTACCAGAGTAACAGCAAGACGCCTACCAAAGACGCTCAACCCCAACCACGGTATTTGCCATTGGCTTTTAGACGACAGCACCCCCTCAGAGATGCGCGCTGGCGTCGATACCTCGGCAATCTGGGCCTTGGGTTGAGCCGCCAATCGGCCAAGGTTAGCCCGCGAACCGTCAGGTAACTTGCGTTCGTCGCGGTGCAACGATTGAACCAGCTGATTCAGCGATGGCCGACGCTTGCGATTAGGCTCTATCAAGGCCTGAGCGGTCGCCCACAGCAGTTCGTGAGCGGGCGATCTAATATCGTCAATCCAGGGCGCAATGGTTGTCAGCTGGCCATTGGCATCTCTGATTTGAGTAGGCGTTTGCCCGCAGAGCAGCCAGAATAATAGGGCGCCCATTGCATAGGTATCGTCATGCTCGGTCATGACTTGATCGGGCACATCAGCGGGTCTACTAAAGCCGGGAACACCACCTCCCCTGGGGCGATCTCCCACGTGTCCGGCCTGACCGAAATCAATGAGGCGCGCGCTACCAGAAGCGTCAACAATGACATTGAGGGGTGAAATATCACCATGAATCCAGCCCGCACTGTGCAGCTCATCCAGCGCCTGCATGACATCGATGGCAATACAGAGAATTTGGCCAATACCCAAACCACCCTCAACCGTGTGAGGCTTGAAATAGGTAAGCACTTGACCGGGAATATGCTCCAATATCAACCATAAAACCGACGCGGTTTTATACGCTGCAAAGATTTGAGGCGCGCCTCGCAGACCCGCGTGGGCTATAGCATTAAGCGCATTATCACGTCGCACTTGCTCCAGCTCGCAGGTAAACACCATGCGCTTGACTACAACTTGTCGGCCTAAAACCCGATCACGTGCCAGCCATACGTCACTCTCGCCACCGGCGCCCAAGAGCTGCAGCACCTCGTAGCTCTCGAGCAAGGCAGGTGGGATGTCTGGCGGCATATTCACAGTCATCTCGGCCACTTTCACCTTGGCCGCGTGCATCTTATCCGAGTGCATTTTGGCCGGATTCATCTTGGCCGGATTCACCTTGGCCGGATTCACCTTGGCTAAGTGTGCATCGCTCGACGTTTGGGAATCTGCGGCCCGGGCAGGTATTTGGCAACGCTCTAATTGATTACTCAGTGCCTGATCCTGGCTTGATTCGTCTTGCCTGCCGTCACCCACGTTATCCCAATCAGAGTTGAGCTGCGCTTGACATGGATCGGTGCGCTGCTGCAACCAGTGACGAATTGATTGACGAATGCCCACGTCTCACCCCATCGCCAATGTGCGCAATCGTGGCCTGAGGGCACTGACAGAAACCCCCAATTGTCGCGCTGCCTGTTTAATGTCATCCGACCGCGCCAGAGCCGCGCGGATCTCATCGTCCCTAATATCAGCCGCCAAACGCAAAGTCGGGTGTTTTTGTATGCGGCGATACGTGGTAGCACGAGACCAACCCAAAGCGGCTGCCGTGGCGCGTACCTCAAAGTCATTATTACTGTGCACAGCACACAGGGTTTCGTCGTCGCAATCCTGCTCGCCAGCAGGCGACTGAGCAGATTGAGAAGACTGTATATCTGACGCCACATGGCGCAACCTCACAGGTGTGGCACGGCTATCGCCCAGGGCAACCCGTTGTGCAAAAAATCGCAATTCGCGGCTGTTGCCGTGCCAGGGATTGGCCAAACAATCAACAAACACACGCGCCCAATGTGCGACAGCCTGTTCTGTCAGATAAGTATTTGATGTCGTTTCTTGAAGCGGGGTGAGCGCATTACCCAGCATATGCGCCAGTTGCAGGCCAATGTCCTCCGGTCGCTGCCGGAGAGGAGGGACTTGAATCACAAACCCGCGCAACCGGTTAAACAACGCCGTCGACATAACATGGGTATCGTCAACCAGCCCATCAGTTGCCGCAATCAGGCGCACGTCTGATTGCTCCATCGCGCCACCAATGCGCTGGATTTCACCATTCTCGAGGGCACGCAAAAGCTGTGCCTGGGCCGCTTTGGGTAAATCGGCTATTTCATCGAGAAACAAGCTACCGCCAGCGGCCTTTTGAAAATAGCCTTGGCGTGCAGTGGCTCCGGTAAAAGCGCCTTTTTCGGCACCAAAGAGTTCACTGGCCGCGAGTGCCTCTGGAATGGCAGCGGCATTGACCGTCACCAGTGATTGATGCGAGCGAAAACTGGAGGCGTGGATCGCGCGAGCAATTAACTCTTTGCCCACACCAGACTCGCCCAAAATCAACACGGGCAAATCGGTCTTGCTAACGAGCGCAATCTGCTCTCGGATTTCCTGCCATTCAAAAGAGCTCCCCAAAAGTTGGGTAATTGCATCGGGCAGTGGTGTTGGTTCTTGGCCGCTCGGGCGAGCGCGTGTTGGACCCACAAGTCTGAGCACACCAACAACGCCATGCCCCAACCGCACCACTAAGCCACGCTGCAGCTCAGCGCCATCGATCAGTAACTCGGCTGCGTTGGAGACACCTAAACGCGTGGTTGATTGCGCGGGAGCTACAATCGAAAAGCTTGTTTCGGCTACATTGGGGCTATGCTGGCGTTGCGAAATTACCAATGCCTTGCGGCTGACGTGAGGCTCTTCAATGGCCTGACCATCACTGAGTACCGTGCACTCGCGGCCCACGATAAGACTCTGTGCCAAGCCTCCGTTGGCTTGGGTCGATAATTTGCCTAGGTCAATGTGGGCGCCAATGCGCGCTATTTGCGGATGAAATGCCAGCGTAAAACGCAGGGCAAATCCAGCCGAGTGGTCGCCCTCTCCGACGGTTCGCAGTGCAGGTTTGGTCTGAAAATGGGGGTGCATGACCCAGCCTCAACGCAATGACACTCCTGTCTATCATTCATGCAAGCGCTGGCGCGCGCTAGGCTAAACTGTGAACTCGATCACAGTTTTTAGCCCAAAATGGCCACCAAAGATGCCACGATGACCCACAAAATCCAGCCGCGACGCGTGAGGTCGCGTACCTGCTCGACGCGCCCATCGGGTGTATGAGCAGACACTGCCGCACTGGTCTCCAATCCCTGCAGCAATATCTCATCGGTCTCGAGTTGCGGATCGAGAGCATTGTTCAGGGCAAATTGCACGCCGCGTTGAAAATCACCCACCACAGCAAAAGTCAGCAATAAGAGGCGCGAGGGTAGCCAATCGACGAGGTGGCGAAGCGAGCCGACTGGCACCTTGGGATCTTCTGAGCTCAACTGAATAAGCCGATAAGCCACCGCCCAAAACGGGCCGAGCAGGAAAAAGTAAAATGCGGGTGCAAACCAGCGTTGGTAGCCCTCGTAGGCAAATGTTTTAGCTGCTATATGGCCAAAAGCCTCAACATCATCAGCTTCGATTTCAGCACCCACCTCTTCAAGCACCAGCGCTGCTCCTTCATGATCACCCACCCGCGAGCGCGCCAAAAAGCGCTCTAGCAGCGCGTCGTAATCGGCACGGCCAAACGCAAAAAATAGTGACGCAGTACCAATGAGTAGCATCGCCGCGCCTCCGAAAAGGCTTTCAAACAGTGCATAAACCAGCGCGAGTGCTGCACAAGGCACCACCACGAGTAACATAAACCCCAACCAAAAATCCGGCTCTATGGCATCCACACGCCGGCGCAACGCGACGATCCAGTGATCACGATGCAACGGGCCGCCAGGGCCTAAACCAAAATACAAGCCAGTTGCGAACAAGAAGGCCAGATAGGTCACGGTAACTACTCCTCCTAGGGAGACCTTTTTACAGATGTGTGAGAATGCGGTTTTTTTAGCGCAAGCTCAATGGAAAATCCACAGGAATTCAGTAGGTTGAGCCTAGCGTGCTTAGTCAGGCATGGACGCAGAACTATCGGCTGAGATTTTAGCTTATGCGCGACCAATCAAAAGCGGGGCCGGGATCGGTTTTACGACCGGGTGCTATATCACTGTGTCCGGCGATCGCCGCCGGGTCAAGTGATGGGAAATAAGCACGCAGCGCGTCGAGAAGCTGCTGAAGTTGCTGGTACTGCGCATCCTCGTAAGGGAGCTCGTCGGTGCCCTCGAGCTCAATACCTACCGAGAAGTCATTGCAGTTAGATCGCGCACACCAAACCGATTGACCGGCATGCCACGCCCTATCATCCACCGAGACAAACTGAACGAGCTCACCTGTGCGCCGAATAAGAAAGTGTGCTGACACCTCAAGCTTGGCAATGGTGGCGTAATACGGGTGCTCGGTAGGATCAAGCGTGTTGGTAAACAGCTGCTCAATCCCCTGCCCACCAAACTCGCCCGGCGGCAGAGAAATATTGTGCACTACCACTAAATCTGCGCCCGTATTAGCGGGCCGAGCGTTAAAATTAGACGACGGAACGCGCCGAGCACCCTCGAGCCAGCCATCCGACCATTGTGGAGTCATCTTTTTTGTCATCACCGTGCCATACTAGCGCACCCCAATAATTTCTGCGCGTTGTCGGAGTATCGCTATGATGAGTGAAAGCTATGTTGAGCAGCTGGTTAGCTTGGCATTGGACGAAGACATAGGGAGCGGCGACATCACCGCTGGACTCGTTAGCGACAGGGCTGTGGCACGTGCCCAGGTAATCACCCGCGAACCCGGTGTCATGTGCGGCAGTGCCTTTGTCATAGAGACGTTCAGGCAGCTTGACCCAACCCTTGTGGTGAGTTGGAGCAAACACGATGGCGATCGCCTTGGGGCCAACGATGCTTTGTTTCATGTTCAGGGCAACGCCCGCGCCATTCTTACGGGCGAGCGCACAGCACTTAACTTCTTGCAAATGCTATCGGGTACGGCCACCCGCTGTCGTGGCTATGCCGATCGTGTCGCTGACACCGGCGTAAAACTACTGGATACCCGCAAAACCATTCCCGTCTTTCGCTTGGCCCAAAAATATGCCGTGACCTGTGGCGGCTGCTACAACCACCGCATTGGGCTTTTTGATGCTTTTCTTATTAAGGAAAATCACATCCAAGCCTGCGGAGGCATTGCCAACGCTATTGCCGAGGCGCGACGTCAGTCTCCTGGTAAGCCGATAGAAATTGAGGTAGAGACGATGGCCGAGCTTGAGCAGGCCATAGCGGCAGGCAGCGATCGCATTATGCTCGATAACTTTAGCCTTGAGGCTATGCGCGAGGCAGTCGCTTTAACAGCCGGCAGGGCTGAACTGGAGGCGTCGGGCAATGTGACCGACCATACGCTACAGCCCATAGCCCTCACGGGCGTCGACTTTATTTCGATTGGGGCACTCACCAAGGGAATCGAGCCACTGGATCTGTCGATGCGGCTTATTTGATGAGCTGGCCTGACGAGTTGACCTGGCAAGAGGGCCTGACGAGTGGACCTAACACATTAGCCTAGCGAGCTGGCAGGTGCCTCATTGCTAAGTGAGGCGCGCGTACTGGGCTTCTCAGACAAGCATGTGTGCCGCCACAGCGCTCACAAGCACACCATTACGATCGGCGTAGAGCCAAAAGCCAGGCTCTACCACCACTTCACGTAGCGACACCGCGGTATCGCGGTCTCCCTTGCCAAGCTTTTGGGTTTTAACAGGCACCACACCCAATGAGCGCACGCCAATGGCTAAGGTATCAATAATCTCTACATCGCGGATGGCGCCAATCACCACAATACCCACCCAGCCATTATCGGCGGCTTTTTGAGCGAGGTTGTCGCCCAGTAATGAGCGCGCCAATGACTCTTGGCCATCCACCAACAACACCCGCCCAGCACCGGGCTCGGCAACCGCCTCGGCCACGCGAGAGTTATCTTGAAAGCACGCCACCGTTGATACCGGACCGGCAAATTTTTCATGGGCACCAAAGCATTGAAACTGATAGGGCAGCACCGCCGTGTCTGGATGGGCATCGGATAAATCGGGCGTGGTGAAATCAATGCAAGTCACGGCAGGCTCCTTAGCAGTCCTACAGCCATTCAAGCGCGTAATCAGACAGCGCACTCCCCGAATAAAGAATAGCGGCGCAATGAGCATCGCAGCGTGGCAACACCCGGGCGCCGTAAAAACTGGCCGTCCCTATTTTGCGGGCATAGAACACACTGCTTTGCCCCGCGGCCAACTTCTCTGCAGCAACCAATGCCGACACAGCCATAGCCCAGCCACCAAACAGATAACCGGTTTGCATGAGGTAGTCAAAAGAACCACCAAAGGCCTCGAAGCTGGCATCTTTCAAGGCAGCCAGCAGATGCTGCGTCGTTGCCACGTGATCGGACAGCGCCTTACTGAGCGCCTTGCTCAATGGCTGCAGGCTTGTATTACCTGATGCCGCCAGAGCCTGACAGGTTGTGCGAATCTCGGCATGGATAGCCTCCATGGTGGCACCGCCGTCGCGACCGACTTTTCGATTCAACAAATCAGCCGCCTGAATACCGTTGGTGCCCTCGTAGATCGAGGTAATGCGGACATCCCGAAAATACTGGGCCGCACCGGTTTCTTCTACATAACCCATGCCGCCATGCACCTGCACACCCAGCGACGTGACTTCCTGCCCTACTTCGGTACTCCAACCCTTAATAACCGGAATCATGAGGTCGATGCGCCGCTGCGCCTGTAAGCGCCCCTCTTCTGGTCCATAGTGTGCGAGGTCCATGGTGACAGCCTCGGTGTAAGCCAGCGCGCGCATGGCTTCTATGAGCGCTCGCATCGTGGTGAGCATGCGTTTTACATCGGCGTGTTCAATAATAGGCACCCCACCCTGCACGCGCTCGCGCGCGTAAGCTGTGGCTTTTTGGTACGCACCCTCCGAGGCACCAATGCCCTGTAGGCCTACTTTTAAGCGCGCTTCGTTCATCATGGTAAACATGCAGGCAAGCCCGTTGTTTTCTTCGCCAACCAA
>Ga0181577_10000070_pt1 | contig 71644 bp, 66 predicted proteins | sample 101ome_21_FD_132468 | JGI IMG/M metagenome (GOLD analysis project Ga0181577, IMG submission 132468) | Coastal salt marsh microbial communities from the Groves Creek Marsh, Skidaway Island, Georgia - 101413BT metaG (megahit assembly) | ecosystem: Environmental > Aquatic > Marine > Intertidal...
ACCAAGTTCGCCTGAACTGGGGGAGCTTGTTGCAAACCGGCAAAAAGCACCGCGTGATAGCCAAACAGACCGTAGATACCCAGCATGATGACCCTTGGTCGGACCAGCATGGTCTTTAGTTTGAACCTACTCAGCGGTAGCGCAATGAATGATCCGATTATCAGCGAAAGGCCCGTAATTAGCAGAGGGGAGATGTGGCTCAGTGCGGCTCCGAGTGTGGCGAGTGACGCCCATAGTATTACTGCCCCCAAGGCAGCTAGATCACTTCGCACCGCAACATCCTATTTTGCTTTTCGTCCAGGAGCTTAGAGGCCTGCGAAGCGAAGGGCCGCTCGAGCAAGCTGGGCATGGACCTAGACTTAGACGGCCATGTCTGAATTAGATGCACCGCGCCTGTTAGCCGAGCTTCGGGAAAAGCTGGGAGCCATCGTTTCCCTGCTCAACCCTGATCAGCTCGCTGCAGAAATCTCGGCGTTGGAAGAAAAGGCGGCCGACCCGAATCTCTGGGCTGACCAAAAGATGGCCCAGCAGGTCACGGGTGACCTCGCTAGAAAAAAGTCAGCGCTGAATCGGCTAACCGACCTAGGGCAGATGCTCGATGATCTTGCCACGCTGCACGAGATGGCAGTCGATGAGCAGGACCAGGCTTCTCTAGCGGAGGTCGAAAGAGAACTAAGCACCGCCAAGAACAAAATCGACGAGCTCGAGACTCAGACGCTGCTCAGCGGTGAATTCGATTCCTCGCCGGCACTGGTGACCATACGATCGGGCGCCGGGGGAGATGACGCCACCGACTTTGCTGAGATGTTGATGCGGATGTATTTGCGCTTCGTGGAAAAGCAGGGCGGCAAGGCAAAGGTGCTCGATGTCTCCTATGCCGAGGGTGCTGGCATCAAGAGCGCGCTGGTCGAGGTGGATATGGATTTCGCATACGGCAAGCTCTCTGCCGAGAGCGGCACTCACCGATTGGTTCGGATGAGCCCATTCAATGCTGCTGGAAAACGGCAGACCTCTTTCGCGGCGGTCGAGGTGGTGCCGGTGATCGAGGAGACCGATCAGATTGAGATTCAGGACAGTGAAATCAGGGTCGACGTATTCCGCTCATCCGGTCCGGGCGGGCAGTCGGTTAATACGACTGACTCCGCGGTTCGAATCACGCACCTGCCCAGCGGCATTGTCGTCTCCTGTCAGAACGAAAAGTCGCAGCTGCAAAACAAGGAAGCCGCCATGCGAGTGTTGCGCTCCAGGCTGCTCGAGGCGGAGCGGCAGAAGCAGGCCGAGCAGCGCAAGGAGCTGGCAGGAGATGTGAAGGCGAGCTGGGGGGAGCAGATGCGCAGCTACGTGCTAGCTCCGTATCAGATGGTGAAGGACCTTCGCACCGAACACGAGGAAAACAACCCGGATAGCGTCTTTGATGGCGAAATAGAGGGTTTTGTGAATTCCGCAATTCGTTGGCGTCGTTCCAATAATTAACAACACCCCAAATGGCACGCGGGGCCATTGCCGCTTGGCGACCTAGGCTAGGGGCGATGATTAGATTTGAGTCGGTTTCTAAGGTCTATGCGGCAGGTGCAAGACCGGCTTTGGACGAGGTTAGCCTCGAGATCGAATCGGGCGAATTTGCCTTTCTAGTTGGCCCGTCCGGTTCAGGAAAATCCTCGCTGCTGCGCTTGATGCTTCGTGAGGAGCGGGCAGATGGCGGCGAGGTCATGGTGCTTGGGTCAAGTTTGAACAAGATGCCCAGCCGGCGCGTGCCAGAATTTCGCAGGCAAATAGGCACGGTGTTTCAAGATTTTCGATTGCTGCCCTACAAGAACGTCTATTCAAATGTCGCCTTCGCCCTTTCGGTCTTGGGTAAATCCCGCGCCTTTATCGAGACCGCGGTGCCCGATGTGCTGCGGCTTGTTGGGCTGGAAGATAAGGCCAAGCAGTTCCCCCGCGAACTTTCGGGTGGTGAGCAGCAGCGCGTAGCGATCGCCAGGGCGCTAGCCAATCGCCCCAAGCTGCTGCTAGCGGATGAGCCCACCGGCAACCTAGATCCAAATACCACCGATGACATCATGAGCTTGCTCAGCCGCATTAATCTCAGCGGCACAACGGTTGTAATGGCTACCCACGATCGCCGGATAGTTGATCAGATGCGCAAGCGTGTGGTTCAGGTTCAAGGTGGCAAGATCGTCAGGGACCAGAAGGATGCCGGCTACAAGGAGCTTCCCACTGATCAAAACCCAATAGTCGATCTGGGGGAGCAGGCATGAAACTTGGCTTCCTACTGAGCGAGGCCTGGGCTGGGATTCGCAGCAATCTCGCAATGGTCTTTGCGATCATCATCGTGTCGCTGGTCTCGTTCTCCTTCGCCTCGATTGCCGCGTTGATGCAGTTGCAGGTAAGTGAGATGCGCGGTTTCTGGTTTGATCAGTCTCGGGTTCAGGTTTTCTTGTGCACTGAAACATCAGCGGATGAGCTCTGCCCTCAGGGTCCGGTGACCCCAGAGCAGGTATCTGCGATTGAGTTGCAGTTGGACTCGCCCGCGCTGTCGCCATACGTCGAGGGCTATGAGTTTTTTGACTCGGAGGCCGTTTATCAGCAGCTGCTTGGCCAGCTGGGCTCGTCCGATATCACCTCATACATTTTTCCGCAGCAGCTAAACCAGATGTTCTCGATCAAACTCGTTGACCCTGCCGACTCTGAGCTGGTCCTTGAGGCCGTGGGCGGATTCACCGGGGTGGAGGTGATTTCTGACCAGTCGCGCTACTTCGATCAGATATTTGCCTTCTTTGACTTTGGCTCCTTGCTCGCGGCAGCGGTGGCGGCGGTCATGATGCTCACCGCCTCGTTGCTGATTTTTACAACCATTCGCCTCAGCGCACTCGCTCGGTCCAGGGAAATTTCCATCATGCGCTTGGTGGGAGCGAGCGCGACCATGATTCAGATCCCGTTTTTGGTAGAGGGAGTACTGGTGACGGGCATTGGTGCGGCGCTGGGTGGGGTCGCCACCTACTTCGCTGTTGGCTATGCGGTTGATGCCGCCAACGAGGCCAATCTGGGGCTATTTGTCTTTATCGACCAGGCGTCGGTGTGGCCGATCGCTGCAACTATGGTTGGACTCGCAGCGGTAATTGCTACCGTTGCGTCTGGAGCTTCGATTCAGAAGTTCCTCAGAGTCTAGGAGTGCACGGTGCCAAAGGAACGCGGTCAAAAGGTCGTGGCCAGCAACCGCAAGGCTCGCTATGACTATTTCATTGAGGACACCTACGAGGCCGGAATGGTGCTTACCGGCACTGAGGTAAAGAGTCTTCGTGCGGGCAGGGCATCGCTAATCGATGGCTATGCAACCATTCAAAATGGTGAGGTGTGGCTCGAGAATGTCCACATTCCCGAATTCACCTTCGGTTCATGGACGAACCACGCGACTCGTAGGCGTCGCAAGCTGCTGTTGAATAGGGCAGAAATAACAAAAATTCAGCGGGCCATTGACGGCACCAGTATGACCCTGATCCCACTCTCACTCTACTTTTCCGATGGCCGAGCAAAGATTGAGCTGGCGGTGGCGCGAGGAAAGAAGCACTACGACAAACGCGAAACTCTCAAGCGAGCCACTGATGAGCGCGAGGCTAAGCGAGCAATGGCTCAGGCAAATCGCGGGGAATAGCCCGGATTCGCCCTCTGCTTGATTTATTCTGGTAGCACTAAGGAGTTATCTTGACCTACATCATCGCCCTTCCCTGTGTTGACGTAAAAGACAAGGCGTGCATCGACGAATGCCCCGTTGACTGCATTTACGAGGGCGACCGGATGCTCTACATCCACCCCGACGAGTGCGTGGATTGCGGCGCGTGTGAGCCTGTTTGTCCCGTCGAGGCCATCTACTACGAGGATGACGTGCCAGGCGAATGGGCCGAGTACTACAACGTGAACGTCGACTTCTTCTCGGAGATTGGTTCCCCGGGAGGGGCGGCAAAGACTGGCCCTATCAAGGGCGATCACCCCGTGGTTGCTGCGCTGGATCCGCAGCAGTAAAAAAGATTAGATTCAGGCTGGATTTATTGGCGTAAATGCCGTATCGTTGCCTGCTGGTAATGAATCCCCTTGCAACAAAAGCCAATTGTCGCGCCGGGATCCCAAAGACTTAGAAGAGGTTATCCAAGATGCCAGTTCCAAAGCGTCGCAAGTCTCGCGCTAACACTCACGCGCGTCGTTCCCAGTGGAAGGCCGCCAAGGTCACCCTGGTAAAGACCGTTGAGAACGGCGAGGTAACCTACAGCCTGCCTCACCGTGCGAAGGTAGTCACCGACTCGGTCGGCAACGAGCTGTTCATGGAATACAAGGGCCGCAAGGTCGCTGACGCTTAGTCAATGAGCCGTGACGAGCTGCTAGCGAAGCTCGGTACCCAAATTGCCCCCGAGCTACTAGAGCTCGCCCTGACCCACTCCTCCTACGCCTACGAAAATGGCGGAGCCAATAACGAACGCCTGGAATTCTTAGGCGATTCCGTGCTCGGATACTTGGTGGCCGCCGAGGTGTTTCGCAGGTTCCCAGATGCTGCAGAGGGCGATTTGACCCGCGTGAAGAATTCCGTCGTGTCTGCCCCTGCCTTGGCCACCGCGGCAAACCGAATTCAACTTGGTTCGCATCTGCTGCTTGGTAAGGGGGAGAAATCGAGTGGTGGAGCTAGCAAAGTAAACGTTCTAGCTGACGCTTTTGAGGCGCTCATTGGCGCTGCCTTTATCGACCGCGGTATCGATAGCGCCAGTGCGATTGTTTCCGGCCACATTTTCCCGCTGATTGATTCCCCGGAGGCAATACGCGAATCCAGCGACCCAAAGACCGCGCTGCTAGAGCTGGCTCAGCGCAGCGGCATGGAGCCAATCAGCTATGAAATAACCGCAGCTGGGCCGGAACACGAACGGGTCTACACCGCGACCTGCTTTAGCGGTGAGAGAAATCTTGGCTCCGGATCTGCTGGCACCAAAAGGGCCGCCGAGACCGAGGCCGCCAAGCTTGCTCTGGCGGAGCTTTCGAAGTAGATGCCGGAACTTCCCGAAGTTGAAACGGTGCGTGCTGGTCTGGCCCAGCACGTGATAGGCGCAAGAGTTGACTCAATTGACATTTTGGATGAGCGCTCGCTGAAGCGCTATCCGCCAGGCCCAGCCGCTTTCCGCAGTGAGCTAATCGGACAGCGATTTCAGGCAGTAGTGCGAAGGGGAAAGTTCTTCTGGCTACCGATTTCTGACTCTCTTGCACTTTCCGGCCACCTAGGTATGAGCGGCCAGGTGTTGGTCCGCACGCCCGACGCTCCCGCGGATGCCCAGGCGAGAATCATCTTGAGTCTGACCAAGCCAAGCGGGGAGCGGATTGAGTTTCGGTTTATCGACCAGCGGATCTTTGGTTCGCTAGCTATTGCCGAGCTTGTTCCAACAAGTGATGGCGGCGCCGGTGGATACGCCCCGGAGGGAGGGGTCGACAGCACCATTCCGATTGAGGCCTCCCACATAGCTCGCGATCCGCTTGACCCGCTGTTTGACTTCGATTGGGTGGTGGGCCGGCTTAGGTCTAAGAACACCGAGATTAAACGAGCGCTGCTTGATCAAAACCTGGTAAGCGGCATCGGGAACATATACGCCGACGAGAGCCTCTGGAGATCTCGGATTCACTACGCGCAGCAGGCCAGTGAAATCTCAACGCGCAAGCTCAAAGAGCTGGTTACAACCGCGACTGAGGTGCTGCGCGAGGCAGTCGCTCAGGGTGGCACCTCATTTGACGAACAGTACAAGAACGTCAACGGCGAAAGTGGCTATTTTGTCCAAGAGCTCGCAGCCTATGGCCAGACCGGGAAACCATGCCCCAGGTGCGGTACGCCTATCAGGAGAGATTCCTGGGCAAACCGCGGTTCTCATTTCTGCCCGCGGTGTCAGCGGCTGAAGCGCTAATTTGATTGCTCAAAGCGGGGAAAGGCGCCGACGAGAATTGCTATGGCTATTGAGCCATAGGACCAAATAAGGCCAGTTTCTCCAAGCGGGATCAGCTTGTCACCGGTCAAATCCTGCGCAGCCAAGAAGACGGTTATCGCCATCGTGATGGTGAAGAGCAAGCTTGGAAGCTTCTGAGGCCCCATTGTCCGCACCTCAGTGGCCGCAAACAACACCATGGCAAGCGCCATTACCAGGCCGATTGGCATTTCGGGACCGGTTGTCGATTGGTGAATGATTGTGCCCAAGACTGCAACGATGAATCCAAGCGCGATAGCGATCAAATTACGTTTCAACACACTCACTGGGCAACTTCTCCAATTGCATTATTCGAGGCTCTAGCTTGGCTAGGCTACTAGGACAAATGAAAGGGGTGAGTGCGCTTGCATCTAAAGGCCATCACCCTGCGCGGCTTTAAGTCTTTCGCATCCTCTACTCAGCTCGCTTTTGAGCCGGGCATAACCTGCGTCGTTGGCCCAAATGGTTCTGGTAAGTCAAACATTGTTGATGCCTTGGCCTGGGTAATGGGAGAGCAGGGCGCCAAGACCCTGCGCGGCGGCAAGATGGAAGACGTCATCTTTGCCGGCACCTCCACCAAGGCACCGCTTGGTCGCGCTGAGGTAGAGCTGACAATCGATAACTCGGATGGCAAGCTGCCGATCGAGTACTCCGAGGTAACTATCTCCCGAACGCTGTTTAGGAACGGCGCCAGCGAGTATGCGATCAACGGAGAAAGCTGCCGCCTGCTTGACATTCAAGAGCTGCTTAGCGATACCGGTCTGGGTCGGGAAATGCACGTCATTGTGGGCCAGGGTCAGCTGGACACTGTCTTGCGCGCCACGCCCGCAGAGCGCCGCGCATTTATCGAGGAGGCCGCGGGAATCCTCAAATTCCGTCGCCGTAAAGAAAAGACTGAGCGCAAACTTGACTCGATGCAGTCCAACCTGATTCGACTGCAGGACCTGATTGCTGAGGTTCGGCGCAATCTCAAGCCGCTTGGTCGCCAAGCAGAGGTGGCAAAGCAGGCACAGGAGATAGCCGCAAGTGTGCGGGAGTTGAAATCAAAACTGTTTGCAATGCAGCTACGCGAGCTGCGAGGTAGCTTGGAGGAGATCTCCAGTGACGAGAGTCAGCGCAAATCCGAAGCCTCTTATGTGCAAAACCAATTGCAGTCGACCCGCGATGGCATATCTAGCCTGGAGGCCAGCTTCTCGTCTGAGGAGCTCGATCAAGAGCGCTCAGAACTGAATTCGTTCGAGCGCTTGGAGTCGAGAATCCGCAACCTTTCAAATCTGGCACTGCAGAAACTCTCGCTGCTCGAAGGTGCCGAAGAATCCAATAACTCTGCCGAGATGGAGCAGCTAGAGGCGCAACTGGCCCAGCTTGAAAAGTCGCTCGAAGAGCTGAAGCAGCAGGCTGGCGCCATTGATGCTGAGCTGTCCACCCGGACCGTGTCGCGGGAGCAGGCAGCTGCCGAACTGGCAGCCTTCGATTCTGAAATTGAGCAAAAGCGCAATCAGCAGCTCGAGCTGCAGCGCAAGCGCGACCAACTGGGCTCTGCAGCCGCAAACATTGATCAGTCGCTCAAGTCGATTCAATCCCATCGTGAAGCTATCGGAACTGAACTTAACGAGCTTGCAAAGCGAGCGAGCGAGCTGGAGCAGACTCAGGCCGAGCTGGATCCAACCGGCCAAAACTCTTCGGACGATGAACTGCGAAAGGCCTACGAAAGAGCCAAAGCGCAAGAGCGAGACTCCCGAGCGGCGCTTGACGCGGCCCGCGACAAGCTGCACGGTGCCGAGCGCGAACGTGACGCACTGGCAGCCCGTCACGCCGCGCTGGGGTTGATGCTTGACCAGTCTGATGGTGCGCGCGATGTGCGCGGATCGGATGTCGGAGGCATTCGCGGCCTGCTAGCTGAATCCATCGAAATCGATCCGGGTTATCAGGTCGCAATTTCAGCTGCCCTGGGAACCATTGCCGACGCAGTGGCGGTGGAGTCGCGATCAAAGGCAATTGCCGCACTGCGCTACCTCAAGGATCGCAAAATGGGTCGCGCTGACTTCCTTGTTGTCGAGGGCCCAAGTGAGCGCGGCGACGATGAGGCCTTTGCCGGCTTGCCCGTGGCCGCATCGTTCGTCTCGGCTCCAGCCACCGTGCGTCAGCTTCTGGACAACTTCGTTGTCGCCCAGGACATTGCTGAGGCAGAATCGGCTGCCGGTCCAGAGCTAGCCGGTAAAACGATCGTGACGCTTGAGGGAGACCTAGTGTCTCCAAATCTGGTTCGAGGCGGCGGCACCAAACAGCCCTCCAAGCTTGAGTTGGCCGCAGAGCGTGATGCCGCAGCCAAGTCGCTGGAAGAATTTGCGAAGCAGATTGATGGACTTAGCTATCGCGTGGAGGAGGCCAAATCCTCGGTGGAGCAGAGTTCAAAGCTCGCGGCGGCCGCGCTTGCCACACTGCAGCAGCACGATTCTGAGCTTGCGGCCCGAGCCGAGCGGGTGGGGCGGGTCATCGCTCAACTTGAATCGCTGAAGAGCGAAGATGCAAAGCTGAATCAGGAGCTCGTTGACCTGGCTCAGCGAGAGAGCTCCCTAGGTGCCGAGGCGGCAGATCTGGCCACCCAGCTGGAACAGCTGCCAAGTGAGATCGGTGAGGACGGTCAGCAGGATCGAGAAAGTCTTGCCCAGGCCCTGGAGCTTGCTCGATCTGCGGAACTTGAGTCCCGAGTCGAGCTCGGGGCGCTAAATGAGAGGCGACTTGGGTTGGAGCGAGAGCTCAACTCGGCAACCGGGCGTCTTGCTGAGGCCCGTGCGGCAAGCGAGATTCGTGCTGCCCAGCAGGCCAAGCGTAAGCAGGAAGCCGTCAATGCGCAGCTTGCAGCCGATTCGGCACCCAAGCTACTGGAGAAGGTGGAGGCCTTGATAGCGTCCGCCCGCTCTCGGGTGCGCGAGTTGGAGGCTGAGCGAGCTACGCAGACTCAGCGGCTGCAGCAGCTGAGGTCTCAGGCGCTTGAATTTGAGCAGAAGCTATTGAATCTGAATCAAGGTGTTCACGAGGTTGAGCTCCGCGCTCACGAGCTGAGGATCCAGTTGTCAGCTCTCGAGCAGCGAGCGCTTGACGAGCTGTCGGTGGGCGCCAATGAGCTCTTGGAGGAATTTGCCGAGGACGATCAGGAGCGCAGCGAGCTAGAAAAGAATCTGCGAACCCTCGAGTCTCGACTCGGGCAGCTTGGGGCTTTCAATCCTCTAGCCCTGGAGGAGTTTGCAGCCCTGGAGGAGCGTCACCGCTACCTTTCCGAGCAACTGGAGGATCTCAATAAGGCTCGGGCGGACCTGCGCGGCATCATTTCCGATCTGGACCAGAAGATGCAAAGCACCTTCCTGCAGGCTTTCGAGGACACTCAGCGCGAATTCGAAAAGATTTTCCCCGTGCTGTTCCCCGGTGGTTCGGGTTCGATCTCGCTTACCGAACCAGACAACCCGCTGGAGACCGGCGTTGAGGTGGCGGTAAAGCCGGCGGGTAAGCGGATCGAAAGAATGTCGTTGCTGTCTGGCGGCGAGCGATCCCTCGCTGCGGTTGCGCTACTGATTGCAATTTTCAAAGCAAGGCCGAGCCCCTTCTACGTGTTCGATGAAGTCGAGGCTGCCCTAGATGATGCAAACCTCGGGCGCCTTCTAGATGTGATTGAGACCCTGCGCGGCGAATCTCAAATGATTATTGTCACTCACCAAAAGCGCACCATGGAGATCGCCGATGCTCTCTATGGGGTCAGCATGCGTCAGGATGGCATCACCCAAATCGTTGGGCAGAAGTTAGACAAGGTGGGCTGATGTTCAAGTTCCTGAAGCGACTGCGCGGCAAGGGCTCAGAATCAGCACAATCGCAGGAGCAGACAAGCAGCCCGAGCGTTGAAATCGCCGAAGCAGTTGTACCGGCTGCTGTCGATTCAAACCCCGTAACGCAGCCGGAAGAGAACCTAGTTGCCGATGCTCCCGAGCCACAATCCGCAGATCCTGCGCCAGCGGTGCCTGAAGCCCAAGTTGATCAGCTCGATGCCCCGAAGCCCGATGTGCCTTCTGAGCAGCCAGCACAAGCCCCCGAGCCTCAAAGTCCTGCGGTAGTTGAGGTTGAACTTCCGAAGCGCTCATTGACCGAGGGGGTTCGTTCCCTCTTTAGCTCTGATGTCGACCTCGACGATCTTGAGGATATTCTGCTGCTCGCCGATTTTGGAGTCGAAACCTCGGTCGAAATAACCGAGGAATTGAAGCGTGAGGCTAACAAGACCGGAGCAACCTCGGATGCAGAGTTGAGATTGCTGCTGAAAGACCTGCTCACTCAAAAGCTCAGGCGGGATGATTCCTCGCTGAATCTTTCCGATGGAAAACTTCCCTATGTTTTCCTGGTCGTGGGCGTAAACGGTGCGGGCAAGACCACCACCATCGGCAAGTTGACTAAGTGGTTGCGCGATGGCGATTGGCACGTGGTTGTCGGCGCCGCAGACACCTTCCGCGCCGCAGCGGTAGATCAGATTGCTACCTGGGTAGATCGTGCCGGAGCACAATTGGTTCGCCCAGAGCGCGAGGGGCAGGACCCGGCATCCGTGGCGTACCAGACAGTCGAGCGTGCGATTGCGGAAGATGCCGACATTGCAATTATCGACACCGCCGGCCGCCTGCAGAACAAGAAAGACCTGATGGATGAGCTAGGAAAGATTCGCCGAGCGGTGGAGAAGCAGGCTCAGATTAATGAGGTGCTGCTGGTAATTGACGCCACCACTGGTCAAAATGCCATAAATCAGGCCAAGGCCTTTACTGAGGTTGCGAACGTTACCGGGATCGTGATGACCAAGCTGGACGGGACCGCGAAGGGTGGAATTCTGTACACGATTCAGTCAATGCTGGATTTGCCCGTTAAGCTCGTTGGCGTGGGCGAGGGCGTGAACGACTTTGCGTTTTTTGACCCTGAAGAATTTGCCAAAGGCTTAGTTGCTTACAAGTAGGAGCGGGATTGTTCAATAATCTTTCTGACCGCCTCTCGGACACCTTCAAGGCGCTGCGAGGTCGCGGCAAGCTGAGCGCGGCCGACATAGACGAGACTCTGAGGGACATTCGTCGCGCTCTTCTCGAGGCCGATGTGGCCCTCGACGTCGTCAAGAGTTTTATCGCAAACATTCGGGAGCGAGCGTTGGGGGACGAAGTCTCCCAGGCGCTGAACCCGGCCCAGCAGGTGGTCCAGATCGTGAACGACGAGCTCGTTTCGATCCTCGGGGGTGAGGCTAGGAAGCTCGCCTTCGCGAAAAATCCTCCCACTGTCATCATGCTTGCCGGCCTTCAGGGTTCAGGTAAGACGACATTGGCCGGAAAGCTAGCGAAGTGGCTCAAGGAACAGGGCCAGACGCCGCTGTTGGTTGCTTGCGATCTGCAGCGCCCAAACGCTGTAAACCAGCTTCAAGTACTGGGCGAGCGGGTTGAAGTGCCAGTGTTTGCTCCGGAACCGGGAAATGGCACTGGCGACCCGGTGTCGGTAGCCAAGCAGGGCATAGCCAAAGCGAAGAAGGAGCAGTATTCCGTGCTGCTGATTGACACCGCTGGTCGAACTGGTGTCGATGAAGAGATGATGCAACAGGCTCGCGACATCCGTGATGCGGTATCGCCAGACGAGCTGTTATTTGTCATTGATTCCATGCTCGGCCAAGATGCGGTCAACGTTGCCAAGGCTTTTAGAGATGGAGTGGGCGTCAGCGGAGTTGTGCTGACCAAGCTCGATGGCGATGCCCGCGGTGGGGCGGCCCTTTCGGTGGCAACCGTCACCGAGGCGCCAATTCTGTTTAGCTCCACGGGTGAGTCGCTTGATGCGTTTGAGCCGTTCTACCCAGATCGCATGGCATCTCGTATTTTGGACATGGGTGACATTCTCACCCTGATTGAACAGGCCCAGCGCACCTTTGATGAGGAAGAAAGCCAGCGCCTGGCTGACAAGATCGCTTCGGAGCAGTTCACGCTGCAGGATTTCCTGGAGCAGATGCAGCAGCTGCGCAAGATGGGCAACATGAAAAGCATCATGGGTATGCTTCCCGGGGCCGGCAAGATGAAGCAGGAGCTTGAGAACTTCGATGAAAAGCAAATCGATCGCACCGAGGCAATAATTCGCTCGATGACACCGATTGAGCGTGAGCAGCCTAGGGTGCTTAACGGCTCGCGCCGAATGAGGATTGCGAAGGGTTCCGGAACCACCGTTACCGACGTGAATCAGCTAATTCAGCAATTCGAACAGGCCGCGAAGATGATGAAGACCATGGCCAAGGGTGGAACGCCGAACATGCCCGGTATGAATCCGGCCATGATGGGCGGCGCAATGGGCGGCGCAACCGGAGGGGCGAAGAAGAAGGACAAGAAGAAAAAGGGCTCAAAGAGCGGTAATCCCGCTCGGCGTGCAGCTGAGAATGCTGGCCTCACCTACAACGCCGACAAGCCAAAAGGCAACTCATTTGGGCTTTAGAACTAGCTAATTTCGCAATTTTCTGGCAGACTTTCTGATTGTTCGAGTGCCTCGACCCTCTATCTGGGCACAAGAGAAAACCCTGAGAATCTTCCGAGTGTGCCCCCACGCTCACGGTGGAAACTCGTCAGAGAACTCACAGGAGAATTGTGGCTGTAAAGATCCGCCTAAAGCGCATTGGAAAAACCCACGCGCCTCACTACCGCATTGTGGTAGCTGATTCAAAGACCCACCGCGATGGCCGCGTCATCGAGGAAATTGGTCGCTACGTACCAACCACCGAGCCTTCGATCATCGAGGTTAACTCGGAGCGGGCCCAGTACTGGCTGTCCGTTGGCGCTCAGCCAACCGAGCCAACCGCTGTTCTGCTTCGCCTAACCGGTGACCTCGCCAACGAAAAGGGCGAGAAGAAGAACACCGTAAAGCCTCAGCCTGCCAAGGAGGCTTTCTCTGCTGACAGCAAGAAGAAGTCAGTGGTTCTTCCAAAGGAAGAGAAGAAGGCTGCCCCTGCAGAAGAGGCACCAGCCGAAGAGGCAGCGCCTGCTGCCGAAGCACCGGCAGAAGAGGCACCTGCCGCCGAGGCTCCAGCTGAGGCAGTAGAGGCGCCAGCCGAGGATGCCCCAGCGGCAGAAGCGCCAGCCGAAGAGGCAGCGCCTGCAGCGGAAGCGGAAGCTCCTGCTGAAGAGGCTGCTGAAGAGGCAAAGAGCGAGTAAGTAGATGTTGCAAGCAACCCTTCAGCACCTCGTTCGTGCGATTGTTGACAACCCTGAGGACGCTATCGTCGACCACAGGTCAATGGGCAAGAACGAGCTGCTGGAGGTGCGCGTGCATCCCGATGACCTGGGAAGGGTTATCGGCAAAGGCGGCAAGACCGCAACCGCCCTGCGAGCAGTGATGAATGCACTGGCCGGCGGCAAGCGCATTCGAGTTGACGTGGTGGACACCGATTACTAGCACCACAAAGCTCCGGGTAGGCCGACTGCTCAAAGCACACGGCCTTAAAGGCGCAATCAAGATTGAGCTTTACACCGACTCTCCAGAGTTGAGGTTTGCTCCTGGGACCGTGCTTGAATTGCAGGTCCCCCCAGAGTCTTCCTGGCATGGCAAGACCTTGACCGTCAAAGAGCTTCGCTGGTACAACAACCTTCCGGTTGCCTTTTTTGAAGGCATTGAAGATCGAAACGTGGCCGAGGAGCTGGTCCGAGCAATTCTGCTAATCGAAACCCCTGCCGAGGACCTTCCGGCTGAGCCCGATGCCTGGTATGACCACCAGCTAGTGGGGCTAAAGGTGGTGCGCGACGGTGTAGAGATTGGATCGATTCTCAGAGTTGACCACCTCCCCGCTCAGGACTTGCTGGCGATCAAGACCGCCGATGCCGAGGTGCTGCTGCCATTTGTAAAGGCATTTGTGCCAAGGGTGGACATCGCCGCCCAGCAGGTGGAAATCACTCCACCTGGAGGCCTGTTTGAAGAGCTTGGGGCAGACTCAGATGAAGATTGATGCAGTTTCGATTTTTCCGGACTTTTTCGATGTCTTAGAACTCTCGCTGTTAGGTAAGGCCCGCGAGCAAGGGTTAATTTCCTTTCAGGCTCACGACCTTAGGGATTGGACACACGACCGACACAAAACCGTTGATGACTCGCCCTATGGTGGCGGAGCGGGAATGGTCATGAAGCCGGAGCCCTGGGGAGATGCGCTCGATTCGTTACTTCATGAAGATTCGGTTGTCGTATTTACGAGCCCTGACGGGAAGCCTTTTACCCAGCAGGTTGCCCAGGATCTCTCGGGGAAGAAGCACCTAGTATTCGCCTGTGGTCGTTACGAAGGCATCGATCAGCGAGTTGTTGACTACGCAGCAACTAAGGCCGAGGTGCACGAGCTCTCAATAGGGGACTACGTGCTAAATGGTGGTGAGGTTGCTGCAGTTGCCATGATTGAGGCCATTTGCCGACTGATACCGGGCGTAATTGGCAACGCGGAATCGCTGGCCGAGGAATCTCACAACCAGCGGCTGTTGGAGTATCCGAGCTACACAAAACCTCAGAGCTGGCGCGGTTTTGAGGTCCCTGAGATTCTGCTCTCCGGTCACCACGCCGAGATTGCGAAATGGCGCGAGGCGCAGTCGCTTGAGCGCACACAGCAGAACAGGCCAGATCTGCTCGAAGATTAGTTGCCTGAGTGGCCACTGATGTGGCAGAATGTTGGCTTGTGCCCACAGGTCTCTGCCGCAGGGGAGCAAAGAGCACAAACTTCGAAACTAACTAGCCATTTAGACCTGCGCGCTAAAGGAAAGAGCAAATAATGAACATTCTCGATTCGGTAGATGCAAAGAGCCTTCGCTCCGATATCCCAGACTTCCGCGCCGGTGACACCGTCAAGGTTCACGTAAACATCGTTGAGGGTAACCGCAGCCGTGTGCAGGTTTTCCAGGGAATTGTTATTGCTCGCCAGGGTGAAGGAGTCCGCGAGACCTTCACCGTTCGTAAGATTTCCTTCCAGGTTGGTGTAGAGCGTACTTTCCCAGTTCACTCCCCAGTTCTCGAGAAGATTGAGCTGGTAACCCGCGGTGACGTTCGTCGCGCGAAGCTCTACTACCTGCGCAACCTGCGCGGTAAGGCCGCAAAGATTCGCGAGAAGCGCGACAACGCCTAAGTAAACTAGGCGGTATGTCAAAATCCGGGGCCTCAAGACCCCGCCGTTCTGGAATCCTGGCTGCCTGGCGCAGGCTTGGCCGGCGTGCCAGAAAGAACTGGTTCACAGGATTCTTATTTGATGCAGTTGTCATAGTTGGCACCGCGCTAATTCTTTCGGTGGCGATCAAGGCCTTCCTGATTCGCAGCTTCTACATCCCCTCGGGGTCGATGCTCGACACCCTAGAGATCAACGATCGCATTATCGTGAACGTCCTCGCCCCCGAGGTTGTGCCAATGAACCGGGGTGACGTGGTCGTTTTCCGCGACCCAGGCGGATGGCTCGGCGCAATTCCGACAACCGAAAAGGACCCGGTCGCCGAGGTAACCGATTTTGTGCTTGGCACCTTTGGCATAACGGCGCCCGATTCGGCCGAGCACCTCGTAAAGCGTGTTATCGGACTTCCGGGCGATACCGTGGCTTGTTGTGACGCAGATGGCCGGCTTCTAATAAACGGAATGGCGGTGGACGAGCCATACATCCGCGACGGGGTCAGCCCTTCTGATCTGGAGTTCGCCGTGACGGTTCCCGAGGGCTACTACTGGGTTATGGGTGACAACCGGCCGAATTCAACCGACTCGCGCTATCACCAGGACTTACCAACAGGGGGCTTTGTTCCAGAGGAAGTTATCGTTGGACGCGCGTTCGTTATCAGCTGGCCGGTTGAGAACTGGACATTCCTCTCAAATTTCCCGGAGACATACGTTGACGTCCCCAACCCTTGATCTGGAGCGTGAGCTCCTAGAGCAGCACGGAAGCATCATTGGAATAGACGAAGTCGGCCGCGGCGCACTCGCCGGACCGGTTGCGGTTGGCGCCTTCTTCTTCACCAGTGAGCAGCTAGCAGGTATGCCTGATGGACTAAAGGATTCGAAGTTGATTTCGGAGCCGAAGCGGGCACCGGTGGCGGATCTGGTTGGGAAGTGGGGGCAGCATGCAATCGGCATGGCAAGCGTTGGTGAGATTGAAGACCAGGGCATCACAAGGGCGCTAGCTCTGGCTGCCTCACGTGCGCTGGAAAGACTTCCATCGGCTGGGCTGCTGCTGCTTGACGGCAGCCACAACTGGCTTGGATCAGACTTTGGCCCGGTGCGAGTGCAGACGAAGGCTGATCGGGATTGCGGGTCGGTAGCGGCGGCATCGGTTGTCTCTAAGGTGGAGCGCGATGGACTAATGGTCGGGTTGGACCAGCATTTCCCGCAGTTCGGCTTTGCCAAGAACAAGGGGTACAGCTCTCCGGGCCACATTGCTGCACTTCGTGAACATGGGCCAATCGACGAGCACAGGAGGAGCTGGCTGGGGAAAATACTTGCTGCTGAGCAGTCCCTGTTTTAGCTTCGCTCCAGCGCCTCAGCCTGAAGCCGATCAAGCCGATCTATCAGCTTTTGGTCGAGACCGGCATTGATCAACTCGGCGGCCTTATCGCGGGCATGGGTGATTAGATCGGCGTCTTTGGTGACCCGAAGCAGCCTCAGGGCGCTGCGCCTTCCGCTTTGGTTCTCACCCAACACGTCACCCTCGCCGCGCAGCTGCAGGTCTAGCTCACTGAGCTTGAAGCCATCGAGGGTGGATGCGAGCGCTTCCAGGCGCTGTTCAGCGAGCGAGCCGGGTGTGAAATCAGAGACCAGTAGGCACAGTCCCAGGTGCTCTCCACGCCCGACGCGTCCGCGCAGCTGATGCAGCTGACTTAGTCCGAACCGATCTGCGTCCAAAATCACCATGACGCTCGCGTTTGGAACGTTTACGCCGACCTCGATGACGGTCGTTGAAACCAGAACGTCGATCTCTCCTGCCGAAAAGGCGCCCATCACAGCATTCTTTTCGTCGCTCGAGAGTCGGCCATGCATCAGCCCGAGTCGAGCCGCTCCCAATGCCGGGTTTTTTCCAAGGCCTTCAAATACCTCTTCGGCGGCCGCTGGAGGCACCTCATCTTTCAGCTGTGGCTCCTCGTATTCAGTTCCAGAGATGCGCGGGCAAACCACGAACGCCTGTCTGCCGCTGGCAATCTCCTCCGCAACTCGTTGCCAAGTGCGGGAGAGTAGTCCTGGGGTGCTCACAGGTACGACATGAGTTTGAATTGGGGAGCGGCCCTTTGGCAGCTCGGCTAGTGATGAGATTTCCAAGTCACCAAACACGCTGATTGCCACGGTCCTGGGGATTGGGGTGGCGGTCATAGTGAGAAGGTGCGGCACTCGATTAGCCTTGCCCTTCAGCCTGTCACGCTGTTCAACCCCGAATCTATGCTGTTCGTCAATTACGACAAGTCCAAGTTCCGCAAAGCTCACCTGGTCGGAGAGCATGGCGTGTGTTCCAATCAAGAGCAGCGACTTACCGCTGGCCGCATCGAGTAGCGCCCTCTTCTTCTCGGCTGCCGACAGTGAGCCGCGCAGCAACCTGACCCCAAGTCGCTCGGTGAATTCGGGGCCCAACGTTCTGATTGTTGATTGGTAGTGCTGTTCAGCCAACACCTCTGTTGGCGCTAGCAATACCGATTGAATGCCAGACTCGGCGGCCATCATGATGGCATGCAACGCCACCACCGTCTTTCCGGAGCCAACCTCCCCCTGGAGCAGCCTGTGCATCGGGTGTTGAGATCCAAGGTCTAGTTTGATTTGTTCAATAACCTCTCGCTGACCATCCGTGAGCTCGAAATCAAGGTGTTCTTCAAATTCCATTGCCCAGCCCATGGTCTCAATTGCGATGCCAGGTTGCTCCTGGTAAAGCTGCTTTCTACGCAGCAGTCCCAGCTGCAGCAGCATTGCCTCGTGGAACCTCAGTGAGTCTCTGGCAGCCTGCCAGTCCTGAGCGCGCTCGGGTTGGTGCGCAAGTTTGATTGCCTGCGATAGCTCCATAAGACCCCTGTCTTTCAAGAGGTCTGTCGGCAGTATTTCGGCAAGGGGGTAGCTCTCCAGGACCTTGCCAACGGCCTTTTGTATTTTCCAACTTGGTAGCGTGCTGGCCCCGGGGTAAACCGGGATCGGCAGCTCTGCCCAAGCCTGGGCGGACTCCTCGTCAATTTCGTCAAAGAGCTCATAGTCAGGGTGGGCAAGCTGCAGCTTCCCGGAAAACATGCCAATCTTTCCTGAAAAAAGGCCCCTGCGGCCCTTGGTTAGTTCTTTTTGGCGCCAGGCCTGGTTGAAAAAGGCAAGGGTCATGAGGGATTTTCCGTCTGTGATGATTACCTCAAGGATGTTCCCGCCGCGACCCTTGGTGTGTCTAGAAGAGATTCCAACGATCTCGCCTACTACCGTTGCCGTCTCGCCAACCGGTATTTGAGACATGTCGGTTAGCTCACCTCGGCTGGCATATCGCCTCGGCAGGTGCATCAGGAGATCGCCTTCGGAACCAATGCCCAGGTGTTTGGCAAAAGAGCGCGCCAGCTTGTCCCCGAGGGCCTCGGAGAGCGGTCTACCATTTTCCAGCACACGTATATCTTGCGAGATAGCACCGACCAAGTTGGCTAGGCTCACCTTGTGAGCAGGATTATTGCAGGAGATGCGGGCTCGATTCGCCTGGCAGCGGCGCCGGATGGCACCAGGCCAACCTCCGATAGGGTCAAGGAGTCCGTTTTTGGCTCGCTGGAGTCCGCCTCTGCCTTCGCTGACGCCGATGTACTGGATCTTTTTGCTGGAACCGCAGCGCTAGGCCTTGAGGCCCTATCAAGGGGCGCGCGATCGCTCGTGGGTGTTGAAAAAAATCGTGCGGCTCTCCAGGTTTGCTTGAAAAATGCCGCTGCGGCTGGCTCTGCGTTCAATTCGGTTGGTCGCAGGCCGCCAATTGAGTTTAAGTTAAGCGACGTCTTCGGCTATCTCGCGGGAACCGACAAAGAGTTCGACCTGATCTTTGCAGATCCGCCGTATCAGCTAGGTAGGCCAGAAGTCGAGCGGCTTCTAGCACTCGTTGCCAAGATACTTAGGCCCGGAGGAATTGTTGTGCTGGAGCAGTCTGGAAAGGCTACTGAGCTGGTGATTCCGGAGGGGCTGGAGCTCGATGCTAGGCGTGAATACGGCGACACCGCCGTGTTCTTGTTTAGATCGACCGCTCAGTAGGGCCGGTGTATACCTGCTGCGGCCTTCCGATTCTCGTCGAGGAGTCAGCACTCATCTCGCGCCAGTGTGCAATCCAGCCCGGTAGTCGCCCGATTGCGAACAACGGGGTGAACATCTTTGATGGGAAGCCCATGGCCTTGTAGATAACGCCAGTGTAGAAGTCGACATTCGGGTATAGCTTTCGCTCCGCGAAGTAGTCGTCAGCCAGGGCGGCTGCCTCCAGCTGCTTTGCGATATCAAGCAGTGGGTCATCTACGCCGAGCTGGCCCAGCACCTCATCGGCAGTCTTCTTGACAATCTTGGCTCTCGGGTCGAAGGACTTGTACACGCGGTGCCCAAAGCCCATCAGGCGGGTGCCGTCTTCCTTGTTCTTCACCCGCTCCACAAATTTGTCTACGCTCTCTCCGCTGTCGCGTATCTGTCGCAGCATCTCCAGTACCGCCTCATTCGCGCCACCGTGAAGCGGGCCGTATAGAGCGTTTACTCCTGCCGAAATGGATGCGTAAATATTTGCCTGTGACGAGCCGACTAGTCGCACGGTCGAGGTGCTGCAGTTCTGCTCATGGTCAGCGTGCAGCAACAGAAGAGTGTCGAGTGCCCTGGTGACAACCGGGTTCTGCACGTATTCGCTGGCCTGGGTGCCAAATGTCATGTGTAGGAAGTTCTCGACTAGCGACAGCTCGTTGTTTGGATACATCAGCGCCTGGCCGAGATTTGTCTTGTGGGCGTGAGCCGCGACAACCGGCAGCTTCGCTAGCAGTCGGATGGTGGAAAGCTCAACCTGCTCCGGATCCTTGGGATCTAGCGAGTCTGGGTAGAAGGTCGAAAGCGCGCTGGCCCCGGCCGAAATGATGGCCATGGGGTGAGCGGTCTGCGGGAAGGAGCGGAAAAAATCCTTCATGTCTTCATTGATTAGGGTGTGCTTGCGGATCTTCTCGTCAAACTCACCAAGCTCGGAGGCTGTTGGGAGCTCACCGTAGATGAGGAGGTAGGCCACCTCGAGAAAGGACTTGCTGCTTGCCAGCTGCTCGATTGGGTAGCCCCGATACCGGAGGATCCCCTTTTCACCATCGATGTAGGTGATCGCGCTCTTGGTCGAAGACGTGTTCACAAAGCCTTGGTCGAAGGTGCTCATACCAGTCTTGGCCATCAGTCCAGCGACATCGATCCCACTAGCGCCGTCGGTTGCGTCAACCACCGGCAACTCAGTCTCGTTCTCGCCTACCCTGATAAACACCTTTTGGGCTTCAGTAGTCAAGACTTACCTACTCTCTCGCAAAATTTACCTAAGCCTAAGCCAGATTTCGGAAGGCCGAAACACAGCTAATCAGTGGCTCAGGGTTACCCAATACCCTAGCCCAAATGAGGCGTAGACTTTTAGGGTATGGACGAGAGTGACTTCGAAGACTTTGACCGCGACGCCGAGCTGTCGCTGTACCGAGAATATAGGGAAGTCGTCAGAATGTTTCGGTACGTCGTTGAGACGGAGCGACGCTTCTACCTCTGCAATGATGTCGAGCTAAAGCGGGTTGACACAGCGACCGATTTCTACTTCGAGCTAACGATGCAGGACGTTTGGGTTTGGGACATTTACCGAACCGACCGCTTCGTAAAGCAGGTCAAGGTCATGACGTTCAAGGACGTCAACGTCGAGGAAACCGGCGCCCAAGAGCTCGAGATTCCCGAAGAGTTATCAGTAGGCGATCAGGGATAGTTATCCACAGCCCACGCTAGGTCCGTCCCAGCGCACCTTCCACCAGCGCATTATGTAGGTGGGAGGAGAAATGCAAACAACATACGAGCAAGAGCGAACCATTCACTGGTCGTTGCTTCACGAGCCTGGGGACGCGGCTGCATGGGCGGTTTATGAAATCCGGGGGATAAAGGCGCTGGATGACTTCGAGTCCGGCAGGGCAAATTCGTGGTCAGAAATGGTTCCCAGTGAGTATCGTGACCACATCCCGGATCTAATTGAGCGAATCGGGCTTCGCTATTCGGCGGAGAAAGTCAGTCGAGTAATCGAGCGGGGTATCCGATGGAATTTTCGACCCGTATTTCCCGCCGATTCACCCCAAGTCTTTGACAGGCTGGGGGAGTTGGGTCCGCATCGGCCCTACCTGCTCTGGGTGGCAGGTGATCTTGATGCCTTTGAGTCAAACTCAGTTTCGATAGTGGGAACCCGCTGGCCATCACGTGTCGGCCTGGAACATGCCAGGGATCTGGCCGAGCAGATCGGATTGCCGGTTGTCTCAGGAGGGGCCGTCGGAATCGACTCGGCGGCACACCGCGCCGCGATAGAGAATAACGCGCCGACCCTTGCCGTGATGGCTGGCGGTCTTGATCGCGCCTATCCCCAGCAAAACTGGGAACTGTTTCACAAAATCGTTAGGGCCGGGGGAGCGATGGTGAGTGAACTGGCGGCAGGGGCTGCTCCGACGCGCTGGAGATTCTTGCAGCGAAACAGGCTGATAGCCGCGCTCTCCGATGCCACTTATGTTGTCGAAGCCGGCTACCGCTCAGGCAGTCTTAACACTGCAAATCACGCAAAGCTCTTGGGCCGGCCAGTGTGGGCCGTGGTTGGGCCAAAAGATGCTCCCCATGCTCGCGGTTGCAACTCGATGGTGGCCTCGGGATTGGCTCGTCCCATCAAGATGGGCCGTGAGGATTGGGTTGACCCCAGGTTGCTGCAGCGAATTGAGGATGCCAAGCGCGATGGTTCGCGCACGGATGCAGAAATAGCGCGTGACTCTGGCGTTCCGATTCGGCAGGTGAGGGCGCTAAATGGGTAAAGTTTCCGACCCACCTGTTATCAAAACGTAATTATTGGGTGTAGTCTCATAAATAACTCCAGAATGACGGAAGTGGGTTATGAAACTAGTAGTAATCGGTGGCGTGGCCGCCGGAATGTCAACCGCAGCCAGGGCTCGTAGATTAGACGAGTCCGCAGAAATCATCATTTTTGAGAAGGCTCACCACGTTTCATTTGCCAACTGCGGCCTGCCTTATCACATTGGCGGGGTAATCAAGGAGCGCGATCGACTGCTACTGCAGACTCCCGAGTCTCTGAAGGCGTCGCTGAATCTGGACGTTCGAACCTCACACGAGGTGATCAAAATCGACGCCAAGAAAAAGTCGGTCAGGGTTCGAAACCTAGAGACTGGCAAGGAGTTTTCCGAAAGCTACGACAAGCTCGCCTACTGCCCAGGGGCTGAGGCGCTTCGACCTCCAATTGACGGAATTGATCTGGAAGGTGTCTACTCACTTCGCCGTATTGGCGACATGGACAAGATTAAGGCCCTCATCGATGGCGAGTTATCCAAAAAGGTGGCCGGTGAACGCGGAGACGTAAAGGCCGTAGTCGTTGGCGCCGGGTACATCGGCCTCGAGATGGCAGAGAATCTGGCCCACATCGGAGTTGAGGCCACCGTAGTCGAGCTCAGCGATCAGATTCTGCCTCCAATCGACAAGGAGATGTCGATTCCTGTCGAAAACCACCTTCGCTCGCGCGGAATTGGCCTTCATCTCTCGACTGCGGCCGCCGCGATTCGTCAGGCTGATGGGGGCCTGAAGGTTGAGCTAAATTCGGGCGAGGTCCTAGATGCCGATGTTGTAATCATGTCGGCCGGCGTGAGGCCTTCGACCGCCCTTGCCAAGGCAGCTGGAGTGGAGCTGGCAGAACACGGCGGTATCAAGGTCAATGCCAACATGCAGACGAGCATCCCCGACATTTACGCCGCAGGTGATGTGGTCGAGACTCCACACACGGTATTGCCGGGCGAGTATTTGGCCCCTCTCGCCGGCCCTTCGAACCGTCAGGGCCGAGTTGTTGGCGAAAATGTAACTGGCAGGAAAACCACCTATAAGAGCACTCAGGGCACCTCGATTGTCAAGGTGTTCGACATGGTTGCCGGTGGCACGGGAGCAACCGAGAAGCAGCTGCAGCGGCTGGAGCTTCCGTATCACAAGGTCCACATTCACCCATCGGGTCACGCCGGCTACTACCCGGGCACCTCGACCATGCACATCAAGCTTCTCTTCGACAAGAAGGGCAAAATCCTTGGAGCTCAGGCCTGTGGCTTCGATGGCGTAGATAAGCGCCTAGACGTCCTAGCGACTGCGCTTCGGGGTGGAATGAGCGTCTACGACCTAGAGGACATGGAGCTGAGCTACGCGCCACCATTTGGTAGCGCCAAGGATCCGGTAAACATGGCCGGCTTTGTTGCATCCAACCTGCTTCGCGGCGACATAAAGCTCTGGTACTCCGAGGACTACCCAAGCGCCACCGAAGGCAAGCAGCTTGTCGATGTTCGGACTAAGGACGAGTACGACATTTGGCATATCCCCGGAGCAATCAACGTTCCACTGGATCAGATTCGCGAGGCAAGCAAGGAGTGGGATAAGTCGAAGCCGGTTCGCCTCTACTGTGGCGTCGGATTCCGCAGCTATCTTGCCTACCGGGCGCTGGTCCAGACTGGCTTCAAGGACGTGGCAACCCTCTCGGGCGGCTCCACCACCTTCCGCTATTACCACGAGTTCACCACCGAAACCGAGGCCATTCCGACACCAGTTTTGAACTACGCCGAAACGGAGAGCCTGTTCAAGAAGCCGGCTGTCGCTACGGGGCTGAACGTTGACATTGATTGCACCGGGCTTGCCTGCCCAGGGCCAATCATGAAGCTCAGTGAGCAGATGCAGCAGCTCAGCGCTGGAGACGAAATAACCATTACCGTGTCGGATCCAGGATTTGCCGCCGATGGCCCAGCTTGGGCTTCTCGCAACGGCCACGAACTTGTCGCCATGGAACCCGCTGGAAGCGGCTTCAAGGCTACTTTCCGAAAGGGTGGGGTTGGCGCTCTAGCTGGTGCTCAGTCGCGGGCCGCGGTTAGCCAGAAACCGAAGACCTCATTTGTTGTGTTCTCCGGCGATCTAGACAAACTGATCGCGGCGTTCATCATTGCCAATGGTGCGGTCTCCATGGGTGAAGAGGTCTCAATGTTCTTTACATTCTGGGGCTTAAACTCCCTGCGAAAGAAGAACCCACCGCGTCGCCAGAAGAAGATGATGGAAAAGATGTTCGGCGCGATGATGCCAACCGGTCCGGATGAGCTAAAGCTCTCCCAGATGCACATGGCCGGGGCCGGAACCGCCATGATCAAGAACGTCATGAAGCAGCACAACGTGAATACGCTGCCACAGCTGATGCAGTCAGCCAAGGAGAGCGGTGTTCGCATGATTGCCTGCACTATGACCATGGATTTGCTCGGCATGGCGCCTTCCGACCTTATGGACGACATTGAATTTGGTGGCGTGGCATCGTTCCTAGGCGAAGCAGCTGAATCGCACACCACGCTATTCATTTAGGCATACGAGTCGCACCCTGACTTAGTCTGTTGGTGTGGGTTTGGATCGAGAGCAGTCAGTCTTCGTGGATCGCCTGCGCGCACGCGGCGTGAGTGAAAACACGATCAAGGCCTACTCGTCCGACGTTGCAGACTTGTTGGGGTTTTTGGCCGATCGAGAACTCGAGCTGGACCTGGACGGGCTGCGCGAGTGGATGTATGCAATCAGTGAGGCTGGGGCAACCAAGTCCACTCTCGCCCGCAAAACCTCGAGTGCCAAAGCATTTAGCTCATTCTTGTATGAGCGGGGTGAATTGGACGCCGACCCCGGCCTTCGGCTACGGGCTCCGAAGCTGGACAGACCGCTTCCCAAGGTGGCTTCCGAGGCCTCCCTTGCCGGCGTTTTTGAGTCTCTAATTTCGCGCGCGGAATCAATGGAAGCCTCAGCCCTGCGAGACCTTGCCGCGATCGAGCTGCTATACGCCACCGGAATGAGGGTTAGCGAGCTCGCTGCGCTGGATGTGGATAGCTTCGACTTTTCTCGGAACCTAGTTCGGGTTCGCGGTAAAGGCAACAAGGAGCGCATGCTGCCTTTTGGCGACTCGGCTGCAGCTGCGATTCGTGACTACGTCGCAAAGGGTAGGCCCGAGCTGAACGAAAAGCAGATCGACGCGTTTCTGATCTCCTCAAGAGGCAAGCGTGTTGGCGTTCGTCAGGTCTATGCGCTGGTAGCAAATGTCCTATCTGCGACACCAACTGGCAGGGCCGGTCCGCACACCCTCAGGCATTCGGCCGCTACCCATTTGCTAGATCACGGGGCAGATCTGCGGGCGGTGCAGGAAATCCTGGGGCATTCCTCACTTGCGACAACTCAGATCTACACCCACGTCTCGGTTGAGCGGCTCAGAAATTCTTTCGAACAGGCCCACCCCCGGGCCTAAGCCACTATCTTGCTTGGTTGAATCAGGCCATAGAAGAGCAGCGGGTTTAGATAGCCCCGGCTGGTTCTTATCGAGAAGTGCACGCAGGATTCACAGTGCTCGTCATAGCCCTCTTCACCGGGGCAGTATTGACCTATTGGTTGGCCCGCCGAAACGTTGTCCCACTTAGCAAGCTCACTACAAACCGGTTCGAAACTGGCTTTGAGGCCCGTTGCGCTCTGAATCGTGATTACGTTGCGGTCAAATACCTTGCCAACAAAGCTCACCCGACCGTCAAATGGCGAGCTGATGTTCTTGCCTTTCATATTTTCCAGGTCAACCCCACGGTGGCCACTGCTGCGGGAGGAGACGGGCCCCAGGTAGGGATGGATCGCCGATTGATCCAACAGGGGCACCGGCTCGGCGACAATCTCGGGCTCGGGTAAAGGTCGTGCCAACGCAAATGTTAGGGCGATCACTAGCGAGATAATTTTTAGCATGAGAGCAAGCTAGAAAGTCAGGGGCAGGGCAGGGCTTGCCTTGAATCTTTTAGTGGAAAACCGGGCGCTTCGCTGGTATGCTCGAAGCACGCACTTGGTCGCAAGATCGAGTGCGAATTCGCGTGTTCCATCAAATTCAACTCAGCGTCAGTCCCTTCGGGGTGCCGAGGTGAAGGAATGCCAGGAGCCGTTGCAACCGCAACGACTGAAAACTGAGGGTGCAATTGCACCAAAGGAGTGCCACATGGCTACCATTACCATGCGCCAGCTGCTAGACGCTGGCGTCCACTTCGGGCACCAGACCCGCAGGTGGAACCCGAAGATGAAGCGTCACATTCTGACCGATCGTTCGGGCATCTACATCATTGATCTGCAGCAGTCGGTCGATTACATTGACCAGGCCTACAACTTCGTTCGCGACCTTGTAGCCAACGGCGGCACAATCATGTTTGTTGGAACCAAGAAGCAGGCTCAGGAGCCAATCGCTGCCGAGGCACTGCGCGTTGGCCAGCCATACATCAACCAGCGTTGGCTGGGTGGACTGCTCACCAACTTCCAGACCGTCGCAAAGCGAATTCAGCGTCTGAAGGAGCTCGAGACCGTTGATTTCAATGATCCTGCAAAGAGCGGCCTGACCAAGAAGGAGCTTTTGATGCTCCAGCGCGAGAAGGACAAGCTTGAGAAGACTCTGGGTGGTATTCGCAACATCACCAAGACCCCTAGCGCGATCTGGGTTGTTGACACCAACAAGGAGCACCTAGCGGTGACCGAGGCAAAGAAGCTGGGCATTCCAGTTCTCTCGATCCTCGACACCAACTGTGACCCAGACGACGTCACCATCGGCATTCCAGGAAATGACGATGCAATCCGTTCCATTGAACTTTTGACCAAGGTGATTGCCGATGCAGCTGCAGACGGCATGATCGCCCGCCACAACAAGGGCGGCGAAGAGGCTGAGCCACTAGCTGAGTGGGAGCGTGAGCTACTCCAGGGCGAGGCTGCTGCTGAGGCCCCAGCTGAAGCAGCTGCTGAGCCAGCCGCTGAGACCGAGAAGAAGGATGCTGAGTAATGGCTAACTACACCGCTGCCGACGTAAAGGCACTACGCGAGAAGTCCGGCGCAGGAATGATGGACTGCAAGGCTGCCCTGGATGAGGCCAATGGCGACATCGAGAAGGCTTTCGAGGTTCTTCGCCTGAAGGGCCTAAAGGGTGTATCCAAGCGAGAGGGCCGCACCACATCGAACGGACTGGTTGTCGCTCGGGTTTCAGGTGGCGTAGGCACCATGATTGAGCTGGCCTGCGAGACCGACTTTGTGGCAAAGGCCGAGGGCTTCATCACCCTAAGCGAGCAGATTGCAGACTCCATTGTTGCCGCTGGCGCCAAGGATGTTGAGGCCGCACTTGCAGCAGCCCACGGGGAGACCACAGTTGCTGAGGCGATTACGAACCAGGCCGCCATCATTGGTGAAAAGGTTGAGCTTCGCCGTGTCGCAGCGGTTGAGGCTGCAGGCGTCGACGCCTACATGCACCGCACCAGCCGCGACCTGCCGCCTCAGGTGGGAGTCTTGCTGGGCTACGAGGGTTCTGATGCAGAGGTCGCGCACGACATCGCCGTGCACATCGCAGCATTCAGCCCGCAGTACCTGACTCGCGACGAAGTTCCGACTGAGATCGTCGAGAAGGAGCGCGCCATCGCCGAGGAAACCGCTCGCAACGAAGGCAAGCCAGAGGCTGCCCTCCCGAAGATCGTCGAGGGACGCGTCACCGGTTTCTTCAAGGAGGTTTGCCTTCTAGACCAGGCATTTGCCAAGGACAACAAGCTGAGCGTCGCTCAGGTTGCCGAGCAGGCTGGCCTGAAACTAACCGGTTTCCTACGTTTCCGCGTGGGGGCTTAAAACCAAAAAAGCTTTGTGGGCTCGGCTGTTGCCGGGCCCACTTTGTTTTTTGCGCCATAGTATTGTCATGGCGAATCCCGGAGGTGCAGTTGGCAAATAAAAAGCGCAGAGTGTTGCTAAAGCTTTCAGGAGAGGCCTTCGGGGGAGGCTCTTTGGGTGTGAACCCCGATGTTGTTTCCGAGATAGCTAAGGAAATTGCCGGTGCTGCCCAAAAGGTGGAGATCGCAATTGTTGTCGGAGGGGGAAACTTCTTCCGCGGTGCAGAGCTATCAAATCGGGGTATGGATCGCGGACGTGCCGACTACATGGGCATGCTGGGAACCGTCATGAACGCACTCGCGCTGCAAGACTTTATTGAGCAGGCCGGAGCTAATGTCAGGGTGCAAACCGCCATCTCGATGGCCCAAGTGGCCGAGCCGTACCTTCCCCTGAGGGCCATAAGGCACCTTGAGAAGGGGAGAATCGTGATTTTCGGCGCTGGAGCCGGTTTGCCCTACTTCTCCACTGACACCGTCGCCGCGCAGCGCGCGCTCGAGATTGATGCCGAAGAGGTTTTGGTTGCGAAGAACGGGGTCGATGGCGTTTATTCGGCAGACCCAAAGAAGGATCCGGGGGCAAAGAAGCTAGGGGAGATCAGCTACCAGGACGCCTTGGTGCAAGGCCTCAAGGTCGTAGACGCAACAGCGTTCTCTCTATGCATGGACAACAAGATGCCCATGCGAGTATTTGGAATGGAAGATATTTCTGCGGCCCTGTTGGGTAAAGCCGTCGGAACCAAGGTCAAGCCCTAGAAGGAAAGAAAAGATGATTTCAGAAATTCTTGCTGAAGCAAAAGAAAAGATGGACAAGGCCGTCGATGCCACCAAGGAAGATTTCGCTTCGGTTCGCACCGGCCGTGCTAACCCGGCAATGTTCCAAAAGGTAATGGTCGACTACTACGGCACCCCCACACCACTTTCCCAGCTTGCTGGAATCCAAAACCCAGAGGCTCGCTCCCTGATCATCACCCCTTACGACAAGTCAGCACTGAAGGACATTGAGGCGGCATTGTTGGCAATGCCGAATCTAGGGGCATCGCCGAATAACGACGGCAACATGATTCGAATTAACCTCCCCGAGCTAACCGAGGAGCGACGCAAGGAGTACGTGAAGCTAACCCGAGACAAGGCAGAGCACGGTCGCGTATCGGTTCGAAACATCAGGCGCAAAGCCAAAGAAGATCTTGAGTCCCTCAAGAAAGACGGCGGAGCAGGTGAAGACGACATTGAGCGTGCCGAAAAGGAGCTTGAGGCAATCACTAAGACGCATGTCGACCAGGTTGACGAGGCGCTGAAGAACAAAGAAGCCGAACTTCTAGAGGTTTAGTTGGAAGAATCTAAGACCCGCACGCTCTTCCCGCGCATTGCCGTTGGGCTGAGCCTCGGCGGCATCTTCATCCTCTCCCTGCTGCACCCCTTGGCATTCACCACCCTTGCAGCGGTTGTAGCCGCGCTCGGCGTGCGTGAACTGCGCACGGTACTGAAGGCAGCCGGCTGGCACGTCCCAACGATGGCCCCAGTTGCTGCCCTTGCCATTGTTTATTCGACTTTCTTATTTGGCGCCCAGGGCCAATGGTTTGCTTTGGTTGGATCGGTAGCGGCCTTATTGGCATGGCGAGTGATCTATGTCTTCATCACGAAGACTCAGATCAGCCCAAGGCAGCTACTCAGAGATCTTGGAGCGAGCGGCTTCACCCAGGTCTATGTGCCACTGCTGATCAGCTTCGCGGTTCTGCTGGCAAAGGGTGAAAATGGGATTGCGCTGGTTTTCGGTCTCATGTTTACCGTCGCGATGATCGACACCTTCGGATACCTGGTGGGCAGATTCTTCGGTCGGGTGCAGATGATGCCGAGGATAAGCCCGAAAAAAACCTGGGAGGGATTCGCCGGCTCCGTGGCCGGGGCTCTCTTTGGCGGCTTAGTGACGGGATATTTAATCTCCGCGCAACCTTGGTTTGGTTTAGTATTCGGGCTAGCAATACTTTTCAGCTCAGTTTTGGGGGACCTCTCTGAGTCGTTGATAAAGAGAGATCTAAAGGTAAAGGACATGGGGGACGTCCTTCCGGGACACGGAGGCTTCATGGATCGCATCGATTCGCTCTTGCCCTCCGCCTTTGTCGGATACGCCCTCAGCATCTGGATACTCTGATGCTAGAGCGCGTCGGAGGCAAAACGCTGGGTTATGAGCCCGAGCAGGTCGATGCGCTCTTGAATCGAATTCGAAGGCAGTACGAGAATCCAAAATCTCGCATGATTACCGCCAGCATGGTTTCGGCAGTTCAATTTGACCTTGTCCCCGGGGGCTATCGAACCGACCAGGTAGATGAGGCCATGGCGGTAGTTGCCGACGAGTTTGAAAGGCGTGATGTTGCACTGAGGATTGAAAGGCTCGGGCAAAAGGCCATTGCCACTGAGCTGCGGCGCCAGCTCGCCTCGGTTGCAGAAATTATCACCCGCAATCCGGACAAGCGCTTCTCGCCAGCTCGCCGAGGCTACAACAAGGCGCTGGTGCGGGAGCTCGTGGCCCAGCTGTCAGTTTCGAATGGGAAGCTTGTCGCCCCCGACACTAAGCTCTTGCGCACCGCTCCGCTCGGACGCTCTGCGGGCGGCCCATCCAAGGCTGAGGTAAACGAATTCATCGCACTGGTAATTGGAGTCATATACCGGCAGCAGGCGCTCAGCTGATTGCCTGTCCAGGGCGCGAAAGGTAGGCTTAGTAGCCGACCTGAGGAGGCAAGTGTCCAGGCGCGCAAATCGCAGAAATAGACCCCGTCGTCACTTGACGATGCAGGGCTATGTTTTTGCCGCAGGACTAGCGATGGTCAGCGTGATCGACCCGTACTCCGGCACTATGGCCAGTGCAACGACGGTTCAGGCATTTGAGCTGCCTGCTACTGAGCGCCAGTCACTGCAGTTGGTGCACTCCTCGGGCAGTGATTTCAATCGAGTCGAGTTTGAGATCCTTACTGGCGAGCACGCGCGCTCGATCACCGTGAAATCGGCCCCCTACCCCGAGCCGGAGAGCGTCAAGGGATTCGCTCTAGCTCAGGTGAGCGAGCGAGGCTGGAACTACGACCAGTTCTCTTGCCTTGTGAAGCTTTGGGAGCGTGAGAGTAATTGGCGTTGGAGTGCAACCAATAAGTCCAGCGGAGCCTACGGGATTCCGCAGGCACTGCCGGCCATCAAGCTCGCATCTGCCGGAGCAGACTGGCGAACCAACCCGGAGACCCAAATTCGCTGGGGCCTGAACTACATAGATAGTCGCTACGGAACACCATGCGCGGCACTGGTTCATTCCGACGAGAACAACTGGTACTGATGAAAAAGGGTCGCCGCAAGCGCTCGCCACGCGATATGCAGTATCAGGAGCTCGATGTCTCGCGTCTAAAAATGTCCATCCCACACCTCGAGCACAAGCGCCACGGTGAGTTTCAAGTCCAGCAGACTAGCGGGGCAAACGCCGAGGAGGGAAAGAGTTGGGTGTGCCCGGTTTGCGTTGTGGCAATTGAACCCGGAGTGCTTCACACGGTCGCTTGGGACGTGCATCGCGGAGTGCAGAGCAGGCGACACTTTCACAATCACTGCTGGAAGCTATTTGATGGGATCTTGCCTTGACGGAAATCGGTTCTAACACTCAGCTGCCAAGTCTGCGCGAAGATGTCGTGCTCAGCACGCAGGACGGACAGCAGCTGGTTGGTGAGCTCGCACTACCCGTTTCCGGTAGCCCAGCGAACACGTTGATTACCTTGCACCCGCTACCAACTCACGGCGGCTTCATGGATTCACACATCCTGCGCAAGGCCGCAAATCGGTTGCCGCACTTTATTGGCTCGGCGGTACTTCGGTTCAACACCCGGGGAACCGAGTCACCCCGCGGAAGATCGAGTGGCGAATTCGATGGTGGCAACGCTGAGCAGTTTGACGTCGCTGCAGCCGTGGCGTTTTGCGCGGCGAGGGGGCTGCCAAAGCCGTGGCTGGTCGGCTGGTCCTTCGGAACCGAGCTTGCGATTAAATACGGCCCAGATCACGAGATTGCTGGCGCGATTTTGCTTTCGCCTCCGCTCCATCGGGCCACGGAGGCAGATCTTCTGCGATGGAACGACTTCGGACGTCCGCTTATCGCATTGGTTCCCGAGCTGGATGAGTTTTTGACCCCAGGCCCAGCTGCAGAACGCTTTTCAGTCGTTCCGCATGCACAAGTGCACGCCTTTGATGGCGAGAAGCACCTGTGGGTGGGCGAGAAGGCAACGCGAAGGGTTTTGAATTCAATCGCAGAGACAGTGGCGCCGGGTTCGAGTCCGCTGCCCACTAGCTATTAGCGAATTTGCTGCAGCGGCATCCAAACCTCGCGAACGATAAGCAGGATGGACGCGGCAATTGGAATCGCGACTAGGGCACCAAGGACTCCGCCTAGAGTTCCGCCGAGCATGGCAGCGATCACGACAATCGATGCCGGAATTGAGACCGCTTTTTTCATCACCCTCGGCGTGATCAGGTAGGCCTCAACCTGAAGGTAAATCAGGTAATAGACAAGCGCCGGAAGAGCATAAGGAGCCCCTGATAGGAAGCTCACGCCAACCACCAGGATTCCCGCCGATGCCGGTCCGACCAGTGGGATGAGGGCCAGGATGAAAGCGGTCAGGCTGAGCAGCAATGCGAACTGCGAGCCGACGATGGTGAGGAAGATAAACAGGACAACGGCGTGCAGCAGTGCGACCGATGTCTGTCCCATCACCCAGCGTCCCACGGAAAGTGCAACCTGATCAGTTAGCTTACGAAAGCGCTCGCGTTTGCTGGCCGCGACCAACTTGGCAAGGTATTCCTTCATGCCATCGAGCGAGGCCATGAAGTAGACGGACAGGATTACCACGATTACGAATCCAACCAGTCCGCTCAGCACGCCGATACCCACCTCCAGAACGCCGCCAACCAGGCCGGGCCAATTGCTTGAATCGGAAATGTACTCGACCGCGCTGTTTGCCGCGGAGCTAATTGCCCCACCAGTCTGAGCATCCCATGTTGCAATAAGGTCCTGACTGACTAGGTTGTTAACGATTTCCGGAATTCGATTAATCAGGCGGCCAGCTTCGGAAATTGCCGTAGGCAAAACAGCCCAGAAAAGCAGGGCCACCGCACCCAGGAATCCCAGTATCACGAGCGCTACGGCGATAGGTCTCGGTAGCTTTGCCCGAACCATGCCCTTGACGATCGGGTCCATTCCTAGCGCGACGAACAAAGCAATGCCAACGTAGGTGAGGATGGTCGCGGTTTGTGCAAGAGTGGTTCCGAGCAGAATTGCGGCGAGGACGCCAAGACCTCCGGTCAGGCCGAGATTAAAGGCACTGGTAATGCGGGTCCGCTCCATTTAGTCCTCAAATCTCTCGAGCTCTGCTACCACGCTACGCAAATTCTCCAAATATGTCTTGCTTGATTCCACCGCGTTCTGCAAAACGGCCAGATCTGACTTGGCATCCCTGACAAGCTCACTGGCCTCAGAACGGGCAGCCTCGGCCGTCTGAAGCGCCTCCAGCTCCGCTGCGTGAACAAGCGCCTCGGCCTGGTCTCGAGCCTCTTTTAGCATTCGCGTTTGGGTCTTAGTTGCCTCGAGTTCAAGAGTCTCCACCTCTAGCCGTAGCGTTCTTGCGGCCAGTTTGAGATCTGTTATGTCCTTCTGCGCAGAATCCAGGTATTGCTGAGTCTGCCGGACTGCCTCTTGATGCTTCTCTTGGTACTCAGTCTCGGCGTCTTTTCTGCGCAGTGCCAGCTGGGCCTCAAGCTCTAGGGTTACGCGTTCCCTAGCTGCGTCGTTCGGGTCGTCCGTAGCGTTAAGCAGCCTGGATGCGAATTCGGCCTCCAGCTCCGCCCGTCTTAGCTCCAACTCGCGGGTTGCGCTCACCCTCATGCTGGCAACATCGGTCGCCACCTGACCACGCAGGCGCGCAGCCTCGGCCTCCACCTCAAGAAGCGTCTGCTTGGCCCGCGCCTCTGCCGCTGCCACAATGCTCTTTGCCTCAGCCTCGGCTTCCGCAATCCGTCGCGCGCTTCGTTTTTCGGAAGACTCAAGCATTTCTTGGTACTTCTGCTCCGCTTCGGCGGCTTTTACTTCGAGTTCAGATTCGACCCGGTCGGCAATCTCTTGGGCCTCAAGCTTGGCGTCTGCCACCAGCTCAATCGCTTGTTGTTCCGCTGATGCAAGCAAACTCGCGGCTTTCGATCCAAGCGCACTGTAACTGGTTTGCGTGCGTAGCGACAGCTCATGCTCGACATGCTCGAGCTGCGATTTGGCGTCATCGAGCTTTTTTGTCAACTCAATGTTCTGCTCTTGAAGCCGGTTGATTTCCAAATTCAACGAGCGGAGTTCGCGATCAACCCCGGACGGGTCGTATCCACGACGCACTAACTCAAAGCGGCTATCTGTTGCCAAGGCAAACCCCCGAGTCTGCGAGTAAACTTTCAAAGCTAACAAAGTCTAACGGAGCTTTACCTATGCGCTTTTGGCTCGCACTAACCCTGTTTGTCGGGGGCCTAGTTTCAGGCAGCGTGGGCCTGGTGAACCAAATCGAAAACACTCCAATTGATCGCATCGTCACTTCCGCCCAGCTTGAGCAGCAAACAACCTACGTCTACATTCCTGCTTCGTTGCTCAGTTCATATGACGCGCCAGTAAGCCTCGAGGTGAGGGGGGAAGATGTTTTCGTTGGCGTTGGCCGCGATGTCGACATCTTGGGCTGGCTGGGTGAAAGCCCCTTCGTTGAGCTGCGGCTGATTGTGAATAAGCAAAGCGAAACTGCGTCCCTGGTTGAGCTGGTCCGATCAGGGGCGGGGGAGCTCTTTGATCCGCACGGCTCCGATACCTGGCGCGAGGAATACTCGGATGTAGGGGTCGTCCGGCTCGAGCCGGTGCAGGACGGCGAGACCGGCCTGCTTGTGGCAGCCAGTGGGGTCGACCTGGCGCCGAGAAGCATCTCCTTGGCTTGGGACCTGCCACCTGCCAGTGCTCCAATTGCACCCATCACCTTCATCGGGGTGGGGCTCATGAGCTTGGGCACCCTGCTGGGCGCGTTGGCTGCCTACGACAATTGGAGGCGGCAGCGGGCGCGTCGCCGGGGAACCGGGTCAGGTAGACCCAAGCGCAGGCCCCCGAGAAGGGTCATCTCGCAGGCCGGCCCTGACACCAGGAAGGGTAGAAGGGCCGCCCGGCCAACGGCGTTTGTCGCGAGCGCACTGATCGCCACGAGCCTGACCGGCTGCGTGACCGACTACGAGAATCCGCTTCTCTCGCCAAGCCCACTTCCCTCTCCAGAGCAGCTGACTGCGGCCGTTACTTCGGAGCAGGCGACTCGGATCCTCGCTGAGACCGTAGAGGTGGTTTCGGCGGCCGATGAAAATCTTGATAGAGAATCTCTTGAGCTGCGAGTGGCGGGCCCAGCGCTTGAAACAAGACGATATGCCTACAACCTAGCCCGCAGGTTTGAACAGGAGGACCGGAGGCCGCAGCCCATTCTCGACCAGCCAATACATCTGTTCCTGCCGCCAGCTACAGATGCCTGGCCCCGCTCCATGATTGTTGTCACCGGAGATGAGTCCCCGCAACTGCTGGTGCTGAGGCAGAACTCAGCCCGTGATTCATTCAAGCTCTATCAGTATTTCAATCTGCTGCCCGGCAGTAACTTCCCGGAGGTGGCTGCTGAGAGCGTTGGGGCAAGTGTCTTGAAGCAGGACAGTAAGTTCCTGCTGGTCTCGCCAAATGTGCTTGCAGATGCGGTGGGTGACATTTTGAATAATGGAGCCGCCTCTACCTGGATCGAACTGATAGACCCCAACAATCAGTATCTGCAGGACGTGGCAGGGGTCCAGGCGGCTCTGGTGGAGACGCTCAGCAACGCAAATCTTGATTTTGGCCATGAGCTCAGCGACTTCCCGATGACGCTTCTTTCTACGGCAGATGGCGGCGCGCTTGTTGGCCTGTACATGTATGACACCTACACGATTATTCCGCGCGAACCGGGTGATGCCGTTGCCATCTCTGGAGACGAGGCCGTTCTGCTCGGAAGTGCCGGCAGCGCAACCGGTATCGAGACTCGGTACGCAGCCATGTTGCTTTTCCATGTTCCAGCGTCCGGCTCGCAATCTCAAATAACCTTGTTGGGCGCTACACAACAGCTATTGACCGCGGAATCAATTGGAGCACAATGACAGACTTTGGCGGAGCCTTCGACCTATCCTCGCTAAACAAAGAGCCAGGCGGAGACCAGGTTGTCGATTGGCTAGTCACGGCAGATCAGAACGCTCTACGCAACTACGTTGAGCTGAGCGAGCGCGTCCCAGTGCTGCTGTTCATCTCGGACAACTCGGCCGATAGCGACTCGCTCAGGGAAACCTTGAAGCAAGTGCTCGAGGGTAGCGAGGGGCGATTTGCCGCTGCCGAACTCAGCCTGACCAGCTCACCCCAGTTAGCGCAGGCAGTTGGCGTCAGTATGGCTCCGGCCATGTTGGCACTGCTTGGCGGCAAGCCGGCGCCGCTGTTTCAGGGCCCGGTCTCGCAAGAGCAGTTGCTGCAAGTGCTTTCCCAGGTGTTGCAGCTCGCGAGCCAGAGTCAGATTACCGGCCGCGTGTCTAAGTCAACTCAGGCGAATCAGCCTCAACAAGAGCCGCTCAGCCCGGCTCATCAGGAAGCCTTCGCCGCAATCGAGGCCGGCGACCTACCGGGCGCAAAGCAGCGCTACGAGCAGATTCTTACCGAGTATCCAAATGACACCGAGGCGGCGGCAGGTCTCGCACAGGTGGAGCTGATGCTTCGGATCAGCGGCGAGCTCTCAGGCGAATTGGACCAAGTCATGTTGCCCGCAGATAAGTTGATGGCAGAGAGTAAGCCCGGTGAGGCTTTCGATGCGCTGCTGAATTTGTTCCAGGAGCGAATTGAAGATCGGGACGAGATTAGAAAGAGGCTGATTGAGCTGTTTTCTCTGCTGGGCGATGCCGATCAGAGTGTATTGCAGGCCCGCCGCCGACTCGCCTCGCTGATGTTCTAGACGAGTTTTAACACAATCCCACCAAGTGGCGGGATAGAAATTTCGGCAGATTGCTCCAGCGAATGCGCTGCAATTGCCTCAGCATGAATCGGCGAAGCGTTGGTCACGCCGCTGCCGCCGTATCGCTCCGAATCCGAGTTCAGCATCTCCTGCCAGTCGCCCAGGCTAGGCAGTCCGATGCGGAAATTGTGATACGGATGACCGGAGAAGTTCAAAACCACAACCAGGGCGGAGCCAGAGCTATCCAATCTCAGGAAGCTGACAATGTTCTGGTCGGCATTGCCTGAGTCAATCCACCGAAAACCTGAGGGGTCGTGATCTAGCTCCCACAGCTCAGAGTTGTCTCGATAGGCCCGGTTCAAATCCGCAACTAGCTGCTGCATGCCACGGTGTGGCGGATGTTCGGTAAGCCACCAATCAAGCTCCCTCGCCTCGCTCCACTCGGAGGGCTGGGCGAATTCCTGACCCATGAAGAGCAGCTTTTTTCCCGGGTGTAACCACAAGAAGGTGAGATACGCCCGCATGTTCGCAAGTTTTTGCCAGTGGTCTCCTGGCATTTTTGCCAGTAGCGACCCCTTGCCATGCACCACCTCGTCGTGACTGATTGGCAACACGAATTTCTCGTCGTAGGCGTAGAGCATCGAGAAGGTAATTTCGCCGTGATGGTATTTCCGATGCATGGGGTCACGGCTTATGTACTCAAGACTGTCGTGCATCCAGCCCATGTTCCACTTGAAGCCAAAGCCCAACCCGCCGCCGTCGGTTGGGGCGCTGACGCCAGGGAAAGCAGTGGACTCCTCGGCAATCATCATGATTCCCGGATAGCGGCGGTAGACCGTGGCATTGGTCTCCTGCAGCAGGCGTATGGCGTCGAGGTTTTCTCTCCCACCAAATTCATTGGGAAGCCACTGGCCGTCTTCTCTCGAGTAGTCCAGGTAGAGCATCGAAGCCACCGCGTCCACCCGCAGCCCGTCGATGTGGAATTCCTCAAACCAGTAGTTGGCATTTGCCACCAGGAAGTTACGAACCTCGGTACGACCAAAGTTGAACACATGGGTTCCCCAGTCGGGATGATCGCCGCGTCTTGGATCGGCGTCCTCATATAATGCCTCGCCGTCAAACTTTGCCAGTGCCCACTCGTCCTTGGGGAAGTGCGCTGGTACCCAATCTAGAATCACTCCGATGCCGGCTTGGTGGAGGCGGTCTATTAGGTAGCGGAAGTCGTCGCTCGAGCCAAAACGCGACGTCGGGGCGTAGTAGCCGGTGACTTGATAGCCCCAGCTGCCCCCAAATGGGTGCTCCGCAAGCGGCATGAACTCAACGTGCGTGAAACCCTGATAGGTAACGTGCCCGATTAGATCATCTGCGATGTCTCGATAGTTCCTTGCACCTCGCCAAGATCCAAGGTGAAGCTCATAAATAGACATCGGCGAGCGCAGCGGGTCGAGCTTTGAGCGCTGCTCCATCCATGCGCCATCACTCCACTCAAAGGAGCTTGCCTCAACAATTGACGAGGTTGCGGGCGGGGTTTCAAAGCTCCGACCCATCGGGTCAATCTTGGTCAGCCAGTGGCCGAACCGAGTGCGTATTTGAAACTTGTACTTGTCCCCGGCCATCATTCCGGGAACAAACAGTTCCCAGACCCCAGTGGAGCCCATTGAACGCATGGGGTGGGCGGTGCCATCCCAGTGGTTGAAATCTCCCACCACGCGAACCGCGCTGGCATTTGGGGCCCAAACCTTGAATGAGACTCCAGCTACTTCACCGAGACTGTCGCTGATTGATGTTTCATGCGCCCCGAGGGCCCGCCAGAGCTCCTCGTGACGCCCCTCGCTGATTAGATGCAGGTCTAGCTCGCCGATTGTGGGGGAGAAGCTGTAGCCGTCCGCGCTCTCCCAGCTCGCCCCCTCGTAATCCGTCTTAATTCGGTAGCCTGCCGGATGCTTGCCCTTGCCGGTGATTTCCCAGATGCCACGGTGCAGATGGCTTAGCTCAAGCTTCTTCTTTGCCACAGTTGCCGTAACCGACTTAGCACCTGGCCTCAGTGCCCGGATTACCCAGCCCTTCTCTGCGGCGTGAAGACCGAGGATTTCGTGGGGGTTGTGATGGCGACCCTCGACCAGCGCGTCCAGCTCGGCAAAATCTGTCATCGGATCACCCGCAGGATGTGTGCCGGCTCGTCGAATGAATCGAGCCGAACAAAGTTGTGCTCGCCCCAGTCGAAGATCTTTCCGGTAATCAGGTCTTCAACCTGGAAACTCTCGGGCAGGTCTAGTGATGCGCGGTCGAGGTGAACCATCGTGGAGCGAACCGAGTGTGGGTCGGTGTTCACCACCACGATGATGGTGTTGTCTTTCCCAGAGTTGAACTGTGGGTCAAGGCGCTTGGAATAGACCAGAACGCTGTCGTCGTCGCTCCAGTGGGTTTTGAGATTGCGCAACAGACCAAGCGCCGGGTTCTCGGCGCGAATTTGGTTTAGCAGCTTCACTCTCGGAGCCAGGGAAACTCCTCGGTTTATAGCGCCCGCAAAGTCCCGATCTTTGTATTCATACTTCTCATTGTCGATGTTCTCTTCACTGCCCGGGCGCGCCACGGCCTCGTAGAGTTCAAAGCCGGCATACATGCCCCAGCTGGGGCCGGCCGTGGCGGCTATGGTGGCGCGGATCGTGAATGCTGGTTTGCCGCCGAATTGCAAATACTCGGTCAGGATATCCGGTGTGTTCACCCAAAAATTAGGCCGGAAGAAGTTTGCGGACTCCTCCGCCAGCTCGTTCAGGTATTCGACTAGCTCCGCCTTTGAATTGCGCCATGCGAAGTATGAGTAGGACTGTTGAAATCCAATCTTGCCCAGAGTGTGCATCATCGCCGGTTTAGTGAAGGCCTCAGCCAGGAATATGACATCGGGAAATTCGGCGCCAATTCTCTCGATCAATAGCTGCCAGAATTCCACGGTCTTGGTGTGCGGGTTGTCCACGCGGAAAATCTTCACCCCAAGCAGAATCCATTTCTTGGTGACTTGGTAGACCTCTTCAATCAAGCCGGGTAGGTCGTTATCGAAATTAATCGGATAGATATCTTGATACTTCTTCGGTGGGTTTTCGGCATAGGCGATTGTGCCGTCGGCGCGAGTGGTGAACCACTCGGGGTGAGATGCGACCCAAGGGTGATCCGGGCTGGCCTGTAGCGCAAGATCCATTGCAATTTCTATGCCCAGCTTGTTTGCCTTTTTCACAAAGGACTTGAAATCCGCTTCTGTTCCAAGGTCGGGATGGATTGCATCGTGCCCGCCCTCGGGGCTTCCAATTGCCCAAGGGGATCCCGGGTCTCCTGGTTCGGCCTCAAGAGTGTTGTTCCTGCCCTTGCGATGTGATGAGCCAATGGGGTGTATTGGCGGCAGGTAGAGAACCTGAAAGCCCATCCGGGCGACTCGCTCCAAGGACTTCGTGGCACTCTTGAAGTTTCCTGAAACCCAGCTTCCGTCCTTGTTTTGCTTGGCCCCCTCGCTCCTGGGGAAGAATTCATACCAACTGCCGCTTCCAGCCAGCTTTCGCTCACACAAAATCTCAAAGCTCTGGCTCAGGGTTTCGCCCCTGCGAAGTGGATGAGCGGCCATGAGCTCCAACAGGTTGGCCTCGAGCGCCTTCTCAAGCCTGCCGGTGGGAGTATGCGCCTTTTCAGTAAGCAGCTTGGCGACTGTCTTGAGTTTTATAGCCACCGCTTTCGGGGCAGATTTCGCAAACCGCTCGATTAGCTCCTTGCCCTCGAGCATCATTAGCTCCTGGTCCACACCCGCCGCAAGCTTGACCTGGGTCGCATGCAGCCAGCTGGCGAATTCGTCGTCCCACGCCGATATCTGGAACTCGTGCCGACCAATCTGATTGAGCTGCACTCTCACCTGCCAGCTATCGAGGCCTGGGTTGGTTAGCTGCATGGGCTCTCGAGAGATGGTGCCATCAGGCTGAGTCAGAACCAATTCAACCGCTAGTGCGTCGTGGCCCTCGCGAAAGGCTGTCGCGGAAAAGTCGAGCACTTCCCCTTCGATGGCCTTGGTTGGGAACTTGCCGAAGTCCACCACCGGGCTCACGTCGACGATTGGAAATCTGCCCACCTTGGAATTTTCGCTCATCTGCCAAATTTACCGAGCAAACTCTGCTCTGGGGCAAAAGAATTCCAATGTTTACACAACCAAGAACAGCTGCATGCTTGTTTCAACCATGCGGAGATTGGCTCCCGGGTTGAAGATTCTCACTTCTGTTGGCGGCAGCTCCAGTGCCGAATCCCAAAGCAGCTCGAACCCCTTTACACCTTCCGGCTTCGGCAGTTTGACGGACTTGACCGCCTCTGTGCCATTGATGCTCAACAGTAAGCCCTGTTTGCTGCCATCGTTCATCAAGTGATAGCTCAGCCGCTGAACCGTGCGGCGCTCGGTGTAATGCCAGTCCTCGACGGTCATCTCGTCACCGCGAACAGAGAACCAGAGCATTTGGTCATGCTCCGGGGTGGGCTCTTCGATCTTCGTGAAGTCACGCGGCCGCAGCGCTGGATACCGCTTACGAAGCCTATTTAGGTGACTCACTGTGGAAAAGAACTCATCGGCGCGCTGATCCGCGTCCCAGCTTTGCCAGGTAATGACGTTGTCTTGGCAGTAGGCGTTGTTGTTTCCTGCTTGGGTCTTCAAGCGCTCATCGCCCGCCGTGATCATTGGAACACCAGCCGAGAGCAGCAGTGAACCCATCAGATTTCGGGCTGCCTTTCGGCGCTGGTAATTGATTGAGGGGTTTTTCGTTTCGCCCTCATGGCCGTGGTTGAAGCTGAGATTGTTACTGCTGCCATCGCGGTTAGCCTCGCCGTTTGCGCCGTTGTGCTTGTGGTTGTATGAAACCAGATCCCAGAGCGTGAAGCCATCATGAGCGGTCACAAAGTTGATGCTTCCTAGCGGTGAGCCCTCGTTCACGATGTCCTGAGAGCCTGAAATGCGACCGGCCAGCTCCTGCACGCCGTTGTGGTGGTTTCCGCTGCCGCGGTAGCTTGCGACATCTTCTAGCCAGAACTTGCGTATGGAATCGCGGAATCGATCGTTCCACTCGGGAAAGCCCGGAGGGAAGTTGCCGGTTTGCCAGCCGCCGAGGCCTACGTCCCATGGCTCCACAATTAGCTTGGCGCTGGAGATTATCGGATCCTGCTGCATCTTAACGAGGCTTGGGTGCTTGGGGTCGAAGTGATTCTTTTCATCCCTGGCAATCGTGGCGGCCAGATCGAACCTGAAACCATCGATGTGAAATTCTTCAACCCAGTACCGAAGGCTGTCGAGCATCAGCTGCTGAACCAATGGGCGCCCGAAGTCCAAAGAGTTTCCGCAGCCGGTGGTGTCGTGATAGTTGCCGTCATCGTCCTGGCGGTAGTAGCTGGAATTGTCCAGGCCACGATAGGAATAGGTGAGGCCCTTTTGGCCACCCTCCGCGGTGTGGTTGTAGACCACATCCATGATGACCTCAATTCCGGCCCGGTGCAGCTCACGGATTGCGCTCTTGAGCTCTGTCACCATGGCCTCGGGCCCTGCCGCTCGGCTCGCCTCTGAGGCATAGCGCAGGTGCGGGGTGAAGAAATTGATTGTGTTGTAGCCCCAGTAGTTGATCAGGCCAAGGTTTATCAGTCTCGGTTCGGAGATGAAAGACTGAATTGGTAGCAGCTGAACCGCCGTTATGCCCAGTCGCTTCAGGTAATCGATGGTGGCCGGGTGGCCCAGCGCAGCGTATGAACCCCTAATCTCCTCCGGAATGGCGGGATTGATTCGTGTTAGACCGCGGAGGTGAACCTCATAGATGATGCTTTCCGAAAGCGCGGTGCCGGGGCGCTCGACCCCTTGCCAATCAAACTCCCGATCAATGGCTACGCAGTGGTAGTCCCTCGGGTTCTCCCGCACTAATCCTTTGGCATAGGGGTCAAGCAGATTGCGCTCTGGTTGAAAGGCGTGCCTGGGCCCTTCTGGACCAGCTGCGCGCAACACATACTTCACGCCCCGCTGCAAGCGCTCGTCGGTCACGCTCCAAATGCCACGCTCACCACGCTCAAGCGGTATCTCATGCAGCGAGGTCGATGTGTCGGAAGGGTCCAATAGGTGCAGCGCCATCGTGCTGGCGTTTTCTGACCAAACGCCAAAAGAGCCGCCGCCTTCGAACAGTTGCATGCCAAGGGGCGCGCGTGCAGATGTCTTTTCTGTTTCCATTTTGAACCTAAGAACATCAGGCTAGCGATATTTCATTTCAACGAGGTTTCATTAGGCTTTATCACGTGGCGATTTTTCTCGATCATGCATCAACTTCACCGCTTCGCCCCTCGGCCAAAGCGGTGCTGATTGACGCCCTCGCCCAGACTGGAAACCCATCCTCTGTTCACTCCCATGGGCAGCACACGCGAGAACTCCTCGAAATCGCCAGAGATCAGGTGGCTAGTGCGGTCGGCTGCAACAGATCAGAGGTCATATTCACCTCTGGTGGAACCGAATCCGACAATGCAGCAATCAAGGGACTTTGGTGGCAGGTGACGGACGCTGATTCACAGCGCCGGGTAATAATCTCTGCGTCCACCGAGCATCATGCCCTAATGGACCCAATTCATTGGCTCGTCGAGCACGAGGGGGCCGAGCTCATTGAGCTGCCAGTTGCCGGTTCTGGCATGGTCGATTTGGATGAGCTGGAGGCCTTGTTGGAACAGCGCCACAGCGAGGTGGCTTTGATCTCTCTGATGTGGGTGAATAACGAAACCGGAGTGATCACCGACATTGAGCGAGTTGGTGCACTTGCTAGGAAGTATGCGGTCCTGGCTCACAGCGACGCAGTGGCGGCGCTGGGTCACGTGCCGATTGACTTTGCCCGCTCGGGTCTGACCGCCATGTCTATTTCTGGCCACAAGGTAGGCGCGCCAATCGGAGTGGGTGCGCTCATAGTTGCTAGGGACGCCAAGCCAGTGAGTCTGCTACATGGTGGTGGCCAGGAGCGAAGCCTTCGCTCCGGGACCATGAACTACCCGCTTGCCGCGAGCTTTGGTGCTGCCGCAGTCGAGGCGGTAGCCGAGATGGCCGAGCGTCAGGCGCGTCTTGATGTTTTGCGCGACCGGATCGAGAAAGAGATCACTTCCAGATTCCCGAAGGTGCAGATAACTTCCGATGGGGCTAATAGAGCCAGTCACAACGTGCACCTGATTTTTCCCGGGGCAAATAGCGACAACCTTCTGTTCCTGCTGGACACCAAAGGAATCAGCGTCTCAGCCGGCAGTGCGTGCCAGGCCGGGGTGCTTGGCCCCTCACATGTCCTGATTGGCATGGGCTACGACGAGCAATCTGCGTCATCGTGCCTGAGAATCACCATGGGCTATACGACCACGGATTCCGATGTTGATGCATTCATTGCGGCCATCGAGGAGATCTACCCCCAGGCTGTCGCCGCCAGCCCCGTTTAGCAGCCAAGCAATTTAGACTTATCGTGTGAAGATTTTGGCGGCCATGAGCGGGGGAGTGGACTCCGCTGTTGCCGCCGCGCGTGCCGTTGAGGCGGGTCACGAGGTTGTCGGCGTCCATCTCGCGCTATCGAGAATGCCTGGCACGTTGCGCACGGGATCTAGGGGCTGTTGCACTATCGAAGATTCCATGGATGCCCAGCGAGCGGCGAAGAAGCTTGGCATCCCGTTCTACGTCTGGGATTTTTCTGAGCGCTTCAAAGAAGATGTAGTGGATGACTTCGTCGCGGAGTATCAGGCCGGCCGCACCCCGAATCCCTGCATGCGCTGCAATGAGCGAATCAAGTTTGCCGCCCTCTTGGAGAGGGCGCTAGCGTTGGGTTTTGACGCTGTGGCAACGGGTCACTACGCGACCATCGAAGAACGCGATGGCGCCCTGGAGCTGCACCGGTCGCTTGAGATGGCAAAAGACCAAAGTTATGTCTTGGGCGTCCTCACTCAAGAGCAGCTTGCCCACGCCTACTTCCCGCTGGGGGCTACAGCGTCCAAGGAGCTGATTCGCCAGGAGGCGGCACAGCGCGAGCTATCGGTTGCGAACAAGCCTGATTCCTACGACATTTGCTTTATTCCTGAGGGCGACACCCGAGAATGGCTCAAGGAGTTCGTTCCGTCTGAGCCCGGGACGATTGTCGATCTCGAGGGTAATGAGGTTGGCCAGCATGACGGCCATGTCGGCTTCACAATTGGACAGCGCAAAGGGCTGCGTTTGGGGCGCCCTGCCAAAGACGGTAAGCCCAGGTATGTGCTTGAAATTAGACCCAAGACCCAAGAGGTGGTGGTCGGTCCGGAGTCAGCTCTAGAGGTTTCGGCGCTCGCCGGCTCAAGGTTCTCTTGGTGCGGTAAGGCTCCTGAGAATCAGGGAGCGTTTTTTGACTGTGAGGTCCAGGTTCGCGCACATGGCGACACTGTGAGGGCCAGCGCTGCTGTCGTGGACGGTGAGCTAGTTATCCGGCTAGCGGAGCCGCTCTATGGCGTTGCTCCGGGTCAGACTGCGGTGATCTACCTCGGCACTAGGGTTCTGGGTCAGACGACTATCGACCGCACGGAAATGGCTCAGGCGGTCAATGTCTGACGCCGAGCGCATCGAGTCGCTCAGAACGAAGATTGCGCGATACCGTCAGGCCTATTACTCCGAGGACCAAACCCTTGTCTCCGACAGCGAGTACGACGCGCTTGAGCGCGAGCTGGAAGAGCTGGAAAAGGCCCACCCGGAGCTGGTAGTCGACCCGCTAACAAGCAAGGTTGGCGGCAGCGCGAGCGAATTGTTTGCACCCCATGCCCACCTAGACCGCATGCTGAGCCTGGACAACGTTTTTGATGCCGATGGGCTCCAAGCTTGGTGCGAGCGCGTGGGCGGCGGGCCATTCCTATGCGAACCCAAGATTGATGGCTTGGCGGTGTCGCTTACCTATCGAAGCGGCCAGCTGGTCTCGGCCGCCACGAGGGGCGACGGCGAGGTAGGCGAGGACGTGACCGCAAACGTGAGAACAATCCAAGGGATTCCGCATCAGCTTGCGGGAGACTCACACCCCGAGGTAATTGAGATCCGGGGCGAGGTGTTCTTTGGCCTGGAGGACTTCGCCGCTCTCAACGCAGCCATCGTCGCAGATGGCGGTAAGCCTTTTGCCAATCCCCGCAACAGCGCCTCGGGCTCGCTGAGGCAGAAGGACCCGGCTGTAACTGCGTCAAGGCCATTGCAGATGCTGGTGCACGGGTTCGGGGCCTGGGATGCAGAGTTGAGATCGCAGAGTGAGGTTTATCAGTTATTGAGCTCTTGGGGGCTTCCTACGACGACCCGCCACTCGGTGGTGCAAGATGCGTCGGGTGCGATGGACTTCGTTTCGCAGCTTGAGCGCTCTCGTCACAATTTGGAGCATGAAATCGACGGGGTGGTAATCAAGGTCGATGACCTTGCTCGTCAAGCCGCGCTTGGCCGAACATCGCGCGCCCCGCGCTGGGCAACCGCCTACAAATATCCGCCCGAGCAGGTCAACACCAAGCTACTCGACATACGCGTGTCCATTGGCCGCACCGGCAGGGCCACGCCATTTGCAGTGCTGGAGCCGGTGCGGGTGGCTGGTAGCGAGGTTGAGTTCGCCACTCTGCACAACTCTGATCAGGTAAAGGCCAAGGGTGTGCTTATTGGCGACACGGTCGTTTTGCGCAAGGCGGGGGATGTCATTCCTGAGATTCTCGGTCCGGTTGTAGGCCTGCGTGATGGCACCGAGCGGGAGTTTGTGATGCCGACACACTGCCCGGAGTGCAGCAGCGAGCTTGCTCCAGCAAGCGAGGGTGATGTGGATTTGCGTTGCACCAATTCCCAGTCTTGCCCCGCCCAGCTTCGCGAACGTATCGCCTATATCGGCTCTCGCTCGGCGATGGATATTGAGGCACTTGGATATGTTTCCGCTACTGCCCTCACCTCGCCCGTTGAGCCCGATGTGCCACCAGTGCAATCAGAGGCCGATCTTTTTGAGCTAACGCTGGAGAAGTTGCTGCCGATCCGTGCGTACGTTTTGGACCCAGACACTGGATTGCCAAAGCATGATGCGTCTGGCAATCCCAAGATTGTCGATTACTTCCGGAAAAAGGATGGCAGTCCGGCGGAGAGCGCGTTGAAGCTGCTTGCCAACTTGGAAGAGGCGAAGTCGCGAGATCTTTGGCGAGTCTTGGTCTCGCTCTCAATCCGTCATGTTGGCCCAGTGGCTGCGCGAGCCTTGGCTAGCCATTTCGGCTCACTTCGGGCCATTTTTGAGGCGGCTGAGGACGAGTTGGCCCAGGTAGATGGAGTGGGCCCCACGCTTGCCAGTTCGATAGCCCAGTGGTGGGGCGAGAGCTGGCACCGTGAAATCGTGGAGCGCTGGGAGGCTGCTGGCGTGCAGGTAGCGATTGACGGTCATCTGGGAGCTCAGCAAAGGCAGCCTGGTCCATTTACCGGCCAGTCCATTGTTGTCACCGGAACGCTTGAAAACATGACCCGCGACGAAGCAGAAGAGCGAATCATTTCTCTAGGAGGAAAAGCAGCGTCCAGCGTCTCAAAGAAGACGAGTTTTGTCGTGGCTGGCCCCGGCGCTGGATCAAAGCTCGCTAAGGCAGAACAGCTTGGCGTTGAGGTAATCACTGAGGTTGAGTTCATGGCTCGACTGGACGCGGCGGCAAACTAGACTTAGATATCTGCCGAAGAGAGAAATTGAGCTGAAGCATGTCTGAAATCACTCCAGATCTAGTTCGACACCTGGCGTCGCTGTCACGAATCCTGGTCACCGACGAGGAAGTCGAGAAGCTAGCCGGGGAGCTAAATGTCATCGTCGATGCCGTGGCCGAGGTCAATAAAGCGGTTTCCGGCGACGTGGTTCCAACCAGCCACCCGATTCCGATGAGCAACGTGTTCCGTGAGGACGTTGTCACTCAGTCGTTGACCCAGGAGCAGGCCCTGAGCGGCGCACCGGACAGTGCAGACGGGAAGTTCCGGGTGGCAGCAATTTTGGACGAGGACTAAGTATGAGCGACCTAGTATTCAAGCCCGCAAGTGAATTGGCGGAGCTTATTTCATCCAAGCAGGCTTCATCGGAAGAGGTGACAGCGGCTTTTTTTGATCGCGCCGAGAAGCTCAACGAAAAAACCTTCAGCTACTTGCACCTAGACCGTGAGCTCGCACTGGCAGCGGCGAAGCGGGCAGATGCTCAATTGGCAGCCGGTGAGGCATCCTCACCGCTGCACGGCGTTCCGATTGCCGTCAAAGACGTGTTGACCACTAAGGATGCGCCCTCGACGTCCGGCTCGAAGATTCTTGAGGGCTGGATTCCTCCCTACGACTCCACCGTTGTGCGCAAAATTCGCGAGGCTTCCATGCCGATCTTGGGCAAGACAAACATGGATGAGTTCGCTATGGGCTCATCTACAGAATTTTCCGCTTACGGACCGTCTAAGAATCCTTGGGACCTGAGTCGAATTCCAGGTGGCTCAGGCGGAGGGTCATCCTCGGCCGTAGCTGGGTTCCTAGCTCCCCTGGCAACCGGAAGCGACACCGGAGGCTCGATACGCTATCCGGCCGCGGTTACCGGCTCTGTCGGCGCAAAGCCAACCTATGGCGCAGTCTCCCGCTACGGTGCCATTGCGTTGGCATCCTCTCTGGATCAGATCGGACCGGTCAGCAATACCGTTCTCGATTCTGCGCTGCTCCAGGACGTGATTTCGGGGCACGATCCCATGGACGCCACCTCCATTCAGGCCGATTTGGGCTCGATGGCTGAAGCTGTTCGAACCGCAGATTTCAAGGGATTGAAGGTCGGTGTTGTAAAACAGCTGAGCTCAGATGGCTTCCAGGCGGGCGTCAAGGAGCTCTTCGAGGATACGCTGGCACGCCTTGAAGCTCAGGGCGTGGAAGTGGTTGAGGTTGATTGCCCAAGTTTTGAATATGCAATAGCGGCCTACTACCTGATTTTGCCGGCCGAGGCCTCATCGAACCTTGCTCGTTATGACTCGGTGCGATTTGGAATGCGCGTTGCTCCTGAGGGAAACCCAACTATTGAGCGAGTAATGGCCGCAACCCGCGAGGCTGGCTTTGGCCCAGAGGTGAAGCGAAGGATAATCCTCGGCACCTACGCACTTTCGTCCGGATACTACGATGCCTACTACGGCTCAGCGCAGAAGGTGCGCACCCTGATTCAACAAGACCTTGCTGCCGCGTTCGACAAGGTCGACGTGCTGCTCACTCCTACTGCACCAACAACTGCCTTCAAGCTCGGCGAGAAGCTGGATGATCCACTGGCGATGTATCTGAACGACATTGCGACCATTCCGGCGAACCTCGCAGGCATTCCTGGAATGAGCGTTCCTAACGGACTCGCCAAAGAGGACGGGCTGCCGTCGGGCGTGCAGATTCTGGCGCCGGCGATGCAAGATGCCCAGATGTATCGCGTTGGAGCGTTAATAGAGCAGCTGTATACAAGCGAATGGGGTGCCCCGCTAATTGCGCAGGCTCCAAACCTGGAGGTGCTAAATGGCTAAAGACATTTTGATGCCTTATGAGCAGGCAATTGAGCAGTTTGAAGTCGTTATCGGCCTCGAGGTACACGTTGAGCTAAACACCAAGAGCAAGATGTTCTGCGGTTGCGCGAATGTGTTCGGCAGTGAGCCCAACACAAACGTCTGCCCCACCTGCCTTGGTCTTCCTGGTTCGCTACCTGGAGTCAACAAGCAGGCCGTGGAGAACTCGATCGCGATTGGGTTGGCTCTTGGTTGCGAGATCGCACCAACCGGGCGCTTTGCAAGAAAGAACTACTTCTATCCAGATCTGGCCAAGAACTTCCAGACCTCACAGTACGACGAGCCAATTGCCTTCGAGGGCAGTGTCGAAATCGAGCTGGAGGATGGAGAGCAATTCCAGATCCTGATTGAGCGCGCCCACATGGAGGAGGACGCCGGCAAGCTAACCCACGTGGGAGGCTCCACGGGTCGCATTCAGGGCGCCGAATACTCCCTCGTCGATTACAACCGAGCCGGAGTGCCTCTGGTTGAGATTGTGACCAAACCGGTCTTTGGCGCCGGTGCTCGTGCGCCTGAACTTGCGGCAGCCTACGTTAGGACGATTCGCGACATGGTGAAGGCTATGAACGTCTCTGACGCGCGTATGGAGCGAGGCAATGTGCGCTGCGACGCGAACGTTTCACTTCGACCCAAGGGCCAAGAAAAGCTTGGCACCAGAACCGAGACCAAGAACGTGAACTCGATTCGTAGCGTGGAGAATGCGGTTCGTTACGAGATTCAGCGCCAGGCGCACATCCTTGCTGGCGGCGGTGAAATCATTCAGGAGACTAGGCACTGGCACGAGGACCGCGGCCACACATCCGCGGGGCGGCCAAAATCTGACGCCGATGACTACCGCTACTTCCCAGAGCCAGACCTAGTACCGGTTCAGCCATCGCAGGAGTGGATTGAGGCGGTGCGCGCCGGCCTGCCGGAAAACCCTGCCCACAGGCGCAAGCGTCTGCAGGCAGCTTGGAACTTCAGCGACTTGGAGTTCCGCGACGTATTGAATGCGGATCTGCTGGACCAGGTCGAGGCTACTGTTGCGGCGGGTGCACAGCCCCAATCGGCTCGCAAGTGGTGGACTGGAGAGCTTGCCAGGCTGGCAAATTCCCAGTCGGTAACTCCCGCCGAACTTGCCATTACACCCCTTCAGGTGGCTGAGATTCAGCAGCTTATCGATGCGGGGGAGTTGACCGACCGTCTTGCCCGTGAGGTTGTTGCAGGGGTTCTTGCCGGCGAGGGTGACCCAGCTGAGGTCGTTGAAAAGCGTGGACTAAAGGTCGTTACCGACGAGGGCGCGCTGGTTGCCGCGATTGACGCTGCACTCGCCTCTCAGCCAGATGTTCTAGAGAAAATTCGCGAGGGCAAGGTCCAGGCAGCTGGAGCGGTTATCGGAGCGGTCATGAAGGCCATGGGCGGCCAGGCCGATGCGGCTAGAGTCCGTGAGCTGATTTTGGAGCGCGCAAAGTAACTTGGGGTGAGTAACGGGACTTGAACCCGCGACCCCCTGGACCACAACCAGGTGCTCTACCGACTGAGCTATACCCACCATGTCTGGGCTAACCCAGAGCGCCTTAGATTCTATCAGGCCCCAGAGCCTTAGCTACAGACTTTGCCGCATCCGAATCTGGTCCGGGCTCAGGCACCAAAACGGTTTCTCTGTAGTAGCGAAGCTCCAGTATTGACTCTCGAATGTCGGCAAGGGCACGATGGTTGCCAGTCTTCTTTGGAAGTTGGAAGTACACCCTTGGGTACCAGCGCCGGGTCAGCTCCTTGATAGAGCTGACGTCGATGTTTCGGTAGTGCAGGTGAGCATCAAGACGCGGCATTTGCCTATTTAGGAACATTCGATCGGTTCCAATTGAGTTGCCGGCTAGCGGCGCGCTCTTCTCCTCCGGAATCCACTGACGAATGTATTCCAATACGGCATTCTCGGCCTGCTGCATAGTCACTCCGCCTGGTATTTCATCAAGAAGGCCGGAGTCCACGTGCATTTGGGTTACAAATTCACTCATGTTGACGAGCGACTCGTCCGAAGGCTTAATGACAACCTGGAGGCCTTCGTGCTGTATTTCAAGTTCACCATCGGTGACGACGACGGCGATCTCGCATATTTCGTCAACTGAAACATCCAGGCCGGTCATTTCGCAATCTACCCAAACGATGTAATCGGCCATCAATCAGTCCTTCGAAAAGCGCGAGTTCTTGGCTGCCTTTTTCTGAGCCTTTTCCAGCTTCTTCTGTTCCTTGCGTTCCTTGCGGCTAAGAGGCTCAGTTGGCTGCTGAACGATTGGTATTTCGCTGGTCAGGAACTCTGGCAGCTCAGCGTCGCCGGTTGCCTTCGCCCTCGGTGCCTCGGTCACTTCTTCGCCCCATTGCATGTTTGAATCATCATCTAGGGGCATGGCCGGTTCCACAGACAGCGAATCGGCCAGGTCGTCATCAGACCAGCGCATCTCTGGAGCCTCTGCAGGTTCAGCGGGCTTGAAGCTGGTGGAAATCGCATCAGCCAGATCATCCTCGCTGAAGGTCTTTGGGGTCTCAGCGAAGTCATCGGCCTGCCTCGAACCGGCAGATGCTGGTTCAGGATCTGCAGCCTGGGGCTCTTCGACAGGGGTCTGGATCGGCTGGTCAGGACCGACCTGCGCCTCTTCTCCACCATTGGAAGTTACGTCCTGAGCCGTCAGTACGGCGGCAGCCGGTGACTGTTTTTCAGCCCGCTTCGCGGCTTTGGCGGTTTGCTTATAAGCCTTTCGCTCCGTTCGCAGTGCCTTGCGCTCCTTGCGGCCCTCGACGAGCCAATAAAGTGTTGGCACCAAAATCAGAGTTAGCAGCGTCGAGCTAAGCAGTCCACCGATAACTACGATGGCTAGTGGCTGCGATATGAAGCCGGAATCTCCAGTGACCCCCAGAGACATCGGAGTCAGCGCGAAGATCGTCGCTAGGGCTGTCATCAGAATTGGCCTTAGGCGCTGCCTGGAACCGCGCATGAGCGATTCCTGGACGCTCAGACCACTCTTTCGGTACTGGTTCACCAGGTCGATCAGAACGATGGCGTTTGTTACCACGATTCCAATCAGCATTAGCATTCCGATAAGAGCTGGAACTCCTAGCGCAGTGTCGGTCAGCAGAAGCAGGCCGAGGGCGCCGGTTGCGGCGAATGGGATAGAGATAAGCAGCAGGAGCGGCTGAATCAGGCTGGAGAATGTTGCGACCATGACAATGTAGACGATTGCCACAGCGGCCAACAGTGCGAGCCCGAGCTGTTCGAAGCTTTCTGCCTGGTCGGCGGCGGCTCCACCAACCGAGGCCTCTACGCCCGCAGCTAGCTCAATCGAATCAAGCCTTTCGGTGACCGCAGTGCTGATTGCGCCGAGATCGTCGCCGCTAGGAGTTAGGTTCACCTGGGCGGTTCTGTTTCCTTGCTCCGATGTGATGGAGGTCGGCTTTAGCACCTCAGTCACGTCTGCAATTGAGTCGAGCCGAACCAGTCCGGAGAAAGTCGGTATTTGGAGTGCCTTCACATCCTCGATTGATTCTGGGGCAGTTGCGCCGGCTACATAGACAGAAACGTCTTGGTCTTCAATGTTCAGCGTGCCAAGAGGCGTCGGGCGAAGCTGGGCCGCGACGATTCCAGTCACAGCGGTCTCGCTTAGCAGGTAGCTGGCTGCAGCTTCTCGATCTACGTTGATTTCCAGCACCCGCTCATCTGCCTCAAGGGTTGACGAGATCGCAGTTATGTTTTCGAGCCCTTCCATGCCGGAGCTAATCGCGTCTACGGCCTGCTGGAGCTGCTCGTTATCGGGTGCCAAAACCTGGATGTCAATTGTTTCCGAGGATCCAAAGCCACCACCCTGTGTGGTGGTGATTTCGCTGTCAGCCGGCGCTTCGAGGTTCAGCACCTGGGCTTGAAGATCTTCAATGCTGGCGTCCTCAGCTGCAATCACAGTGAAGGAGATGCCTGAGGCTGCAGCACCGAAGGCAACTCGGCCATCAGCAGCAGAACCGATGGTGGTCTGCACTGTCTCAATGCCCTCAATCTCAAGCATGGCCTGCTCCAAGGCAGCTGCGGCCTCGTCCTGCTCCTCCAGGGTGGTGCTGGCGGGCATGTTCAGTCTGGCGCTGAACTGGTCCGAACCACCTCCGTCAATGAAGTTTGTCTTGAGCAGTGGCACAAGTGACAGGGTGTAGCCAAGAATCAAGAACGCTGCCGTAAGAGTCAGCCAGGGGTGTCCGGTAGTGCCGCGCAGAATTGGGATGTAGGCGCGCTGCAGCAGGCCTTTCTTCTCTCGCTCTTCCTCTTCTTCGCGCTGGCGCTCTTCGAAACCTTGCGGGTTCGCTGCCTTCGCGGCCTGCAAGCGCTTTGGCATCCGCAGGAACCAGTATGCAAAAACCGGGACGATGGTCAGGCTTACCAGCAGCGAGGCAAGCAGCGCAATTCCAACAGTGAAGGCGAATGGGCGGAATAGCTCTCCGACCAAACCGTCAACGAGTGCAATCGGTAGGAACACGGCAACAGTCGTGATGGTAGACGCCGTAATCGCTCCTGCCACCTCTTTGACAGCCGTCAGAATGGCACGCTTACGCTTCTCGCCATAGCTGAGGTGGCGGTTGATGTTTTCAATAACCACGATGGAGTCGTCAACGACTCGTCCAATCGAGATAGTGAGAGCACCCAGCGTCAACAGGTTGAGCGAGTAGTCGGCAACCGATAGCCCAATGAAGGTAATTAGGACCGATGTTGGAATCGAGATTGCGGTGATGATTGTGGATTTGACGCTGAGCAGGAACACCAAGATGACCAGAACGGCCATGGTGAGACCCAGCAGACCCTCGACAGTTAGATCCTCAATTGATTTTTCAATAAATGGCGCCTGATCAAAGGTTGTGCTGATTGTGACGTTTCCACCGAGCGCTTGCTCGAGTTCGGGAATCAGATCTTGAACGCCGTGAGAAACCGCAACGGAGTTGCCATCCGGAGTCTTCACGATTGAGACCGCTAGTGACTCGAGTCCATTGGTCCTGGCAATCGATGACACCGGGGCGTCTTCCAGGCTCACCTCGGCAACATCGCCGAGGGTAACCACCGGGGAGCCAGGAGTCGGCGTACTTGGAATCAGAGGTAGCTCGCGCAGGATTTCCACCGAATCGACGGGGGATCCAACCTGGACTGCGAGTGAGCCCTGGGAATCGACCAGCGAGCCGATTGGGAGGATGAGCCCGTTTGAACTCAAGGCGGTGGCTATATCACGCTGAGTGAGCCCAGCCTGGGCCAGTGCAACCTGGTCCAACTCTAGGCTTATGCGCTTTTCCTTAGCTCCGCTGACGGCAATGTCGCGGATCCCATCTACCTGGCGGAAGAGTGTGGGGGCCACTTCCTCTAGAGTCTTGCCGATTCGCTCGTTGTCACCATCGTTGTCGCTGATGGCCAAAACGATGATTGGAACCGAGTCGAAGCTTCCGGAGATTACTTGCGGTTCGGCATCCTCAGGCACAACTCCAGAGATCCCGCTGATTGCATCGTTTAGGCGCTGGGTGGCCTCCTCCGTCGTGGTGCCGAAGGTGAAGCTCACGCGCAGAACTGATAGTCCAGTGGTGGAGGTTACTGTGGTTGATTCGACCCCCTGAAGGCCGGACACGGCCTGCTCAATTGCGCCGGAGACCTGGGAGTCAACAACCTCAGGGGAGGCGCCCGGGTAGCTGGTTACCACGGCGGCGGCCGGAATCTCAATGGATGGAATGAGCTCCTGTTTGAGCGCGCCTACCGAAATGTAGCCAAACGCCGCGACAATCACGGTGATGAGAGCCGCTACCGCGCGGTTCTTTAGTGAGAGCTTGGAAAGAATGTACAAAATTAACCTCTTATTTGGTTCCAGCCTGGTTCAACAAGCCAAACAAGAAGAATACTCCCAGCAAGCTGTTAGTTGCCTGCAAATGCAGCTATAGCTTTAGCCCCTCAATATGCATGGCTGGGTTGCCGAACCGGTGTGCGGTAATGCTCACTGCCTGCTCCTTGAAAAATGGCAGCAGGTCGATAATTCCTGATTCCGTTGGTTCGCCGTCGTAGATAGCAATGTCTACATCGCCCAGAAGGCTTGACGCATCCGGCACGCCGGCGATGCGTACCCTGCCCTTCGCGACTAGCTGCTCTGCCTGCCAGACATCATCTCTCTGCAGTTTGACTTCAATGCCAGTACTAGTCAGTAGTTCAGCGACGCCAGTTGGCAGACTCGCTGCGCTGAGGCGCACCTTCCCAAGGGCTAGAGCCGTGCAGCACAGTCTCCAAATGTCGTAGTTCGAAGCATTCGATCCGATGCGAATTGAGCAATCGGAGCGGAAATAGCGGAAAGCGTTGATTTCCGCATCAAGTGCTGAGACGTCGGTTCGAACACCAAAGTAGTCCCTCAGAGCGGCATGATCGCTCTGCGCCCCACGCAGCAGCGATTCCAATTCCGCATCCTTAAGATGCGAAATGGCAGCCATCGACAGCAGCTGGTTTATGGCCGTGCCTTCAATCGGCTCCACCGCTGTGTTGTCTTCTCGGCGCCAGTCGGTGAGCGTGAATAGGTAGTTTGGTCCGCCGGCTTTTGCGGTCGGCCCGACCGCTGATTTCTTCCAGCCGCCGAAGGGCTGCCGACGCACAATGGCGCCGGTGATGCCGCGATTGACATAGACGTTACCCGCCTGAACCCGCTCTAGCCAGTCGGAAATCTCCTGCTTGGAAAGCGAGTGAATCCCAGCAGTTAGGCCGTATTCGACCGAATTCTGCAGTGCGATGGCATCCTCTAGGTTTCTCGCGGTCATGATCGACATGACTGGCCCGAAGTACTCGATCATGTGCGATGGGGAGCCTGGCAGCACACCCTCTCGCACACCTGGAGACCAAAGCTTTTCGGTTTCATCCAGCTGCTTTGGCTCAATCAGCCACTTCTCGCCACGCTCGAGATCAGTGAGCCCCGATAGCAGCTTCCCCTCAGGTGGGGTAATGACCGGGCCCATTTGAGCCTGCGGATTCGTGGGGTGATCGACCTTCATGGAGCTGATGGCATCAATTAGCTGCCTGCGAAATCGCTTCGATTTCGCAACACCTCCAACCAAAATCACTATTGAAGCCGCTGAGCATTTTTGGCCGGCATGAGCGAATGCCGAGTAGGCAATGTCCTTCGCGGCCAGATCAAGATCCGCATGCGGAGTGACAATCACTGCGTTCTTTCCGCTGGTCTCTGCCGTTAGGCGCATGTTGGGGTTGAAAGACTTGAACAGCTGCGCTGTTTCATAGCCACCAGTCAGAATGACTTGGCTCACCTTTGGGTGGGCGAGCAGCTGCTGGCCCAAATCGGACTCGGAAAGCTGTATTGGATTGAATATTCCTTCTGGAAGAACTTCCTGCATAAGCTGGGCGAGAACGGCACCGCAACGCGCCGCCTGAGGGGCTGGTTTGAAGATCACCGTCGAGCCAGCGGCCAGCGCGGCTAGCGCACCACCCGCTGGAATTGCAATTGGAAAATTCCACGGAGGAGTAACCACGGTAATTGGCCTGGGCACAGGTTTTGCACCAGGCAGCGCATCCAGTCGCAGCGCCTGGTTGGCGTAGTAGTGCGCAAAATCAATCGCCTCTGAAACCTCTGTATCGATTTGGTCGACTGTCTTGCCCGCCTCCGCCATGGCAACCTCAATCAGGTATTCGCGGTTACGCTCCAGCACGACTCCCACCTGGTGAAGTAGGTCTGCGCGAGTCTGGGCCGGCAATGCGCCCCAGGAAGCTGATGCATCTCCTGCGCGGGAAATCACGGACTCGAGCTCTTCGACGCTCGAGAGTCGTTGGCGCTCCACCAAGTCAACACCTATTTCGGATGTTGCAAGGCGGCGGAAGATGTTATTGACCCAGTCCCTGTTTGCTGCAATTGAGGGGTCGGTATCGGCTGCGTTGTCAAACTCGGCAAAGTTTGCAACTTCGAGCCCGCTGGTTCGATCTTGCAATCGGTTGGGAATCGGAAGCTCGTCGCCAACTGCTGCCAACGATTCTTGGAATCGTGCCAGCTCTAGGTTGAAGGCGTCGGGGTTTGCAAGGTCAAACGCGTTCGAAAGGAAGTTATCCGAGCTCGCGCCCTCCTCAAGCCTTCTGATCAAATAGGCGATAGCGACATCGAATTCCCCAGGGTAAACAACCGGGGTGTAGAGAACCAGATTGCCCACCGTTGCCTTCACTGCCGCGGCTTGATCCGGGGCCATGCCAAGCAACATCTCGACATCCATGCCCTGCTCACAGCCTCGCTGCTGGGCGATGTGCCAGGCGAAGGCAAGATCGAACAGGTTGTGACCAGCGACACCAACGTGCACGTTCTGGAGTCGCTCCGGCACAAGCGCGTAGTTGAGCACTCGCTTGTAGTTGGCATCTGCCTCGGCCTTTGAGCCAACCGTCGCAAGGGGCCAGCCGTGCATTTCAGCGTCCACACGCTCCATCGGGAGATTGGCGCCCTTCACGACTCGCACCTTGATTGGAGCACCACCATCAAGCACTCGCATTTGCGCCCACTGTTGCAGATCAATCATCACTCGCAGCGCATCGGGTAGATACGCCTGCAAAACAATCCCCGCACGGAGATTCCTAAACTGTGGCTTGGAAAGTATCGACTTGAATACTGCAACCGTCAGGTCAAGATCCTTGTATTCCTCCATGTCGAGGTTGATAAATTTTGGGGTTGAGCCGCCCGCGGCTATCTCATAGAGCGGCACCAGCCGCTCCACAATCTCGTTGACATTCAGATCGAATGCCCAGGGGGAGTGCGGCGGGGCTATCGCCGATGCCTTTATCGACACATACTCGGTTTCTTCTCGGCTGAGGATCTCCTTCACTGCATCAAGCCGCTTAGTTGCCTCTGCCTCGCCCAAGACCGCCTCACCGAGCAGGTTTATGTTCAGCGTTGCGCCCGTGCTACCAAGCCTCTTTGTGGCCCTTAGCAGCTTTGGCCGCCTAGCGTCCAAGATCAAATGGCCCACAAAACTGCGCAGCACCTTCCTGGCGATGGGGACGACCGCGGAGGGAAGCAGCGGAGCCAGGTTTGCGCCGAGGCGGAGCAGGGCCCTGAGTGTGACTGGTAAAAACTTTGGGGCAAGGTGTCGAATGCCGTAGAGGTTAGTTGCAGCGACCCGCTTGTCTTCAGGGCGAATTACGCCATCAATAAAACCGACCGCGAACGCCAGGCCATTTTCATCGGCCAGTAGCCCAGCGAGCCGGCTGGAGGACTTGTCTGGCTTTTGCTGGACTGCTAAATCAACCCAGCTTCGCACCAGCTTCTCTACTTCAGGCAGCAGCTCGTGCTCCGGTTCAATTGCGGGAATCTGGGTTGTTTTCATTGCCACCTCTAAGCCCCAACTTTATTGCTCGTTGGGCGCGTTTCGCCAATTTATTTCTATGCTCAGCATCGGCCTCAAGCTTGGCGCTCGCAGGATTATGGATGTGTAGACTTTTGGCTGTCCCGCTTATCTGCCCTCGTAGCTCAGTGGATAGAGCAAGAGCCTTCTAATCTCTTGGTCGTAGGTTCGATTCCTACCGAGGGCGCCGAGTTAGATCATTCAGGGGCCGATATGTAACTGCCGGCGATGTGGAAGCTGTCCTCCACTGCGAGCGAGGTCGGGTTTGAGCTCGTGAACGGTTCGTCCATGGAATTGTTAAACCAGAGCGTCATCGTGTCAGAACCGGCATTTACGAAACCCACGATTGGGTAGTTTCTCTCCTTGGAAAAGTCCTGCAGGTGCCCGGAGCGCAGTGTCGCATCGTATTTAGCAGGGTAGGGGAGGGTCACAAAATACTGCCCCGCCCCAAAGCTGGTGATGTTGTCGAAGTCAACCCGAATGTTCAGGTACACCAAGTCGCCATTGCGTATGGAGCTGCCAAAGAACAACGGAGATCCATCGAATGTTGGTTGAGATTCCCCTAGTGTGCCGCCCTGCAGGACATATGAAACTTCGCTAGCGGCGGGCCCCACTTCACCCTGAATTCCTTGGGGCCCGGTCGGACCTTGCGCGCCCTGCGGCCCAACCTCACCTTGCTCACCCCGTGGTCCAGTCTCGCCTTGAGCCCCGGTTGCTCCAGTGGCCCCCGTTGGACCTGCAGGGCCTTGTGGGCCAGCTGGACCCTCCGGTCCACAGGGTCCAACTTCACCTTGTTCACCTTGGGGTCCAACCTCGCCTTGCTCGCCCTGTTCCCCCTGTGGTCCAGTCGCGCCGGGTTCACCATCTTGTCCATCCTGGCCGTCTGCCCCATCAGCTCCATCTGCACCGGCTTCTCCCGGCTCTGCGGCGAGGGTTGTAGTAGGACAGATGATTTCAGTTACTTCGATTGCCTGGTCTGCCTGGATCGCGGCATACCCTCCGATTCCCGTGGAAACGAGTAGCGCTAATAGAGCGATGAAGTTACTCCTTAAGAATGCCACAGAAGCCCCCTGTCTCTGTGCTAGGAGTCTATTCCTGGGCTTACCAAATTGCATCTACCAACATCCACAGGCCTAGCAGCATTAGTGCAACGCCACCTGCGCCTCTGAAGATTGCCAGGCGCTCGGTTGAACCGGCCAGCCAAGATCGAGCCTGGCCTGCTGCAATCGCGTAAACCGAATCGCTCCCGACCCCCACTATTAGGAAGACAGCTCCTAGGAACAGCATTTGCATAATTAAGCTGCCATCGGCTTCTGCCACAAAATTAGGAAGCGCGGCAAGAAAGAACACAAAAGTCTTCGCGTTGGTAATTCCAACAATGATTGACTGGGCTGCGACTGCCTTTGTAGAGTCGCCACCCCGAGCAAGATCGATTTTCTTTCGCTCCACAATCGCCTTGATGCCGAGGTAGGCAATGAAGACCGAACCTGCAATCTTTATGGCAAAGAACAGCTCTGGTATGCCTTGAATCAGGACACCAAGCCCAAGAGCCACAACGATAATCTGAAGCCCAACCCCCAGCGCGTTTGCAAAGACAGAGACCAGTGCCTGCTTTGTGCCAAGAATCAAGGCGCGACCGATGGCGAAGATCACAGATGGCCCAGGGACCAGGATGATGACCAGGGCAAGAACGAAGAAGCCTGCAAAATTGGCAGCGGATGGCACAGCCAAAGAATAGTGGCTAGCTAGCAGCAGCCAGAGCTATCTCAACCATGTTCCTAAAGCCCGTTTCTCGCTCCTCACTTGATGTGTGAGCGGATCCATCCATCATGTCTGACACGGTCAGGATGCTCAGGGCCCGGCGACCGAATCGTGCGGCCAGAGTGTATAGCTGGCTAGTTTCCATCTCAAGCGCCAGCACTCCCAGCTTTTTCCACTGTTCGAGCGAGTCGGTCTCGTCGTAGAACAAATCGCCAGAGGCAACTCCACCGACGTGGAAATCTATGCCCATGGCCCTTGCGGCACCAACCGCTTTTTCCAGCAGACCGAAGTCGGTAACGGGGGAGAAGTCCAGGCCATTTGTGGCTCGGCGGTTTATTGCCGAATCAGTTGAAGCCGCCATTGCAATCACGACATCGCGCAATTTGGTTGGCGCAAGACCACCTGAGGTGCCGACTCGGATCGCGTTCTGGACCCCATACTCAGCAAAGAGCTCATGGGCGTAGATTCCAATGGAAGGAGCACCCATGCCGGTTCCCTGAACCGAGATGCGCTTGCCTTGATGGGTTCCGGTGAAGCCAAACATGTTGCGCACGGCGCTGTACTGAACTGCGTCTTCGAGCAGGTTCTCAGCAATCCACTTGGCGCGCAGTGGATCTCCGGGGAGCAGTACGGTCTCGGCTATCTCACCTGGCTGAGCTGCAATGTGAGTGCTCATTAGGTTAGCTCAAACTGTCCGCCATCGATCTGACCTTGCTCGCGGTACTTATCAAGCTTCTGCCTGGTGTCCTGAATGTCGAGATTGCGCATTGTCAGCTGCCCGATTCGATCCTCGGGGCCAAATGCGGCGTCCTCGGTTCGCTCCATGGAGAGCTTCTCTGGGTGGTAGGAGAAGCTGTCGCCCTGGGTGTCCAAGATTGTGTAGTCATCGCCGCGACGCAGCTTGATTGTTACAGAGCCGCTCACCGCTCCGGCAACCCACTTCATGAGTGATTCACGCAGCATCAGGGTCTGCGGATCGAGCCAGCGACCCTCATACAGCAGCCGGCCCATGCGACGACCCTCCTGGTGGTAGCTGGCCAGGGTGTCCTCGTTGTGAATCGCACTGAGTAGGCGCTCGTAGGCGATGTGCAGAAGTGCCATACCTGGAGCTTCGTAGATTCCACGGCTCTTGGCCTCGATGATGCGGTTCTCGATTTGGTCGCTCATCCCGATTCCGTGGCGCCCGCCAATCTCATTGGCGGCGAAGATGATATCGGCAGCCGAATCCATCCGCTTGCCATTGATTGCAACCGGGCGCCCCTGTTCGAAGGCGATGGTTACCTCTTCGGGGGCAATTTCAACGCTCTCATCCCAGAACTTGACTCCCATGATTGGCTCTACGATCTCGTATGAGGTGTTCAGGAACTCGAGGCTTTTCGCCTCATGGGTGGCGCCAAGCATGTTGGCATCGGTCGAATAGGCCTTCTCCTGGCTGGCCCGGTAGGGAAGATCGCGCTCGGTGAGCCACTCGCTCATTTCGTGCCGACCGCCGAGCTCCGAGACGAAGTCCTTATCCAGCCAAGGCTTATAGATTCTCAGGTTCGGGTTTGCCAGCAGGCCGTAGCGGTAGAAACGTTCGATGTCGTTTCCCTTATAGGTCGAACCATCTCCCCAAATCTCAACCCCGTCCTCGCGCATCGCACGGACCAGGAGTGTTCCGGTGACCACGCGACCCAGCGGAGTGGTGTTGAAGTAAACCTTGCCGCCCGTTCTGATGTGGAAGGCGCCGCAGGAAATCGCAGCCAGCCCCTCTTCGGCCAGCTGCTCGCGGCAGTCAACCAGCCTTCCAAGCTCTGCGCCGTAGTCGCCAGCCCGTTCTGGGATGGAGTCAATGTCGTCCTCGTCATACTGGCCGAGGTTGGCGGTGTAGGCGAAGGGAATGGCACCCTTTTCGCGCATCCAAGCAACGGCCACAGAGGTATCCAGGCCGCCGGAAAAAGCAATGCCGACCTTTTCGCCGACAGGAAGAGAGGAAAGTACTTTTGACATCGTCCCTAGGTTAGCGAAAAACCCGACCAGGCGCCTAGCCCTAGCGGGCATCCGAATCTTGGTCCGCCGCCCTCTCGGCCGGCTGCTGCTGAGTGATGCAGTGAATTCCGCCGCCACGTGCAAAAAACTCCCTGGCGTCTAGCAGTTCGATCTTTCTGCCTGGATAAATCTCTGCAAGTTGCGAGGCCGCCCTGGCGTCGTTTGCATCATCAAATGAGCACAGCAAGACTGCATCATTCAGTACGTAGTGATTGATGTAGCTGTAGTCCACCCAGCCATGGGCGTCTTTGAGTGTTTTCGGGGCAGCAACCGACACTACTTCGGCTCCGGTCTGCCTGAGCGCCTCGGTCACCTCTTTGCTTACGACGTAATCAGGATGAGCCGAATCCTGCTGGTCGTGGACGAGGATTTGGCCGCCGGGGGAGAAGCAGGCGACTATGTCCACATGCCCCTTGGTCCCGAACTCGTCATAGTCGCGAGTGAGCCCCCGCTCCAGCCAGATTGCGTCCGACGTACCGAGCCTTTCGTGTAGTTCATTTTCGATCTGACCCATGCTCCAACCCGGGTTACGGTGCTTGTCTAGCTGAACCGTCTTGGTCAGCAGGAGCCTTCCAGCCCCGTCGGTGTGGATTCCACCACCCTCATTGGTCAGCGGTGAGTCGATTACCTCGACGCCCAGGTGGTTCCCGATGGCAGTGGCAAGGCGGGCGTCATTTTCGTATTCAGCCCAGTCTTGAGCACCCCAGCCATTGAAAATCCAATTGATTGCCTTGAGCCTACCTTCATCAAGGACAAACGTGGGACCGCAGTCGCGGATCCAGGCGTCATCAATTTCAATTTCAAACAGTTCTATGTGCTTCGACAGGTATCTTTTCGCGATGAGCGAGTCTGTGGGGTGGACTACTACGGAAACCTTTTCGTACTCTGAAGCCGTGTTTGCCACCGCGGCCCATGCGCTGCGCGCAGCATCTACCTCACTCTGGGTCTCACCCAGGGTGTAGCCATCGTGTGGGAAGGCCACCCAGGTCCGCTCGTGACGCTCCCACTCGGCCGGCATTCTCATGGATTCAACCCCGGTATGCCACCCTTTTCACCCTGGCCGCTGGCTTGTCTGGGGTTCACCACCGGTTCGGTCAGGCTCGCATATGCGTCTGGCCTTCTGGTGCCAAAGAACGGGAACAGCTCGAGCCAGTCGCGGCGCTGGTCCAGATCTAGCTCTGCGACCAAGACCTCATCGCCAGACCTACCGGCCTGCGCCAGGAGCCTTCCGTAAGGGTCGACGATGAATGAGCTTCCGTAGAACTCGACGAGACCTTCATTGCCGTACCTGTTCGGGACAATGATGAACATTCCGTTGGCGATAGCGTGACCAATGATGGTCTGCCGCCACAGTGGCTCGGTATCAAAATTAGGGTGATCCGGCTCAGAGCCGATTGCAGTTGGATAGCAAAGTAGGTCTGCGCCGGCAAGCGCATAGGCGCGAGCGACCTCGGGAAACCACTCGTCCCAACAGGTTGGCAGTCCAAGCTGCGGGTTGCCGGCAACTTGGAGCGAGTAGACCGGATATGGATTATCCGCTGGTCCTGGCTGGAAGTATTCATCTTCGAAGTATCCCTCGGTCACCGGGATGTGCAGCTTGGGCGTTGCTCCAACTAGCGCACCATCCGGACCGGCAAGTATTGCCGTGTTGAGCCCCCTGCCATCGGCGAATTCGCGATACTCATACAGCGATGCGTGGACGAAGATGCCGTGCTCTGTCGCCAGCTGCATGGCAAGCTTGGCGGTCGGCCCCGCATGAAGATCCTCGGCCGAACTATTGGGCACCCCTTCTGGCCGCACGTCCGCCGGATAGCGGCTCAGGGTAAGTTCGGGGAGGAAGACGATTTGTGCACCATTTTCGCTGGCCATCCCAACTGCCTTCCGAATCTGTCGCTCGTGCGCAGCGGCATCCGGATTCCAGGCAAGCTGGATAGCTGCCACCGTCACTACCGCTCTTTCCGGCGAGCGGGTTCTGGACAGCGGCTGCGGGGCGCTTACTTTGGTTAGCTTCATGATTGCTCCATCGAATCCAAGATTTCAATCAACAGCTCGTAGCTGGTGAGCGGGTTGACTATGGCAAATCGGGTGTGGGGCTCTCCATTTAGCGAGGAGGGCAAAACCAGCGCCTTCTGCTCCTGCAGCAGCCTCTCGGCCCACCTGTTGTAGTCGCCCTGAGACCAGCCAACTCTCTCGAAAACAACCACCGATAGCTGCGGCTTGCGAACAAGGCGCAAGTAGTCCCTGCGCTCAATTTCTGCGGCAATCTTTGAGGCCAACTCCACGTTGGCCGAGATTGCCTCGCGGTAGGCCGATACGCCGTGGGCGGCGAGGGAAAACCAAAGCGGCAAACCGCGCGCGCGCCTAGTTAGGTTGATCGCATAGTCAGAGGGGTTCCACTCCTCGCTGTTCTTGTTAATGGGTTCCAAGTACTCGCCGTGCTGGGAGAAAACTCCCTTGGCAAGCTCCGGCCGCCTGTAGACAAGTGCGCAAGCGTCAAATGGCGCAAAGAGCCACTTATGGGGATCAACTATGAATGAGTCCGCGCGCTCAATTCCGACAAAAAGTTGTTTGAGCTCGGGGGCGAGGATGCCGGCTAGGCCGTAGGCGCCATCGATGTGGAACCACAGCTGCTCGCGCTCGGCAATTTCGGCCAGCTCCTCCAGTCTGTCCACAATTCCAAAGTTTGTCGTCCCGGCTGTTCCAACGATTGCAAACGGGGTCAGGCCCGCAGCCTTGGCCTCCTCTAGTGCGGCTTCGACTGCAGCGCCGCCGATAGAGCCGCTTACTCCGCCATCGGCGGGTGTGGTTGAAACCCCAATAACCTTGGCAACTGCCTTTATTGACGAGTGTGCTTCCGAGCTGCAGATGATCGTGAAGGGCTTATCTCCTAGCCTTGCCCTGGCCTGCTCCCTGGCCGTCACAAGTGCAGAGAGGTTGCCAAGGGTTCCGCCCTGGACAAAGACCCCGCCGGCGCCATCTGGGAAGCCGACCTCTGCGGCGAGCAGGGAGAGCACCTGATTTTCGGCAAACACCGCCCCAGCACCCTCCATCCAGGAGCCGCCATAGATAGAGCTGGCCGAAACGACCAGATCGAAAAGACTGGAGGCCTCCGAGGGGGCTGCCGGTATGAATGACAGGTAGCCGGGATGGTCGGTGGAAATTGTGGCCGGCGCGAGCACCTGCTCGAATAGTTTGAGGGCTGCAAGGCCACCCATTCCCGCCTCGGAGATAGTGGCGCCAGCGAGCCTGTCGAGTTCGCTTTGCGGAAGCGGGCCATCCAGCGGAGCCGGGTTGTAGTCAAGGCGTTTTGATGCGTAGTCAAAGATTGCTTTTCGCAGCTCTTCCGCGCCGGTTGGCTCGTGCATCCTTGAGGTCATGCGGCGCCTCCTTCTTCACTAGAGAGCCTAGCTAATTGGCCCCTTGTGATAGTGGTCGAAGACTATGTTGGTTCGAGTGTTCGCAACCGATGCGTTGCTGCTCAACTGGGCCAGAACAAACTCGCGCACCGCCTCGGAGTTCTCAACCGCGACATGCACAATGAAATCCTCCTGTCCCCCCAGGAAGAAAACCTGAACCACCTGAGGGTGCTCGCGCATCTGCTGCATGAAGCTGGACAGGTTTGCCCTCGCTCCAGCCCGAAGAGTAACCGAAATGAGCGCCTGCAGATGCAGGCCGATGGCATCGGGGGAGACCTCGGCAACAAAGGAGGTAATGACCCCAGACTCGACCAACCTGCGAACGCGACCCAGGCAGGTGGAGGCTGCGATGCCCGCAGATTCGGCAAGATCGGCGTTTGAAATTCGGCCATTTTGAGATAGCGCTCGCAGCAGGGCCAGATCGACTTCGTCAATCTCTACCTCTGGCTGAATTTTCTTCGAATCTGGCATCTGTATGGCCTCTCCGTGGAATTTTCTAGAAATAAATCTACCAATAATGCCAGAAAATTCAAGAAAGGCACATTATTGATGAACTCGCTGCGAAAATACAGGAAATTTGCGCAGGAGGCACAGTGCTAGTCGGAGTCCCAAAAGAAATCAAGAACAACGAAAACCGGGTTGCCATGACACCGGCCGGCGTTCAGGAGCTGTCATCGCGCGGGCACCAGGTCTTGGTGGAGGCGGGGGCCGGAGTTGGCTCCGGCTTCTCTGATCAGGATTATCAGCAGGCCGGGGCCGAGTTGTCTGCCAACGCAGACTCGGTTTGGGAGCGCGCCGAGATGATTGTCAAGGTCAAAGAGCCAATCGAGTCGGAATACTCCAAGATGCGATCTGGGCAGGTGCTGTTCACCTACCTTCACCTGGCTGCCTCGCGGGCTTGCACGGATGCGGTGCTATCCGCTGGGACCACGGCCATTGCCTACGAGACCGTTCAGCTGGCGAATCGGGCACTGCCGCTGCTTGTTCCAATGAGCGAAGTTGCAGGCCGGCTGAGCGCACAAATCGGCGCATTCCAGCTCATGAAGACAAACGGCGGCGTCGGCACTCTTATGGGCGGAGTACCCGGCACGCCTAGGGCAAAGGTAGTGGTCATCGGCGGAGGGGTCGCCGGCACTGAAGCCGCCTACGTCGCCCACGGCATGGGTGCCGAGGTAACGGTGATTGATCTTTCCCTATCGCGCCTGCGCGAGCTGGATGCCCGATTCGCCGGGCAGGTGCAGACCAGGGCATCTTCCAAGTATGAAATCGCCAGTCAGCTGCGCGACGCTGACCTAGTAATCGGTTCGGTTCTGATCCCTGGCGAGAAGGCACCAAAGCTGGTTACCGATGAGATGGTCGCCGCCATGAAGCCGGGGTCCGTGCTTGTGGACATCGCGATTGACCAAGGCGGCTGCTTTGAGAACTCCCGTCCGACTACCCATGACGACCCGACATTCCAGGTGCACAACAGCGTTTACTATTGCGTTGCCAACATGCCCGGTGCGGTTCCCGCCACATCAACCAGGGCGCTAACCAACGCGACGCTTCCCTATGTGGTTGCCATTGCAAATAAGGGTTGGCAGCAAGCCTTGCGCGATGACCCGGCTCTGGCCCTAGGTTTGAACGCCCACGACGGAAGGGTGACCCACCCAGCAGTTGCAGGAGCCTTTTCGGATCTGGAGTATGTCGAGACTGCTTCGGTTATCTAGCGACGAGAGCGCAGCCAACGCACCAAAGTCACGGTCAATGAGATGACGACCACGGCAATGAGCACGACCAAGGCAATCGTGCGCTCCTGAGCGATTTGCTCGCAAGATGTCCAGCCGTCTACCTGGACACCGGGAGTGCAGGTGGTGGGATCAAAAAAGCCAATCCACCAAGCCAAGATGCCGATGCCGGCGATTGTGGCAAGCATTGCAAGTGAGTTATTTCGCATGCCTGCCCCCTATTGAGAACTAATCTTCAGCAGGCTGCTGCTTGGCAATTTCGGCGCGAACAGCATCCATGTCAAGTTCCTTGACCTTGCCGATGAGCTCATCGAGAGCCGGAGCTGGCAGCGCACCAGGCTGGTTGAACAGCAGGATGCCATCGCGGAAGATCATCAGGGTCGGAATCGAGGAGATGCCCGCCATGCCGGCCAGCTGCTGCTGCGCCTCTGTGTCAACCTTGCCGAATCTGATGTCGGTGTTTTCCTCGGCGGCCTTTTCGAAGATTGGGCCGAACATCTTGCAGGGTCCGCACCACTCAGCCCAGAAGTCAACGAATGTGATTCCATCCCCGTTGACTGTGCTTTCAAAGTTCTCGAGGGTTAGCTCCATCGTTGCCATCGTCTAATCAACTACTTTCACTGCTTTTTGGTTGCGTGCGGTCTGGGCAATAAGAATTCCAGTTATGACCACGATACCCCCAAGAAGTTGTGTCGTGTTGAGTTTCTCTCCCAGCCAAATCAGCGCGAAGAGCGCCGCCAAAACGGTTTCTGATGTTGCCACCACCCCAACCAGCGTTGCGCTGAGGTGACGTAGCGAAAGGTAGACCAAGGCCATCGGGGCGAAAGAGCCGAAGAGCCCCATAAACAGGAGCGCGAACCACAGCGGCACCTCGATGCCGGCGAGGTTGCCGCTGAGGTCCGTCGCAGCGCCGAGGCTCGAAAAATCGAATTGACCAAGGTTTGAAAAGGGCAGGAAGAAAAGGGTGGCAACGCCCATTCCATAGGTCATAACCACATTCGTGGGGAGATAGCGCTGCACGCGCTCGCCCATGATGAAGTGAACTGTGAGCGAGGCGCTGGCCGCGAAGCCAAAAAAGATGCCGACAGGGTTTAGATCCGTTGCCCAGATTTGTGCCACGATCGCGAGGCCACCGAGCACAAGCACAGCGCCGAGCCAGATCTTGGAATTTACCTTTTCTCTAAAGATCAGCATCGCGATCAGCGGCACCCACAAAACGGCTGTGTATTCCAGCAGTAGGGCGATTCCGATGGGCAGGTAGTAAACCGCCTGCGAGTAGTTCCATTGCAGCAGGCCCACTCCTATGATTCCCATGATCACAAGGCGGGGGATTAGCCGCGCCGGCACCTTTAGTGCGGCGCGGTTGGCCCAGAGCGCCCAGATAAAGGCAACCAGGCCCGCGGAGAACGAGCGAAATAGAACTACCTGCTCCGGGGTTACCCCTGCAGTAATGATGACCTTGGTTGTCGAGGCATTGATGCCAAACAAGATGGCTGCGGCGATGCCGTAGAGCACTCCAAGAGTTGGGTGTTTTTGAGTCAATTAGGCTTGGCCATACCTTTCAACCGAAGCATTGATTAGCCAAAGGAAAGTCTAGGTAGAAAATGACGAAATTCACTCTCGGCGGCGGATGTTTTTGGTGCCTCGATTCGGCCTATGTTCAGTTTCGAGGTGTCGCTGAAGTCACCTGTGGCTACTCCGGTGGCCACAAGGAAAACCCAACCTATGAAGAAATTTGCTATTCCAACACCGGTCACGCCGAGGTTGTTGAGGTGGTCTTTGATGAAGAGGCTATTAGCGCAGAGCAGATTCTCGACATCTTCTTCACTCTGCACGATCCGACTCAGCTGAATCGCCAGGGCAACGATGTGGGCACTCAGTACCGTTCCTCCATGTTTTACGAGTCAGAGGAGCAGCGAGAGGTGTTTACCGCCGCAATCGAACGGGCAAAAGCTATCTGGGGCGATTCGATCGTCACCGAGGTGGCCCCGCTGGAGAAATTCTGGCCGGCGGAGGAGTATCACCAGGACTACTTCGCCAAGAATCCATCACAGGGCTATTGCGTAGCGGTCGTCGCTCCCAAGGTTGCGAAGGTCAGGGCGAAATTCACCGACCTGCTCCGCTAGGGGTTATCCACAGATTCCTAAAAGACCTGTTGGCAACCTGGACCGCTTTGCAAAATGTTGCAAAGAAATCAAGGAGGTCAACATGTCAGAGCAGATAACCGTCCGCGGGCTGGTTGCAACAAGTCCCAGGTCAGTCGTCACCGAATCCGGATTGGCGGTTACCAGCTTCCGGCTTGCGGCGCCGTCCCGGAGGTTTGATTCGGAGACATCGAGTTGGGTAACAGATGCGACCAATTGGTATACCGTCTCTTCGTTCCGGCGCCTAGCGGAAAACGTCGCATCGTCGCTTGCTAAGGGCGACCGCGTTTTGGTCCACGGAAAGATGCGGATTAGGGACTGGGACAACGGGGAGCGTAGCGGCACCGCCGTCGAGATCGACGCCGACACCATGGGTTTCGATTTGGTCTTCGGAACAGGCACTCTGGAGCGAACCCCCTTCGGCGATGAGGAAGACGCCGAAACGGAACTGCAGCCAGCCTGACAACCAAAGCCCGGGAATCTTTCTGCCCCCTAACGTTTAGATTCCCGTCCTAGCCCTCTTCGATAGCCAATTTAACTAGCCCGCTGAGATAGGCTAGCCACGGTTATCGAAGAGGGTTTTCCTCGCTCAAAGAAACGGTTTAGACGCAGTGGCTGAATTTATTTATCAAATGATCAAGGCGCGCAAGGCGCATGGCGACAAGGTGATCCTTGATGATGTGACCCTGGCTTTCTTTCCTGGGGCGAAGATCGGTGTTGTTGGTCCAAACGGTGCGGGTAAGTCTTCGGTGCTCAAGATCATGGCTGGGTTGGACAACCCTTCAAACGGTGAGGCCCGACTAGCCGAGGGGTATTCGGTTGGAATCCTGCTTCAGGAGCCTCCACTGAACGAAGAAAAGACAGTTCTCGGCAACGTCGAGGAAGCGGTGGGTGAGCTCAAGAGCAAGCTGGACCGCTTCAATGAGATTTCGGCTGAGCTAGCAAACCCGGATGCAGATTACGACTCTCTGCTAGCTGAGATGGGAACCCTGCAGGAGCAGATCGACGCCGCAGATGGCTGGGACCTGGAGAATCAGCTCGAGCAGGCCATGGATGCACTGCGCTGCCCACCAAGTGACACCCCGGTTACCCACCTATCGGGTGGAGAGCGACGACGAGTTGCCCTGTGCAAACTCTTGCTACAGAAGCCCGACCTGCTTCTTCTGGACGAGCCAACTAACCACTTGGATGCGGAGAGCGTGCTCTGGCTCGAGCAGCACCTAGCCAGCTACCCCGGTGCCGTGCTTGCGGTAACTCACGACCGCTACTTCCTGGACAATGTCGCGGAGTGGATCTTGGAGCTAGATCGCGGGCGGGCGTATCCATACGAGGGCAACTACTCGACCTACCTGGAGAAGAAGGCGGAGCGTCTTTCGGTTCAGGGCAAGAAGGACGCCAAGCTGCAAAAGCGCCTTAAGGATGAGCTGGAGTGGGTGCGCTCCACGCCAAAGGCCAAGCAGACAAAGAGCAAGGCCCGTCTTGCTCGCTATGAGGAAATGGCGGCCGAGGCGGAGAAGACAAGGAAGCTGGATTTCGAAGAGATCCAGATCCCACCGGGACCTCGTCTGGGAGACGTCGTCATTGAGGCCAAGGGCATTTCCAAGGCATTCGACGAGCGACCGCTGTTTAGCGATTTGAGCTTTAGCCTGCCGAGAAATGGAATTGTCGGAATCATTGGCCCTAACGGCGTGGGTAAGTCCACCCTGTTCAA